>Ga0070741_10009727_pt1 | contig 18504 bp, 22 predicted proteins | sample Coa_R1_4_FD_66440 | JGI IMG/M metagenome (GOLD analysis project Ga0070741, IMG submission 66440) | Surface soil microbial communities from Centralia Pennsylvania, which are recovering from an underground coalmine fire - Coalmine... | ecosystem: Environmental > Terrestrial > Soil > Unclassified ...
GCGAGCCAGAGCTCGCGCAGGGGGCCGCCGGGCCCGGCACCCTCGCCGCGTGCGAGGTAGGCGACCCGCGCGCCGTCGGGGCTGATCGCGATGCTGCCCCAGGTCTGTGGCGGGCCGACGCGACGCGCGCTGCCCTGCCCATCGAGGAGCCAGACCTGACGCTCGTCGCCGGGCGGCAGGGCGACAGCGAGGGCGATCCGGCCGTCGTCCAGGAAGGTGGCGCCGGCGATCGCCGCACCGGGGAAGGCCGGGCGCAGCCGCCGGACCTCGGGTCTCCGCAACCAGAGCTCGCCCGCGAGCGTTCCGCTCTGGCCGGTCTCGAGGCGGACGGTGTACGTTGCCTCGGCGTAGCCGGGCCGGCGCAGGGTGACGCGACGCTCGCCGGGCGCGACGGCCACCGTGAGCGGGGTGTGCCCGCGCGCCCGGCCGTCGATCTCGACGGCCGCCCCGGGCGGCTCGCTCTCGACCCGGAGCGTCGCGCCCCCGGCCTCAGGCCCCGGTCCTGTAGGGAGACCGACGAAGAAGAAAAGGAAAGCGCTGGCGGTGACCGCGAGCCCGCCGACCAGGACCCAGATCCGCCAGGTCCTGGCCAGGAACGGCGGCGGCTCGCAGACGACCGTGATGGGAAGCGGCATCGGCGACCTCCGACTGGAGTGCTGTTCTCGACTCCAGCTTCGGGATCGCCAGTCACTTCCCAGCTACTTGCGAATCACTTCAGAGGCACTTCCCCATCACTTCGCACGTCGTTCGTGGCATGGCCGATACACTCGCCGATCACTCGCACAAGCGACTCTGCCCCCAATCACCTCTCGGTCACGGGAGCACCCGGGTCGCCCCTAGTGGGCTTGGAGCTGACGTCACAGGCCCTCCAGACCCACTCGCCGTGGGTCTCCATCCTCGTCTTCGTGACCGGCGGCCTCATCGCGCTCATGGAGCGGTTGATCGGCATGGTGCAGCACCGTTTCAGCGGAGGCGAGTTCGGAGTCGCCAGAAATCCCTGGGAGTTACGGGGCACTGACAGCGGCAGCGCAAAGCCGGGGACCAACTCGAGTCACGCGGACTTGACTCTGGAGTGAACTCCAAGGTTTATACTCATGGCTGAAGGGTAGGGATGGCAGGTAGCCGAAGAGACGGGCTGCTTCGAATTGGCGAGTTGGCGGCCGCAGCCGGTGTGAGTGCAGATACGGTGCGCTACTACGAGCGCCTCGGGTTGCTCGGGCCGCTGGTACGCAGCGAGAGCGGCTATCGCCTGTGTAGCGAGGTGGAACTGGGGACGACTCCAGTTCATCCGGCGGGCCAAGCAGCTCGGCTTGTCGCTCGACGAGATCCGGGGCCTGCTCGGGGTAGCCGAGGAGGGCGAGTGTCGGCCGCTCCGGCGGCAGGTGGCCGAGCTGCGGCGCCAGAAGATCGAGGAGTGCGAGGCGAAGCTCGCCAAGCTCCAGACTTCAAGGCGAGCCTCGAGGAGCGCTACGGGCTGGCCATCGACCGGCAAGACGGGCCGGCCCGCAGCTGCGCGACCTTCCCGGCGAGCTGTGGCTATCTGCCTGTCCAGATCGAGGAGCTGGCCTCGCCGATCGCCGTGACGCCCTCGCCCGCGCAGGGCCGTCATGGAGTGCGCTAGGCCCCGCTCTCGAGTCACATTCGCGCGTGGGGACGCGCAGGTGCACGGTCCACGCGGCGAGCAGTGCGAGATCGGAGTGCGCACAGCCCGCGGCGGATTGTGAAGGAACTGGTTTTGGCAGCGATGCGGTCATTCCGCATCGGGAGGGAATCGGCCCATCTCCGGCCATGCTGCCGTCGGCCTGGCCCAGTACGCAACCGTGACCTTCGGTCGTCCCTCCCTCACGAGCTGGGCGCGCTGGCGCCCACCGACGGACCGGCGGGGCAGCACTTTATCTCCGCCTGGCTGCGGGCGAGATCCGCCTCGACCGATCCGGACTGCACCCAGCGCAGACGGTGGCCGAACACCTCCTGGGTCGAGCGTCGCCCGGTGCCGAGCTTCCGCCGGACGCTCAGCGTGACCGTTCGGAGGCTACCGCTGGCCGCCCGGCCAGGTGAGGAAGGGCATGTTGACCACCGCGCCGGGACGCTCGATCGTGAGCTCGCCCCGTGCCTCCGCCTCCCGGACCTCGGCGGCTGACCTGAGCAGCCGCGCTGACGCCTCGTCCTTCCACTTGACCAGATGCACGGCCCGCAGCGGGCTGTAGCCCGGCGTGCCCGGCGGATGGTCGAAGACGTCGGGCTGGAAGCCGAACGGTCCCTCGCCCGCGATCCCGTTCTGGAAGACGTAGACGTTCGCCAGCATCGACGTCGGTGCCTGGGCGAGCGACGGTACGACCAGGACCGGCGAGCGCATCATCCTGGTCAGCAGATCGGCGACCACCGGGTCGGAGGCCTCCGTGTGGATGAAGACGATCTCCTCTCCGTCGACGTAGCCCCGCACCGGCGGGACCCCTGGCGCCTCAGCCGCCATCCGGCCGCGGCCGGCCATTCCCCCGCTCGTGGCGACCACGACGCCGAGCGCCACCAGGAAGACGAGGGCGACGATCGTGGCGATGATCGCGTGCTGCCTCACCGCACCACCTGTTGTCCGGACCACCCGCTCCGCCTCACGGCCCCGTTCCCGTCCACGCATTACCCCCCAGAGCTCACGTGACCGCCTGGACCGTGGCGAGCCGGCGCTAGGAGACGCTCCACGGTGCCAGCGTGAGGTGGAGCACGGTGCAGGCGGACGATCAGACTGGGAAGAGCCGAGCGAAGAAATCCGCGAAGATCGCCAGCACGAGGAACCACCCGCCGACCAGGAGCAGAATCCACCCACCCCACCGCTTCACCTCAGCAGCCCGTGCCTGAAGCATCGCGACGAGCCGCTCCTGAGCCGTCGCGAGAGCCAGCGCCAGACCAAACATCAGGAGCACCATGGTCATGGCGGCGTTGGCGAACGCGACCAGCGCCGCCTCGAACCCGCCGATGGTCAAGGCATATGCGGCCAAACCGGCCATGATCGGGCCCGTTCAACCGAAGCCCGCCAGCACGTACCCGAAGCCCAGCAGGCCAAAGCCCAGCATGGGTGTCGCCCGCCGGTAGCGTGCCTGCGCGCGCAGCAGCGGACGGGCGAGATGCTCCACGCCGTGGAGCGAGAACGGGAGGACGCCCAGCTGCATCAGCCCGAGCAGGATCAGCAACGGTCCGACGATCGCCCGGAGGAGGCGGCCCATCGGGCTGGCGAACGTGACTCCTGCCAGGAGCGCCTCGCCGCCCAGGGCGATGACCAGGCCGGTCAGCAGCAGGAAGGTGGCGGCACCCAGCGCGAGGGCGCTCGCGAAGGCGAGTCCCTTCCCGACCGTCACGCGTCCGGCTGCGGCCTGCCGCTCGACGCCCGTTGGTCGAGCGAGCAGGGTGACCAGCAGTGGGAAGGAGCAGGGCGAGAAGAACGAGGCGATGCCGGCGCCGGTGGCTAACAGCAGCAGTCCGGCTCCCTCCACGGCCGGCAGGCCGAAGCGCGGGTAGAGCACGTAGCCGACGTACCCGGCCAGCGCCAGCAGCGCGACGCCAGCCGCGAGCAGCGCGTACCACACGGCGCGATCCCCTTGACCCGGCGCCGCGCGCGCCTCGGGCGGCGCCGCCAGCGGCTCCTGGTGCTCTTCGCGGCCATTCCCCGGGCCAAAGCCGATCTGCTCCAGTTGCTCGCGCACCGCCGCAGCCGTGGTCTGGTCCGGATCGTAGGCCACCGCCACGCGCTTGTTCGGCACGTCAACCTCGACCTGCTGCACGCCCGGCACCTGGAACAAGCCAGTCCGAATCGACCGCGCGCAGCGCTCGCAGTCGATCGTCGGTACCGAAAAGGTCACGCGCGCCATGGTCGCACCTCCCCGTCTTGCTCGCGCCGGACGCGGCGTCCTCACAATCCCATGCTACACCCTCCAGCTAGCTGGAAGGTCAAGGCGCGCGCTCTGCGCCCCAGCGAACCGGGGGCCAGCACGCGCTCTCGGCGCGGAAGAGCGGGATTGCCGCCGCTGCCAGCAGCAGTTCCACGAGGCCGAAGAGCGCCAGCGTCGCGCTCAGGCCGAGGCCGAGCAGCCCGCCGAAGAGCAGACTCCCGAGTCCGAAGCTCGTAAAGAGGGTGAAGACGTTCAGCCCCATCGCCTGTCCCTTGTTGGGGCTGAGGTCGGTCACGATCCCGGCGAACAGCGGCTGCGTCGTGTCGTAGCCGAGCGAGAGCGCCGTCACCAGCAGGGCCGCCACGAGCACCGGAAGATCAAGCGCCAGCGCGGCGGCCGAGACTCCGCCGATGGCCAGGCCGAGCGGCACGAGTCGGCGGCGCCCCCAGCGGTCGGCTGCCCGGCCGATGAGCGGGCCGAACAGGAAGCCCGGCACCCCGTAGCCGAGCAGGGCCAGCCCGATCCCGATCCCGTCCAGGCCGTAGCGCTGGTTGAAATAAAGCCCCAGCCAGGTGTAGACACCCGAGTGGAAGACCGAGTTGAGCAGAACGTACCCATACGTCCGCCGGGCCCGACCGGAGCCGAGGAGCTGCCAATACCCGGTGAGGACCGTCCGGTAGGCCGCGCGCGGCCGCGTCGGGCTGCCCCGCAGGAGCGATCGATACGGTAGGAGGAGTGCGAAGAGCACAGCGCCGAGAATGGCGACGCCAAGAAACAGGCCCCGCCAGCCGACGAAGGATTCGAGCCATACCCCGGCCGTCGAGCCGAAGGCCATCCCGCCGGCCATGGCGCCGAAGAGCCAGCCCAGGGGCCGACCCCGCGCGTGATAGGGATAGAGGTCGCCGAGCAGCGCCAACGCGATCGGCACGACCCCGCTCGCGCCCAGCCCGGTCAGCAGGCGGATCAGCAGCAGGGACGACGGCGCCCGGGCGGCGGCGGTGAGGCCGGTCAGGAGGATGAAGGCGAGGAGCGAGGCGAAGATCACCCGCCCCCGCCCGAACCGATCGGACAGCGGGCCGTACGCGAGCGTCGCCAGCCCGTAGGGGATCAGGTAGGCGGGGACGATCAGGCCCATCGTCCCGACCGCCACGCCGAACACGGTCGCCAGGCGGGGAAGGAGCGGGGCGACCATGAAGGCCTGGAAGAAGATCAGGAACGTCGCCGCGGCGAGCAGCCGCAGCAGACGCTCGCGCTGTCCCGTGTCGGTCGCCGGGACGGTCATCACCTCGCCCGGCGGGGCGAGCGGCGCCTCCCGGCCGAGCGATTGCTCGTTGGTAGCCATCGAGATACTCCTTGCCTGGTCAGGACTGGGAGACGTCGGTGGCATTGGCGTTGGGCGTACACCCAACGCCACGCTCGGCCCGACGCCATTCCGATCCTACTCCTTCCAGTCAACTGGAAGGTCAAGGCGCCGCTCCGCCCGCGCCCGCTTGGCCTGAGCCTCGGCGTCATCGCCACCCAAAACCGAGCAGCCGCTCGACGGCGCTCACTGCCGCCTGCAACACGGGCAGCGTCTCCACCGTCCGGCCGGGCAGCACGTCTTCCCAGACCGTCTCCTGGTAAGGCTGCCGCCCGCACCCGCACCAGCTTGCGCCCGGTCTTGGAGCGGCTGCGGCCCATGTAGCCGCGCGTCGAGCCCTCGCTAGTGGCACCAGCCGGCAGGGGCGACAGGTCCACGTCCAGGGTGAACACCGTCGTGGTGAAGTCGTGGCGCTGAGCCTGGCTGTACGCCCGAAAGAGTGTTTCCACGGCCTGGCGCAGCGCCGCCGCATCCTGCGTCGCCGATCACCGACTGGTCGGCGCAGCCCGGCAGGCCAAAGGCGACTTGCAGCGCCCGATCGACCCGCACCAGCGTACTGGTCTGATAGACCGCCTTGGCCCCGGCCAGCAACGCCATGGACAGCATCTCCACCTTCTGCACTGGCGTGTACTTCAGGACCTTTTGTTTGATCCGCACCCGCTCCTCGATCGGCCGGAAGAAGCCGACCGGCGCAGATGGGCGCCCAGTAGGCACAGGCTGGCGTGGGCACTGCCATACCACTTGCGCTGGCGGGCCGCTGTGCTACCCTGCTCCAGGGGGACACCTCCAAGGACGGACGTGAGGCTTCACTCCAGTCTGTCCTAGGTGTCCCCTTTGACCACCCACTCGATCACGTCCCACCCGCCCGTTTCGGGCCAAATCTTGGCAGCCGCATCAGCCCTGGTCGTTGGAGGCGCGTCCGCGCGATCAGCCGCTCTCATAGCGCACGAGGGCGACCATGCCGCCCTCCATGTGCATGGGCTTGTGGCAGTGGAACAGCCAATTGCCGGGATTATCGGCCACGAACTCCAGCTCAGCGGCTTCCATGGGCTGGACGTCGACGACGTCCTTCACCAGCGGCGCCGCCAACCGACGGACGCCGATGGCGTTCAGGCGGAAGGAGTGACCGTGCAGGTGCATGGGATGGCTCTCCATGCTCATGTTGAACAGGCGAAGGCGCACCCGATCGCCACGGCGCACGGGCAACGGATCGGTGTCGGGGTAGGCCCTGCCGTTGATGGTCCACACGTCCGAGCCCATCATCCCGCCCGATAAGGTCAGGCGGTAATCACGCGTTGATCCCGCTGGCACGGGCAGTGTGTCAGCGCCCCGCCCGGCGGCATAGGACCAGAGCGCCAGCCCCGCAGCGTCCCGTCGCAGCGGAGCTTCCGTCTGCCCTTCGTGGCCGTCGTACACGACCTGGACCCGTAAGCCCGCCTCGGTTTGGCCCGGCAGCAGGTCGTGCAACGACCAGACGCCGGGCCGGTCGGCCGTGAACTCCACGTCGTAGCGCTCGGCCGGGGCGATCGGCACGGCGTCCACGGTGACCGGCTGCTGGAGCGGGTTCCCGTCCGTGTGGGTGACCCGCAGCCGATGGCCTTCGAGGAAGATGAGGTGGGTCCGCGCGCCGCTGGCGTTGATGAGCCGCAGCCGGACGCGGTCGCCCTCCCGCACGAGGAGTGGCTGGGTGGCGGGGAAGGCTTTGCCGTTGACGGCGAGGGTGTCGTAGCCCGGATCGCTGGATCGCGGCCCCATCATGCCCCCCATCATCCCGCCCATCATGCCGTCAGACGGTGGGAGTAGGCTTCCCTGGCCGGTCACCCAGGCGCTGAGCACCAGGGTGTACTCGCGGTCCGGCGGATTCGGCTCGGGCTCCGCCGGCTCGATGATGAGCGGCGCGTACAGGCCGCGATCGAGCTGCTGGGTCGACGCGAAGTGGGTGTGGTACCAGCGCGTGCCGGCTGGCCGAGCGTCGAACTCGTAGACGAAGGTATCGCCGGGCTGGACGGCTGGCTGCGTCAGGTCCGGCACGCCATCCATCGGGTTCGGCACGTCGACCCCGTGCCAGTGAATCGTGGTGGGGACGGAGAGTCGGTTGGTGAAGACGACGCGCAGCCGCTCGCCCTCGCGCACGCGGAGCTCCGGCCCCGGCACCTGGCCGTTGTAGCTCAGGGCCTTGATCCGCTTGCCCGGTGCCAGCTCCCAGGCCACCTCTTCGGCGGTGAGCTGGATCTCCATCGTCCCATTGGCAGCTCTCGCTCGCGGTGACGCCGCCAGCAATCCTTCTCCCGGCTCGGCGGCGCGGGCTGGCGAGCGTCGCGGCAGCCACCGTTCGGCAATCGCGAGGAAACCCAGCAGCCCGACGGCTCCGCCGGCCAAGCCGAGGAGGAGCGCGCGGCGGGAGAGCCGGTAGCTCCTCTGATCGCGGTCGACGCGACGTTCGTCGGAGGGACCAGACGGCGTTGACTGGGCTTCGCTGGCACGCACCCCGGCGCTTCGCGAGCGCTGGAGCAAGATCGCGAGGACGACGACCAGGGCGAGCTCCACGAGCTTCGAGGGGAGGTCGAGCGCACCGATCGGCTCGACCTCGCCAGCGGCCGGCCCGAAGACCGGAATGCCCACCGTGCGCGTCGCGACGTAAAGGGCGATGATCCCGAGCGTACCGAGCAGGCCCGCCGCGTAAAAGGCTGGGCCGCGACGGTCGCCGCGGAAGAGCAGTTGGGCATAGAGCACTTGGCCGATAGCGGCGGCCAGGAAGAAGTAGCCGTAGCCCCACCATTCCCGGAGATGCTCGGGAGCGGCGACCAGGTGGATCAGGCCGGCCGCAAGGGAGAGACCGGCAGCCCACACCTCAAGCCGATGAGGCCTGGAGACCGTGCTTCCGGCAAGGCTTGATGATGGGGGATCGCTTCGGGAGCGAAGCAACTCGGCTCGGCCGCGTTGGTACTCCTCGCGCCCGATCTCGCCACGAGCATAACGGTGCTGCAAGCTCGGCAGTGCCGTCGCATCATTGCCACGCGTTGCTCGGCCTGCCAGGCCTGCAATGGCCCAGGCCAGGAGCACAACACCCCCACCCACGGCGAGCAGACAGGAGAGCATCACGAGCCAGCCAAGTTCCGTGCCTGTCGGCATGGCCAAACCTCCCAGACTGGAGGTCACGCTTTCAGCAGACTCGATTCCATCTCTCTTGTGTAGGTCGGCCGATTTTCGGCCTTCCAGGCCGTGGTGCCAATCTCAACAAACGGCATCGGAATCGCCCCAAACCAACTCACCAATCACCAACACAGTCAAATTAGGCGAGCCGGGAGTGTGCGAACTTGCTGAAATTCGCCCCGGCCGAATTGGGCTACGAGTATTTCAGCAATCCGGCGCAGTGCGCCGGCGAGCTACTACTATTGACGATGGTACCACGGCAACGTATAATAGTCAACGACGTGGCATCGTCTAGCGTCTGGGCCGTGTGTGCACAGCGCCCCCCGGGCGGGTCGCGCCAGATTGGCAGCCGAGGAGGCTGAGCCGTGGGACCGATGGGGCCGATGCCTCCATGGGGCCGATGAGCGACCGCTGGCCGATGGCTGGGCCAGCCGACACTCTCTGGCTGATCGTGCTTCTCGGGGTGCTGCTCGCGGTAGCGATAGGTCTGCTGGTGCTTGCCGCTCGGCGGGGGCAGGGGCACGCGAACGACTCGACGGAGCGCCAACGGCCCGAGGCGGTGTTGTGCGACCGCTACGCGCGCGGCGAGATCGGTTTGCCAGCGTACCGGGAGGCGCTCGTGAACATGCTCAAGGATCGCTACGTTCGGGATGAGATCTCCCTCGATGAGTACGAAACACGACTCAGCAAACTGCTTGGAGACGCATTTGCTCCCGGAGCCGGAGGGGCCGGCCTCGGGACGGCGCGACAGCCACTGCCCGGCCAGAGCAGCGAGCGGATGGCTGCCCCGGGCGCGGAGACGAAGACCGCTGGGAGATAGGCGATGACCCGCTCGCTGACAGCATCCGCAATGAGTTGCGAGGCACGGGAACGGCCGACCGCGCCGGTGGGGGGTGGAGGTGCTAGGCCGGTGAAGTGGACCGCTCGCGTCCTCACGATGCTCCTGGCTGCACTGCGCGTGGCGTCACTGGCGCCACGCGCGTGGCTTCGCCTCGCTGGTAGGCTGTTCGTCCGCGGTCCCGAGCTGGACGTGCCATGGGAAGCAGGATCGACCCGCGCCCCACGCGGCCACCGCTGGTTCGCGGCGACCTACGACCTGGTGACGCGCTGGGGCGAGGCGAGGGTGCTCAGCCGGTATCGCCCCGTGGTCGCCGGGCAGGCGGTGGGTCGCGTGCTGGAGATCGGTGCCGGCACCGGCGCCAACTTCCCCTACTACGGTCGAGTAGACCAGCTCGTTGCCGTCGAGCCTGATCCGTACATGCTCCGTCGGGCGCGCCGTCGGGCGGAGCGGCTGGGATTGGCGGTCGACCTCCGGCAGGCAGCGGCCGAAGCGCTGCCCTTCGCCGACGCCTCGTTCGACACGGTCGTCGCGACGCTGGTCTTCTGCACGGTGGGCGATCCGGCGCGGGCCCTGGCCGAGGTACGGCGGGTTCTCAAGCCCGGCGGGACCTTCCGCTTCATCGAGCACGTCCGGGCAGATGCACCAGCACTCGCCTGGCTACAGGACCGGCTCACGCCGGTCTGGCAGCGGCTCGGGGCTGGATGCCATCCCAACCGGCAGACGCTCGAGGCCATCGAAGGCGCCGGCTTCGAGATCGTGGAGCTCCAGCGCCAGCCATTCGGACCGACGCCACTCATCGTCGGCGTGGCGCGGGCCACGCAGGGGGTGGGAGTGTGAGGAACCGTTGGGTGCCCTGGGCGGCGTTCGCGCTCCTCCTCGCCCTCTTCATCGCGGGCTGCCAGCTTGCCCCTTCGGGCGAGCCGGGCAGCGGCTCCGCCGCTCCAGACGGCCCAGCAGCGAGCCTGGCCGTCGACCCGACGGATGGGAGTCTCCTGAAGGCCGCTGGCGGTCTCTTCCGCAGCGCCGATCAGGGCCGAAGCTGGGCGAGACTCGAGCTCCCGGCCGCCCGGCATCCCGAGCAGGTGCGCCAGGTCGCGACAACGCCGGCTGCGCCATCCAGTCTGTATGCCGCTGGGCCGGGCGCCGGCGTGCTCCGGTCCGACGACCGTGGGAAGACCTGGCGCACGATCAGCGCTGGCCTCCCGAGCCAGGCGGTGGCCGCGTTCGCCGTCCACTCCTTCCGGCCAGACACGATCTACGCCTGGATCGAGGGGCAGGGGGTGTTCCGCACCGAGGATGGCGGCACGCGCTGGGAGAAGATGGATGACGGCCCGCCCGCGCCGGTCGTCGCACTCGCCCACTCGACGCTCGAGGGCAGCATGAACACCGGCTGGCTGTATGCGGCGACGCCGGACGGGCCCTACCTCAGCATGGACTGTTTTTGAGGATGGCGCCAGGTGGGCAGGCTGCCCGCCACGACCGAGGTGAGGAGTATCGTGATCGATCCCAAGGAGCCGAAGCGGGTGTACGCGGCGACCGGGCGGGGGGTGTATCGCTCTGACGATGCGGGCCAGACCTGGCAGCCGTCTGGACACGGTCTGCCCGAGGGAGCGATCGGGGCGCTCGCACTCGACCCGCGCCAACCCCAGCGGCTCTACGCGGCCACTCCGGAGGGCGCGCTCTACCTCAGCGAGGACGGCGCGAGTTCCTGGCGCCTGCAAGCAGGGGCTGAGCATGGTGCGGGGAGGTAGCGGGCGGTGGGCACGGGTGGTGTTCGGGGTCGCAAGCGTGATGATCCTGGCCGGGTGTGCTGGCGCAGCCTCTCCGGGCCCGACGGTCACCGCAACACCGCTCCCGCTGCCGACGCTGGATCCCGGCCAGGTCGCCCGCGGGCGGCAGATCTACCTCCAGAACTGCGCAAGCTGCCATGGCCAGAACGCCGAAGGCGCGCCGAACTGGCAGCAACCGGACGCACGGGGCAACCTCCCACCCCCGCCCCACGACGACCGCGGCCATACCTGGCGGCACAGCGACGCGCAGCTCGCCGCCATCATCCGCGACGGGATGCGCGATCCGTTCAACAAGACGCCGGAGCTGACGATGCCGCCCTTTAAGGGCCGGTTGAGCGATGAGGAGATCGCGGCGGTGATCGAGTACTTCAAAAGCTTGTGGTCGCCGGAGCACCGGCGCTTCCAGGAAGAGCAGAACCAACGGGAGCGGAGCCAACGGCCAGGCACACCTGCACCGGGAGGTGCTCAGTGAGTGCCCGGCGCACAACGTCGAAGCGATCCCGGGCACCGTCCGGCCGGGCCGATCGGGGCCAGCGCGCTTGCCCGGCCTGGTGGCTCGTCGGCGCAGTCGCAGTGGTTGGCGTCGTGGTGGCTGCCTGGCTCGTTCTCCGACCAGCAAGCGAGACCACTGCCGGGCCTGGCGGCCTGCCCGGACCGCTGGGCGGGCCGCAGGTCGCCCAGGACGTGGGGACGCTGGTCGGGCAACCGGCGCCCGCCTTCACCCTGTCGGACTCGGACGGGAAGCGCTACACGGTGACGCCGGGCCAGGGGCGGCCGCTGGTGCTCGTCTTCCACATGGGGATCACGTGACAGCTCTGCGTCGAGCAGCTCGGCGAGCTGCAGAAGTCGGCCGAGGCGCTGCGCCAGCAGGCGGAGGTCTACGTGATCAATAGCGACACGCCCCAGGATTCCCGCCGCCTCAAGCAGATCACCGGGATCAGCGTGCCGGTGCTGCTCGATCGCGACCTGGCGGTCGCCCGCCAGTACGACTTCCTCCCCAAGTCGGGCCAGCCGATGGGCGGGATGCGCGGTGTGGCGCAGATGGGGTTCGTGATCGTCGACGCGGGCGGCACCATCCGCGTGCAGCGGGCCGATATCGAGTTCGGACAGCACGCAAGCCAGATGCTGGACATTCTGCGTCTGCTCGGCCGGGGTCTGGCTACTCCGGCACCGCAGGAGCCAGGAAGCAGGGCCACCTTACACCAGGTTGAGCAGACAGACGTGACGACAGGAACCTCATAGCGGAAGGAGCGAGCCACAATGAAGCGACGACTTCCCCCACTGATCGGTGCCACCCTAGTTGGCTTGGGCTTGCTCGGGCTCACGACGACCCAGTTATTCGCGCAGACGCCGAACCCGGCGCCACCGGATCACGAGCAGATGCACCAGATGATGGACACAGCGTATGGGCCGGGGACCAGCGAGCGGATGCATGCGGCGATGGCGCAGGCGATGGGCGTGAGCGCCGAACAGGTCGAGCAACTGATGGACCAGTGCGTCGCGATGATGGGCGTGGGCGGCATGTCCGGCATGATGAGCGGCCAGAACAGCCAGTCGATGCCGGGCATGCCGCGCGGCATGATGGGGCGGTAGGCGCGAGGCGCGGCAGAGAAGGAGAGGAGCGGCGATGACCGAGCCGGAGATCACCACCATCCACCTCGATCGACCAGGCATCCGAGCCGCGCTGGGCGACCTGGAGGCCGACGTGATGGAGCTCGTCTGGGCATGGCCGCGAGGCGAGCCGATCACCGTCCGCGATGTCTTCGAGACGCTCTACGAGCGTCGGCGCATTGCTTACACGACGGTCATGAACACGATGGCCCGCCTGGCTCGCAAGGGGCTGCTGCTGGCCCAGCGGAAGGAGCCGGCCTATCTCTACCGGGCTGCCCTGACGCGCGATGAATTCATCGACCGGTTCGTCGGCGAGGCGCTGGAGAAGCTGCTGGCGAACTTTGGTGGCACGACGCTCGCCCATCTGGGGAAGGTGGAGGACCCGGCCATCCAGCCACGCCTGGCGCGCCTGCTCAAGGACGTCGAGCAGCGGCGCAAGGCCGAGGAGGCCGACTGATGCATACCCTCTTCTTGCTCTCGGCGCTCCTGCTGGCCGCCGTCGTAGGCGGCATCGGCGCGTTCCTCCTGCGCGTGGCCCCCGCCGGTGGACGGCGGCCGCTCGCCCTGACGGTCCTCGCCGCGCCGCCATCCGTGCTCGGACTCGCTGCGCTCCACATCGTCCCGCGCTTCTGGACCGCGTGTGCCCCCTTGGTCGGCTGGGATCTGGTGACCACCGTCGGTCTGCTCCTGGCGATGGGGAGCGTCGCACTGGGCGGGCTCGGCCTGAACCTGGCCCGCCTGCTGCTGAGCGAGCGACTCCTCGCGGCCTGTCCACCGCTCCGCGATGCGGCCACGACGGCCGGCCTGGCGGCGCTGGCTCGGCGGCTCGGGATCGACCCGCCACGCTTACGCGTGCTGGCCATCGATGCGCCGCTGGCGGTGACCGGGGGGCTGCGCCGGCCGACGATCGTCCTCTCGCGCTGGCTGGTCGAGCAGCTCGATCGCCGGGAGCTGGAAGCCGTGCTGGCCCACGAGCTGGCCCATGTGGCACGCCGGGACCACCTGGCCCGCTGGCTGGGCCGCCTCCTGCGCGATGCGACCGTGTACCTGCCGAGTAGCTGGTACGCCTGGCGCGTGCTCGAAGCTGACGAGGAGCTGGAAGCGGACGCGCTCGCCGTCGAGCTCACCGAGCGCCCGCTGGCGATGGCCAGCGCCCTCGGCAAGGTCTGGCAGCAGGCCTCGGCAGGCCCGCTCGCCATCGCCAGCCTGCCCAGCTACGCCGGCCCATCGGCGCTGCTGCTCGAGCAGCGGCTGGCGCGCCTGCTGGAAGGCCGAGCCCACCGGACACCCGCCTTTCCGGGGCGGCTGCTGGCCGGCGGCATGGCGCTGACGGTGGCTGGCCTCACACCCCGACTGCTCGCGGCCGGTGTCGCCCTGTTTCCGCTGATGTGTAGCCTGCGGCCGCTGTGAGGCTCGGCATGGAGCGTGGCACCGTGTTCGCACTTGAGCTTGCCGATGTCGATCCGGCGGTTCTGTGCGCCGTGGTCGCGCTGGTCCTCGCTGGCCTGATCGTCGGTGGCTTCGTGCTGTTCTGGCGAGGTGAGCGCGCCGCCATTCGGTCGCGCGGCGGCGCGCACCACGGCCCGTACGGCCTGGGGCTGCTGAGCCTGTGGCAGATGGAGCGCACGTTGCGAGGGACCGGGGAGCGCCTGCCGACAGTCGGCCGGGCGCGACCCGACCCGCGAGGCGGGTATCCCGGAGGAGGGTGAGGGGGAGATGCGGGAACTGGCAGCCGAGTGGTACGCGCTCTTGAGCACGCTGAATGCCGCCGTGGCCGGCCCCTTGCGGGCGCTTGCCGACGGCATCGGCCTGGCGCCGGTCAGCGCGCTGCTCTTCGGGCTGATCGGCACGACGGCGCCGTGCCAGCTGACCACCAACGCCAGCGCGCTGGCCTACGTCGCGCGGCGCGCCGGCGACCGCCACGCCGTCGCCGGCAACACGCTCGCCTACCTGCTCGGCAAGGTGCTGGTCTACACCGCGCTGGGACTGGCCATCATCCTGGCCGGCCGCCAGCTCGCCCAGAGCTCGATCCCGGTCATCGTCGTCGCCCGCAAGGCGTTGGGGCCGCTGATGATCCTGCTCGGCCTCTCCCTGCTTGGGCTGGTGCCGCTTCGATTCTCCCTCGGGCACGGCCTGGCGGGGTGGCTCGAGAAGCGCGCCGGGCCGGGTGCGGGAGGAGCGTTTTTGCTCGGCATCGCCTTTTCGTTCGCCTTCTGCCCCACGCTGTTCCTGCTGTTCTTCGGGCTGACCATCCCGCTGGCGCTGAGCTCGCCGCTCGGAATCGTCTACCCGGGTCTCTTCGCCGTGGGCACGACGCTACCGCTGCTGGGCCTGGCCGCGCTGCTGACGCTCGGCGTGGGCACCACCAAGGGCTACCTGGCGGGAGCGCGCCGGATCGACACTTGGCTCCGGCCGGCGGCGGCCGTGGTGCTCATCCTCGCCGGTCTGAACGACACCGTGACGTACTGGTTCCTGTAAGCGGACGATGTGAATGTTCTGGAGGGGAAACGAACGTGGAAAACCTCTTCTCGATCCTGCTCCTCCTGGCCTGCCCGATCGGCATGGGGCTGGCGATGTGGCTGATGATGCGCGGCAGCCAGCATCAGCCGACGGGCTCAGTGGCGATGTCGGCCGACCACGCGGTTCCGAGCGTGGATGGGGGAGAGAGACCGGCCACGCCCTTGCGGCCGGGTGGCCTGGTGTCCAACGGACATGTCGCTGACACCTTCAAGCCGACGAGCTCGTTTGTCCTCTCCCTCAGGCGGAGCCTCGGCGGCCTCTGTCTCAACTGGAAGGTTATCGGCGGGTTGGCCGCGGTCGGGCTGAGCATCTGGATCATGGCACCGGGCCTCGTCTGGGCGGCCCTCCCGCTCCTCCTCCTGGCCGCCTGCCCGCTCTCGATGCTGCTGATGATGCGGGGCATGGCGAGCGGGCAGTGTGCTGCGCAGTCGGGCGGACAGGTGGCCGCTGTCAGCCGGGACGGCGACGAGCGGATCGCTGCGCTGAAAGCCCAGCTGGCCAGCATTCAGGCCCAGCAGGAAGCGATCGTACGGCAGCTCGCTGAACTGGAAACCACGAAGGTGCCGGTCTTGGACCTGCCCGCGGCGGGCGACGAGGAGATTACTGGTAGTGGCGCGCGTCAGCAACCACCCGAGCGCTGAGGTCAACGAAGCGGCCAAGTCTCCGTCCACGCCAGCCAGCCGACGGCTCGGACTGGGAGGTGCGTTGTTGGGTCTGGTCGTGATCGTCGTGCTCGCCTTCCTCGCGCTCTTGGGCTATGGACTGCTACGACGCCAGGGCGGGAGCTTCGCCGGCTTCGGGATCAATGCTGTTGCCCAGGAAGGCCGCATCCTCCCTGGCCCGGCGCCGGATTTCCAGCTCTCGCTCTTCACCGGCGACAGGTTCCGGCTCTCGGAGCAGCGCGGCAAGGTGGTCCTGGTCAACTTCTGGGCATCCTGGTGCCCACCCTGCCGCGCTGAAGCGCCCGTGCTCGAGCGCGCCTGGCGTCGCTACCGCGACCGGGGCGTCGTCCTCGTGGGCCTCGATGTGTGGGACGCCCGCGAGGACGCGCTCCGCTTCCTGCGCGAGTTCGGCGTCACCTACCCGAATGGGCCAGTGGAGAGCAGCACGCCGGTTGAGTATGGTGTGACCGGCATCCCCGAGACCTTCTTCATTCGCCCGGACGGCACGATGGCCCGCCATTGGATCGGCCCACTGACCGACGAGCAGGTGGGCGCCTTCATTGAAGAGCTGCTGGACCAGAGCAGCTCAGGAGCGAGCAGGTCGTCTCGATGAGGATCCGTGTTCAGCCGCGTGACTATCTTCGATGGGCCGCCTGGGCCCTCGCCGTCGGTGGGCTCCTCCTGGGGGGCCTGCTCACGGGATCGCGGCTGGCGCGCCAAGTCGCGGTCGACGGGGCGACGGCGAGCACTACAACCTATGAAGGAACGGAGCTCGGCGCGGAGCCGGCGCCGGACTTCCGCCTGACCGATCAACGCGGGCGGCGCGTCGCGCTCAGCGACTTCCGCGGGAAGGTCGTGGCGCTCACCTTCATGGACAGCCAGTGCACGGATACCTGTTCCCTGACGGCAGCCGAGATCCGTCACGCCACCGCTCGGCTCGGCACCGCCAACGCTGATCGGGTGGCCTTTCTGGCGATCAACGTCAACGATCAGGCGAACACACCGGCTGACGTCGCCGAGTTCACGACGAAGTACCAGCTGGACGAGGTGCCGAACTGGCACTTCCTGACCGGCTCTGCCGAGCAGCTCGAAGCCGTCAGGAAGAGCTATTTCATCTATGCCGAGCGGACGTCGGCAACAGAGATCCAGCACCAGACTGGCTTCTACCTCATCGACACCGAGGGACGTAAGCAGCGCTACATCGATCTGCCACCGAACAGCGGTCTGGGCAACCTGCTTGCCCAGCAGATGCACCGCTTGCTCGGCCCAGACGCCGCCCCGCTGACCTCCGAGGTCCGGTCCGGTGCCCCGCCCTCAGCGGCCGACCAGGGGATGGCGCCAGACGTTGCGCTGACGACGTTCGCCGGCCAGCGGCTCAGCCTGAGCGATCTGAAGGGCCAAGCGGTCGTGCTCAACTTCTGGGCCTCCTGGTGCGTGCCCTGCCGCACCGAAATGCCTTCCTTCGAGACAGCGTACCGTGCTTATCGGGACCGGGGCGTCGTCTTCGTCGGGCTGGCCGTCCAGGACGATCCCGACGCCGCCCGCGCCTTCGTCAGGGATCTGGGCATCACCTATCCGACGGGGCTCGATGAAGGAAATCAGGCGGCTGTCCGCTACCGGGTGACCGGACTGCCGACGACCGTCTTCATTGCCCGGGACGGCACGGTGGTGCGGCGTTGGACCGGGACCCTCACCGAGCAGCAGCTCATGACCTTTGTCGAGGAGCTGGCGCGATGACCACCGAATCCGCCACCGAGGCTACATGGCTCTCCCGCATTGAGCGCCAGGGATTCGCCTTTCTGGCGCTCGGACTGGCCCTGGGTGGCCTGCTGATCTCGGCGAGGAACGCTGTCTACCTGGCCCAAGGCCAGGTGGCGACGCTCGCTGCGCTCCTGCCGCTCGGCTACGCCTTCAGCGCTGGCATGGTCGCCACCGTCAACCCTTGCGGGGTGCTGCTCCTGCCGTCGCTCGTGGCCTTCTATCTCGGGCGCGGCGAGGCGGGGCCGCTGTCGCCTGCCCAGCGCGCCGGCCGGGCGCTCCTCCTCGGTGCGATGGCGACCGTGGGATTTGTCGCCCTCTTCGCCATCGTGGGCCTGATCATCGGCGCCGGAGGCTATGCCGTTGCTCGGGTCTTCCCGATCGGCGGTCTCCTCGTCGGCATCGTGCTGGTCGGCCTCGGCGCCTGGCTCGCACTCACGGGCCGGAGTCTCGGTCTCCTCATGGCCAGTCGAGCCATGGAGCGTGTGCAGCTCGGTGACGACCTGCGCTCCCTCTTCACATTCGGGGTCGCTTACGCTGTCTGCTCGCTGGCCTGTACGCTGCCCATCTTCCTCGTGGTCGCCAGTTCGGCGCTCGCTGCTGGCAGCCCGCTGGTCGCGGCCGGGCAGTTCGTGAGCTACGCGCTCGGCATGGGGAGTGTGTTGATAGCCGTCATCCTCGGGGCAGCGTTCTTCCAAGGGGCGGTGCTCCGTTGGGTGCGTGGCATCGTTCCCTACGTCCATCGTCTGGCGGCGGCATTCCTCATCGGAGCTGGTCTGTTCGTCACCAGCTACTGGTGGGCGGCGGCGGGATGGCTGCGCTGATGCCGAAAGCGCCTTCGAGGATCGACCGTGACGATGGGTGCGAGCTTCACATCAAGGGCGTCGGACGCGAGACCCGGTAACTCCTGCCTTGATGGGAGGGCGTG
>Ga0070741_10009728_pt1 | contig 18504 bp, 19 predicted proteins | sample Coa_R1_4_FD_66440 | JGI IMG/M metagenome (GOLD analysis project Ga0070741, IMG submission 66440) | Surface soil microbial communities from Centralia Pennsylvania, which are recovering from an underground coalmine fire - Coalmine... | ecosystem: Environmental > Terrestrial > Soil > Unclassified ...
GCGACGTCGGGGAAGGGTCTGGTGTGGGAGCACCTGGCGGCCATGGCGCTGACCGACAAGAAGAAGGTCGGGATCTTCTACTGCCGGGAGGCGGCCAGCTGCGCCTACATGCGCGACGGCGTCGTCTCGTACCAGAAGCAGCTCGGATTCCAGGTGGTCTACGAGGCGCAGGTGTCGCTGGCGCAACCTGATTTCACCGCCGAGGTCATCCAGGCCCGCCAGAACGGCGCGGAGGTCATCGTTGCCAACGTGGACAACGCCTCGACCACCCGGATCGCCCGGTCCGCCCATCGCCAGGGCTACCACCCCGTGATCGTGACCCAGCACGGCTACAGCGAGGACAAGGTGATCCGCGACGGCGGCCAGGATGTCGAGGGCGCACTCGCCGCCACCGGCGTGGCCGAGTGGTCGACAGCTCCGGTGATGGCCGACTACCGGGCGGCGATGCAGCGGTTCGTGCCCACCGGTGTGCGGGGCGGCCCCGGCGCCAATGTCTGGGTGGCCGGCATCATGCTGGAGCACCTGGCCCGGGAGTGGCCGCCCCAGCCGACGACCGCCGACGTGCTCCGAACGCTCTACGGCTTGCGCAACGAGACGCTGGGCGGCCGGATCCCGCCGACGGCCTACCGTCCCGGGGTCGGCCACGGCGACAGCGCCGTCTGCGCCGTTCCGATCGCCATCACCGGCGGGCGGTTCACCGCCCCCCATGGGCCGGAGACATTCGTCTGCGCCCCGGGCTGGCAACCGGTGCAGCCCTGATGCCGGGGCGCCGGGCGGCTCTGGCCGCATTGGTGTTCCTGACCGCTGGCGCCTGCGGGAGCGCGCTGACCGATCAGCAGCTCATCCGGGCCAATGGCCAGGGTCTCGGGACCGGCCGCCAGCCCTCCGCCGCAGCAGTCCCGCAGGCTGCCGCCTCGGCCTCGGAACCGGCGCCCCCCGGCGCCGTCCCCGGGACGGCTCGTCCGGCGGGGTACGCCGCCGCGCCGCCCGGAGTGGTGCCGCGTCCGGCGTCCGCCGCGCTTCCGGCGGCCACCGGCGGCGAGAACGGCACCGGCGCGGCGGTCACCGTGGTGCGGCACTCGTCGCCGGCTGCCTCACCGGCGGGTCGTCCGCCGGCCGGCGCGGCCGCTCCGGCGGCCGGCGTACCGTCGGCACCCATCGCCACGGCGGCCGGCCGTACGATCAAGCTCGGCCAGATCGCCACCCGGACCGGGCCGGTCGGGGCGGCGATGCAGTCGGGGATCGACGCCACCCGGGCCTGGGTGGCCGACGTCAACGCCCGGGGGGGTCTGGCCGGTCATCCGGTGGAGCTGGTCGCCGTCGATGACCGGGGCGATCCCAACCAGGCGCTGTCGCTGGCCCGTCAGCTGGTGGAGAAGGACGGCGTCCTGGCCCTCTACGCCTCGCTGCAGGTCACGACGGTCCAGGCCATCCTGCCCTACCTGGAGTCCAGAGGCGTCCCCATCATCGGGACGTGCGGCTGCTCGGGAGTGGCGGCCAACAGCCCGATGGTCTTCGACGTCGGGGCGTCGTCGGTCCAGGGGCTCGTCTGGGAGCACCTGGCGGCGATGTCGTTGACCGACAAGAAGAAGGTGGCGATCTTCTACTGCCGGGAAGCCTCCGGCTGCGAGCTGATCCGCAACGGGGTGCGGGGTTACGAGTCCCGGCTCGGGTTCAAGGTCGTCTACGAAGCCCAGGTCTCGATCGCCCAGCCGGACTTCACGGCCGAGGTGATCCAGGCCCGCCGGGAGGGCGCCGAGGTCATCGTCACCGCCGTCGACAATCAGTCCGTCACCCGGATCGCCCGTTCCGCCCACCGCCAGGGCTACAACCCCGTGCTCGTGGACCAGCACGGCTACAGCGAGGACAAGCTCCTGCGCGACGGCGGTCCCGACATCGAGGGCATCCTGGCCGCCACCGGGGTGGCCGAATGGTCGACGGCGCCGGTCATGGCCGACTACCGGGAGGCGATGCGGCGCTACAACCCCGGCGGCGTCCGGGGAGGGCCAGGGGCGAACGCCTGGGTGGCCGGCATCATGCTCGAGCGGCTGGCCCGGACCTTCCCGCCCGACCCGACCACCGCCGACGTCCTCGAGGCGCTCTACGGGCTGCGCCACGAGACGCTCGGGGGCCGGATCCCCCCGACCGCCTACCGCCGGGGCATGAGCAACGGGGACAGCGCCGTCTGCGGTGTTCCCATCACCATCAAGGGAGGCCAGTTCGTGGCACCGAAGGGACCGCAAACGTTCGTCTGTGCGCCCGGCTGGCAGCCGGTGCAGCCCTGAACGCCAGACACCTCAGAGGAGCGCGTATGGACCAGACGATGATCGAAGAGGTCGACCCCGACGGCCTCACCATCGAGCTGATGAGTGACCCGCAGCCGGTCGATCCCTATCCGCTGTACCACGCCCTGCGGACGGTGGCCCCCAACCACCCGAGCATGCTGGGCGTCCGCTTCGTGAGCAGCTACGCCGGCTGCGTCGAACTGATGCGCTCCCCCGACTTCGGGCAGAGTTTCGGCTTCGGCAGCGAGGAGTACGGCGACAGCGCCTTCATCAAGATGGTGGGGGAGATGCTCATCCTCACCAACCCCCCGCAACACACCCGGCTGCGGCGGCTGGTGTCGATCGCCTTCTCCCCCCGCATGATCGAGCGGCAGGTCCCCAAGATCCAGGCCAACGTCGACGCCCTGCTCGACCGGATGGCGGCCACCGGCGGCGGCGATCTGGTGGCCGAGTTCGCCAATCCCATCCCGGCCATGATGCTCTGTGACCTGCTCGGCGCCCACTTCGAGGACCAGCCGAAGATCCAGGGCTGGTCCGACGCCGTGGCCGACGCGGTCAAGCCCGTCCTCGACGAGGAGGTGCTCCGCCGGGCCGACGAGGCGACGCTGGCTTTCCACGCCTACATCCGGGATCTCATCGCCGAACGCAAGGCCGATCCGGGTGACGACCTCATCAGCGCCCTGTGCGCTGTGGAGGAGGAGGGCGACCGCATCACCGAGACGGAGCTGGTCAACGTCCTGTTCACCATCATGGCCGCCGGCTCGGAGACGACCACCAGCCTGATCGCCTCGGGGACCATGCTGATCGGCTCCCATCCCGACGAGCGGGCCAAGCTGGCGGCCGATCCGACCCTCGTTTCGAATGCCGTCGACGAGATCCTCCGCTACGAGGCGCCCGTCCAGAACAGCTTCATGCGGGTGGCCCTACGCGACACGACGCTCTGCGGCGAGGAGGTCGTGGAGGGCGAGCACGTGGTGGCGCTCATCGCCGCCGCCAACCGCGACCCGGCCCAGTTCAGCGATCCCGACCGGTTCCTGATCGACCGGCCCAACGCCGGCGATCATCTGGCCTTCGGCAACGGCATCCACTTCTGCCTCGGCCGGGTGCTCGGCCGCCAGCAGGGCATGATCGCCCTCGGCACCCTCTTCCGGCGCTTCCCCGACCTGTCCCTGGTCGACGATGAGATCGTGTGGCGCAAGACGCTTCCCACCCGCCGGCTCGACCGTCTCAACGTGAAGATCTGACCCCGAGGAGAACGATGGACGCCCAGACGTTGACCCGCATGTACGAGGTCATGACCACCATCAAGCAGTGCGACGAGAAGATGCGCAACCTTCTCATGTCGGGGCAGCTCATGCTCATCTGGTACTCGCCCCGGGGCCAGGAGGTCGTGGCCGCCGCCACCGGCGTGACGCTGCGGCCCGACGACTACATGGTCACGACCTATCGGGGCCTCCACGACCAGATCGCCAAGGGCATGTCGCTGCGGGAGCTGTGGGCCGAGTGGCTCGGCAAGGCCGGCGGCGCCTGCAAGGGCAAGGGCGGCCCGATGCACGTCACCGACCCGTCCTCGGGACTCATGGTCACCACCGGCATCGTCGGCGGCGGGCTGCCCATCGCCACCGGTCTCGGCCTGTCGTCCCAGATCAAGGGAGACGGCCGGGTCACGGTGTGCAATTTCGGCGACGGCGCCACCAACATCGGCGGGTTCCACGAGGCGCTGAACATGGCCGCGCTGTGGAAGCTGCCGGTGGTGTTCCTGTGCCAGAACAACGGCTACGCCGAGCACACGAGCTTCGCCAAGGGGACGGCGTCGGAGTCGGTGGCCGCCCGGGCGGCGGCCTACGGCATCCCCGGTGTCACCGTCGACGGCAACGACCCCCAGGCCATGCTGGCCGCCATCGGCGAAGCCGTCGAGCGGGCCCGGTCCGGGCAGGGCCCGACGCTGCTCGAAGCCCGGACCTACCGGTTCATGGGCCACTTCTTCGGCGACGCCGGAGAGTACATGGACAAGGCGGAGTACGCCGCCGCCGTCGCCGCCGATCCTGTCCCCGCCTTCCGGACGTGGCTGGTGGAGCAGGGGATCGCCTCCGAGGAGGATTTGTCGACCATGGAGAAGCGGATCGACGAAGCCCTGGAAGAGGCATACGCCGCCGCGCTGGCCAGCCCCAGCCCCGACCTGTCCGAACTCCACACCGACGTCTACGCCACTGGGGTGACCGCATGACCGCCACACAGACCGAACAGCCGACGATGACCTTCGTCGAGGCCACGAACTCCGCCCTCGACGAGGCGATGGCCGCCGACGACACCGTCTTCCTCCTCGGCGAGGACATCGCCGACGAGCAGGGCGGCGGCGTCTTCAAATGCACGAAGGGCCTCTCGACGAAGTACGGGACGGGCCGGGTGCGCTCCACACCGATCTCCGAGCAGGCCATCGTCGGCGCCGCCATCGGCTCGGCCATCGCCGGGCTGCGCCCCGTGGCCGAGATCATGGTCATGAACTTCATCGCCGTCTGCATGGACCAGCTCTTCAACCACGCCGCCAAGCTCCGCTACATGTCGGGGGGGCGGACGCCGGTGCCGCTCACCATCCGCACCACCAGCGGCGCCGGCGCCCAGTTCGGCGCCCAGCACTCCGATCTCCTCGAGGCCTGGCTGGCCCACACCCCCGGCCTGAAGATCGCCGTCCCGTCGTCGCCGGCCGACGCCAAGGGCCTGCTCCTGTCCTGCATCTTCGACGACGACCCCTGTATCTTCGTCGAGCACACCCTGCTGTACTTTGGCGCCGTGGCCGGCCCCGCCCCCGAGCCCGGGCACCGCATCCCCCTCGGCCAGGCCAACATCGTCCGGCCCGGCACCGACGTGACGGTCATCGGCTACGGCAAGCCGATCCTCGAGGCCCAGGGTGTGGCCGCGGCATTGGCGGAGGACGGGATCGACGTCGAGATCGTCGACCTCCGCACGATCGCCCCCCTCGACGAGCGCACCTTCCTGGAGTCGGTGGCCAGGACCAGGCGGGCCGTCGTCGTCCACGAGTCGGTCAAGCGCTTCGGTGTCGGCGCCGAGATCACCGCCCGCATCCACGAAGAGCTGCGGGGAGACCTGGTGGCGCCGGTGGAGCGCGTCGGCGCCCCCCACACGCCCGTGCCGTTCTCGGCCGCGCTGGAGCAGGCCTACCTGCCCGGGCCCAGTGTCCTCGAAGCCGCCATCCGCAGGGTGGTCTCCTGAGGATGGCCACGCCCGTCAACATCCCGAAGCTCGGGATCTCCATGACCGAAGGCACGCTCAACACCTGGATGGTGGGCGACGGCGACACCGTCGAGAAGGGCCAGGTCCTCTACGTCCTCGAGACCGACAAGGTCGAGACGGAGATCGAGTCCCCGGCCGCCGGCGTCGTCCGCCTGGTGGCCGAGCCCGGCGAGGTGTACCCGGTGGGGGCTCTGGTGGCCCAGATCGAGTGAACCACTGAACGCATCCGTCCCTTCGACTCGGCCCGCGGAGCCCGCCCGGGTCCGCGGGCGGCAGCCTTAGCCCCCTCCGGCGCGGACCCCGCGCTTCCAGACGGTCGCGTCGGTGGACGGACGGAACTGGCAGGCAAGGCGCACGGTCCCGGCGGGGAAGTCCATCCGCTCGGCCAGCGTGTGCAGCCCTGCCACCTCAGTGGGACCGGGAAGCGGCGAGGAGATGTCGCCCTCGCGGGCCTCGATGAAGCAGGTCTGGCAGGTGCCGTCGCCGCCGCAGACGGTGGGCCAGCGCAGGCCGGCCCGCTCGGCGGCGGCCATCAGCGTCTCTCCCTCGCCGACCTCGACGGAGAGGTCGCCGGGGAGGACGCGGATGGTGGGCACTGCGAGGGGCTACGTGACGTCGGGGGCGATGGCCTTCGAGCCGCTGGCGGTGTCGTTGGCCCACCGGAGCATGTGGATGTCGGCCCACCGGAGGTCACCGGAGAGGTGCCGGCCGCCGACCTCGAAGACGCCCTCGGTGCCGTTGGTGAGGTCGCGGACGAGCACCGTCCCGTCCCCCTGGAGGAGGTATTCGGTGTTGTCGTAGGGATGACGTACCACGCTCATGGTCTGGAGCTCCTACTTGCCGACGTACTTCTCGAGCGTGCGGTGGTAGTGGCGGATGCGGATCTCCTGGTAATCGCCCAGCTTCACGGTCTTGGTGGCTGAGGCGTGCAGGCCCCGCTGGACCTTGTGGAGGTTGGACATGTCCTGGTTGAGGGCCAGGCCGAGGACGCCGATCTCGGGGGCGTCACGCCAGTCGTCGGACTCCAGCCAGTGGATGGGGGCCGGCGGCGGCCGCTGCGGCAGGCCTTCGGGCAGCGGCGCCATCAGCATCACTTCCATGATCGACGTGTCGGGGTCGAGCCCGTTGGGCCGGAACCGGTAGACGATCGGGATCCCGAGCCCCGCCCAGGGCAGGAAGTTGGGGAACAGGTAGTACTCGATGGAGTCGATCGCCTCGGTGTTGGACAGCTTCGAGAAGTCGATGCCGGACCCGGCCGAGAGCAGCTGGCGCATCGTCTCGGCGATGACCTCCCGGGCCGACGACCCCTCGGGGACCTCGACAGCGGTGGCGTCGCCGATGCGGAAGTCCCGGGCGAAGGCCTCGGCGATCGTCTGCTCGTCGAGCTCGCCGAGTTCGGGGCTCGGGATGCCCAGGATGTTGACGAACCGGCTGACGTGCTCGCCGTAGATGTCGTACTGGCTGTTGGTGTCACCGTCGTAGAAGGCCAGCTGCGGGTGGGTCGACGACACGTGGTAGGCCTCGATGAAGGCCTCGATGGCCACCTTCCAGTTGCAGGGCAGGATCTTGGCCACGTGCGCCGCCTTGAGCCGCTTCTCCAGCGGCCAGTGGCGAAAGTGCTCGGGGAGCACCTCGAGCCAGTCCTCCAGCGGACCGGCGTCGGGATCCATGTTGATGAATACGAAGCCGGCCCAGGTGCCGACCTGGCATTCGGGGAGGCACATCCGGTCCGGCTGGCAGTGGGGGAAGTCCCACTGGGCGGGGATCCGCTTCAGCGTCCCATCGAGGTTCCAGGTCCAGCCGTGGAAGGAGCAGCGGAAGAACGGCACCGAGCCGCCTTCGGCCCGCAGCTGGGTGCCCCGGTGGAGGCAGGAGTTGTGGTACGCCTTGATCACGTCCGGGGCCGAGCGGACGACGAGGATGGAGTAGTTGGCGATGTCGTACACAACGTGATCGCCGACCTCCGGGATGTCCTCCTCCCGGCAGGCCATCTGCCATACCTTCGGCCAGAGGTGCTCGGCCTCGAGGCGGGCGTACTCGGCGGACGTGTAGCGCTCGGCCGGGATGTCGTCGGAGCCCAGGTAGGTATATGACTCGGACAGCAGGACGTCGGGGACCTCTTGCCGCTGCGCCTCCCGTTGCAGGATCTCTTGCGGGGAGACGCCGCTGGAGCGGGGTCGGCTGCGGGCGTCGTCCAGGATGGCCATGTGATCGCTCCCGAGGTTTACTAAGTCCCTTACTTACCTAGTGCAGGGCCGTGATGGCGTCAAGCTTGCGGAGGGTCGAGGGATAATCATATAGTAACATCTAAACATATGGGTAGCGGGCCCTGCGGCCCAAGACCGAGAGGGGTCGGCGATGCGGCTTGACGGGAAGGTGGCCATCGTCACCGGGGCGGCGGGCGGCATCGGGACGGCCCTGGCCCAGCGGTTCGTCGCCGAGGGCGCCTCGGTGGTGCTGGGTGACGTGAACGGCGCCCAGGAGGCCTTGGCCAAGGAGCTCGGCGAACGGGCCGTGGCCGTCGACGCCGACGTGGCCACCGAGGAGGGCGCGGCGGCCCTGGTCGCCGCCGCCCGGCAGCAATGGGGTCGCCTCGACATCCTCGTCAACAACGCCGGCATCGACGGCACCCCGGCGCCGCTGGCCGACTGCGGCGTCGAGGACTTCGACCGCGTCCTGGCCGTGAACCTGCGAGGGGCGTTCCTCACCATGCGGGCGGCGATCCCGCCGATGGTCGAGGGGGGCGGCGGCTCGGTCATCAACATCGGGTCGGTGCTCGCCCGGGTGGCCGTCGGGTACCTGCCGGCCTACTGCGCCTCCAAGGGCGGCCTCGTGCAGCTCACGAAGTCGGCGGCACTGGGCTACGCCACCGCCGGGGTCCGGGTCAACGTCATTTCGCCCGGGGTCATTCGCACCCCCATGCTCGATGCCTTCTTCGGCCAGATGCCCGAGGCGGCCGAGGCGGCCGTCGCCCAGCACCCCGTCGGCCGAATCGGTACGCCCGAGGAGGTGGCGGCCCTGGCCGTCTACCTGGCCAGCGACGAGGCGAAGTTCGTCACCGGGGCCGATTTCGCCGTCGACGGCGGCTACACCGCCCAGTAGGGCCGTCCCCTCGAACTGGAGATCCAATGGCCCAGGTGCACGCCCTTCCGTCGTCGAATGTCCGGGAGAGCCTGGCGGCGCTGTCCCCGCTGATCGAGGCCCACGCCGGCCAGTCCGATGTTGCGGGGCACCTGGTCGACCCGGTGGCCGACGTCCTCCGGGCCAGCGGCGTCTTTGCCCTCATGGTCCCGGCCGTGCTCGGCGGCGCCGAGGCCGATCCGGTCACGGCGCTCGACGTCATCGCCGAGATCTCCCGGCTGGACGGGTCCACCGGTTGGAACCTCATGGCGGTGATGACGTCCACCGCGCTGGCCGGGGCGTTCCTCGGGGACGACGCCGTGCAGGGGATCTTCGCTGATGCCGGAAACGCCCTCTGCGCCGGGCAGATGGCTCCTCGCGGCATGGCCGTCCGCCGCGACGGCGGGTACGTCGTCAAAGGCCGGTTCGGCTTTGCCAGCGGGTCACGGCACGCCGGGTGGATCTTCGGAGGGTTCCGGGAGGTGACCGACGAAGGGCCGGTCCTGCTGGAGAGCGGGCTGCCCAGCGTGCTGGCCGCCGTCGTTCCCCAGGAGGCGGCCACGATGCTCGGCAACTGGGACGTGCTCGGCCTCGAGGGGACCGGCAGCTACGACTACGAGATCCCCGAGTACTGGCTGGCTGAGGGATTCGCCTTCTCGTTCTTCGACCCGGTGCCGCGCCGGGGTGGGCCGCTCTACCGGCTCGGCCCGCTGGGCATCGCCGCCGTGGGCCACGCCGGCTTCGCCCTCGGGGTCGGCCGGCGGGCGCTGGACGAGATCGGCCGCCTGGCCCTCGGGAAGAAGCGGATCGGGCAGGCGGTGCTGGTGGAGCAGCAGGCCTTCCAGCGGGATTACGGCGCCGTCGCCGCCCGGCTGGAGGCGGCGGCGGCCTACTGCCGGGCCACGTTCCACGACGCCTACCGGGCGGCGGAGGCCGACGAGGTGACGCTCGAAGTCCGGGCCCGTTGCCGGCTGGCGACGCTCAACGCCCACGCCGCGGCCGTGGCGGCGGTCGACTTCGCCTACCACGAGGCCGGCAGCGACTCGCTGCGGAACGGCAGCAGCATCCAGCGCTGCTTCCGCAACCTGCGGGCCGCCACCCAGCACGTCTTCGTCGACGACACCATCTACGCCGACTCGGCCCGCGTGCTGCTCGGGATCGCCGAGCCCGACCTCGTGCTGTAGTCCGCCCTCGGGAGGAGAGACATGCAGCCCCTGCGCCAGTGCCGCGTGATCGACGCGTCGAGCTACGTGACGGGCCCGCTGGCCGGGGTCATGCTGGCCGACCTGGGCGCCGACGTGATCAAGGTCGAGCCGCCCGACGGCGATCCGTACCGGCGCATCGGCACCCGCCGGGCGGGGATGGCCGTGGGTGCCCTGAACGTCAACCGGGGCAAGCGGAGCGTGGCCCTCGACCTCAAGACCGACGAGGGCCGGCGCCACTTCGAGGACCTGCTGGCCGAGGCCGACGTCCTCGTCGAGAACTGGCGGCCCGGCGTGGCCGACCGCCTCGGGCTCGACGACGAGATGCTGGCCCGCCGGTTCCCCCGGCTGCTCCACGTGGCTATCACCGGCTACGGGCCCGACGGGCCGATGGCGGACCACGGCGCCTTCGACAACCTCATGCAGGCCCGGACGGGCCTGGCCCGCCTCCGCTTCTCCGAGGGGCGGCCGGCGCCGCTGCCGACCTACCTGGCCGACAAGGTCACCAGCGTGATGGCCGTCCAGGCGGTCCTCGGGGCGCTCCTCGAGCGGGAACACACCGGCCTCGGTGGCCGGCTCGACGTGCCGATGCTCGACGCCATGGCCTACTTCAACTTCACCGACGTGCTGGAGGCCCGCACCGTCATCGACGCCGATGACCCCGAGAGCGGCGGGTCCTGGCTCCCGGCGGCGGCGACGGTGTCGACCATCGTGGAGACGACCGACGGCTGGATCGCCGTGTCGCCGAGCTCCCGGGCGCATGTCATCGCCGCCTGCGAGGCGGCGGAGCACCCGGAGTGGATCGGGGAGCTGGCGGAATACCGGCGCTTCGTCGATCTCGGCCCCGAGCTGATGCGGCGCATCGAGACCGTCACCCGGACCGGGCCGAGCCAGGAATGGCTGGCCCGGTTCAACGCCGCCGGTGTGCCGGTGGCGCCCGTCCTCGATGCGGACGGCCACCTCGACGACCCCCAGGTCCGCCACAACGGCATCTACTCGGAGCTGGTGCATCCGGTGGCCGGCCGGGTCCGCTACCCCCGGTTCCCGGCCCGCTTCCGCCGCTCCGACGGCACTCTCGAACCGGGTCCGCAGTCGATGCGGCCCATGCCGGCGGTGGGGGAGCACAACGACGAGCTGCTCGGCCAGGCGCTGGCGCCGGGGATGCCGGCCGAGGGATAGTGCGGACGTGGAATGGAAGGCGGTCCGCTTCGAGGCCTCTGACGGCGTCGGGCTCATCACCCTGAACCGGCCGCACCGGAGCAACGCCTGGACCGGCCGGATGGGCTTCGAGTACCGGGTGGCGATGCAGGAGGCGGAGCGGGACGACCGGGTCGGCGTCATCGTGCTCACCGGGGCCGGGCGGCACTTCTGCGTCGGGGCCGACAACCAGGCCCTCGACCGCTTCACCGAGACGGGGGAGTACGACACCGGGATCCGCGATCCACTGCCGGAACCGGGCGACCCGAGTCATCCGGCCTACGGGACGCTGTTCGGCTTTCCGCTGGCCGTGGCCAAGCCGGTCATCGCCGCCGTCAACGGCGCCGCCGCCGGCATCGGGTTCGTCGTGGCCTGCTTCGCCGACATCCGCTTCGGCGCCGCGGGGGCCAAGTGGACGCCGGCGGCGTCCAAGCTCGGCCTGCCGGCGGAGCACGCGGTGTCGTGGATCCTCCCTCGGCTGATCGGCTACGGGCGGGCGGCGGAGTGGCTGTTCTCCAGCCGGGCGGTCCGGTCCGAGGAGGCGCTGGCTATGGGGCTCCTCCATGCGGTGCACCCGCCCGAGGAGGTCCTGGAGGGGGCCCTGACGTACGCCCGGCGCCTGGTCGACGAGGCCGCGCCGTCCTCCCTCTCGACCACCAAGCGGCAAGTCTCCTTCGATCTCTTCCGCTCGCTCTTTGAGTCGGCCGAGGAAGCCACGAAGCTCATCGAGGACATGGTCGGCAGCGACGACTACCGCCAGGGCGTCAAGGCCTTGATGGAGAAGCGTCCACCCGGCTTCGCCGACCGCTACCGGCGTCCTTGACGGGCCGCGGCCCCATTTACTAAATATCTATCTAAACAAAGTTTCCTCGGGGGGAGGCCCGATGTTGCTCGCCGCCGGATTGCCCGCCGCACCGCCGGTCAACATGGCGCCCGCCGATGGATGGCTCCAGGTCGCCCTGGCCGGCGCGGCGTTCGGCGTTGCCGTGAGCGTCGCCTTCGCGATCCGGAACTGGCGGCGGACGGGATCGCCGCTCCATCTCGTCTGCCTGGTCGCCGGGCTGCTGTGCGCCATCGACGAACCGATGGAGGACCTCGTCGGGAAGTGCTGGTTCCCCCACAAGCAGATCGCCTTCACCGTCTACGGCCGGGGCATCCCCTGGTGGGTCGTCTGCTGCTACGTACTGTTCTTCGGCAACCTGCCCTACTTGTTCGCCCGGGCGTTCGACAAGGGCATCACCCGGCGCTTCTTCTGGCAGGCCATCGCCATGGGCTTCGCCTTCAACGCGCTGATCGAGATCCCGTTCCTCAACACCGACGTCTACACGTACTACGGGCACCAGCCCTTCAACGTCGCCGGCTTCCCGCTGTGGTGGATGTTCGTCAACACCGGCGGCGCCCTCACCGCCGGGGTCATCCTCTGGCGGTTCTTCCTGCCGGCGTTGCGCACCAAGCCGGGCCTGCTGGCCGTCGTCCCGTTCCTGACCGGCCCCGCCTACCTGGCCTGGAGCCTCATCACCGGCCTGCCGCTCCACACCGCCCTGAACACCGATGCGGCGCTGTGGGTCACCACGCTGGCCGGCCTGGTGACGATCGGCCTGACCCTGATCGCCTACCACCTCTACACCCAACTCGCCTGCACCGACGGCGCGTGGCGGGCGGACCGCCGCCCGTCCCCGTCGACGGCGACCCGAGCGCCGCAGGCCGCCCAAGCCGTCTCCGGCTGATCACATCTTCGGGGCGTCGAGCAGCGACTGGGCGTCGTGGAAGAAGATCGTCACTTCCGCGACCTTGCCGTCCCGGATGACCGACTGCTCGGCCAGGACGACATCCTTGCCGGTGACGAGGTCCGGTATGCGCAGGATCCCGACGACGCGCTCGCCGTCGGCCACGATGTGGTCGACCTTGATCCGGGCCATGTCGTAGGTCTTGGCGAACTTGCCGAACAGGTCCGCGAATTCGTCCTTCCCCCGGTAGGTCCCGCCGTAGGGGAGGAAGCCCGGCTCTCGGACGACCACGTCATCGGCCAGCAGTCCGAACACGCCCTCGGCGTCCCCGGCGATGGCGGCGTCGTAGAGGGCCCGGATGAGCTGGCGGTTCTGCTCGGTCAGATTCGCCATTGCCGCCTCCATGAGGGTCGTGATTCATGAAGGTATATACAAACAAACCCTTGACGGCAAGGGCCTAACTCAGTCTACGCTGAGTTGTTTCCGGGCGACCTGAGGGGGGCGCATGGCCGAACCGCGCACCGTCATCGAGTTCGATCCCCATTCCGCCGACTACGCCAAGGACCCGATCGGCACCCTGCAGCGGATCCGCCAACAGTGTCCGGTGGCCTGGAGCGAGGCCCACAACGGCTTCTGGCTCGTGACCCGCTACGAGGACGTGACCCGGGTCGCCTTCGACAACCAGCGGTTCTCGTCCCGCCACGACATCCCCAACGACGGCAAGTCGTTCACCGGCGTGATTCTGCCTCCTCCGCCGACGTCATTCCGCCCGATCGAGATGGACCCGCCGGAGTGGACGCAGTACCGACGTCTCCTCAACCCGCCGTTCTCGCCCCAGGCGATCGAGGCGCTGCGGCCCCAGGTCGAGGAGTACACGACGTGGTGTCTCGACCGGAGGATCGAGACGGGCGAGATCGACTTCGTCCTCGACCTCACGAACCCCTTGCCGGCCATGGCGACGCTTCACTTCCTGGGCCTGCCCGTCGAGGAGTGGGAGAGCTACGCCATCCCGTATCACAACATGGTCGCCTGCTCGCCGGGCAGCGACGAGTGGAACGCCGCCGGGCTCGGGGTGATGCAGTGCATCGGCAAGGTCGTCGAGGCGATCGCCGCCCGCCGGGAAGAGCCCCGCGACGATCTCATCACCATGTTGGCCACCGCAAAGATCGACGGTCACCCCATCGACAACGAGCTCGTGATCGAGACGGTGAGCGCCCTGCTGGCGGCGGGGCTCGACACGACGACCGGCGCGCTCACCAATGCCCTGTACTACCTGGGCGAGCATCCTGACGTGCGCGATCGGCTGCGCAAGGACCATGACCTCATCCTCGGCTACATCGAAGAGGCGCTGCGCTACTTCTCGCCGACCCAGGCCCTGGCCCGGACGGCCACCGAGGACGTGGAGATCGGCGGCCAGCTGATCAGGGCGGGCGAGCGGGTCCTGGTGTGCTGGGCGGCGGCGAACCACGACCCGGAGCAGTTCCCCGACCCCGACGAGGTCGTCATCGACCGCACCCCCAATCGGCACACCTCCTTCGGGTGGGGTCCGCACCGCTGCCTCGGGGCGCCGTTCGCCCGACTGCTGATGACCGTGGCGCTGGAGCAGGTGCTGGAGCGGATGCCGGACTACGTGCCCGGCCCCGAGATCAAACGCTACGAGACGATCGGCACGGTGAACGGCTGGGCCAGCTGCCCGGCGACCTTCACCCCGGGGCCGAGGAAGGGAGCGGCATGAGCCGGACCATCTTCACCAACGCCAACCTGCTCGACGGCGTCCACCCCGCCCGGGCCGGTGTGACCGTCGTGGTCGAAGGCCAGCGGATCACCGCCGTCGATACGGAGGGCGTACCGGCCACGGCGGACGACGCCGTCTTCGACCTCGGCGGGAAGACCATCATGCCCGGGATGGTCACCGGCCACTACCACGTGGCCTACGACCACGTGCACTCGCCGGAAGAGATCGACATGAAGCACTCGGCGGGGTACACGACGCTGGTGGCGGCGAAGAACGCCGAGCTCACGCTGCGCTCCGGGTACACCGGTGCGATCGGTGCGGCCTGCATCCACAACATCGACGCCACGCTCAAGCAGGCCATCGCCGATGGTCTCATCATCGGCCCCCGACTGCTGGCCAGCAGCCGCGACCTGTGCACCACTGCCGGCCCGGTCGACACCCGCCCGGACCACTGGGGCCCGATGCCCGACGGCGTGGCCCGGCTGTGTGACGGGGCGGACGAGTTCCGCAAAGCCGTCCGCCAGGAGATCAAGCTCGGGGCTGACGTCATCAAGGTCCACGTCACCGGCGGTCACGGGGTGCAGTGCGACCCCGAGGACGTGATCATGACCGATGAAGAGTTGAGCGCCGCCGTCCAGACCGCCCATGGCCTCGGGCGCAGGATCCGGGGCCACGTGGCGTCGAAGCGGGGGATCCTCCAGGCTGTCGCCGCCGGGATGGACATCGTCGACCACGCCGACGGGATGGACGAGGAGTGCATCGAACGCCTCGTCGCCGCCGGCACCTTCGTGGTGCCGAGCGCCCACCTGTTCCGGGTCATCATCGACGGCGGCCGCCAGACCGGGCAGATGCCCCCGGCCGTGCTCGACTTCATGGAGGCCGAGTACCAGCGGAACTGTCAGGCGGTGCTGTCGGCGAGCAAGGCCGGCGTCAAGCTCGTCCCCGGCGACGACTACGGGACCTTCATCGACCACGGTGACTACTCGAAGGAACTGGAGCTCTACGTGACCCACGCCGGGGTCGACCCGCTGGAGGTGATCACCTGGGCGACCCGCAACGGCGCCGAGATGCTCGGCATGGGGTCCGAACTGGGCATGGTCGAAGCGGGCAGGCTCGCCGACCTGCTCGTCGTCGACGGGGACCCGTCGGTCGACATCACCGTGCTCCAGGACCGCAGCCGGCTCCACGCCGTGATGAAGGACGGCCAGTTCGTGCAGTGCTCGCTCCAGGAGGGGATCGTCCAATGACGCAGACGAAGCCGGCGCTCACCGTCGACGAGATGCTGGCCATCACCGCCGCCCACCTCGAGGCGGAAGGGCGGATCGACGTCGACGCCACGCTCGACACCATGGCCGAGAACCCCTGGTGGGAGATGTGCACGCTCGGGGTGCGGGTCGAGGGTCGGGAGGCCATGCGGGAGTGGTACTCGCGGGTGCTGCCCGGGGTGATGGCGCTGCTCACCGACGTCCGGGAACGCGTCATCACCTTCGGCGACAACTACCTCGTCGTCGAACACCTCATCGACGTGAACTTCCCCGACGGAACCAACCGGACGTGCCCCCACATCGCCACCTTCTACTTCGAAGACGGCAAGCTGGTCGGCGAACGGGCCTACACCGACGTGCACCTGGCCCAGGTGTGGTCCGACGTCCTCGGCCCCGAGTTCATGAGCCTGCCGGGCGTCAGCCCCGCCTACGCCTGATCGTCGGGTTCAGTCCTTCGGTTCCACACCGACCTGGCCGAGCCAGAGGAGGTCGGCCACCTGGGGGCCGACCTCCTCCGGGCGCACGTCGCCGGCGAACATGGCCTCGATGGCGAAGGCGAAGTGGATCCCGACGGTGGCGGTGGCCAGCACGGTCGGATCGAGTTCCGGCCGGCGCCAGCCGGCCGTCCCCTCCCGGGTGACGGCGGCGATCTCTTCGAGCACCGGTTGGAGGTCGGTACGGTAGAACTCCCGCCCGGCCCGGACGTCGGAGAAGAGGGCGATCCCGAGCAGCGGAACGATCTCCGTCATGGCCGCCAGCATCTCCGTGTGCACCTCGTCGAGAAGCCGCCCGAGGGCGGCACCGTTGCCCTCCAGCCCGGTGATGCGCCGGACCGCCTCCTGCAGCTTGGCCACGAGCGCCCGCAGGGGCTCCATCACCGCCGCCTTGAACAGCCCGTCCTTGGAACCGAAGTGCTGGAACAGCAGCGCCTCGTGGACTCCGGCCTCGGCGGCAATGGCCTTCGTGGAGACGGCGAAGCCCTCCCGGACGAACGCCGCCTGCGCCACCTTGACGAGCTGGGCGCGGCGCTCGTCCGCCGGCATCCTGCGCTGCCGCCGCGGCTCGGAGGTCGGGGTCACGGCCCCATGTGTTACTACGCCGAGACGTGCCGGCGGAGAATCCGCTCCCGCCCTCAGCCCGAGACGGCGGGCATCACCTCGTTGGCGATGAGTTCCATGGCGGCGAGCCGTTGGCGGGCGGAACCGGTGTACATCAGGATGACCTCGTCGACGCCACAATCGGCGTAGCGCCGGAGGACGGCGGCGATGCGATGCGGCGGGCCCTCGAGGCGCCAGGCCGTCCAGGGATCGGGGGCATCCTCGGGTGGCGCGGAGGTGAACGTCATCGGCACGAACAGCGCGGTGGTGATGTCGGGCGTCCGGCCGAGTTCGGCGGCTTCGGCCCGGATCTCGGCCAGGCTCGAGGCGAGCCAGCCGGGCTCCGCGCCGTAGAGGTGGGGTATCCAGCCGCTCCCGAAGCGGGCCACCCGCCGGCGGGCCGGCCGGGACACCCCGCCGATCCACACCGGGAGCCGGCGAGCGTTGTAGGGCCCGGGATGGAGATGGGCGCCCCGGACGGGCTGTTCGCCGTACCAGGCTGCGTCCAGGAACTCCAGTATCTCGTCGGTCACCGCGCCCCGTTTGTCGAACGGTGGCGCCCCGAGGGCCTCGAACTCTTCCCGGAGATAGCCGACGCCGGCGCCGAAGACGTAACGGCCCTCGGACAGGGCGTCGACCGTGGTGACGAGCTTGGCCAGCAGCACGGGGTTCCGGTAGGGCAGCACGACCACGGCCGTGCCGAGCTGGATCCGCTGCGTGACGGCGGCGAGGAACCCGAGCGTCGGAAAGATCTCGAGGTACGGCTGGTCGGCGGCCAGCGGCAACTCGTGCTCGGGATTGAAGGGATAGGCCGAGTGGACCTCGGCTGGCCGGACCACATGGTCGGCGGTCCACAGCGAGGAGAACCCCAGCCCCTCGGCCGCCTGGGCGACGTCCCGGAGTGACGCCGGGCCGGCGCTGCGCCCGATGTGCGGGACCATGAGGCCGAAGCGCATCGACGACGAGATCTAGAAGAGCCGGCGCAGGATCCCCTGCTCGACGACGCCGTTGCCCTGGCGGCCGTCGAGGTCATAGGTCAGGAACTCGTCGTAGGCGCTCATGGTCGGGCCTTCCCGGTCGACGCCCATCGGCACCCAGAACCCGCCCCGCCGCTCACGATTGCGCACCGTCCGTTCGGATCCGTCGGCCAGGGTGATCACGGTCTGCAAGAACAGGCCGGCGGCGTCGCGGGTCACCCGCATGGCCGTGACCCGGGCCGGTTCGGGGCCGTCGGTGACGAACCCGTCGACCACGGTCGTGCCGTCGGGGCCGAGGAACTTCATGGCCGACAGGTAGAAGGAGTCGAACACGCCGGTGACGGCGACATACTCGACGAGTTGGGCCGACTCGTCGCGGTAGCCCCACGTCCGGTCCCGCACGCCCTCCCCGGTGATGGTGACGCTGGCGCCGCGGAGGCCGGCGGTGCCTTCCACCCGGGCGGCCTGCTGGTGGTGGCGCAGCGGCTCCCCCGGGATGAGAGGCCGAAACGCCTCCTTCGCGGTGTAGCCTGGATCCACCGAGTAGGGGTCGGGTGGGGAGCTGTTGAGGTTGGTGGGGTCCGCGAAAGGTGCCTCCCTGCAAGGGATGATGCGGTTGTTGACGCCACATGATCCCGTTGCCCAGG
>Ga0070741_10009729_pt1 | contig 18504 bp, 17 predicted proteins | sample Coa_R1_4_FD_66440 | JGI IMG/M metagenome (GOLD analysis project Ga0070741, IMG submission 66440) | Surface soil microbial communities from Centralia Pennsylvania, which are recovering from an underground coalmine fire - Coalmine... | ecosystem: Environmental > Terrestrial > Soil > Unclassified ...
GCCCAGCAGAACTGCGCCAGCAGCTCGTCGGACACCAGGTGGGCGTTGGCCCAGGAGTGGTCGCGGTCCTTCTTGGCGAGGACCGCTTCCAGCTCTGGCGAGATCTCCTGTCCCACGACGTGGACGAAGTTCTTGTCCGGGTAGCTGGTGGTCAGGAAGCCGGCGATCATCGGCCGCAGCGCCGCTTGCGCCACGCGCGGATCGCGGTGGACCCAGGCGTCGACGCGCGAGTTGATCGAAATGTCGGCGCGGGTGCGACCGGCCCGGGCGAGGCCCTTGTCGATCTGAGCCAGGGCGTGCTGCACGCCGATCGGCGTGGCGTAGGTGGCGATCATCACGCCGTCGGCGTGCTCACCGGCCATGCGCAGCACCAGGTTGCCGCGGGTGGCGACGATGATCGGGATGTCGGGGCGCGCCGGAAAGTTCAGGCGGCCCCCGCCGAAGCGGATCACCTCGCCCTCGTAGGTGACACGCTCGCCGCGGAGCAGGCCGCGCACCACGTCGATCGTCTCGCGGATGGCGCGGGCGGGCTTGATCCGCTGGTAGCCGAGCGCTCCGCCGCCGCCCCCACCCGCGCCCAGCACCAGCTCGGCACGGCCGCCGCTCAGCTCGTCCAGCGTGGCGATGGCCACGGCGGTGAGCGCTGGGTGCAGGGTGAACGGGTCCTGGATGAACGTACTCAACCGCAAGCGCGACGACGCCTGGGCGGCGAGGGTCAGACCGATCCAGGGATCGCGGAAGTACTTCTCGTTGCCGTAGCGGAAGGCCCGGTAGCCGAGGTCCTCACACTGGCGGACGACGCGCTGGAGCTGGTCGGGCGGGTACATCTGGAGCAGGGCGAGATCGAGGTTGATGCGCATGGGCGTCGCGGCCGGCCGGCCGCCCTCCTTTCGGCAGGCCCAGGGCTAGCCCACCGGTCCTCTCCCCCGTCCCGCGCAGGAAAGGGGGCGGGGGGTTAGGTCATCAGTGCGAGCGGGAGCAGCCTTATGGTATTAACCGGCCGACCCCGCGTCAACTGAGGAGGCTGCCCCATGCGGCGCTACGATTGCCTGGCCGAACTGGCGCCGATGATCGACGACGCGCTCGTCGTCACCAACGTCGCGCGCAGCGGGTTCGAGTGGCACGCGCTCTGTCCGCGCGAGGGCAACATCTACACGATGGCGATGGGCATGGTCACGCCGGTCTGCCTCGGGCTGGCCCTGGCGCTGCCCCACCGCCGCGTGATCGCCGTCGACGGCGACGGCAGCCTGCTGCTGAACCTGGGCGCGCTGGCCACGGTGGCCAACGCCGCGCCGCCCAACCTGATCGTGCTGGTCTTCGACAACCGCTCCTATGCCTCGACGGGCGGTCTACCCACGGCGACTGCCGGGCCGACCGACCTGGCGGCGATCGCCCAGGGTGCCGGCATCCGCGGCGCCTGCACGGTGAACAGCGTCGGCGCCTTCCGCAAGGCCGTCGAGGGCGCCTGGCACGGGGGCGGGCCGTGGGTGATCGTGGCCCGCGTGACCGGCGAGACCGAGCCGGTGGGGCCCAAGCTGATGGACGGCCGCGAGAACAAGTACCGCTTCGTGCGCTACGTCGAGGAGACCGAGGGCATCACCATTCTCAAGCCCTCGATTGTCGGGAGAAGCGAGTAACCCCTCACCCCCCTACCCCCCTCTCCCACAAGGGGCGAGGGGGAGGACGAGGGACCGGGGCCGTTCCTGCGTCGGACTCCCGTTCCTGCGAGGGCGAGGGGGAGGACGAGGGACGAGGGAGTTACCGGTCGTCGTCCTGCTCCCCTCCCCCCTGGTGGGGGCGACGCGGAATACTTCAAGCGTCGCCGGGTTGGGGGTGAGGGGGCACCGGAGAGAACGATGAACGCGGAGATGGCCGAGCTGATCGCGGACGGCCTGCGCGAGGCAGGCTTCAACTTCGTGGCCAGCCTGCCCGCGACGCAGCTCCATACGCTGCAGGAGCGGCTGCGCTGCGACGCGGCGTTCGTCCACGTCGGCGTGGCCAATGAGGGCGAGGGCGTGGGGATCTGCGCGGGCGCCTGGCTCGGCGGCCGCATGCCGGTGATGGTCATGGAGACGTCCGGCATCCTCGTCGCGACCTACGCGCTGCTGCGCTGCCACGCCACCTTCGGCATCCCCACGCTGCTGCTCTCCACATACCGCGGCGACCTGGGCGAGCAGGAGTGGTACGCTGTGCACACCGGGGCGGCGCTGCCGGGGCTGCTGCAGGCGATGCGCATCCCGTCGAAGGTCGTCATGGACCCGGCCGAGCTGAAGCCCACCCTGCTCGAGGCGCGCCGCTCGATGGACGTGTCGCTGCACCCGGTCTCGGTCGTCCTGGGAGGACGCCTGACGCGCGGCTGATACTTGAGAGCTGATGGCCCTGGCGCCCGGGGTGCCGGGAGGAGGGGAGTCCAATGAGCCGTTTCCGCGTCGTTTTCTGCGGGGCGATCGAGCCGCCGCGCCCGCTGCTCGAGCCGGCGTTGAACGAGGTCGACGCCGAGCTGGTGGCTGCCAACCCGCGTACCGCCGACGAGCTGGTCGCCGCGACGCGCGACGCCGACGCCATCATCCTCCACGGCGCCGTACCCATGCCGCGCGAGGCGTTCGCGGCGCTGGGTCGCTGCCGCATCGTCGCCCGCACCGGCGTGGGGGTGGACCGCATCGACCTCGCCGCGGCCGCCGAGCGCGGCATCTACGTCACGAACGCCGCCGGCTGCAACGCCATCGAGGTCGCCGAGCACACCATCGGCCTGCTGCTCGCCCTGGCGCGGAAGATCGTGCGCATGAACGCCTACGTCCACGCCGGCCGCTGGCAGCGCCACAGCGCCGAGCTGCACGCCTACCGCGGCCGGGTGCGGCGCGTGACGGGCCAGACGCTCGGCCTCGTCGGCCTGGGCCGGGTCGGCCGCCAGGTGGCGCCGCGGGCCAAAGGCCTCGGCCTGGAGGTGCTCGCCGTCGATCCCTACCTCGATCCCGCGATCGCCCGCGGGCTCGACGTGCCGCTGGTCGCGCTCGACGACCTGCTGCCGCGCGTGGACTTCCTCTCGCTCCACTGTCCGCTCACCGAGGAGACGCGCCACCTGATCGACGCGCGGCGGTTGGCGCAGATGAAGCCGGGCGCCTACCTCCTCAACTGCGCCCGCGGCGAAGTGGTGGACCCCGCCGCGCTGTACCAGGCGCTGGTCGACGGCCATCTGGCCGGCGCCGCGCTGGACGTGACCGAGCCCGAGCCGATCAACCCCGATAACCCCCTGCTGACGCTCGACAACGTGCTGATCACCGCGCACACCGCGGCCAACTCGGACGAGTCGTTCGCCGACTGCCAGCGCCATGCTGCCGGCGAGGTGGCCCTGGTGCTGATGGGCGAGCAGCCGACGACCGCGGTGAACCAGCCCTGGCTGCACGCGCACCAGCCGGCCGAGCGCACCTTCGGCGGAGTGTGAGGCGGCGGGAAGTTGCCGGCCTGCCAGCCAGGCGGCCATCGTCCGTTCGTCGTCTACGTTCGGCGGTTGCAGGTCGGATATCCGCGTGTGAAACTAGCGTCTATCTAAAGCGGGCCCCACCGCTTTACTCATTCGTCGTCTCATCCGTCTGGGCCCCGGGCCAGTGGGTCCTGGGGAGGGACATGAGTATCGAGCCGCAGGTCGCTCCGTCTACCCCTGCCGCGGACTACCTGCGCCAGCTAGAGACCGCGCTGCGCCGCCAGGCGATCCTGCGCGAGGTGCTCGAAGCGCTCGTCTCGGAGCCCGACCTCGATTCGTTACTGCGCCTCGTCGTCGGCCGGATCACCGAGGCGATGGAGGCCGACCGCACCAGCCTGTTCCTCCTCGACGCCGAGCGCGGCCAGCTCTGGTCGCGGGTAGCCGAGGGCAGTGGCGTGAAAGAGATCCGGCTGCCGCTGGGCGCCGGCATCGCCGGGCACGTCGGCGCCACCGGCGAGACGCTGAACATCGCCGACGCCTACCAGGACCCGCGCTTCGATCCCGCTTTCGATCGCCAGACTGGCTACCGCACCCGCAGCATCCTCTGCATGCCGCTGATCGACCGCGACGGCAGGCGCAGCGGCGTGATCCAGGTCCTGAACAAGCGCGGCGGGGTGTTCACGGCCGAGGACGAGGCGCTGCTGGCCGCCCTCGGTACCCAGGTCGCCATTGCCCTGCGCAGCGCCTCGCTGCTCGAGCAGCAGCGCCGCGAGGCCGAGCGACGCGCCCTGTTGCTCGACGTCATGCGCAGCCTGTCCGGCCATCTCGAGCTGGATTCGCTGCTCGAGGCGATCATGGCGCGGACCACGGAAGCCATGCGCGCCGACCGCAGCACGCTGTTCCTGGTCGACCACCGCACCGGCGAGCTGTGGTCCAAGGTGGCGCAGGGGATGGAGCGCCACGAGATCCGCTTCCCGATGCACCTCGGCCTCGCCGGCCACGTCGCCACCACGGGCGAGACGCTGAACATCGCCGACGCCTACGACGACCCGCGCTTCAACAAGGAAGTCGACCGGCTGACGGGCTACCGCACCCGCTCGATCGTCTGCATGCCGCTGCGCAAGGCCGATGGCACGATCGTCGGCGTGATGCAGTGTCTGAACAAGGAGGGCGGCGCCTTCGACGCCGAGGACGAGCGCCTGCTGGGCGCGCTCTGCTCGCAGGCGGCCATCGCGCTCGAGAACGCGCGGCTGTTCGAAGAAGTCGTCGCGATGAAGAACTACAACGAGAGCATCCTGCGCAGCATGGCCACGGGCGTCATCACCCTCGACCTGGACGGCGGCGTGACCACGATCAACCCGGCCGCGCGCCGCATCCTCGGCCTGGCCGACCAGGAGGCCGTCGTGGGCGCGCACTACCGCGAGGTGGTGCTCGCCGAGGCCAATCCCGACATCGCCGGGGCGATCGCCGCGGTGCTGGCGACGGCGGCGCCCCAGGAGCTGTACGAGCGGCAGCTAGCCACGCGCCGCGGCCGGACCATGAGCGTCAATCTCAAGGGCATCGCGCTGCACAATGCGAAACGGCGGCAGCTCGGCATGGTCGTCGTCATCGAGGATATCACCGAGAAGCAGCGGGCGATGTCGGCGCTGTCGCGCCTGGTGAGTCCCAAGGTGGCCGACCGCGTGATGAGCCAGGAGATCCTGCAGCTCGGCGGCAGCCGCAACAAGGTCACGGTGCTGATGTCGGACATCCGTGACTTCACCACGATCTCGGAGCGCACCGAGGCGGAGGAGATCGTGGCGATGCTCAACGAGTACTTCACCGCGATGACCGAGATCATCTTCCACGAAGAGGGCGCCGTCGACAAGTATATCGGCGACTGCGTGATGGCCGTGTTCGGCTGGCCCGAGGCGCGCGACGACGCCGCTTCCCGTGCCGTCCGCACGGCGGTCGAGATGCGCCGCCGCCTGCACGCCTTCAACGCGGAGCGGCGCCGGGCTGGCAAGCCGACGATCGAGAATGGCATCGGCCTGTGCAACGGCGAGGTCGTGTCCGGCGGCATCGGCTCCGAGACCCGCCTCGACCTCACGGTGATCGGCGACACGGTGAACGTGGCCGCCCGCCTCGAAGGGCTCACCAAGCAGTTCGACTGCAAGATTCTCCTCAACGAGGCCGTGTACCTCGAGGTGGCCGACCAGGTCCCCTGCGTGTTCCTCGGCGCCGAGCACGTTAAGGGCCGCGCTGAGCCCGTGCGCGTGTACGGCATCCCTGAGTCCTACGTGCGCGGCCAGGTGGTGGAGGCCTAGGTGGCTCTGGGCAACCTCGCCGCCCTGTCTCCCGACCAGCTTAGCGTCATCCTGCAGTACCTGGCCGATCCGCTCCTGATCGTCGGCGAGGACCGCTGTATCCTGGCGATGAACGCGACGGCCGAGGCGCTGATCGGCCGGCCCGCGGACGAGGTCGTCGGCCGGCGCACCTGCCAGGAGACGATCGCCTGCCAGGATCGCCAGGGCCGCTCGCTCTGTGACGCCTGTCCCCATCAGGCTGCCGCTGCCACCCGGGTCGCCCTCAGCCGGACCGGCCTGACGGTCCGCGACGGCCATGGACGGGCGCTGCCCGTGACGGCCACCTTCTTTCCGTTGCAGGGTGAGCCTGGGGCGCCCCGGTCGAACGGGCTGATCCTCCACCAGCTCGCCGCGCGGGCCGCGTCGCGGGATGCGGACCCGACCGCCCGGACCGATGGACTGTACTCGCGCGAGCGCTTCCAGGCCGTCTACGAGCGCGAGCGCGAGCGCGCCCAGCGGTTCCAGAGCGGCCTGGCCGTGGTACGGGTGAGCGTGCGATCGCGTACGGCCGCGGGGGGCGCGAGCGCGAAGGGTCGCCCCGCCACTCGGGCGCAGCTCGACGCAGCGTTCGCGCGGGTGACGCGCCTGCTGGTGCGCAGCCTACGGCTGGTGGACGTGGTGGGCCACTGCGGCGATCACGACTGCGCGCTGCTGCTGCCCGCGGCGAGCTTCGCCAGCACGCGAGCGGTGGTCGTGCGACTCGAGGCGCTGCTGCGCGACCTGGCGGCCACCGGCGCGCTCCCGGACGCGGTCGAGGTCAGCGTGGGCACCATCCTCAGCGAGGGCTACGACGACCTGCTCGCCCGTAGCTACCAGCGCCTCGCCCCCCTCCCGCCACACGAATAGTGGGAGCTCGACGCCGACACCAGGACGACCCACAACGAGCCAGCCGGTTCTGCCGCGTTCTTGACGAGGGGCTCCTGAAGAGGTAGACCAGTTCGGTCCGCGCGAGAACGTGCTACGCACGCGGCCCCGGCCCATGCCGACGTCGGCTCGCGGCGGAGCACGCGACGCCCACCGAGTCTGCGGCCGACGGCGCGGCACCGCCGGCCGGAGAGTGCTTGATGCCCGACGATGAAACGCGGCGGCTACAGATCGAGGTCCATGATGCGATCCTGGCGGGGCGGCTCGAGGAGGCGCGGGCCAAGCTGGCCGAGCTCGTGGCGCGGCAGCAGTCCGCAACCCTCGCCGACGCCGAGCCGCTTGCACCCACCGAGACGGAGACTCAGCCGGCGCCGACTGTGGATCGGCCCGCCGAGGATCAACCGACGATCGGCGAGCCGGCACCGGGCGAGCCGCCAGGAAAGGCTACAGCCGCACCGCGCCGGGCAGGCGAACGATGCCTCTGGCGAAAGCTACTGCTAGCGCTTGGCGGCCTCCTCCTCCTCGGCTGTGCCGTGCTCCTGGCACGCAGCGGGATCATCGAGGCACGCAAGACCCCAGCAGAGGGCGAGGCGGAAGACCGGGCCGACGCTGCTTTCTGCCAGGACGCTGTGGAGCGCGTGCAGCAGTTCCGGCACCCGGGGCAGCGGGAGCCGATCGTACGGGGAATCGCCTCCTACCTGGCCCGGGAGACCCGGCCGGTGGTAGTGGAAGGCTGGCTGCCGCCCGACCGCGTCGGCGACTACTGCTTCGTATACTTCCGGGCGCTCATCGGCGGCCAGCCCCGCCTGTATGCCTGGCGCTATGAGCCGAGCACGGGGCGTGTCGAGCCACAGGACGCTGAAACCCGGCTGTTGAGCGGCTGGTAGCGATGAGACGAGCGCCACCACCTTGCCACGCGCCAGGACCCTCGACTGTCTGGCTGGCGCGCCACAGCGAGGTCCACAATCCGAACCGGATCTACTACGGGCGCCTGCCCCGCATGGGGCTGAGCGCCGAGGGGCGCCGCCAGGCCGAGGCGCTCGCGGATTTCTTCGCGGCGCGGTCTCTCGCGGCCGTGTACTCCAGTCCACTCCTGCGGGCCAGGAAAGTCGCCCAGGCGATCCAGGCCCGCCATCCAGCGATCCCGCTCAGAGTCGATCGCGATTTGAACGAGGTACGAACCGGCTGGCAAGGCAGCCCGCACACCACCCTCGACGGCATCGGCTGGGAAATCTACGCCGAGCGTCGCAGCCCAGACGACGAGACGATGGAAGCGATCCTGAAGCGCATGCGGCGTTGGCTGTCGAGGGTCGCGCGGAGGCATCCTGGTGGCGAGGTGCTGGGCGTCACGCACGGCGACCCGCTGCTGATCCTCCTCGCCGGTCTGCGCGGCCTACCGCTGGATGGCCTCGTAACCCTCCGGCAGGCCGCCGGCCTGGGCGCGTACGCTCCGGTCGCGACCGTCGCCCGCATCGGCCTGGACCCCGCTGGCGACGCCCGCGAGATCGCGGTCCTGGTGCCCCCCTATGAGCAGGCCGTTCGAGTGATGGGGCAAGATGTGGAGCACGACGAGCGCCAGCGCATCACGGCTGGCTAGCTCGCCGTCACCACACGTAGCGTGCTTACTCGCTCTGAACGGACCGGGCCAGGTCGAGTGACCTGCCGATGGGCGTCTCCTTGGTCTCGATCCGCACCACGCGCTGGAACTGTTGGATGTGCTCGGTCGCGCTCATCAGGGCCGCCGCCGCTCCGTTGACGAGGTCGCGCAGGTCGGGCGGCAGGCTGGCGTGATACTGCAGCACTTCCAGGGTGCCGACCGGTACCACGAGGTCGTTGTTCAGCAGGTGCGCGAGCTCGCGCGCCGCCAGGAGCACGCCCTCGAGCTGGCCTTCCCGCTGGAGCGCCTCGCGCAGCGCTTGCTCCCCGCGCTTGCGGTCGGTGATGTTGTGCGCGATCGAGGCGGCTCCGAGTAGTCGGCCCGCAGCGTCACGCACCGGGGAGACGTGCAGCGACACGTCCAGCCAGGTGCCGTCCTTCCGGAGCCGCACCGTCTCGTCGTGCGCCACCCGCTCGCCGCGCCGCAGCGCGTTCATGATGTCGTAGAACTCGTCCTGCCGCTCGGGCGGGACGAGCATCAGGGCCGACTGGCCGATGGCCTCCTCCGCCGTGTAACCGTAGAGGTGCTCGGCGGCCCGGTTCCAGGTCGTAATGATTCCGTCGAGCGTCGTGCCGATGATCGCGTCGTCTGAGGAGGTGACGATCGCGGCGAGGCGGGCGAGCGCTTCGCTCGTCTGCAGCCGCTGGCGCGTGCGCAGCCAGACGTGGACGCGGGCCAGCAACTCGTCGGCATCGAACGGTTTGACGATGTAGTCGTCGGCTCCAGCGGCAAAGCCGGCGGTCACGTCGCGACCTTGCCCGCGGGCGGTCACCATGAGGATCGGCAGACTGGCTAGGCTCTCCCGGCTCCGCACGCGGCGGCAGATCTCCAGACCGTCCAGGTCGGGCAGCATGACGTCCAGGAGCACGAGGTCGATGCCGCCGGCTTCGAGGCGAGCCAGCGCGGCCTCGCCCAGACCGGCCTGGACGACCGCATACCCTTCCTGGTCGAGGATCTCGGCGAGGAGCGAGCGGATCAGGGGATCGTCCTCGACCACCAGGACGACGGGACGCGTGGATTCCATAGCCAGGGCCCCCTCGAGGCATTGACGGCCGCTGCGCGGCGCCTGCGAGCGGGGCACGCGCGCCGGCGCGCCGCCGCGCCACTCAGGTCCTTGAGTCCACCGTAGCATGCCAGGAATTGCGGAGCAGCGCCAGGCGGGACAGGATCGCCCGCCGGGCGCCGTCTTAACCAAACCCTTCCCGGCAAGTACCTGCCCTGGGCCCGGCCGCCGTCGCGCTGCGGGCGGTGGGGCGCGCGGGGCGGCCGCGGCCACCCTGTCGGGAGGATCAGCTCGCGGCGACCGGATAGCCTTCTTCGTCCAGCGCCGCGCGGATCGCGCTCAGGTCGGCCTGTCCTGCATCGTACTCCAGGCGCACGCGCTTGCCGGGCACGTCGACCTCGACGCGGCGCACGCCCGCGAGCGGGGTGAGGGTCTGGTTGATGGTGCGGGCGCAGTGGTCGCAGCTAATATCGGGTACGCTCAGTACGATCTCGGCCATCGAGTCCCTCACGCGCGTGAAGCGGAGCGTCCCTCGCGCCGGCTGGCTCCCAGGAGCGCTCTCGTTAAGACGATTATGCGGCAAGCGAGCCCAGGCCGCGCAGGAGGGCGTGAGCGTTACAATGCTCTACCGGAGGAGCCTGGGCCAGGGGTCTTGCCCCGGCTCGCTCCCGCTGTCTCAACCCGAGGGAGGCTCGTGCCAGGCCGCCCGCCACCGCACGACCCCGCGCCTGAGCCGGCCGCGCCCGAGGCCGCGCTCGACGCCTTTCGCCGCGCGCTCCACCCCGTGCTGCGCGCCGGGGACGTGGACGCGTTTCGCCGGCTGGTCGCCGCGAGCGAAGACCTGCTCGGCGATCCCGCCGACCTGGCCGACTGGCCCGCTGCCCGCGTCCGGGCGCTGATGGCCGACCTCCTGCGCGAGCCCGGGCGCTTCGGTCTGCCCCGCTGGCCCGCGGTCGCCCCGGCGACTCCGCCCGCCACTACTGCTGCCACCAGCCGCACGAGGGCGCCCGAGCAAGCCGAGGACCGTGCCGCGGGCCTGGGTGACAGTCGCGAGGCCGCGTCCGGCCTTCGCGGTGCCGACGGGAGCGCGTCCATCAACCTGGCACCGCCGCTACCGCTCGAGCTACCTCCCGCGGCGACCCCGCCCGCGCCCTCACCGCCGTCCCCGCCCACTGCGCCACGGCCCCGCCGGCGCCCGCGGCGCACTGTGCCGCCCGAGCAGCTTCCCCTCTGGTGAGTCGGCCGCGCAGCCTCTTGTGCGCCGCGCCGGGGCCAGGTAGAGTGTTGACGGCGGCTCGCCCGCCGGGGTCGCACGCTTCCCCGTATCCAGCGCGCTAGGAGGAGACTGTCGCCAGGCAGTCTTTCTTATTGCCCGCCAGCCACCACGGTAGGCGCTCTGCAGCGGGCCGCACGGGGACTACGCGGGAGGGGGGCCGTGGGTATCGGAGAGGTCATCGGCCAGCTCTTCATCATCTTCGCGGTTGCCAAGCTGGCCGGGGAGGTCTTCCAGCGTCTAGGGCAGCCGCCGGTCATCGGCGAGCTGCTAGCCGGAATCTTGATCGGCCCGCACGCGCTGGGCTGGATCGGCGGGCCGGGGGGCGCGCTGGTCGGGCTGTTCCACGACCCCGCGCTGGCCCAGGAGGCGCTCGGCCTGGTGCTTCACGTCCTGGCCGAGCTGGGCGCGATCTTCCTGCTCTTCTTCGTCGGGCTCGAGACGCGCCTCTCCGACCTGCTGCGGGTGGGCGCGCGAGCCGCGACGGTCGCCGTCGCGGGGGTGGTCCTGCCGTTCCTGGCCGGCGCCGCGCTGATGCTCGCCCTCGGCCACCCCACGCTCGAAGCCGCCTTCGTCGGCACCGCGCTGGTGGCGACCAGCGTCGGCATCACGGCGCGGGTGCTCGGCGACCTCGGCTACCTGAACAGTCTGGAGGCGCGGATCATCCTCGGCGCCGCCGTCGTCGACGACATCCTGGGGATGATCGCGCTCGCCATCGTGACCGGGATCGGCGCCGCCGGGCAGGTCGCCCTGCTGCCGGTCGCGACGACGGCCGCGCTCGCCCTCGCCTTCACCGCGTTCGTCGCCTTCGCCGGCACGCGCGTCGTGCGGCGGTTTAGCTGCCACCTGGCGCGGCTCCACATCCGCAACGCGCCGTTCGTCGTCGCCGTCACCGTCTGCCTGGGGCTGGCCGTGCTGGCCGACGTCATCGGCCTGGCGGCGATCATCGGCGCCTTCCTGGCCGGGCTCGCCTTCGCCGAGACCCGCGAGCAGTACGCCCTCGAGCACCAGACCCTGCCGGTCTACGAGCTGCTCGTGCCGATGTTCTTCGTGATCACCGGCGCCAGCGTCGACTGGCGGCTGTTCCTCGACGGCTCGCTGCTCGGCCTGGCGCTGGTGGTCACGGCCCTGGCGATCGCCACGAAGGCGGTCGGCTGCGGACTGGGCGCCTGGGGCCTCGGGCTGCGCTCGATGGCCATCGTCGGGGTGGGCATGGCGCCGCGCGGCGAGGTCGGCCTCATCGTCGCCAGCATCGGCCAGGGCACGGGCGCGCTGCCGCCGCAGCTCTTCTCCGTCGTGGTCGTGATGAGCGTGCTGACCACGCTCGTCGTCCCACCGCTGCTGCCGCTGCTGTTCCGCGGCCACGCGGCGCCCGCCCCGTCCACGCCGCTCTCCGCCGACGATCCGGCGCTCGCCGCCGTGCAGGACGGCCGCCTGCCCGATCTGTAGGTCGCGAGCCAGTGGACCTGGGCGTCTTCTCCGTCCTACTGGCCATAGCGCTCGACGTAACTGGTCTCGACGTACTTCGTGACGGGCGGGGTGGGCGCCGTCAGGTCACCTAGCTCGACCAGCGAGTCGAGGACCGCCTGCACGCCGGCCGGGCTGGGGCGCATGCTCTCCGGGAAGGAGCGCTCGCGCTCGACGTACAGCTCGTAGGTGGCGCGGGAGTCCTCGGGCGCCAGGCGCGTCTGGGCGCTGAGCACCTGGATGGCCTGCTCCTTGTTGGCCGGGTCGTAGAGCCAGCGCTGGCCGGCTCGGTAGCCGCGAATGAAGCGGGCCAGCGTATCCTCGTTGCGGCTCATCCAGTCGCGACGCGCGTTGTAGCCGATGAACTCGAAGGTGCGCACGATGTCGTTGGAGTTGCCCAGGCGCCGATAGCCCTGGCGCTCGGCGGCGAAGTCGAAGGGCTGCGCCAGAATGGCCCCGGCCACGGTGCCCGAGACGAGCGCCGCCAGGCGGTCGGGCGTGCCGCCGGCGTAGACGTAGCTCACGTCGTCCGGACCCACCCCGCCCTGGGCGAGCATGCGCCCCGTCAGCCAGCGCGTCACGCCGTTCGGTGAGTCGACGATCAGCGTCTGCCCACGCAGGTCGGCATAGGAGTTGACCGTCGGGCGCGCCAGCAAGCCGTAGATCGGGACGGGAAACTCGGACAGGAACAGGGCGATGTCCGCGCCGCGCTCGACCGCGCGGATGAGATAGTACGTGTCCGAGTTGCCGACGTCGACCGAGCCCCCGAGCATCGCAGCGGTCACTTGCGGCGCGCCGCCGATGATGCTCACGTCGAGCGCCAGGCCCTGCTGCTCGAAGGCGCCGATGTCCTGCGCCGCGAACAGCGGCCACTGCAGCGCCGTGTAGGAGACTAGGCCCAGATTGAGCGGCACCTGCGTCTGGGCGGCAGGCGCCGCCCGAGCAGCGGCGCTGGAAGGCAGCGGGTCGCCGCCTACCAGGGCGCCGATCGCGGCGGCCAGGGCGGCGGCGAGCACCAGTGGTCGTAGTCCAGCCATCTCCTCCTCCCGCGCGCGGTTGCGGCCATTATACGCCGCCTTCGGCGCTCCAGCGTCCGCGAACCGGTGGGCCGCAGTGTGGAGGCGCGGCTTTCGAGGAGACGTTCGGCGGGGGCCGGTCGCCTACTCCTTGCGAAAGGTCAGGCAGTAGTGGTGATGGGTGTTGCTGACCCAGGCGTTGAACAGCCCATATGGCGCTAAGCGTATATTGTCTTGCAGCCAGATCCGCTCATCCTTCAGTGAGTATATTCCGCTCAAGCGACGGGCCAGGTCCCAGGCCAGCGGGTAGACCTTGCCGCCCTTTTTCACGTTCTTCACGATCACGGTGAGGTAGGCGCGCGGCCGGAGCTTGGCGTGGACCGCCGCGTAGACCTCGTACAGCGCGTCCAGGAAGGCGTCGTAGTCGTCGATGTTGCCCAGGTCGTGCGGCGATTCCGAGTAGGTCACGGCCAGGCCGCGCTCCCGCCGCGTCACCTGGGTTTCGAAGCCCGGCCGGTGCAGCATGTCCCAGTACGGCGGGCTGGTCAAGCAATAGGCGATCGGCGGCAGGTTCAGGGCCGCCAGGTGGCGGGCGTCGGCCACCACCAGCAGCGCCGGCACGGGCTCGCCGCCCTCGTCCGCGGCGCCGGCCAGGCGCTCCTGGGCGATGCGGGCGAACGTCTCGCTCAGCTCCACGCCGATGCTCGGCCGCCCGGCCGCGCGCGCCGCCAGCAGTGCGCTCCCCGTCCCCACCATCGGGTCGAGCACCCACTCGCCGCGCTTCGTAAAGAACTCGACGAATTCGCGGGCCAGCGACTCGGGGAACTTGGCCGGGTGCGTGAGCACGCCGGGCTCGCGGGGTGGTGGGTTGTGGACGAACCAGCTCTTCTGAAACTTGATCCACTCGCGCGGCGTCAGGTCGTTCAGGCGATTGACCATCTGGCGCCGCCGCGCGCCGGGCCGTCGCGTGGTCCGCATCGCAGCTTCCGCTCGACAGAAGGTGACGACCAGCCAGTATAGCAGACGGCGGGCCAGATCCGGTCGAGGCGGTGCGCCGGTCCGGCCACGCCCGCGCTGTCAGCTCTCCAGCAGTCGCCGGAGAATCGCGCGCATCTGGGCAGCCGCCGCGCCGCGGTGGCTGAGGCGGTCCTTCTCCGCCGGGGCAAGCTCGGCCATGGTGCGCCCTTGCTCGGGCACGTACATCACCGGGTCGTAGCCGAAGCCGCCCGCGCCGCGCGCCTCGCGGGCGATACGGCCGCGGTAGTCTCCCTCGGCGTGGTGCTCGGCGCCATCGCGGTCGATGAGCACCATGTGGCAGACGTAGCGCGCCCCGCGCCTCTCGTCCGGCACGTCGGCCAGCCGCTCCAGCAGGCGGGCGTTCTTCACCGCACCGTCGGGCAGTCCTTCCCAGCGTGCGCTGTAGACGCCAGGTGCGCCGCCCAGCGCGTCGACCTCCAGCCCGGAGTCCTCGGCCAACGTCGGCACCCCGGCCGCGGCGAAGTAAGCGTGCGCCTTCTGCGCCGCGTTCTCGGCAAAGGTCGTGCCGGTCTCGTCCGGCACGAGGGTGAGCCCCAGGTCGGCCGGCGTCACCAGGGTGAGCGGCAGGTCGCCGAGGAGGGTGCGTAGCTCGCGCTGCTTGCCGGCGCTCGTCGTGGCCAGCAGCAAGCGGTCGCCGGGCTGAAGAGCAGGCATGAGATGCTCCAAAGCGATCAGCCGTCAGCCAATAGCTGATCGCTGACGGCTGATCGCTGACAGCGCATTGATACAGTCCGTGGACGAGGCCGATCGACTCCGGGGGCGCGGGGTTCTACCATTCTCGCCCGGCTGCATGCCACAATGGACCAATGGCTAGCGAAACGCCCCCGACGCCAACGGCCGCGCGGCCGCGCCCAGTTACGCCATCCCTTACGCCGCCGTTCGTCTGGGCGGCCACCACCCTGGCCGTGGTCGGCGGCTTCGGACTCGGCGGGGCGCTGTTCGCCGCGCTGCTTGGCCCCCGGCCGGGCCTGTGGTGGCCCGCTGCCGCCCAGGCCCACGGCCATGTGCAGCTCTTTGGCTGGGCCGGGCTGATGGTGGTCGGCGTCGGGCTCCATTTCCTGCCCCGGCTGCGCGGCGCCGCGCTGGCGGCCCCGGGGCTGGCGCCCTGGGTGCTCGCCCTGTTCGGCGGCGGCGTGGCGCTGCGGCTCGTGGCCCAGCCCCTAGCGGCGGCGCGTCCCGCGCTGACCTGGCTGCTGGTGCTCGCGGCGCTGCTCGAGCTGGCCGGCGCGGCGCTGGCCGCCGGGATGCTCGTCGCGACGTCGCGGCGGGCCATGCCGCTGCGCGAGCGAGCCGGCGTGATCCCCGTCCTGCCCTTCGTCGTCCTGGCCTTCAGCAGCCTGTTGCTCGCCCTGCTCGTCAACCTCGTCGGCTGGGTGGTCGCGGTGGGCAGCGGGCTGCCCCTGCTCTCCGCTCCCTGGGAGCCCCTAATCGTCCAGCTCGGCCTGGTCGGCTTTCTCGTCTCGGTCTCGCTCGCCGTCGCCGTGCGCACCTTCCCGCTGTATCTGCGCGTCCGCGTGCCCAGTACCCGAGCCCTGTGGGGTATCCTCGCCGTGCTAGCGGCCGGGCTGCTGCTGCGGGTGGTGGCGATACTGGGCGCGCCACTGGAAGTCGACGCCGTCGGACGCCTGCTGCAGGGCGCAGCGCTGCTGGTCGCGCCCTGGGTGGTCGACGTGCCGCTCCTGCGCACGCGCGCGGCGATGCTGGCGCGGACGGAGGCGCGGGCGCGCGAGCTGGGCACCGCGCCGCGTCCGCTGCCGCCGCTGGGCTCCGACCTCGTGGCCGCCGAGTGGCTGCTGCGCGCGGCCTACGCCTGGCTGGCGGTTGCTGGCCTGCTGCTCCTGCTCGGCGGCGCGCTCGCCCTCGCCGGTGGACCATTGCTGCCGGTCGACGTCGAGCGCCACGCCCTCGGCGCAGGCTTCGTCACCCTGCTCATCCTCGGCATGGGGCCGCGCCTGCTCCCCGGTTTCGTCGGCCGCCAGCATGTCGCCAGCGCGGGCCTGGTCTGGGCAACCGTCTGGCTCGGCAACGCCGCGGCGCTGCTGCGGGTGGCCACGCCGCTGGCGGTCTGGCTGCTCCCGCTCACGGCCCCCGGCGCGGCCCCGCCGGCCGCGCTCACCGACGGCCTCCTCGCCCTCTCGGGCCTCCTCGGCCTCGCCGCCGTGCTCTGCTTCGCCGTGAACCTCTGGCGCACGCTGAGGTGAAGCCCTCCTCCCCCTCACCCCCAGCCCGGCGACGCTCGCAGTATTCCGCGTCGCCCCCACCAGGGGCGAGGGGAGCAGATGCGAGGGGCGCGGGCTCCGGTCCTCGTCCTCCCCCTCGCCCCTGGTGGGAGAGGGGGGCAGGGGGGTGAGGGGGCCCGCTACACCCCGTAGAACTCGGCGGCGGTCTCGCCGAGGATTTTGGCTTTCTGGGCCTCGCTGAGGTCGGTGCGCTCCTGGATCTCCTCGATGGAAGCCTCGCGCGCCTCGCCGTGCGGCATGTCCGCCGACAGCATGATGCGGTCTTCGCCGATGAACTCCAGCACCTGCGGTAGGTGGCGCTCCTCGGCTTCCGTCGTGAAGTAGATCGCGCAGTCCCGCAGGTAGTCGCTGGCCGGCCGCTCGGGGACCGGGCGGCCGTTCTGGCTCTCCGAGTGGAAGTAGTGGTCCATCCGCTGCACCAGATAGGGCACCCACTCGCATCCCGCCTCGAGGAAGCCCAGCTTCAGCCGCGGGTAGCGGTCGAGGATGCCGCCACCCAGGAAGGCGTAGAAGGCCATCAGCACCGGCACCGTGAAGCCGAGCACATGGGCGCCGTAGCTCGTGTTGAACGGCAGCCGCACGCCGTCATTGCACCAGCCACAGTGGATGCAGAACGGAAGCTGTAGGCGCTCCAGCTCGGCCCACAGGGGGTCGAGGCCGGCCTGGTCGAGGCCGGTGTTGCCGAGCGTGCCGGCCGTCGTGGCGGCGCAGGCGGCGCCCAGCTCGTGCGCGCGGCGCGCCTCGGCCACCGCCAGCTTCGGGTCGCGCAGCGGCAGCAGCGCGGCCCACTTCAGGCGGTCGGGCGCCGCGGCGCAAGCCTTCGCCATGAACTGGTTGTAGCTCGACATCAGCGCCGCCTCGAACTCGACGTCTTCCGTGAGCGTCTCGAGGAACACCGTCGGGAAGTTCACCTGCACGTCGATGCCGCCCGCATCCATGTCGCGCAGGCGCTCCTCGGGCGCGGTGAGCGACTGGCTGCCCAGGCTCCAGGTCTTGCGCTTGACGCGCTCCATCTCCAGGGGCGTAGCGAAGATCGTCACGCCGCGGCCCACCGGCTTCGGGAAGGTCTGGCCGTCGATGTACCAGAAGGCGTTCATCCCGGCGAACTGGGGCCGGTTCTCGGCGACGATCGCGATGGGCCGCCGCGCCTCGTATTTCGGGTCGAGGTACTGCCAGTACTCGGCGGTCTCCTCAACGTGCGAGTCGGCGTCGACGATTCGGACCTTGCTCATGCCTGCCTCCCTGCGGGCGCCGAGCCGCGGCCCGGGCACCTGACTATTCGGACTACGGGGCGCCTGGCCGCGGGATCGCGGCCTCGTTGCTGGCGAGGATACCGTCTAGGGACGGACCGAGCAAGCTACCCGGCCGTGGGCAGGATGCCGCTACGGCCATGCCGCGATCTAGCGCGGGCCGCCGGTCAGCGACCCGCGGCCTGTGGTGGACGACGCGATCGGGAACGGAGCTAGGCCGCGCGGAGGTGGTCAACGAACGCGGCGAGCTGGCGGAGGGTCTGGAAATTCTCCGGGACGAGCCCGTCCTCGGGCACCGTGACGCCAAACGTCTCGTCGATGAACACCACGAGCCGCATGATGCCGAGCGAGTCGAGGATTCCACTGCCCAGCAGCGGCTCTTCCCGATCGAGCGTGTCCGCGTCCTCGTTGTGCATCAGTGTCGTAGCGATGAACTGCGACAGCCGCTGCTCGGACTGTCCGAGCGCGTCGGTGGCTCGCATCTCGTCTCTCCCTGCTCCCTCGCGGGACGCGTATTGTACGCTATCTGACGACCCGCCTGTCTACTCTAAGAATCCCCTTAGAGGCGAGCGGCAGATCTCGCGCCAGGCCACCGGTCCGGACGAGCCGTGCCCTGGACCGGCTCAGGGAGATCGACCACTGTTAGGCGCGACGACACGGATCAGCTAATCGAGTCGCGCTACCTGGGGCATCAGCGCCCGCCTAGCGCAGCGTCTCGTAGATCATGTCCTGCGGGTTCGGGCTGCTCGAGATGAGGTCGAAGCTGCGCACGGTGTCGATCCACCACTGGATCAGGGCGGGGTCCACCCGCGGCAGTATCTCCACGAAGGCAACCTTGCTGGCCAGATCGGGACTCATGTTCAGCAGGCGCACGGCCGCGGCGCGCTGCTCTTCGGGGTTGGCGTACAGGTAGGTGTTGGCGCGCTGCGA
>Ga0070741_10009730_pt1 | contig 18504 bp, 22 predicted proteins | sample Coa_R1_4_FD_66440 | JGI IMG/M metagenome (GOLD analysis project Ga0070741, IMG submission 66440) | Surface soil microbial communities from Centralia Pennsylvania, which are recovering from an underground coalmine fire - Coalmine... | ecosystem: Environmental > Terrestrial > Soil > Unclassified ...
AATGTTTGCCCTGGCGTTGCGGTTGCCCCGCGCCTACTTCGTCGAGCGGACGAAGAAGAGTGTCGATTTCTGGCGTGTGCTCGATTACCCGGCGTTGACCACTCCGCCGCTGCCCGGCCAATCGCGGATCGGCGCGCACACCGATTACGGCACGTTGACGTTGGTAACGGCCGATAGCCCCGGCTTACAGGTGCAGACGCCCACAGGCGAGTGGGAGGACGTGCCGTATCTGCCCGGCTGCGTCCAAGTCAACATTGGCGACATGATGGCGCGGTGGACGAATGACCGCTGGCTCTCGACTATGCACCGTGTTCTGCCGCCGGGCGCGGCCCCGGGAGTCGAGAGTCGGCGGCGCATGGCCCTGACGTTTTTCCTCACCGCCAACTACGACGTGGTGATTGAACCCCTCACCACTTGTTATAGCTCTACCGATCCGCCCAAGTACGCACCGGTCACCGCCTGGGGCCATCTGGTGGCGAAGCTCCGTCGGCAATTCTCCGGCGAGGGGGACGTGGAAGAAGAGAGCCGCGGGCAGGTGATGGCACAGTAACAAAGAGTGGTTACCGATCCGGTTGCGTCCGAAGGGCAAGAAAGGTCACACTATGTTAGGAGAAATATTAGGCGACTACAGCGGCAAGATCACCTCGGTGAAGGTCCTCCCTTTCGACAATGCCGGGCAAGGGGTGAAGTATGAAGTCACGCAAGTCGGGGAGTTTCGTGGGCGCCTCGGCTGCCAGGGTATGGGAAGTAACTATGTGCAAGTGACGGCGGACGGGACCAGTACGACGAAGTTCTACGGCGTCTTCACCACGCCTGACGGAGAAACCCTTCTCATGGAATCGGGCGGCATGGGAGTCCCTCTCGGCGCGGGGCGCGTGAAGTTTCGCACCACCGTGACGCTGAAGAGTGCGGCGGCGAAATTGGCCTGGGTCAACACCACGCCTATAGCATTTGAGGGAGAAGGTAATTTCTTGACGATGGAAGTGAAGGGGACGCTCTACGAGTGGAAGTGATACAGGAGAACGAGCTGTGACACCTAGGGGAATTCACTGCCGAGAGGACGGCGACCTCCCTCGTGAACAAACCCTCAGCTAGGTGTCTGACCGAAGAATAGTCGGCGCATGTCACGTTGAGCCCTTCGTTTCCGCTCGTCCTGAGCCTGTATTCTTTTTTAACTTCTGCTTTCAGAGAACTAGGACGGCTGAGTGTTATGATGATCGATCCGGACAGCACGATGCTGTCGCAGAATCTCGATCGCCCGGGGGACTTCGTTCTCTGCGGCTTTGACGAGGACGAGTGTACCGCCCTCACGGACACCCTGATCGTACGCCTTAGCCTCGAACTCCGGCACCCCCATGCCATTCAGCGCACCCACAAAACTTCCCGTCGCCACGCCGATTGCCGCCCCTCCGAGAGCTGCGGCTAGTGGACCGGCAGCAACTATCGGACCGATGCCGGGAATTGCAAGGGCGGCCAAACCGATCAACAGACCACCGACACCACCGACCAGGGCACCGGTTCCGACATTCGAGCTCGCGTCGGGATTTGCCTCGGCGTCAAGAAACCTCGCGTACTCTCCCTTTTGATCCTGGGCAACAACACTAATATCCTCTTTCCGGAAACCTGCCCCTACGAGGTCCGGTGTGGCGTTTATCGCTGCCGTAAAATCGTCGAATACTCCTACCACGGTGCTGGTCATAACTGTTCCTCCATTCTCGTATATTCGTAAGTTCCTTGACAAAAGAGAGCAATAAGAGTGCCACCAAGCCCAGCAGAAATACGTATAGGGATAGGTAGTAGAGAAGCTCATAACGGTCTTTTAGAACCCTCTTTGCCGTCATAAAACTCGGCTACTCTTGGACCGGAAGAGAAAGGGAGGCGATCTTTAACCTCCTCCCCGTCGCAGTTCATGCGGGGCGAAAGTGAGAAAAACACCACCTTTTGTGAGTACTATAAAAAAAGAAGCGACTGGAGGAAAGTTTTGCGGGCGCCAGGGACGGTGTACATGCGGTGAGTCGACCTTCCGCCTGTGCCGCGCCGTAGGAAACATCCAGTGATCCCTTGCACCGTCCCGCGAGAAGTCCCGCCCCGCGGCTGTCGTTCCCGGCCTTTTCCGCCCTTCTGGCACGCATTTCGCAAGCTGTCTCTACCGTTGTTCAGCCCTGTGGAATTCTTCCGGCGGGGGTATCCGCCTTACGTCCCTTCGCCGGACTGCTGCCGTGTAAGGTAACTGAGTCTTCTTATCCGGAGGGCAGATGAACCTCTCACATTCTTTCGCGCCCAGCGTCAATCGCAATTTCCCCTCCTCCTACCAGGCTCACTGCTCTTTGGTAGATCAAGCATCCTATAGATCCGGAGAGTTGGTTGTTATCCTTGTCATTGATGTCTCCACATTTCTCTCGCTCCAGCAGCGACACGTGCCGTGGCCGTCTCTCGTTGCGGCCCGCGTTATGTCCGGCAAAAGTACAAGACCACGGTCCGCAAACGCCGCTTTAGGAGGCTCGAGGATTAGATCCCCGACAATTGCGGCCACGCGACTGTTGGGAAATCCTCCCCCCTAACGTAGAGAAATCCCCCTCACTGCGAAGGATTTTTGCTGCATTAGGTAACACAAGAGCCTCAAATACTACTTGTCCGCAGATTCTTGCCTAGGAGGTCCGTATGTTGTCTTACTTGAAAATCCTCATCAGCTTCCTGGTCCTCTTCCTTGCCCTGGCATTACCCGCATCAGCCAAGTCGAAAGACAAACACTCCCTGCCGCCGCGCGCGACGGCGGGCGTGGATCACATTGTGGTCGTCATGATGGAGAACCGTAGCTTCGATCATTTACTCGGCTGGCACCCGACCGCGGACGGTAGGCAGGCCGGACTTTCGTATCCCGACGACGGTGGGATGTTCCACCCAACTGCGGCACTCGCCCCGGACTACCAAGGCTGTACGCATCCCGACCCCGATCATTCCTGGGCCGGCGGACGAATGGACTATAATGAAGGCGCGATGGACGGCTTTTTGCGCAATAAAATGGGGGACGTTCAGCGCCCCACCCCGAATGACACCTACGTCGTCGGCTATTATGGGTCGGGGCAAGACCAGCCATTTTACTCGGCACTGGCACTCGCCTATACCACGTTCGATCGCTTCTTCTCTCCGATCCTGGCCGAAACCTTCCCTAACCGCATCTTCATGCACGCCGCGCAGACCGACCGCCTCACGAACACGCTTGATCTCTCGACTCTGCCCACTATCTGGGACCGGCTCATAGAGAAAGGCGTGAGCGCGCGCTACTACTACTCCGACCTGTCCTTCCTGTGGCTATGGGGTACCAAGTACCAGCCCATCTCGGCCAGCTATGAGCAGTTCCTCGCGGACGCGGCCGCAGGCACACTGCCTAGTGTCGCATTCGTGGAACCGCGATTCTTCGGGGAGGCCCAGGGGGTCTCGACTGATAACCATCCGCACGGTGACATTCGGGCGGGCGACGCCTTTCTCGCCGAGACCTTCCACGCGGTCGCTAATGGGCCGGACTGGGGGAGCACCGTCTTAATTGTTACCTACGACGAGTGGGGCGGCTTCTTCGACCACGTCCCGCCGCCGCGCGCGGTAGCGCCGAATAACATTGACCCCGACGTGGTCGGCGGCAGAGCGCTGCTCGGCATGCGCATTCCGGTCGTGGTCGCGTCACCATTCACACGTGGTGATCCTCAACACCCGCGGGTCCTCTCGGAGGTGTTCGACAACACCTCGATCCTAAAACTCATTGAGTGGCGGTGGAATCTTAAGCCACTCACGGCCCGCGACGCGTCGGCCGACGTCGGCAACCTCGCCTTTGCGCTCGACCTTGCGCGCCCGGACCCCGCCGTACCGGAGCTTCCGAGTCCTCCGGCGCCGGCGCCGGTTCTCTGTCAGCCGCCCCCAGGGTTCGACGAGCTAGGTCTGGAAGACCTCATTGCGCTCGCGCCGGTGCCGTAGTGCGTGCACTCGGGTCTGGGTGGCATGGACACGGGAGCGGGCTCTACCTGTTCCCACAAATCTTTTCTTGTCAGCTCAGTCCCCGCCATGAGGTGACACAGATAGCTGCTAGATATAAGTCTTTACAGTTTGTGGATGAGGCGTGAAGGCACGGCGTGCCGTGCCTTGCAACTTGGCGTCAAAATTGTGCGACTAATTCAGGAAAGTGAGATTACGTCTTGGCGGGAGAAAAGAAGCAATCCTATTAAGTACCTATTCAAGTATCTATTCAAATAACTATTGCCGCTATTCGGACAGGCCCCGAGTCTCACCGACCAGTGATATCTCGTTTCGTTTCACTGGCGGCGTCCTTTATCGCGTCTCCCGTACCCGCCACCGCGTGGCCCGCGCCCTCGCCCACTGCTTCGACACTTTTTCCCGTCGCACGAAACACCGAACAACCTGTAATCGTCCCTGTGCAGAGACTAAAAAAACATAATCCAATTATCCCAGTACTATACCAACGTCGCCACATATAGAGCCTCCTAGTAGTAAAATAAGAAGGAGTTGTTTTGCAAGATCTTCCACGTATCCCTTATAGAAGATTATTATTTCGTCACTTCCGTTCTGGTGTGTTGGTGAAACGTTTCCGACTGTTGATGATATTCTTGGGCTGACCCTAAAGAATCCTCGTCGCTACTCGGAGACGTGGTCTCGGAACGGCTTTTCTCGACAGTTGAATTTTCGTGGGTCGACATGTTCCCACCCATGCCGTCCGAGGTTGTCGTCTCGTGCCTTTGTTCCAGCGTTGAACTGTCATGCCTTTGCTCTAACGTTGGCTCCCTATTGTCCTGCACAGTAGAGGAATAGGTGCTTTTCTCTTGGACGGTTTTCTCACTCCGCGTCACGTGCTCCCCGCAGGCCGCCGCCACGCTACTCACCAACAACACGGCGGTGCTCAGTATTGCAACTTTACGCATAACGATCTCCCTATTCGAAATTCTCGCGGATAAAGTAAGAGCGTCAGCGGATAAAGTAAGAGCGTCATTCGTGGGCAGAATAGCTAGCGGGATCAGTCAGCGTTGCGTGACCACTCATCAACGTAGCGATCTGCTTCATCTTTAGCGTAGCCGTAGCGCTCTTGGAGCTTACCACTCAGTTGGTCCCTCTTACCGGCGATTTTAGTTAAGTCATCATCAGTGAGCTTTCCCCACTGTTCTTTCACTTTTCCTTTTAGCTGCTTCCAGTTCCCTTCAATGCGATCCCAATTCATAAACTTCTCCTCTCACAAAGTTACGAACAAGCGGAGCAATACGAATGCCAGACGGAAGGCCGGGAATCGAGAGCGAAAAAACTTGGCAATTTCATTCACGACATTCCATTATGAGATTTTTGCGACAATAGTGTTGTTTTTCCCCAACGGCAGGAAGGCATTCGGCGAAGACTACCTCTCCTATAACAGTTTTTCGTAGGGGACTTCACACCCTTTACGTGTTCATTCGGTATACGACTCATAAAAAGCGAGGCCGATTTAAGGTTCGCGCGAAAGTCAAACTGCCGCTCACCAAAGGCGGCGGGAAACTGCCGACGGGCCCCCGCCCCGGCGGCGCAGTGCCCGGTGCAAGTCGGAGAAGTAACAGAGAGTGATAGTTTGAAAGACTGCTGAAAACACTTGCCATTTTGACACCGATAGCGCTGGTACCGGTGTCCGCCTTGCCGCGTTTTACTACCTGCTCGCCCTGACAGTACGGACACTCCACTAACCTGAGACTGTCACTTCCCCCTCTGATTGATGGAGGATCTCACATGGCATACTGTAAAGCAGAAAGCCACAATTAAATAAAACACTGCTGACTATGGCACTTCGCACTCACCTTGCGGGACTTTTCCACGCCGAACTGGGCTCCCTTCAGTCCGCTCTCATCCGCGGCAAACTCGCGGTTCTGCATGCGGTTACGGTTACGGTCGAGAAGTTTCAGGACGATCAGCTGAGCCTGCGGGCCACAAGCCTGACGTACACCACTCTCCTCTCACTGGTCCCGTTTCTCGCCGTGGCGTTTTCAGTGCTCAAAGCCTTTGGGGTGCAGAACCAGCTAGAGCCAGCCTTAGCCGGGATGTTAGCACCGCTGGGTCCGGAGGCCATTGAGGTCACTCGCCGGATAATCTCCTTTGTCGATAATCAGCAGGTGGGGGTGCTCGGGGCAGTCGGTGTAGCAGGGCTGTTCTATACCGTGCTCTCCCTCATTGGCAAGATCGAGGATGCTTTAAACAACATCTGGCGGGTGCGTCGCCCTCGCAGTCTGGGTCGCCAATTCAGTGATTACTTGAGTGTAGTTCTGGTAGGCCCGGTCTTGGTTTTCACGGCCCTGGGGTTGATGGCCTCGGCCCAAAGTTACTGGCTGGTACAACGTCTCCTGGAGATCAAACCTATAGGTTGGCTCGTGCCTCTCATCACCCGCTTGACGCCGCTCATTCTCCTGTGCACGGCCTTCACGTTTTTGTACCAGTTCGTCCCCTACACACGCGTCCGCCTCCGCTCAGCCGTACTCGGCGGGGTCGTGGCCGGCCTCCTCTGGCAAGTGGCCGGGGTCGGGTTCACCAAGTTCGTCGCGAGCTCAAGCAGCTATGCGGCGATCTATTCGAGTTTCGCCATCTTAGTCCTCTTCCTGATTTGGCTGCAGGTTGGGTGGATGATCGTCTTAGTGGGGGCAGAGGTAGCATACAACCACCAGCATCCCGATGCCTATCGCAAGAACGCCTCCCAGGCGAGACACAGCCAGATGTTCCAGGAACAACTAGCCCTTGCCGCGCTGGTCGAGCTCACCCGGGGGGCCCTTGGCGGCAGGCCTATCGCGGACCCGGCTCGGCTGGCTGCCACCCTCGGTGTGCCTCAGTCAAGCCTGGAAAAGCTGATTGACGTGTTCGTGCGCAGTGGCGTGCTTCTTCGGGCCGCAGAGCCTGCCGGGATTACCCTCGGGCGTCTGCCAGAGCAGATTACCGTGGTCGAGATTCTCGATACCGTACGTGGGGCAGAGTCCAAAGCACTTGTCAGTGGAGGGGAAGAGCAGGTCTTGGGCGTTCTGCAGCGTCGTGATCAGGCTGTCCGGCAGGCGCTCGAGGGCTTCACCCTTAGATCCTTGGCCTCCGAGCTAACCCCGTTCCAGGGCCCGCAATTCCCAGATAGGTAGGTGATATGTGATCTCATCTAGCGACCGCGCACTGTTGTTCCCCAGGGATGTGAAAACTCTAGCCTGTGACTTGATGACGAAAGGAGGAAACCATGGACCATAAAGCAATCGTCACCGCGCGACTGGCGGCAGTTGGCGTTTCTCTGAGCGACGAGGAAGTCACTCTCCTCGCCTCCGCCTACGCCAACCTGCTTAAGTGGGAAACGGTCGTACAAAACATGCTCCAGGCAGAAACCGAACCAGCACTGATTTTTCAGGCGAAAGTGGGGGACTGATCATGCCGAGCAAAAATGAACAACTCGCGTATCTCTCGTTGGCCGACGTGGCGACAGCCCTGGCAAAAAAAGAACTATCACCCGTCGAGGTCACCCAAGCGTCTCTGGACCGTATTTCCGCGCTCGACGGCAAACTTCACGCGTATTACACGGTCTTTTCCGAGCAAGCGTTAGCCGCGGCGAAAGCGGCGGAGGCGGAAATCCGTAGCGGCAGTTATCGCGGGCCAATGCACGGCGTCCCTATCGCCATCAAAGATATTTACGAATGCGGCCCGACCACCGGCGGCTCCAAGGTGCGCAAAGACTATGTCGCCAAACAAGATTGCACCTCGGTGAAGAAACTCAAACAAGCCGGCGGTATCGTGCTGGGCAAGCTGGCGACCTACGAATTTGCGCTCGGACTACCGACGTTAGCCTCGCATTTCCCCCCGGCGCGGAATCCGTGGGACACCGACATCGATCCAGGCGGATCGAGCAGCGGCTCCGGCGCGGCGGTCGCGGCGGGCCTGTGCTACGGTGCCATGGGCAGCGACACCGGCGGCTCCATCCGCTGGCCGGCGTTCTGCTGCGGCATCGTCGGCATGAAAGCGACCTACGGCCGCGTGAGCAGAGCCGGCGTTTTTCCTCTGTCATGGAACCTCGATCACACCGGGCCGATGACACGAACAGTGAAAGACTGCGCGCTTATGCTGCAAGCCTGCGCCGGTCATGATCCGCTTGATCCAGCCTCGGCCAAAGAACCAGTGCCGGACTTCGGCGCGAAGCTCGGCCGTGACATCAAAGGCATGCGTCTCGGCATTCCCCGTAAGCTCTTCGTGGAGAACTGCGGCAAGGAAATTCTTGATTCGTTCCAAGCGGCGGCTGCGCAACTGACGGAGCTGGGAGCCGAAGTCGTGGATGTCGACTCGGTTTCGTTCGAGGAAATGTGGGCGGTGATCTGGCCGATCATTTGTTCCGACGCGGCGGCGTATCACCTGGAAGACATGAAGAAACGGCCGGGCGACTATCACCCGGACATGCGCTTCTCACTCGCGGCGGGGACGCTGGTCAGCGCCACCGGTTACCTCCAGGCCCAGCGCGCTCGTGACGCTATTCGTCGCCGCATGCTCAAGCAACTGGAGGATGTTGACCTGTTTCTGATGCCGACGACAGGTTTCATGCCGGGCAAGATTCGGGCCGAAACTCCGAAAGGTAGTTTCCTAACCTCGAGCGAATTCACCATCTACACGCCGTTGTGTAACCTCACCGGATTCCCGACGCTCGCCTTGCCGTGCGGTTTCAGCGCCGCGGGTTTGCCGATCGGTTTTCAGCTCGCGGGCAAACCGTTTGACGAAGCCACGGTCTTCCAGGCGGGGTATGCCTACGAACAATCGATGCCTTGGCATCAGCGGCACCCGGCGATGTAGGGAGACAAAAGATCACGCAAACCGCCGGGCGCTCAACCGCCCGGCTATCGGCCATGTCCGCTCCCTTAGCGGAACTCCGGCATAATATCTTTCGCAAATCGCTGCAGGAACTGTCGGTCGTACGGTTGCGAGAGTTCAATAATCAGGTGCCCAATGCCTGTGTCGGCAATGCCACGCAGACGGGCCACGACTTCCTTTGCAGACCCGGACAATTGCGACGGAGACAATGAGGTGGCTTTCTCGACTTCGTTCGGGTTACGACCAACCTTCTGACACACGGCGTCGAACGCCGCACAGGTCTGCCGCATGCTCTCTGCCTCACTGCCGCCATAGAAGTGCCAGATATTCGCCTGGCGCGCAGCCAGGGGCAGGAGCACCTTTGGCCCAGTGCCGCCAATCAATAGCGGCGGATGCGGCTTCTGTAGTGCCTTGGGCGCAAATGGTGCGTCCTTCAGTTGGTAGTATTTGCCGGTGAACGTGCTCTTTTCCCGAGTGAACAAGTGCTTGAGGACCTTCACCGCCTCACGCAATTGCCGGGCCCTATCACCAGCAGTGGGAAACGGAAAGCCATACATCCGGTGCTCTTGCTCATACCATCCCGCGCCGAGGCCGAGAATGAGTCGGCCATTACTGACGTGGTCGACTGTCGCCGCCATCTTGGCGAGTAAAGCCGGATGGCGATAGGTATTGCCGGTGACCAGCACTCCGACACGCGCCTGCTTGGTTTGTGCGGCTAAAGCGGACAACAGCGTCCAACCTTCGAGACACGGCCCATTAGAACTACCAGTGAATGGAATGAAATGATCAAAGACAAAGGCAGAATCGAACCCGGCGTCATCGATCTCGTGCCAAGTTTGGACAATCTCACGATAGGTGACATGTTCGGGATATGTCAGTACTCCGAAACGGAGGCGAGATTGTCGTGCTGTAGCCATAGCGCCCTCGCCTCTTCTCTCTAGCTCTGATTCCACGGTCCGACTCCGGTGAAGCGCTCCGGCGCGATGCGCGTGATGTAGCCGGGTTTGTCGCGGTAGGCGGCGGGCGGGAATTCAACGGTCGGGCCAATGTAAATATGTGCGAGGCGTTGCAACAAAGCAGCCGCGCCCCCCTCAGTAATACGGGCTTTGCCGTGAATGACAAGATACTCTTGTAGGGCCATCGGATTCTTGCCGGGGGCCAGCATGGAGAGTACGACTCTCGGGTCGCGCCGCATGTTTTTCACCTTCTGCCAGACGCCCATGTGGCCGACGACGAACTCTTCGTTCTCAATTCCCACCCACACGACGGTGACTTGCGGGCTGCCGTCGGTATTGAGAGTGATCAAATGCGCGTTGGGGCCGGTCGCAATAAGGTCACGAACAGATTGTGGGATTTGCATAGCGTTCTCCTTGTCGGGGTTACAACCGTGTCGCCATTATTTCCGCCGCTTCCGCGGACGTACGTACGGGTACGATTTCAAACGAATCGAGACCCTTCCAGGTTTCCGTCCACACGAAAAGATCGGGATCATCAGTACGCATGAGCTGAAAGCACGTATGAAATTCCAGACCCACCCAACTCGACACGTACTCCAGTCCTTCGGGAAGCATGCGGCCTTACTCACGAGCACGGCGGTAGATCTGCGAGGCCGCGCCGGCGTTGAAGTGTTCAATCAGCATGTAGAGCATACGCAGGACCCTTCTTTTCAGGCCGACATCACCCACCCCGTGTGCGTGTCTCAACGCTCACACCGTCAAGACAATCTTGCCGAGTAACGCATTCGAGGCCAGGTAGTCTTGGGCGGCCAACGCGTCTTTCAGTGGAAAGACTTTGTCGATCACCGGCTTGAGCCGTCCGTCCGCCAGCGCAGGTAATACGTCAGCGGTAAAGCGCCGGGCAATCTCCGCCCGTTCTTCCGTTGTACGAGTGCGGAACGTCACGCCGATCAACTGCAAGCGTCGCAAGGCCAGAAAATCGAGGTTGATTTCGCTGTTGTTGCCGCTGAGGCGGCCGACACTGACTAGCCGCCCCTTCAACGCCAGACAGCGCACGTTATCCTGGAACTGCGAAGCGCCGACATGGTCGAGAATAATGTCCACGCCTTTACCGTCAGTGAGTTTTAATGCCGCGTCGGCAAAATTCTCAGTGCGATAGTTGATGCCGTGATCCATGCCCAGCGGTTTCAGTCTTTCGAGTTTCGCCGAGTCGCCACTCACACCGATGACGGGCTTAGCGCCGAAGAGTGTCGCAAGCTGCAGTGCCGCCACACCGACACCGGAAGAAGCCGCGTTGATCAGCACGGACTCCCCGGCCCGGAGCCGCGCGTTGGTCATCAGGGCATCGTGCTCGGTCATATAAGCAACAGGAATCGCCGCCGCTTCCTGCCAATTGAGGCGCTCAGGGACTTTGACGACAATGCGATGATCAACGACGGTGTACTCGGCATACCCGCCGAAACACATGGCCATCACGCGATCACCAACGGTGAAGCCTTTGACGCCCTCACCCAAAGCGGCGACTTCACCCGCCGCTTCTAGACCCGCAATCGTCACCGCGGGCGCACTCCCAGTCGCCGAGGTCGGGTACCCGCCTTGACGTTGATATAAGTCGGCGCGGTTAAGGGCGGTCGCTTTCACGCGGACCAACAACTGGCCCGACTGTGGCTTGGGCTCGGGAACATCGCGTAATTCCAATGTTCCACCTTTATCGCCAGGGACAATGACCATAGCTTTCATGTCGAGTTTACCTTTCTGAGACGTGGACACATGGTGCGTGAAGCGTCACGTGTGTTACGTGGCACGTAAGATAGAAGCTAAATCCTCGAGTCCACGAAACACGTAACATTCCGCGCGTTACCGCACCGCATAAATCTAACAGCTCGATCCCCCGTAAGCTTTACACTCCCATCTTGCGGGCAAAGGCACCGTCACCTTATCGTCGCTCCTTTCCCGGCGTCGTTCCGTGCGTCGGCAAGTTGTTTAGGTATTCCTCTTCCCTCCCCGTGTTTGTAGTATGTAGGGCACGGTAAATGAAGTACGCACAAGAAGGTGTGCTACTACCCAAAAAGACAGTAATGGAGAACCGTATGGGCCGCAGAATCGTGCACTGTCCAGCAGAATATACCCTGAGCATCATTGGCGGTCGTTGGAAAGTCCTGATCCTGTGGAAACTGTTCCAGGGGGAGCAACGGTTCTCCAACCTCTTTCGCGCGATGAACGGCCCGACGCAGAAGGTGTTGACTCAGCAATTGCGAGAACTGGAACGTGACGGTTTGGTGCACCGCCAAGTGTACGCCCAAGTCCCGCCCAAGGTCGAATACTCCCTCACGCCGTTAGGTATGAGTCTGAAACCGGTCGTCAACGCGATGTGTGACTGGGGTAAGAAACACAGCGAAGAAGCTTTTCGCATGGCGACACTTGTCACCGTGGGAACAGGGCGAACACCCCCGAGCAGAACGAAGAAGGCCTCGACTGGGAGAACGTTGAAGCCGGCCTTAGCAGGATGAGACAAATTGCGGACTACCGATTTGTGGAATGCGGATTCAACAGCCATTCAGCGCTTGGTCAGTTCTATAATTTTTGGCGTCCGCACTACGGCGGTGAAGGAGGCAAGCAGCCGGCGTCCGCTAACCTGCGGATACTTTGGCGCCGGTCGGGTGCTACGAGTCTAGAGTTACCACTCGGTCCGCGCCGGCGGCAGAGCGCCTTTGGCGTGAGGCGAAGAGAAAAATTCTTTTTCTCTCACCAGGTCTCGTGCCATATAGCGTCGTAAGAGGCCGCTGGCACGGCGAAGCAACTCACGTTTGTCACGAAAGACTTCTTCACGAATCCACTCGCCGCGAATCCAACAATCGAACGACGCTTCGTCGATAAAATTGAACTCCAGGAGTCGCTCCCCGACCGGAGTGCCGGTAACGATCACTCTCAGTGACAAACCGGAATCGACTATCACGGCACGCGCGTCCGGCGGCAGCGGCAGCGCGCGTTTGACTTTATCGATCTCCGCCGGCGGGGATTTCTGTTCGACGAGCGCGACATACCCCCATTCTCCGGGCGCCGGATTCCCGGCGGTAAGCAGTTTGAGATTAAGGTCGGTCAAGTTCTTGGTGGCGACTTCCTGGTCGTAGCCTTCCACACAGCGAAAGAAGTTGGCCCCGACAAACGCCTGGCCTTCTTCGAGCTTCACCTTCTCGCGGGTCTTAAGTTTCTCAACCCACCAGTTGTTATCGGCATTCTGCTCACGAGCGTCCTGTTCTTTGGCTGTTTCTCTCGGCATAACGTCTCTCCCCGCCGTTGCGGATTAAGGCCACGCACCATATTTTGGGCAAAGGCGTTCGCCTTCCGCTCTGCGTCGACCCAATAAATATAATGGCCCATTTCGTGATAGACCATGTTAACCCATTGGCGTTCGGAATTATACTTCCGCCCCCGCTTCCAATACTCCGGATGCATCAGATGAATCGTACCATCCTCGTACGTTCTTCCGGCCGTTTTTCCCCAGTCAATATAGGCATACCACTCAAACCGCGGTCGTTTGAGGCGGTAAAACGTACACAGCCGTGCGATGGCTTGGCGAAAATCGCTGGTTTTATGATCGTTGAAAAAACTCGACAACAGTCGGTCAATGACACGCCGCTCCCGCACAGGCGGCAAGATCATGAGCATAACGGTGTCGCGCTATGGAAGAAAATACGAAAAACCGGCAAGCACCACTCCTGAATCAAGGCCTGTGTTGTGATCATACAGATTCGCGTTGGAAATATGTCGATACCGCCACATCGCATTAAGAGCAAGGTTATCGGTCAGGAAATAGCTCGCGCCGAGGCCGAAATATTCAGTAAAACTGAAGTGACCGCCCAGGCCATAGCCACGTAAGTCAGTATACAACAGCCCGCTCCCGCCCTCGAAATAGGGAGCCAGACGAGTGCCGGTATCAAAATAATAGGTCAGAACTGGCAATCCGAGACCCAGTTCGACCGACCCGCTGTTCCGCGGGCGAATGGAATGGATCACAGATGCGAAAGGCTCGGCACTAAGTTCTAAGACGCCGGCGGGCACAACCCACCACTGTCCCTTAAATAAGGTGTAACCGAAGCGAAGGTTGACAGGGATCATTTCGGCATGTTTACGTAACCCCCAGATATATCCCGTCCGCAATCCGACCTCCCAAGTACCGGCTTTCGGTAACGGACTCTCAGCGTAGGCGTGGCTTACTCCACACAACATAACCGTGGCTATCAGAGAGCTGATTCCCCACCGTTTCCAGTTCCTCATTCTTCCTTCCCCTTCCCGTAAAAGTGCTATGCGCTGGCAACCGCTCCTATCCGACTCCCCGGCGTTTGGCAAGCGGCAACAAGGTCTCGCGCTGGCACCTCAACTAGGCCTTCCGTCGTCCCCATAAACTCAGCGCCGGTGGGCCTTGCAGTCCTCCAGCCAGGCGCTGTTGCATATCCGCCACAGCTTCTCCTAGTAAGCGCAAGTGTTCGTTCACTTGCGCATCGGCAATCTCGTTGCCTTGGAGTTGGTTACTACGCACATACACACTGCCGGGCACCAGGTGTGCGTTGAACCACATCAAGACTGGTCGCAGTTCCTGATCAATGCTCAGGTAGTGATGATCGGTTGCCGCGGTCGCGACCAGGCCGACGACTTTCCCCATCATCGCTTCGACGGGCACGTGGTCGAGTAAGTTTTTTAACGACCCGGTATACGAACCACGATAAATCGGCGTACCAATCACATACGCATCTGCGGCCTGAATACGGGCAACAACGTGTGGCGTATCGTCCGTATACTCGTTGAGCGGTCGCCCATCACAAAAAGAGAGGTTTACATAACGCAAGTCGATCACATCGGCTATCAGTTGCGGGTTGCGGGCTTTTGCCGCCAACAGAACCGCATCGATAACTGTACGTGTGCTGCCGCCTTTGGTCATACTGCCGGAGATGCCCAGTACCGTTGCCATTCATGTTCTCCTTCATCTAATTTAGTAATGAGTGATGGGTAACGAGTGATGAATAAAATGTAATACGTAACCACCCCACCTTCCCCATTACGTTTTACGCGTCACGTATGACGTCTTCCCCATAGCCCACAGCCTTCGGCCTATGGCCTGTCTTCGCTGTGCATCTTGCCAGCTTCTCGCAGGTATGAGAATAGACATTACTAATGACTCAGCAAAAGAGAGGCATCTATGCGTTGGAGAGGCGAACGCGAAAGCGGAAATGTCGAAGATGTTCGCTACGAGGGCTCGGGCGGGAGAGTGCCAACCGGCATAAAACTCGGCGGGGGGATGACCCTCTTGCTGCTTGTGGTCGGACTTCTTCTCGGACAAGACCCACTACAGCTCTTACAGATGCTCTCGCAGTCAAACGTGGGAGTCTCCACCGATTCGCAGCCCCAACCTCAGCCCGCCGGGAATGATGAAACCAAACAATTTGTTTCAGTTATCCTTGCCAGTACTGAAGATGTATGGGGAGATATCTTTTCGGCCTCCGGGCAGCAGTACCCACAACCAAAGTTAGTCTTGTTTTCCGACGGCATTGAGTCTGCCTGCGGAATGAACTCGTCTGCTACCGGTCCGTTTTATTGCCCAGGCGATCAGAGAGTCTATCTTGATCTCAGTTTCCTCGACGAGTTACACCGCTTAGGAGTTTCGGGAGATTTTGCGGTTGCTTACGTCATTGCCCATGAAGTTGGCCATCACGTACAGAACCTCATCGGCACCGAACGGAAGTTACGGCAATACCAAAGCCGGGTCGATAGTCAGGAGCAAGCCAACGCGTTGTCTGTGCTGATGGAGTTACAGGCCGATTGTTACGCCGGAGTATGGGCGAATCACGCTGACAGCCAACGACACATTCTCGAGCAGGGCGACGTTGAAGAAGGCTTGAACGCCGCCGCCGCGATCGGCGACGACCGCATGCAGAAGATGGCCGGTCGTCGAGTCAACCCTGACGGGTTCACGCATGGTTCCTCCCAACAACGTGTGCAATGGTTCCGTACTGGCATGCAGACCGGTGACCTAAATGCGTGCGATACGTTCAAGCAAGCGGGGTTGTAAAATAGGCAGAGGGAAACAACCAGCCGTCTCTCTCTCCGAAACCCAATTTATACATTCGTCCGCAACTCAGTCTCGACAAAATCTTTCGTCGCCTCATCCCACTGGTACGCTTTGATATTCCGCACCCGGCGATCATAGACAGAGATCACTAAATAGACGGTCTCGGGATACGACGGTTCGTCACCGAAGAGCGCTTGGCGTTTATCTTCCGCAGAGAAATAGGCGTCGTGATTGGGGTGCGAGTGGTAAAACGCCTTGAGTGCGGCGTTTCCACTATCGACCGCCCTGTTCACCTCCAGCAATTCTTTCGGTTCCATAAAGTAAGCAATCGTCGCGTCACGCGGGAATTGCTTGGGGTCTTTTTCATGCATAGTGTTCTGGATGTTAGCAATCCGCCGCACTTCTTCCCGGCCATTTTTCACTAAGATCGCGCCGCAACATTCGTCAGGAAAGATGTCTTGTGCATGCTGACAAATCGCATCCCACGTTTTTGCCGACAGATGGATCATAGTTCCTTCCTCGTCTCTTGCACTACTGACTACTCACTTTCTCTTCCCGCGTCTGAATCGTATACCGCACCTCGGCACCGCCCGGACCTCGCTGCTTCTCGGGACTGATATGAAGTCGGTCGGCGATGATCGCGTGGCGGGTGGTGAGTTCAGCGATCACAACCTGTACACGATCGTTGGCTAACCGTTCAGTCTCATCCGCAGGCACTTTAGCGCTTTTGCGTAACCGCGTCAGCAAGTCCGTTGCCTGAAATGACAAAGGAGTTTCCGGTCCGCTTTCTCCCGTTGTCAGTTTCTTTGCCAAAAACTGACGGACCTCGTCTTGTGGGGTCATCGGGAGTGCGGCACTATTTTCATTTGCGTTGGGCGTTGGCTTTGCCGGCATTTGATTCAGAATGAGCTGATCACGCAGGATCTCGAGGTCGTCTGGTCCGACTCCCGGACTCGGTCACAAGCGCTACCGTCGAGATTTGTGTACTATCCAGGTTTTCGCGCCACAACTAGTGAGGAAAACGCCGGCGGGGGGAGGAGAAGCTTTTGCCCTTCGACAAATCCCGCCTCGTGCGCCCAGCCGATGATTTCCTCCGCCGTGTACGCTTCCCCTTCGGGAAAAACTAACATCATAAACACCGAAAACAAAACTGGTTGCGTTGGGCTGATACGATCGGCGTCAGGCATAATGCCATGCACGAGTAACTTTCCGCCGGGGTTCAGCGCCGCAAACGCTTTCTTCAGTACCATACGACACGTCTGCCGGCCTTCGGTCTGCAGCATGTTCGACAAGAGAACTGCATCCCAGCCCGAGCCAAAATCATCGGAAAAATAGTTTCCTTCCCGAGTGCTGATCCGCTCTGCCATGCCTTCACGCGCAATAATCTGTCGTGTGCGTTGGAGAATAGGCGGGAGTTCAAATATCGTCGCTCTCAGTTGCGGGAACTGGCGGCAGAAGATAATCGAGTATACACCCGAGCCACCGGCCACATCGAGTAGCGCATGGCAACTGTTCAGATCGACCAGGCCCGAGATCCGCTGAGCCAACCCCTTACCCATATCGAAGAGACCGTGGACGTAGTTATCAAGGACTTCAGGTGGGGCGTTAGACAGTTCCGCCCCAGTCAGCGGCAGGACTGGTTTATCGGCTCGTACCCCTTCCGGCATCTTGCCCCACGCGTTGTAGCGATCGGCCGTCTGCTTGATCATGTTACCGACGTAGGCCGGTTTGCCTTTGACCAGAAACGCGTCGGCTAGTGGTGAATTCCGATACTGGTCTCCTTCCTTCGTTACGAACCCGAGCGCCGCACAAGCGTTTAAGATCCGCTCAACTCCACGGAGCGGCAGCCGTGTCTGTCGCGCAACGTCCGAGGCTGTGGCTGGGCCGTTGCCGAGCGGCGAGAACAGATCGAGTTGGGCCGCACCAAGCAATAGGGCAGCACGATCAGCACCTCCAAGGATCTCCATTAAGAGTGGCATCTCAGCTTTTAATGGTTCTGGCATTTTCTTCCTCCTACTGACTACTGAATGCTGACTACTGACTACTCCCCACGTCGCGGTTATAGTGGCACGAAACAGATAGAGGAGCTAGTTACATGGAGACACCCGAAGGAACGACAAAAATTACCATCGATGAATTCGGCAAAGTCGAGTTGCGTGTCGCAACGATCAAGGCCGCCGAACCACACCCCAAAGCCGATCGCCTGTTAGTGTTGAAGATAGATCTTGGCACCGAAGAACGCCAGCTTGTTGCAGGCATCCGTGCGCATTACACGCCGGAGGAGCTGATCGGCAAACAAATTGTGGTGGTCGCAAACCTGCAACCCGCCATGCTCCGCGGCGTCGAGAGTCAGGGAATGCTCCTGGCCGCATCCGACGGTGAGAAGGTTATTGTGCTGAGCCCGGAGAAGCCGATCGCGCCGGGGTCGAAGGTGCGATAAGCGCCATAGAGGCGATGTCTTCGACACTTGGCAGACAAAACGTGATGGTATCAAACGCGGCATGGTAGAGGTGATACGATGATACAAAATGACCATGAACTCGCAGTGATAAGGGAGCGACTGGCGAGAATAGAACGCTTACTTCAAGCACTACGTAAGACTGCCCGCCCCGAAGAATGGCCAGCACTGGGTTCTGGCTACCGGCT
>Ga0070741_10009731_pt1 | contig 18504 bp, 17 predicted proteins | sample Coa_R1_4_FD_66440 | JGI IMG/M metagenome (GOLD analysis project Ga0070741, IMG submission 66440) | Surface soil microbial communities from Centralia Pennsylvania, which are recovering from an underground coalmine fire - Coalmine... | ecosystem: Environmental > Terrestrial > Soil > Unclassified ...
ATCGTGAGCGCGGTCGACGGGCCGATCACGGCCGGTGACTTCGGGGAGCCGCACACCAACGGGGCCTGCGACCACGAGGGCCAGTGCGCCCTGCTCGACGTGTGGTCGGAGGTTGGGCACATGATGCGCGCCTACCTCGACTCCTACACGCTGTCCGACATGGTGGCGCGGGCGGCGGGCCTGCGGGCACCGGCCGGGGCGCGTTAGAGCGCGTCGAGCACCAGCACGAGGTCGGCGGGGAGCGGGGACTCGAACCGGAGCCGCGCGCCGGTCGTGGGCTGGTCGAAGCCGAGGACCTCGGCGTGCAGGAACGGCCGTCCGGGGGCGGGAGGGCGGGCGACCGGCCCCGACCGCCCGTCCCCCGGCCGGCGCGTCCCACGCGTATACCGATCGTCACCGACGATCGGATGGCCGATGGCCGCCAGGTGCACCCGCACTTGGTGCGTACGCCCGGTCTGCAGCGCGCAGCGCAGCAGGGTGGCGCCGGGCCATCGCCGGACCACCTCGAACGTGGTGACGGCCGCCCGCCCGTCGGGGCGGACCGTCATCCGCGTGGGGTCGGTGGCCGAACGGGCGACCGGCGCGTCGATGACGCCTTTGTCCTCCGCAACGGCGCCGCGGACGAGCGCCAGGTAGCGCCGCTCGACCGTGCGCGCCTTGAGCTGGGCGACCAGGGCGGCGGCGGCGGCAGGCCGGCGGCCGACCATGAGCAGGCCCGAGGTCCCCTTGTCGAGGCGGTGGACGATCCCCGGCCGGGCGGGGTCGGGCCACCGTGCCGTGGCCATGTCGGGGAACCGGGCGAGCAGCCCGTTGACCAGCGTGCGGGCCGGGTTGCCCGCTCCCGGGTGCACGACGAGGCCGGCGGGCTTGTCCACCACGACCGTGTCGTCGTCGGCGAACACGACCCCGAACTCGACGCTCGCGTCGGGCGCCAGGCCAGGCCCGGCCTCGGGGAGGTCGACTTCGAGCTCGGTGCCGGCGGCGAGGCGCTGGCTGCCCTTGGCCACGACCAACCCGCCGACGCGGACACCGCCCGACTCGACCACCGCGGCGGCCTCACGGCGCGGGATGCCCGCCAGGAACGCGACGACCCGATCGGCCCGCTCGCCGTCGAGGGCGCGCGGGACCTCGAGCTTCACCCGGTGGCGCGGTCGCGCGCAGGCGCCAGCGCGGCGCGGAGGACCGCGGCGAGGACACCGATGGTGATGGCGGCGTCGGCGATGTTGAACACGGGCCACCACTGCAGGTCGATGAAGTCGATGACGGCGCCGCCGTGGTGGCGCACGAGGCGGTCGGCGAGGTTGCCGACGGCGCCGCCGATGATGAGGCCGAGCACCACGCCCGTCATCGTCCCGCTCGTCCGCCTGGCGATCACGAGGAGCAGGGCCACCACCACGACCGCGACCACGGTGACCACGGCGGTCGACCCCGACGCCTGGCTGAAGGCGATCCCCGTGTTGAACGTGAGGTTGAGCCGCAACGTCCACACGACGTGGCGGGGACCGTTGCGCAGGTGGTGGAGCGCCCACGTCTTGCTCAGCTGGTCGCACGCGATGACGACCACGGCGACCGCAGCGACGAGCGACCAGCCCCGCCGCGACCGCGCCGGCGGCCGACGGGTCGCGCTCAGCGCCGCGACAGCCCGCCGCTCTTGCACGCCACGCAGAGAGGAGCGTGGGGCAGAGCCTTCAACCGCGCACGCGGGATCTCCTTGCCGCACTTCTCGCACAGGCCGTAGGTGCCGGCGTCGATCTTGACCAGCGCGCGGTCGATCTCGTCGACGGCGGCCTTCGCCTGGGCGGACAGGACCAGGTCGAGCTCGCGCTCGATGGAGAGGTTGCCGCCCTCGCCACCTTCTTCACCGAACTCGCTCTCGCCGGGCTCCATCTCCGCGGCCAGCGCGTCGGCCTCCTCCTTCAGCGACTCCGCCTGGCGTACGTGCGTGCCGCGCTCGTCGAGCAGCAGTTGGCGCTGCTCGAGGAGGAACTTGTCCATCGTCGGGCTCCGGCGGGGCGGCTCCTTGCGCGCCGGGGCTTTCGCCGCCGGTGCCGCGGTCTTCGGCGCGCCGCCCGAGGGCTTGGCCGCGCCCGCCGGCGCCTTCGCTGCCGGTGCCTTTGCTGCCGCGGGCACCGATCCGTTCCCATCGCCACCGGCCTTGGCCGGGACTGCTTTGGCTGGTTGCTTGGTGACTGCTCTCTCCTTCAGCTGTGTGCCCTTCGCCCCGGCGGCGGGGGCCGCCTTCGGTACCGCAGTGGGCTTGGCCGCCTTCGCCGCGCCGGCCTTGGCCGCCACGGTCGCTGCCGGCGGCCGGGTTGCCCGCGTCGCTGGGGTGGCCGGGGCCGCCGGGGTCACCGCCTTGCCCGCCTTCACCACCGGCCGCGCCGGGGCCGCCTTCGCGGCCGGCTTGGCCGGCGCCGCGGTGGCCTTCACCGGGGCCGCTTTCGCCCGGGCCGCGGGTGGCGCCGCCCCGCGCGGCGCGCCGTTGCCCGCTCGCGGCGCGGGCTTGTCCTTGTCGCGTGCCGCGGGCGCGACCGCCTTGGCGGCACGTGCCGCCGCTGGGCTCGTGGCCTTCTTCGCCCCGGCCTGAGGCCGGCCCGGCGCGGCGCCACCAGCCTTTTCCACTCTCGCCATGACGTACCTTCGGATGAGGGGTCCCGCACCCTAGCATCGGCCCCTGGCGGGACTCAGGGTGTCGGACGTGAAACGCCCCGCCCGCCCCCCGCATTCCCGCTCAACGCCAGTTCCAGCCGGCGCTCCACGTCGGCCGGCGCCACGCCCGACACCCGCAGCCGCTTGGACCTGCTCGTCGCGCCGCCCACCAGCGCGACCGACGCAGCGGGCACGCCGAGCACCTCGGCCAACAGCTCGACGACCGCGGCGTTGGCCCGTCCTCCCTCCGGCGGTGCGCCCACCTTCACCTTCACCGCGGTGCCGTGACGACCAGTCACGGCCGTGCGACCAGCGCCGGGCTGCACGTGCACGCGCACGACGACGTCGTCGCCGGACACGTCGAACAGCCCTGTAATGGTTGACCGGTCTGCGGGCACCGGCCCGTACATTAGGTGTGAGATGCCGGTCTACCCCGAAGCGCCCCCCCAGCCGTCGTTCCCTGCGATCGAGGAACAGGTCCTCGCCCGCTGGGCAGCGGCGCGCACCTTCGAGCGCAGCGTCGAGTCGCGCCCGGCCGGCAGCAACGAGTACGTCTTCTACGACGGCCCCCCGTTCGCCAACGGGCTCCCGCACTACGGCCACCTCCTGACCGGCTTCGTCAAAGACGTCGTGCCCCGCTACCAGACGATGCGGGGCCGGCGCGTCGAGCGGCGGTTCGGCTGGGACTGCCACGGCCTGCCCGCCGAGGTCGCCGCCGAAAAGGAGCTCGGCGTGTCCGGGCGGGGCCCGGTGCTCGACTACGGCATGGAGCGGTTCAACGCCGCCTGCCGCTCACTCGTGCTGCGCTACACGTCGGAGTGGGAGCGCTACGTCACCCGCCAGGCCCGGTGGGTCGACTTCGCGCACGACTACAAGACCATGGACCTCACGTTCATGGAGAGCGTCCTGTGGGCGTTCAAGCAGCTCTACGACAAAGGCCTCGTCTACGAGGGGTACCGGGTGCTCCCGTACTGCTGGGAGTGCGAGACGCCGCTGTCGAACTTCGAGACGCGCGCCGACGACGCGTACCAGGACCGCCACGACCCGGCGGTGACGGTGCTGTTCGACCTCGACCCCACCGGCTTCCCGGCGCCCGGCACGGGGCCGGTCAGGGTGCTCGCCTGGACGACGACGCCGTGGACGCTGCCGTCCAACCTCGCCCTCGCCGTCGGCCCCGATGTCGAGTACGCCGTCTACCTCGAAGACGGCACGCGCTACGTCATCGGGCGCGAGGCCGCCGCCAAGTACGAGCGCGAGCTGGCCAACGCCACGTGCGTCACCACCGTGCCGGGCTCGGCCCTGGTCGGCCGCGCGTACACCCCGCTGTTCCCGTACTTCCGCGCTACCCCGGGTGCCTTCCGGGTCCTCGGCGCCGACTTCGTGTCGACCGAGGAGGGCACCGGCGTGGTGCACCTGGCCCCCGGCTTCGGCGAGGACGACCAGCGCGTGTGCGAGGAAGCGGGCATCGGCGTGGTCGCGCCGGTCGACAGCAGGGGCAGGTTCACCTCCGAAGTGCCGGCGCTCGAGGGCTACAACGTTTTCGACGCCAACCCCAAGGTGATCGCCGAGCTGAAGGCGCAGGGCCGCATCGTCCGCCACGACGACTACGTCCACAGCTACCCGCACTGCTACCGCACGGGCACGCCCCTCATCTACAAGGCGGTCAGCTCGTGGTTCGTGGCGGTGACGCAGATCAAGGACCGCCTGCTGGCCAACAACCAGGAGATCACGTGGGTCCCTGCGCATGTCCGTGACGGGTCCTTCGGCAAGTGGCTCGAGAACGCGCGCGACTGGTCGATCACCCGCAACCGCTTCTGGGGCGCCCCCATCCCGGTGTGGAAATCCGACGACCCGCGCTATCCCCGCCTCGACGTGTACGGCTCGCTCGACGAGCTCGAGCGCGACTTCGGCGTGCGCCCCGCCGACCTCCACCGCCCCTTCATCGACGAGCTCACGCGGCCCAACCCCGACGACCCCACCGGGCAGTCGAGGATGCGGCGCGTGGAGGACGTGCTCGACTGCTGGTTCGAGTCCGGGTCGATGCCGTACGCCCAGGTCCACTACCCGTTCGAGAACCGCGACTGGTTCGAGAGCCACTTCCCGGCCGACTTCATCGTCGAGTACATCGGCCAGACGCGCGGCTGGTTCTACACGCTGCACGTGCTGGCCACCGCCCTGTTCGACAAGCCCCCGTTCCGGACGTGCATCGCCCACGGGATCATCCTCGGGGACGACGGGAAGAAGGCGTCGAAGTCGCTCGGCAACTACCCCGACCCCGACGAGGTGTTCGACTCTCTCGGCGCCGATGCGCTGCGGTGGTCGCTCATGGCGTCGCCGGTGCTGCGCGGCGGCGACCTCATCGTCTCCCGGGCATCGGTGGAGGCCGCGTCGCGCGGCGTGCTGCGGCCGCTGTGGAACACGTGGTCGTTCTTCACGCTCTACGCCAACACCGAGGGCCGCAGGGCCACGCCGCGGAGCGACTCGCGCCACGTCCTCGACCGCTACATCCTCGCCAAGACGCGTTCACTCGTCGAGGCGGTGACCGCCGAGCTCGACGCCTACGACATCTCGGGGGCGTGCACCGAGGTCGCGCAGTACCTCGACGCGCTCACCAACTGGTACGTGCGCCGCAGCCGCGCGCGGTTCTGGGACGGCGACGCGGACGCGTTCGACACGCTGGCGCTCGTGCTCGAGGTCGTGTGCCGGGTCGTGGCCCCCCTCCTCCCCCTCGTCGCCGACGAGGTGTGGGCCGGGCTCACCGGAGGTGAGAGCGTCCATCTCTGCGACTGGCCGTCGCCCGACGCGCTCCCCGCCGACGCCGCGCTGGTGGCCGCCATGGACCGGGCGCGCGAGGTCTGCTCGGCGGCCTCGTCGGTGCGCAAGGCGCGCGGGCTGCGCGTCCGGCTGCCGCTCGCCTCGCTGACCGTGGCCGCGCCGGACGCGGCCGAGCTCGAGCCGTTCCGCGGGCTCGTCGCCGACGAAGTCAACGTGCGCGAGGTCGTCCTCACCGACGACACGGCGCCGTTCGGGCAGTGGGTGCTCTCGCTCGTCCCCGGGGTGCTCGGGCCGCGCGCCGGGGCCGACGTCCAGCGGTTGATCAAGGCCGTCAAGGCCGGCAACTGGTCGGCCGGCGCCGACGGCGTCACCGTGGACGGCCGCCGCCTCGCCGACGACGAGTACTCGCTGCGCCTGGTGCCGGCCGACGAGCAGACCTCGCGGGCGCTCCCGGGCGGCGGGCTGGTCGTGCTGGACGTCACCGCGTCCCCGGAGCTCGAAGCCGAGGGGACCGCCCGCGACGTGATCCGCCTGGTGCAGCAGGCCCGCAAGGAGGCCGGCCTGCACGTGAGCGACCGGATCGTCCTCGGCGTGGCGTCGACGCCCGACGTCGTCGCTGCGCTCACCGTCCATCTCGGCCGGGTGAAAGAAGCGGTCCTAGCTGTCGACGTCGACCTCGTCCCCATCGAGGAGGAAGTCGACCCGGCGTGGATGGGCCGCTGGCAGCACGTGCTGTCGACGGACCTGGACGGCCAACCCGTCACGGTCGGCGTGCGGCGCAGCACCTGAGCCGATCGGGCGGCCCAGCGGCGCGGCGGCGAGGGCGGGCGGGTGGCGCGCCCGGACGCGTTAGCGGCGACGGAAGCGCGCGCCCGTGAGGGGCGCGCCGGTGTCTTCGCTCTCCTGGTCGAATAGGGTCACGCCGTCACCGCCACCCCCGGGGCCGGCGAGGGCGCCGGCCTCCACGGCCTCGGACACTGCGGCGGCGGGCGAGTCCGGCACGGCGCGGCGGCGCGCCCGGGCGTCGGCGCCGTCGTCCGCGGCAGCGTCGCCGGCGGGTTCGGCGGTGGCGTCGGCGGGCTTGGCCGCGTGCTCGGCGGGGCTGCTCGGCTCCACGACGGGCATCGCCGCCGTGGGCTCGCCGGAGGGCATCGACGGGCGCTGCGCGGCGCGCGCCGGCGGCCGGGGCACGGTGGCGGTGGTGAGCCACACGTCGAGCGACCGCAGCTGGTCCGACAGCACGTCACGGAGGCTGTCGCGGTGCTTGGCGGCCCACGACTGCAACGACGTCACCTCGCGCTCGAGGGCGGCGCGCCGCTGCTCGAGCTCCGACACCGACGCCTCCGCGGACGTGCGGGCCTCCTCGGTCATCGCCGCCACCTTCGACTGCGTGTCGGCGAGGATCCGGTCAGCCTCGGCGCGCGCCTCATCGAGGATCTGGCGCGCCGACTCCTCCGCCTCGGCGACGGCGATGTCGGCCGTGCGCTGGGCGAGGAGGATCGCCCGGCTCAGCGTGCCCTCGCTCAGGGTGGAGTCGCCCGACGGCGCCACGGCGGGGGCCGACGCGACCGGCGCCGGCGCAGGGGGTGCCGCGGCCTGCACCGAGCCACCGGCGGCAGCCTCGGCGGCGCGCAGGCGGCCGAGGAGGGAGTCGACCGCGACCGCCACCTCCTCGAGGAAGTCGTCGACGTCGTCGGGGTGGTATCCCCGGAGCTTCTCGCGGAACTCGACGTCGCGAAGCGTCTGGGGTGTCAGCTCCATGCCGAGATGCTACGACGGGCGCGTACCGGAAGCGAGGATCTGTGCTGATTGTCCCCGCGTGGGGCGTCGCGTCAGGGTCAGAGAATGAAGCCGCGACCGGAGCACAGGATGCTCTGGACGATGAAGATGATGAAGAACAGGGCGATGTAGGAGAGGTCGAACATCCCCGCCGGTGGGATCACGCGCCGGAGTGGCTGCAGTACCGGGTCGATGACGGTGTCGAGGGCGCGCAGGACCGGTACCAGCCCCGAGTCGGGGCGGATCGGGAACCAGCTCAGCACGGCGCGCACGATCAAGATCAGGACATAGACCGACAGCAGCCCGCAGACGACGGTCACGGGTCAGTCTGACGTGTACAACCCGCGCTCTTGGAGGCGGCGCTTCTCCTCGTCAGAGACCTCGACATTGGACGGCGTCAACAGGAACACCTGCTTGGCGACCTTCTGCATCCGGGCACCGGCGACGAACACGGCACCCGAGCAGAAGTCGATGAGCCGCCGCGACAGCTCCGGCTCGACCTCCTGCAGGTTGACGATGACGGGCTGGTTGGTCTTGAGGCGCTCGCCGATCTCCTGGGCGTCGGCGAACATCGTCGGCGCAACCACGTGCACGCGCGTGCTCTGGACGGGGACGGGGCGGACGACGGCGGGCCGCTGCGGCTGCAGGGTGACGCCGCCGCCTTCGAAGTCCCGGGGCAGGGGGCGGACCTGCGAGCTCGGCGGCTCGAGCTGGTCCACGCCGGCGCGGCCCCGGCCCATCCCGGCCGCGACAGGGTGCGAGTCCTCGTACATCTCGTAGTCGTCGTACTCGTCGTCGTCGACGAGTCCGAGTTGGACCATCGCCCGACGGAGGAACCCCGAAGCCATCTCGCCTCCCTCTCCAACCTTATCGTCGCAGGTCCGTCCGGGCAGGTCGTGGACCGAACAGGACGGACCCCAGTCTGACCATCGTCGAGCCCTCGGCCACGGCCACCTCGTAGTCGGCGCTCATGCCCATCGAGCACTCGGCCAAGCCGAGCGCCGCCGTCATGCCCGCCAGGCGCCGGAACAGCGCCGGGTCCGGGGCGCCTTCCGGCCCGACCCCCATCAGGCCGACCACCGTCAGGCCGGCGTCGCGGGCGGCGCCGACGACGGTGCCGACGTCGTCCCACGCGCAGCCGGCCCGCTGGGGGGCGCCGCTCAGGTTGACCTGCACCAGCGCGCTCGCACCCGGGCTGTGGCGGGCGATCGCCTCGGCCACCGCGGGGCGGTCGACGGTCTGCCACACGGCCACGAACGGGGCCAGGCGCGCCACCTTGTTGCGCTGCACGGCGCCGATGAAGTGCCACTCCGCCGCACCGCCGCCGGCGCCTGACGCAGCCTTGGCGACCAGTTCCTGCGCGTAGTTCTCACCGATGGCGGTGAGGCCGGCGGCGACGGCGGCGTCGACCGCGTCGGCGCCGAAGCTCTTCGTCACCGCGACGATGCGCACGGAGCGGCCGCCCGCCAGTTCGCCGATGCGCGCCCGCACGGCCGCGACGCGCGCGGCGACGTCGGCGAACATCCCCTGACGGCTCGAGGCCTCGGCCTTCACGGGCACACCACGACGGTCGCCTGGCGCGCCGAGTCGCCTCGGGCGCGGTAGCTGAACCACGCGCCCGAGCACGCCGTGCACGCCTTGGCATCGACGACCAGCTCTGCCCCGCACCGTTCGAGGGCGACGCGGACGGCCGCCGGCAGGTCGAACGCCGGGCGGCCCCCAGCGGTGCGCCCGCGCACCGACGGGCCGAGCCGGTCGGCGAGGCGGTCGAGCTCGGCGGCGCCGAACTCATAGCACGGGGCGTGGATGCACGGCCCGAGGGCGGCCTCGACACGCGACGCGCCGAGGGCGCGCATGGACGCCACGGCGGCCTCCACCACGCCGGCGTCGAGCCCCCGCCAGCCGGCGTGGGCGATGCCGACCACGCCCTCGGGGCTGGCCAGGGCGATGGGTGCGCAGTCGGCGGTGAACACGGCCAGCGCGGCGCCCGGCGCGGCCGTCACCAGCGCGTCGCCGTCCTCGCCCTGCACGCTGCCCGGCGCGTCCACCACTTGGACTCGCGCACCGTGCACCTGGTGCAGCCACGCCCATTCGCCGTCGTACACCGCCCGTCGCCGGTGCTCGCCCGCGGCGCCGGCCCCCGGGCCGACGTCGCCGTCACTCCGTCCGGTCCAGTAGAGCTCGACGGGCCTACTTGAGGAACGGAGGGACGTCGAAATCATCGTCCTCCCCCTCGAAGTCGCTGAGGTCCTCGTCGCGCAGGCCGAGGTCGCGCGAGCCGCGCGCCGACGCCGCCTTCGACTCGTCCCACCGGTCGAACCCGGTGGCGATGACGGTGATCCTCACCTCGTCGCCCATGGCCTCGTCGATCACGTTGCCGAAGATGAGGTTGACGTCGGGGTGGGCGATCTCCGAGATGATGCTGGCGGCCTCGTTGACCTCGAACAGCCCGAGGTCGGGGCCGCCCGCGATGTTGAGCAGGATGCCGCGGGCACCGTCGATCGTGGCCTCGAGGAGCGGCGAGGTGATCGCCTTGCGGGCGGCTTGGACGGCGCGGCCGTCACCGCTCGCGTACCCGATGCCCATCACGGCCGTCCCGGCGTTCGACATGATCTTCTTGACGTCGGCGAAGTCGGTGTTGATGACGCCTGGCGTGGTCAGCAGGTCGGTGATGCCCTGGACGCCCTGGAGGAGCACCTCGTCGGCCATCTTGAAGGCGTTCATCATCGACGTCTTCTCGTTGGACTGGGTGAGCAGCCGGTCGTTCGGGATGATGATCAGGGCGTCGACCTTCTCGCGCAGCTTGGCGATGCCGTTGTCGGCCTGCATGGCGCGGACGCGGCCTTCGAAGCTGAAGGGCCGGGTGGCGACGCCGATCGTGAGCGCCCCGAGGGAACGGGCGACCTCGGCCACGATGGGCGCCCCGCCGGTGCCGGTCCCCCCACCCTCGCCGGCGGTGATGAACACCATGTCGGCGCCCTTGAGCGCCTCTTCGATGATCCCGCGGTTCTCCTCGGCGGCGCCCTTGCCGACCTCCGGGTCCGAACCTGCTCCGAGGCCCCGGGTCAGCTCCTGGCCGATGTCGAGCTTCAGCTCAGCGTCGCTCATCAGCAGGGCCTGCGCGTCGGTATTGATGGCGATGAACTCGACGCCTTTGAGGCCCGCGTCGATCATCCGGTTGACCGCGTTGACACCTCCACCGCCGATGCCGACGACCTTGATGACTGCGAGGTAGCTCTGGGTGCCGAACGGCATGTCACTCCCTCAACCTCAACTGGAGGTCGACAGTTATGTCAACCTCCTGTGTGCGTCGAGACGGTAGCCGCCGCCGCCGGGCTGGTCAACAACACTGGGGCGCTGGGGACCGAGACGTCGATGGGCGCGCGACCGACGTCGACGCGCTCGAGGATCGTCAGCAGCGCTTCGAACTTGGCGGCGAGGGCGGTGGTATCGCCGAGCAGGGCCGAGGTCCCGTTGGTCAGGGCCAGGCGCACGGTGCCGTCCGGGCGCACGAGGACGGCCTGCACCCGCGGCCGCAACGCGGCCGGCATGGTGGCCACCACCTGCACCCCGGGGCGGTAGACGGCAGGGATGGTCGCCCCGGGCGGCGGCAGCGCGGGTGCCTTGGCCCCGGTGTCGATGCGCACGGCCAGCAACGGCGCGAAGCCGGGGGCGGGCGACAGCACGCGGCCCGACACGTCGACCAGGTCGGAGACGACGACGGCGACGGGCACCCGCTCCGTGACCGTGACGATGACCGTGTCGGGCCACGACCGGCGGACGCGCGCGGTGGCGATCCAGGGCAGGCGTTCGATGGCGGCCGCGGAGCGGGTGAGCGACAGCCCGATCATGAGGGGGTGGCTGGTGAGGCCGCCGGCGCGCAGGATGTCGCCTTCGGCGGTCTGGACCTCGCCGCTCGCCCTCGCCCGGCGCACCACCAGCAGGGGCGAGTGCAGCACCGCGACGGCGAGCAGTGCGGCGACGACGGCGATCACGGCGGCGCGCAGCGCCCGCAGGCGCCGGCGGTTGTGCTCGGCGCGCACCTCGAGGCGCCGCTGCTCCATCCGCGGGTCGACATCGGGGGCCGTGCTCGCGGGCGCGACGACGGTGATGTCGGGGGCGCGGGGGGCGGTCAGGTTCTCCACCCTGTCGACCGCCTTGTCGACGGCGTCGCGCCACCATCCCGTACCTGCGCGGCGGCGCGTGCGGACCGCGTGCTCAGGCATCGCAGTGAGGGTAGGTACCGGGGAAGCCGATGAGGCGGACCTCGGTGTGCAGGTCGGTGCCCGTCCGGGCGAGGACCGCCGCAGCCACGGCGCGCAGCACGGCGTAGACGTCGTCGGCCGACCCGCCCTCGTCGGCCTGGATGAAGTTGGCGTGCTTGGTCGACACCGCCGCTGTCCCGATGCGGAAGCCCTTCAGGCCGGCCTGGTCGATCAGCCGCCCCGCGGCATCGCCCGGGGGGTTGGCGAAGACCGACCCCGCGTTCTGGCCGCCGGGCTGGTTGACGCGGCGCCACCGCACGATGTCGTCGACCAGCGCCTCGGCTGCCGCGCGGTCCCCGGGGCGGCCGCGCAGCTCGGCGGCCACGACCACGTCGGTCGGGCGCAGCGCCGAGCGCCGGTAGCCGAGCGCCAGGTCCGCGGTCCCCCGCCACGCCGCCTGCCCGATGGCCAGGTCGACCACCCGGGCGCGCTCCAGGACGGCGGCCACGTCGGACCCGTGGCCGCCCGCGTTCATGCGCACCGCCCCGCCGACGCTGCCGGGGATGCCGACCGCCCACTCGAGCCCGGTGAGCGAAGCCGCGGCCGTGCGGCGGGCGACGACGGGGAGGCTCGCCCCTCCCCCGGCGCGCACCAGCGTGCCCTCGATGTCGATCCCGGCGAAGGCGTCGCCGATGATGACGGCGATGCCGGGGAAGCCGGCGTCGGCCACGAGCAGGTTGGAGCCGCGGCCGACAACGAGCACGGGCAGGCCGGTGCGCCGCACGGCCGCCGCGACGGCAAGCAGGTCGTCCTCGTCCCGGGGGGTGACGGCGAGCGCGGCGGCGCCGCCGACCCGGTAGGTGGTGAGGGGGCCGAGGGCGGCGCCCCGGCGGGCGAGCGGGCCGAGGAGCGCGGCCGCCTCGTCGACGGCGGGCACCGGGCTCACCCGGCGGCGACGTCGGCGAGCGCGGCGATCACCTCGTCGGGCACCGCCGTGAGGTCGCCTGCGCCGAGCGTGAGGCAGAGGTCGCCGGCGCGCAGCGCGCGCGTGAGGTAGGCGACGACGTCACGGCGGGTCGGCATCCACACGACACGCGCATCGGGGTGGGCCTCGACCACGGCGTCGACAACGAGCTTGCCCGTCACCCCGGGCCGCGGCGGCTCACCTGCCGGGTACACGTCGGTGATGACGACGACGTCGGCGCCGGTGAACGCGTCGGCGAACGACGCCCACAACGCCGCCGTGCGCGTGTAGCGGTGCGGTTGGAACACGGCGACGACGCGTTTCCACCCACCGCGCGCGCCCGTGTCGATCGCGGCCGCGACCTCGGTCGGCAGGTGGGCGTAGTCGTCGACGAACGTGACGCCAGCGGCGGTGCCGCGGTGCTGCCACCGCCGGGCCACACCGGCATAGCGCGCCAGGGCGCGCACCGCGGCGTCGACGGGCGCGCCGAGCTCGCACGCCATGGCGATCGCCGACAGCGCGTTGCGGGCGTTGTGCACGCCGGGCACGGCGAGCACGACGTCCGCGACGGTGGCGCCGTCGTGCACCACGGTGAACCGCGAGCCGTCGCGGCCGGCCTCGAGGCCCCGCATCGACCAGCGGGCGGCGCCGTCGTGCCCGACCGTGACGGCGCCGGTCCGCTGCGCCAACGCGGCCCCGGCGGCATCGTCGGTGCCGACGAGACGGATGCCCGGCGCGTCCGTGACGAAGCGCTCGAAGGCGCCGACGAGCGCGTCGAAGCTGCCCCAGTGGTCGAGGTGGTCGGGCTCGAGGTTGGTGACGAGGACGTCGCGGGCGCCGAGTTCGACGAACGTCCCGTCGCTCTCGTCCGCCTCGACGACGAAGGGCGACGCAGGGTGCCCGGCGTCCCAAACTGCACCCCCGCCCACCTCGTTCAGGTCGCCGCCGACGAGGAACGAGGGGTGGGCGCCGGCCTCGACGAGGATGAGCGCCAGCATCGAGGTCGTCGTCGTCTTGCCGTGGGTCCCGGCGACCGCCACCGTCGGCCGCTCGCGGCAGATCTCCTGGAGCAGCTCGGCGCGGCGCAGGACGGGGACACCGCGCTCGCGTGCGGCCTGGACCTCGGGGTTGGACCACGCGACCGCCGTGGAGATGGCGACGGCGTCGACGTCACCGACGTTGGCCGCCCGGTGGCCGACGTGGACCTCGACGCCGACGCCCTCGAGGCGCCGCAGCGCGGCCGAGTCCTTCAGGTCCGAACCGGTGACCCGTTTGCCCATGGAGGCGAGGATCGTGGCGATGGCGCTCATGCCCGCGCCACCGGCGCCCACCACGTGCACGGCGTGGAGGTCCTCGAGCGTCATGCGGCGTGGGCCTCGAGGAGCTCGGCGATGCGGTCAGCGGCATCGCGGTGGCCGGCGCGGGCGGCTGCGGCGGCCATGGCGTCGAGGGCCGCCGGGGAGGCGATGAGGGGGGCGAGCTCGGCGGCGAGGCGCTCGCCTGTGCAGTCAGGATCGGGCACGACCCGGCAGGCACCGGCCGCGGCAAGCCGGCGGGCGCCGACGCCCTGGTGGTCGTGCGGCGCGATCGGCAGCGGGACGAGGACCGACGGGACGCCGACGGCAGTGAGCTCGGCCACGGTCACGCCGCCGGCGCGGCCGACCCACACGTCGGCTGCGGACAGGAGGGTGGGCACCCGCTCTTCGTACTCCACGGCCTGGTACTGGAGCTTGTCAGGGGCGGGCCGGCGTGGCCCGAGCGCCGTCCAGTCGCGGGCGCCGAGCGCGTGGTGGACGGCGACGTCGTCGCGGTCGGACCAGCGCTCGACGAGGTCGAACACCGCCTCGTTGATGCGCCGGGCGCCGAGGGAGCCGCCGGTGACGGCGACGAGGTGGCGGCCGGGTTCGATCCCGAGCTCGGTGCGGGCGTTGCGGCGAGCCTCGGGGTCGCGCGACACCCGGCGGACGTCATCGCGCACCGGGGTGCCGGTGAGCACCGACCTCGGGAGGCCCGTGCCGTCGAACGCCACTGCGCTGGCCTTCGCCCACCGGGCGGCGAGCCGGTTGGCCGCCCCGGGCACGGCGTTGGCCTCGGCCACCACGAGGGGGACGCGCAGCACGAGCGCGGCGACGGCGCACGGCCAGGCGGCGTAGCCGCCGACGGAGAGCACGGCGGCCGGGCGTTCACGGGCCATGGCGACGATCTCGGCCGCCGTGGCCGCGGCCAGCCCGGCGGCGGCAGCCAGGGCGCGCCAGCTGGCGCGGCGCTCCACGCCGCGGCCGGGCAGCAGCGTCACCGCGTACCCGGCCTGGGGGACGAGGCGCGCCTCGATGCCCCGCCGGCTGCCGACGAAGCGCACGGTGGCCCGGTCGCGGCCGCGCGCGACGAGGGCATCGGCGACGGCGAGGGCGGGCATGACGTGGCCCGCCGTCCCTCCGCCGGCGATGACGATCGGCCGGGCGCGCCGGCTCATCGCGCCACGCGCCCTACCGCGTTCACGTCCGCTGCCGCGGTGACGTCCCCTGCCGCGCTCACGTCCGCTCCTGCGTTCACGTCCCCTGCCGGGTGATGTTGGCGAGCACGCCGATGGCGGCCATGGCGATGACGGTCGACGACCCGCCGAAGGACACGAAGGGCAGGGGCACGCCGGTGACGGGCAGCAAGCCGACGACCGCACCGATGTTGACGAGGGCCTGCAGCACGATCCAGGCCGTGATGCCGGTCGCCACGAGCGCGCCGAAGCGGTCGGGCGCGCGGGCCGCGGCACGCACGCCGAGGACGACGAACCCGAGGAACAGGGCGACGACAACGAGGCACCCCACCAGCCCGACCTCCTCACCGATCACGGCGAAGATGAAGTCGGTGTGGGCGTTGGGCAGGTAGCCGGTCTTCTCACGCCCGGCGCCCAGGCCGACGCCGAACAGGCGCCCGCCGGCCATCGCCATGCGCGCTTGCACGGCCTGGTAACCGGTGTTGGTCTTGTCCCGTTCGGGGTGCAGGAACGCGAGCAGGCGGTGGAGGCGGTACGGCGCCACCACCCCGAGTAGGGCGCCGAACGTGGCGGTGACCATCCCGGCGCTCACCAGGGTGCCCTTCGGCGAGCCCGCCGCCCACAGGATGGCGGCGGCCACGCCGACGACGATGACCGTCGTGCCCATGTCGGGCTGCTTCATGATCAGGGCCGTCATCACCGCGGCGACGAGCGCGACGGGGCGGAACGTGAACCGGGTGTCGTGCATGCGGTCGGCCCGCCGCACGAGCAGGTCGGCGGCGAAGAACGTCATCGCGAACTTCGCGAGCTCCGACGGCTGGAACTGCCATTGCCCGAAGCCGAGCCACCGGCGCGACCCGCTCACCACGATCCCGATGCCGGGCACGCACACGGCGACCAGCATCCCGACGACGGCGAGCAGGAGCGGCATCGCGAAGCGCCGCCACCGGCGGTAGTCGATCGCTGCGCACGTGGCCAGCGCGATCGTGCCGACCGCGACCCACAGCACCTGGCGTTCGAAGTACACCCACGGGCTCGTCCCCTGCAGCGCCGCCTCGCCCGACGAGGCTGACAGGACCATCACCAGGCCGATGACCGTCAGCAGGCCGACGAGCCCGAGCAGGAGCACGAACGACTCCTGCGCGCCGACGGCACGGGTGCGCCGGGTGGAGGCGGGGACGGGGCGCACGGCGATCGGCGCGGTGCGCCGGCCGGGCTCGGGCCCAGCGAGGGCGCCGGGCCGGCGCACCCGCGCCGGGGCGAGCCTGGGGGCGCGCCGTGGAACGGCGACGGCGACGGGGCGGTCGATCGTGGACATCAGTGGGGGCCCTCCGGGACGGGCGGCCCAGCGACGACGCCCGGGCGCGCCAGCACGAGCCGTGAGAAGTCGTCGCCCCGCTCGGTGTAGTCGCGGTACCAGTCGAACGACGCGCAGCCGGGCGACAGGAGCACGGCGTCGCCGGGCCGGGCCAACGCGGCGGCGGCGTCCACCGCCGCCGCCATCGACCCCGCGGTGACGACCGGCGCACCCGTGATGGCAAACGCGGCCACCACCTCGTCCGCGGCATCGCCGATGGCGACGACCGAGCGCACGGGGGGCACGGCGGCGGCGAGCACGCCGAGGTCGAGGCCCTTGTTGCGGCCGCCAGCGACAAGGACGACCGAGGCGAAGCCACGGACCGCTGCGAGCACCGACGCCGGCGTCGTGGCTTTCGAATCGTCGTACCAGCGCACGCCGTCCTCCTCGCCGACGAGGGAGAGGCGGTGCCGCAAGCCGGTGAAGTCGCGCAGCACGGCCGCGCACGCGGCGGCCGGCGCACCGGCCTCCACCGCGCACGCGCAGGCTGCGAGCGCGTTCGCCAGGTCGTGCGGCTGCCGGCGGGGCAGCTCCGCGATGGCGACGACCGGGCCGTCGGGGCCCACGAGCCGCTCGCCGTCGCACGACCAGTCGGCCGGCCTGGCGGTGCTGAACCACCGGACGTCGGGCTGGGAGCGGGCGGCTGTCGCGACGAGCGGGTCGTCGAGGTTGGCGACGGCGACGTCGCCCGGTCTGGCATGCGCCCAGATACGGGCCTTCGACCGCACGTAATCGTCGAAGGTGGGGTGCCAGTCGAGGTGGTCCTCGGCCACGTTGAGCCACGCGCCGACGCGCGCGTGGAACGACTCGGTGAAGCGCAGGCGGAACGACGACGCCTCGACGACGACGAGGTCGAGGGGCCGGTCGAGGACATCGACGAGGGGGAGGTCGGTGTTGCCTGCGGCGACGACGCGCCGGCCCGCTCGGGCCAGCATGGCGGTGACGAGGGTCGTCACCGTCGTCTTGCCGTTGGTGCCCGTGATGGCGACGACGGGAAGGTCGGACCACCGCGCGGCGAGCTCGAACTCGCTCCATACGGGGACACCGGCGCCCTCGGCGTACGCGATCGCCGGGTGGTGGGCGGGGACCCCCGGGCTCGGGACGACGACGCCGGCGGCATCGACGAGCGCCTTGACCTCGTCCACGGTGGGCGCGACGACGAGCGGCACACCGAGGTCTGCCGCGGCCTGGCGCGCCGCGGCGCCCGGTCGGTCATCGCACGCGACGACCCGGTGGCCGCGAGCGAGCAGCTGGCGCGCGACCGCCGCGCCAGTGACCGCCATGCCGACGACGAGTGCGTCCCGGGGTACGTCGCCGCCAGCCATCAGTCGATGCTGTTGAGGGAGATGAAGTTGTAATAGAAGATCCCGACGGCGAGCGCCGTGCACAGCGCGGCCAGGATCCAGAACCTGATGATCACCGTCGTCTCCGGCCACCCGCCGAGCTCGAAGTGGTGGTGCACGGGCGCCATCCGGAACACCCGCCGGTGGAAGAGGCGGAAGCTCGCCACCTGCAGCATCACCGACAGCGTTTCGAGCACGAACAGGCCGCCGATGATCGGCAACAGGAGGTCCAGGTTGGCGATGAGGCACAGCGCGGCGATGCCGCCCCCGATCGCCAGCGCGCCGACGTCGCCCATGAAGATCTGCGCAGGCGCCGCGTTCCACCACAGGAAGCCGGTGCACCCCCCGACCATCCCCGTCGCGATCATGGCGAGATCGAGGGCGTTCGCCGAGTGCGGCACGTGGTAGAAGCCCGGGTGGCGGAACTGCCAGAACGTGATCACCGCGAGGGCGGTGAAGGCAAAGGCCGATGAACCGGCGGCCAGCCCGTCGAGGCCGTCGGTCAGGTTCACCGCGTTCGTCGACGCGATCACGACGAGCACGGCGAACACGTCCCACACGCCGACAGGCAGGTGGAGCGACGACGAGCTCAGCCGGACGAAAGAGATGTCCGTCTTCACGTGCGCCCATTCCGTCGCGAGCAGAGCGAAGCCCAAGCCGACGATGAGCTGGCCCATCGCCTTGGTGCGCTTGCTGAGCCCGAGGTTGCGGCGGTGGCGGATCTTGATCCAGTCGTCCATGAGGCCAACGGCGGCTGCACCCAGGATCGTGATGATGACCGTGAGGCCCGGCGTGGTGAAGACCGCCGTGACGCGCACGTGCCCGCGTGACGCGGCGCGCAGGTGGCCGGCCGCGTACCCGAGGACGGCGGCGGCGACGATCACGAGGCCGCCCATGGTCGGCGTCCCGGCCTTGGTGACGTGGCCGCGCGGGCCGTCCTC
>Ga0070741_10009732_pt1 | contig 18503 bp, 16 predicted proteins | sample Coa_R1_4_FD_66440 | JGI IMG/M metagenome (GOLD analysis project Ga0070741, IMG submission 66440) | Surface soil microbial communities from Centralia Pennsylvania, which are recovering from an underground coalmine fire - Coalmine... | ecosystem: Environmental > Terrestrial > Soil > Unclassified ...
TACCCCACCCCGCCCGACGGCTATCAGCACCTGGACATCTCGCTCGCCACCAGCGTCGGCCGTCTCAATTCCGAGGGCGGCGCCGGCGGAGACGTAGATGCCGACGCCCACATCTTCCAGCAGCATGGGGGGATTCGCAACATCCAGTTGGTCGCACGCACGCCCGGACCGATCGAAGGAGCCCAGGTGCCCCACCTGGCCGCCTGGCAGGCCTGGCTCACGCGGAGTTGACAGAGCCGGCGGCCTGGCCTCCGCTTCGTCGCAGCGGGCCAGGCCGCTCGGGCGACGCGCGAGTTACTCACGTTCAAGCACGTATTTATCCTGAATCTGCAAGCCGTCAAAGACCAGCCGGCCTGCGAAGCACTCCTGGTTGCACTGCCACAATGCATCGATCTGGTTGAACCGCTCAAGCAGGCATCGTATCTGGCTTGCCCGGAAGGCGGAGAACGCCAGACGAGCGACACCCTTGTCCCTCGTGCGGATTTCTACATGGTCGATTCGTATCCCTCCTCGTTGCGTCCACACTTGCTTCACGAATTCGATAAAGCGATCCAACGCTGCCTTCGCAACCTTATCGAACACTGCCCCGGCTGCCTTGTCGACTATCCATGGCCCGGCAACACCCGCCGCTACCATCAATGTCGGTACAAACAACTCCCATCCGGTCTCATGCTGAAGCAGGACATATTGTGGCCCGAGTATTTGACCTGTATCTCCTGTAGTGGGTATTTCAACGAAGCATCCCACTCTGGCCCACGGATATTCATCAGGGAAGTTCTTGACATCTTTGAGCACCATTTCAAGACGACACTGCTGCTCAGTCTGGAGCAGGTCATAAAAGCGCTCGTAGTCCGCATCCAAGAGATAGCCACTGTTTGCAGGGACGAACTTTATGGCGACAGCGAAGTCGCTGTAGATCTCATCCTTCGAGCCATATAGCTTCAGCGCAGTCGCGGGGGCCTCCGACCCACACTCGTGACAATACCTGGCGCTTTCTACTAGTTTGATCCCACACTGTGAACAGTACATCGTCATGCCCCATTCCGCCTAGCAGGATACGCTCTGCTCTGCCTGGTACAGGGTCGAGCGCTTCTCGGCGATGCGCATGCTATTCCACTGGTGGGGGTGACGGTTCGATGATGCGCTCCTGCTTGTGGAGCGCGGTGTAGATGGCGACGACCTGCAGCGGCTGCATCTGTGGACCACGAGGGGTGGGCGGCGGAGGCGCAGGCACTTCAATGACGACGAACCCCTTGATGAGGTCGGCCGCGACAGCCCCCAGCATCCGGCGAATATCCGCGCAGTCGATTTCCAGCGCCTCATTGGGCCTCAGGGTCTCCTGCACGACGCTACTTATCGGTCCGCGCTCGCGGCCCTGTGGAAGAGCCACGACGGCCTTCTTGGTGAACGCTACATCGCGGTCGAGGATGTTGATGACATTGATGGCGGTCGCATAATTGGCGGGCTTGACCGCACCTTCGTCAGTCTGCTCGCCACAGACGAACTTCACCGGGTACACATGGAGCAGCCGGTCCCTGCCACGCTGTTGGAGGTGGGGCTCGACGTACTCCACGTCCATGCTCAGGCCGACTCCGACCCCCACCCCGGGAGCGGCCGGGCCCGGCGGACCAGGCGGGCCCGGCGGACCCGGGGGACCGGGCGGGCCCGGCGGGCCTGGCGGCCCCGGGGGACCGGGTGGTCCCCCGGGAGGGAGCCTTTCATCCAGTTTCCGTTCGATATCCGCCAGTTCTGCCTGGATGTTCCGTGGCACCGGCGTGGTATCGCCGGGGAAGCGCGATCTACCCTCCAGTTTGAGGCCCAAATAAGCATAGATCTCACGGAGCACTCGCTCGAGAAACTCGATCTCCGTCTTGATAGGAGACAGAGGGGATGGACTGACAGTCGTCCCGGGCTCGACCGCGAAACCGAAGCCAGCCAGCCACCGTCCGAGGACATCAGCCAACCGGTCGAGCTTCGTCTCGAGTTTTTCCAGTTCGTCCTTGATGGGAGGCCGCGTGGGTGTAAATGTCGTGCCCGGCCCGACAGGAATCGGTGTGCCGGTGAGGGTGGTTCCGATGCGCCCCCCGAGCTGTTCGAGTTTCTCCTCGATCTGCTTCTCGGCCGCCGTAGCGCCTGCCTCGGACTTAGCAATCTCCCCCACGATAGTGAGAATCTTGCCGGCTAACTGGAGGATCGTGCTCAGCGGGGGAGCCGCTTCTGTTAGCTCGCTGAGCTTTTCGAATACCTTTTCTGCTGTCTCTGTTACTTCACCACCGGTACCGGCGGCCTTCTTCGCCGTGACTTCCGCCCTGTTAAGGCCCAAATATGCCTGAGCCAGTGGATTCAACCCCGACTGAGCTGTAACAGAATCGAGTGTCCGTAGTGTCTCTTCATCTGCATCGCCGAGGGCCGTTTCTACTTCGTCCAATTTTCCCCTAGCATTGGCGGCCAGATTGGGGAAAACGGAGAGCATTGGCCCCGCACTAGGATCGTGGGCGGCCACCGCCGCCACATCTGCAGCCAGTCGGTCCAATACTTGCCGAAGCAGGAACAAGGATTGTCGAAAAGCGCCGGGCTCACGCGCTGTCATGATCGACCTCTCTGCAGCAGGCAGCAGGCCGCTTCACTCCACAGCCCTTTTCCCTTGGCCAACATAATCACACTGGAGCTGACCGCTGTCAAGAGCTATTGCGTCGATCTCCTGTTCTTGCAGGAACGCGCCGTGCGGGTACCTATTCAGTAGCCGGTCGGCAAACCGACGGCCGGCTTCGCTGTCCGACCCAAAGCCGCGCTTGCGCCACAACACGACTGGGGCGCGGGGCACGCTCCGCTACAGAGTCTCGTTGAACTACAGGGGGGGCACGACCGATTGCCAGCGCCGACCTTCAACGCGCGGCTGGCAGGGCTTGGGCGACTCACCCCGGTCGCTTGCAACCGCGGACGCGACGCGAACCTATCCCCCGGGCTCGCGCTTCATCGGCATCCGGCGCGCGCCTATAATGGCTGCCGAGCCAAGTGGTGCGCGAGGAGGAAGCGATCGTGAGCCGGACGGGGATCGTGTGGCCGGATGGGGCGCGCGTGGCGGTGAACATCCATCTCGTGCTGGAGCAGTGGTCGGGCATCCCGCGGGGGGGCGCCCACATGACGCCCAGCTTTCCCCGCGAGCTGCTGGAGGCGGGCAAGACCGACTGGGCCACCGAGTCCTGGCAGAACTACGGCGGCAAGACGGGCTTCTACCGCCTGATGGACGTGCTCGACGAGTACGGCGTGAAGGGCTCGGCGTCGATCAGCGGCCTGGCCGCCGACACCTGGCCCGACCTGGTCCGCGAGTTCGTCACCGCCGGCCACGAGGCGGCCGGACACGCCTACAACCAGAACAGTCGCATGTACCTGATGACGCCCGAGGAGGAGCGCGAGGACGTGCGTCGCTGCGTGGAGGTGCTCACGCGCGTCACGGGCGTGCGGCCGATCGGCTGGGGCAGCCCCGGCGGGCAGCGCAGCGACCTCACACCGACGATCCTGCTCGAGGAGGGCTTCCTCTGGTCCCAGGACTGCCGCGACGACGACGTGCCCTACGTCATGCTGGAGCAGGACGGCCGCAAGCTGGTCGCCATGCCCAACACGTTCGAGATCAACGACAACGTGCTGCTGGGGCGGTTCGGCAACGGGCCGAGCGTCTACGTCGAGATGTTCTGCCGCTCGTTCGACCGCCTGTACAAGGAAGGCGAGCGCGCGCCGAAGCTGCTGACCGCCATCCTCCACGCCACGCACTTCGGCCGGCCGTTCGGCGGCTGGGCGCTGGAGGAGTGCTTGCGCTACGTGCGGCAGTTCCCGAAGGTCTGGATCGCGCAGCGCCGCGACGTGGCGCGGTGGTTCCTGGAGCACCAGTAGCCATGGACTTCGGGCTGTTCTACTACTGCCAGGGGCGCGGCGTGCCCCACGACCAGATCTACGCCGAGACGCTGGAGCAGATCGTCCTGGCCGAGCGGCTCGGGTTCCGCGAGTGCTGGTTCGCCGAGCACCACTTCACCGACTACTCGCTGCTCCCCAGCCCGAACCTGATGATCGCGTCCGGCCTGCAGCGCACCGAGCGGATGCGCTTCGGCAACTACGTCAACATCCTCCCCTTCCACAACCCCGGGCGCCTGGCCGCCGAGGCTGCCATGCTCGACAACCTGGGTCGGGGGCGGTACGACTTCGGCATCGGCCGCGGGGTACGGCCGGGCGAGTTCGCCAAGTTCAGCGTCCCGTACGATGAGTCCGCGGCGATGACCGACGAGGCGACGGAGATCCTGCTCGCGGCCTGGACGCGCGACAGCTTCTCCTACCAGGGCCGCTACTGGAGCTTCCCCGAGCTGAGCCTGCGCCCGCGCGTCTACCAGCAGCCGCACCCGCCGCTGCACCTGGTGGCGACCCGGCCCGAGACGGTGGCGCGGGCGGGGGTGCGCGGCTGGCCGGTGGCGCTGCACTTCTCGCCCACGGAGACGGTGGCGCGCTGCGTCGAGAGCTACCGCGAGGCGCTGGCGGGGCGGACGGAGCCGGCCGGCGAGGGCCTCTACCGGCCGCGGCTGCTGCTCTGCCGCGAGACGTTCGTGGCCGAGACGCCCGAGGCGGCGCGCGCCCAGGGTGCGCTGGCGCTGCTCGGCTTCTGGCACCTGTCGGCGCTGCTGCCGCCGCCCCCGCCGAGCGAGTTCTCCGACGAGCTCCTCCGCGAGTACACGCGGCGCGTCTGGGGCGGCCACAGCTACGACGAGCTGGAGGCGCTCGGCGGCATGCTGATCGGCTCGCCGGACGAGATCGCCGCGAAGGTGGCGCGGCTGGAGGCGCTCGGCGTCGACACACTGCTGCTGGTCGCCGCCTTCGGCAATCTCAGCCACGAGCAGGTGTGCCGTTCGCTGGAGCTGTTCGCCGCGGCGGCGATTCGCCCGCGCCAGCCCGCGGCGTCCGGCGCCACGCCCCACCCAGCCTCCTGATGCCCTGGCCGCCGCCCTGAATGGTGGACCTGGCAGCAGCTCTCGGTCCGGCCTGCAGAGCAGGTCGGTAGCCAGTGCCCGTAGCTTGCCAGCAGGCCGCGGACAAACGCTGGGCGTATGCGCTACGCCGGTACCCCCTCGATGATGCTCATTGGCGAGGCAGTCGGAATAATCCTCACCAGGTCGAATCCGGCCGTCTGCAAGAGCGCCCGGTACTCCGCCGCGGTGCGCTCCCGCCCCCTCAGAATCGTCATCATGACGACGTCCACGAGCTTGCTCGGGGAAGCCTCGTCGCCGGGCGGTAGGACCGCCTCGACGACGAGCAGCTTGCCTCCGGCCCCCATCGCGCGGCGGCAGTTCTTCAGAATGGCGATGCCGCCCTCATCGTCCCAGTCGTGGACGATTCGCTTCAGCAGGTACACATCAGCGCCGGACGGCACGGCCTCGAAGAAATCGCCGCTAACGAGTTCGCAGCGCTCTGCCATTCCCACTGCTCGGATCTGCGGGCGCGCACTCTCGATAACGGCAGGCTGATCGAACAGGACGCCTTTGACGCGCGGGTACGCCTCGAGGATCGCGGCGAGCAAGCTTCCCTGTCCGCCGCCGATGTCGATCACCGTACCCACCGCTGCGAAGTCGTAGGCGGCGGCGACCGCGGGGGTTTCGGCCACCGCCCCCAGCGCGGTCATGGCCGCGTTGAACACCTGCGCGGCTTCGGCGTTCTGCCCCAGATAGTCGAAGTAGCTCAGGCCATAGATCCGGTCGAAGACGGGCTCGCCCGTCTTCACACAGTCGAGGAGGTCGCCGAACGTCCGATACAGCTCTTCGCCCAGGTAGATCGGCAGGGCGCGAAACGAGTCCGGACCGTCAGCCTGCAAGCACGCCGCGAGCGGGGTCAAGCCAAAGCGCCCCTCCTCCACCTCCGTGAACACGCCCAGACTGGCGAGCGCACGCAGCACGCGCTGGAGCGAGGGCGCGTGCGCTCCAGTGGCCTGCGCGAGATCCTCACAGCGCTGCGGGCCGTCCTTCACCATGTCGGCGATGCCCAGCTTCGCCGCCGCGTAGAGAAGCTGAGTGACCAGGCCGCCGAGCGCCATCTCGAACAGCCGTTGCCCGGCCTCCGGCGACGGTGTAGCGCTCCGAGTCGTTGACTGCTCCGACATCGACCCTCCTCCGCTGCTGCATAGTCTATACGAGCGGAGTGATCGATTCGGATCAACGCCGATCAGGTCCGGCAGAGGCGCGTTCCGACTATCGGCCAGCGGTACCGAGCGGGTAACATGAGGGGTGTCACGACCGTCACAAACAACCGCGCGGCTGCTGGAGCATGCTCACCACTTGGTCTTTCAGCAGCCCACTGAAGAGGTGCTTCCATGCCCGCGCAGAATCCCGAGGACCTCCATCCGCTGTTCGCCCAGGCCTTCAACGCCGGCGACCCCGACGCGCTCATGGCCCTCTACGAGCCCGGCGCCACCCTGGTCCCCAGCCCGGGCCGGCCCGTCACGGGCGCTGGGCTCATTCGCAGCGCCTTGAGCGGGCTCCTGGGCTTGAGAGGCACGATCAGTCTGGAGACCCGCGGCGTCCTCCAGGCGGGGGACGTCGCGCTGCTGCACGCCCAGTGGACGCTCACGGGCACCGCGCCCGACGGCAGCGTCCTGGAAATGGCCGGCCGCAGTAACGAGGTGGCGCGGCGCCAGTCGGATGGGAGCTGGCTCTACGTCATCGACGACCCGTTTGGCGAGGTCTGAGAGTGTAATTCAATCCCGAGTGGGGGTCTGCGACCCCCACTCGGGATCTTGCGTTCTGCAAGGAGTTCTGAGGCCGCGGGGCTCAGCTTCGGCTGGACTCCCGCTGGAGCCGCGCCGGCTCCAGCCGGCCGGTCGGCCCGCCGCGTCTGCCCAGCAGGTGCCCGCCGACGAGCACGGCGTCCAGCCAGAGGAAGCCGGCGAGGTACCCGGCCGCCACGTCGGTCAGGTAGTGTACGCCCAGGTACAGGCGCGACAGCCCGATGAGCACGATCAGCAGTGACATGCCCGCGCACCAGACGACGCGGGCCCGGCCGCGCAGCGCGCGCCAGCCGAAGTAGGCCAGGAACCCGAAGAAAGCCGCCGAGACCATCGCGTGGCCCGAGGGGAACGAGTACGCCTGGCCCAGCAAGTGCCAGCTCACCGCTTCAGGGCGCGTGCGCTGGAACAGCTCCTTAAGCAGGTTGTTGAGCGCCTGGGCGCCGCCCGTGGCGAGCAGCAGCGCCAGCGCCGTGCCCCAGCGCCCCCGCCGCGCGAACCAGGCCAGCAGGGCGACCAGGGCGACGAACACGCCGACCGTGCCCAGGTTCGTGATCCCCACCGCCACCGCGTCGAGCGTCGGCGAGCGGAGCTGCTGCAGCCAAGTCAGCACGGCCAGGTCGAGCCGCAGCGTCTCCTGATCCAGCACATCTTCGGTCAGGGCGGCGAACAGGACGAGGGTGAGCGCCGCCAGGCCCAGGCCCAGGACGAGCGTCAGGCCGAACGCCACGAGCTGGCGCTGGCCCGCCCGCGCGAGGTCGAGCGCCCAGGCCCGCCACTGCTCCGGCCGCGCCCGCGCAACCAACGGCTCGGAACGGTTCTCGTCGGCGGCCAAGCTGCCTCCCCGCGTCACGGCGTCGCATCGCCCCTCTGGCGCAAGGACCGCGCCAGGCCGCGCTCCGCCTTGCCGTTAGCCCACCCCCGCCGCTCCGCACCGTTCATGCAGTGTTCAGGCCCGACCGACGCCGGTGCAGGCGCCGGCGAGGTCGCGAGCCGCATCATCCGGAGTATGGTACTCACCGACGACGATCTCGTGCGCCTGCAGACGACCGCCAACCGGATTCGGCAGGACGTCATCAAGATGTTGGTGGCGGCAGGGTCCGGTCACTCGGCCGGCCCGCTCGGCATGGCCGACGTCTTCACCACGCTCTACTTCCAGGTCCTCCGGCACGACCCACGGCGCCCGGACTGGCCGGAGCGGGACCGGCTGGTGCTCTCCAACGGGCACATCTGTCCGGTCCTGTACGCTACGCTGGCCGAGGCCGGCTACTTCCCCGTCGCCGAGCTGGCCACCCTGCGCCAGCTCGGCTCGCGGCTGCAGGGACACCCCCACCGGGAGAAGCTGCCCGGCCTGGAGACGTCGTCGGGCCCGCTCGGCTCGGGGCTCTCCCAGGCGGCGGGCATGGCCCTGGTCGCGAAGCGCGACGGCCTGCGCTGGCGCACCTACTGCCTGATGTCGGACGGCGAGCACGAGGAGGGCAACACCTGGGAGGCGGTGATGTTCGCCGCCAAGTACCGGCTGCACAACCTCTGCGCCATCCTGGACCGCAACAACATCCAGATCGACGGGTTCACCGAGGAGGTCATGCCGCTCGAGCCGCTCAAGGCCAAGTACGAAGCCTTCAACTGGCACGTGCTCGAGATCGACGGCCACAACTACGAGCAGATCGTCGCGGCCTGCGAGGAGGCGCGGGCCATCTTCGAGAAGCCCACCCTGATCATCGCCCACACGATCCCGGGCAAGGGCGTGGACTTCATGGAGAACCGCTTCGAGTGGCACGGCAGTCCGCCCGACGCGGCGAACGTGGCCGGCGCGCCTCCCAAGGGCCAGCAGGCGGCCGTTGCCCTCGCCGAGCTGCGCACGCTGCAGGGACGCATCAGGAGCGAGCACGAATGATCCCCCTGGCGCCGCACCTCGATCCCCGGCTGTTCGCCGACGACCTCGAGCAGGTGCCCACGCGGAACGGCTACGGCGAGGGGCTGGTGCTGGCCGGCGAGGCCGACGCCCGCGTCGTCGCGCTCTGCGCGGACCTGACCGAGTCCACGCGCACCGAAGCCTTCAAGGAGAAGTTCCCGGAGCGCTTCGTCGAAGTGGGCGTCGCCGAGCAGAACCTCGTCACGGTGGCGGCGGGCATGGCCGCCGCCGGCAAGGTCCCGTTCACCACCTCCTACGCCATGTTCTCGCCGGGCCGGAACTGGGAGCAGATCCGCACCACGGCCTGCTACAACGACCAGCCGGTCAAGATTGTCGGGTCGCACGCCGGCGTCTCGGTCGGGCCGGACGGGGCCACCCACCAGGCGCTGGAGGACCTCGCGCTGATGCGGGTGTTGCCGAACATGGTGGTGGTCTGCCCGACCGACGCCCTGGAGGCCCGGCGAGCCACGCTGGCGATCGCGCGGGACGGACAGCCGGCCTACCTGCGGCTGTCGCGCGCCAAGGTGCCGCAGATCACGACCGAGCGGACGCCGTTCGCGGTCGGCCGCGCCGAGGTGTACTGCGAGGGGAGCGACGTCGCCATCGTGGCCTGCGGCCAGATGGTGTACCGCGCCCTGGTCGCGGCCCGGGACCTGGCCCCAGCCGGGATCCGCGCGCGGGTGATCAACTGCCACACCATCAAGCCGCTGGACGCGGCGACCATCGTCCGGTCGGCCGAGGAGACCGGCGCCCTCGTGACCGTCGAGGAGCACCAGGTCGCCGGGGGGCTCGGGTCGGCCGTCGCCGAGCTGGTCGTCCAGCACCATCCCGTGCCGATGCAGCTCGTCGGCGTGCAGGACCGCTTCGGCGAGAGCGGCGAGCCGGACGAGCTGCTAGAGGCGTTCGGCCTGACGGCGGCGGCGATCGCCCAGGCCGCCCGGGCCGTCGTGGCGCGGAAGCGCGGCGGCATGGCCGCGCGGTAGGGCGTCAGGGCTCGCCAGCCATTGGACGAGGGGCAAGCCCCCGCGCGGATGCGCAGCGCGGCGCCCTCAGCGGCAGGCGACCGAGTAATCGCACTGGCCCTGCGCCGACATCTGCCGCGCCGCGCGCACGACCTCCTCGCCGAGCAGCCGCAGTTGGCCGCCGATCCGTGGATCGCGCGGGTTCCCGTCCTCGTCGAAGGCCTGTGTAGCGTTCGGGATGGGCAGCACCAGCGGCACGGCCCAGCCCCTCAGCGCGCGCACGATGAACTCCATCGTGTTGACCGCCTGCAGTCCCTGGACGCCCCTGGCCGTGCTGATCAACCCGACGATCTTGTCCGTGTCGTGCAGCACCATCCGCCTCCTGCTCTCTCGCCACGCTTCGCGGCCGGCGGCTCTTGCCTGCGGGCAGTCCCCGATCGGCGAGAGGCGCGTCACGGCACTGGCCGCGAGACTCTGGCTGGACGCCGGCAGGGGCCGTGCCAGGAGGAGCGGTACGCCGAGCGCAGCCGGCAGCGGCGGAGAGCGATTCTCCCCGCCGAGCCGGCTGGCGGTCGCGGGCGGCCTACGACGCGCTGATCACGGGCTGCCCGCCGAAGCGCTGGAGCCAGCGCGGGATGACTTCCTTGTTGTAGACGTTGTCCGGCACCTCGCCCCGCAGCGCCCGCAGCACCGACTCGGTGCCCCAGATGATGCCGGGCTTCAGGCCGCTGCCGTGGTTGCTCGACACCATGTGCGGCGAGAGCAGCACCTTGTAGCCCAGCTTGGTCAGCGGGCTGCCCTCGGCCAGCGGCTCGTCCTCGAACACGTCGAGCGCCGCGCCGGCGATCTTGTTCTGCTGCAGGCCTTCGGCCAGCGCCGCCTCGTCGCAGACCCCGCCGCGCGACGTGTTGATCAGCACGGCCGTAGGCTTCATCAGGGCGATCTCGGCCGCGCCGAACATGTGGCGGGTCTCCTTGGTCAGCACGACGTGGAAGCTGACCACGTCCGACTCGCGCAGCAGGGTCTGGTAGTCCACCGACTGCACTCCCGTCAGGGCGAAGCGGTCGCGGGGCACGTACGGATCGTAGCCGATCAGCCGCACGCGCCAGGGCTGGAGCAGGTTCGCCACGCGCGAGCCGATGCGGCCCAGCCCGACCAGCCCGATGGTGATGCCGGGGTAGCCATCCTGGCGGGCGCCCAGGTAGGTGCCCTGCAGGTCCTCGGCGCGCCAGGCGCCGCGCTTCACGTACTCGTCGCGCTCGCGCAGGCGCTTGAGCATCGCCAGCATCATGGCGATGGTGCCTCGGCCACACCGCCCCAGTTCGACTCGGTCGGGCCGTGGCACACCAGGATGCCCAGCTCGGTCGCCGCGTCGACGTCCACGTCGTCCACGCCGATGGTGTACTTGGCCACGATCCGCAGGCGGTCGGAGCTCTCCATGATGCGGCGGGTGATCGGCGAGCTGCGGATGGACGTGCCGGTCAGCGCGTCGGCGTCGCGGGCCAGCGCGGCCATCTCCTCCTCGTTGTCGCCCTTGGGCGTGTGCCAGCCGGCCTTGCCGAGGGTCAGCTCGCAGCCGGCCTGCTCGAGCTTGCGGTGCATCTCGCCGGTCTCGTCGGCGGGAGCAAAGATGAATACCTTCGCCGCCATACGCTCCCCCTTCCGGAGTGTCTCACCCCCGGCCGAAGCGCCCCGCGCCTGGCCCGGATGCCCGGGAGTCTACCAGGAACGCCGGGCCGGCGCGATGGGCCCGGCGGCCAGGCGATGGCGAGCCGGAGGGTTGAAGTTAGCCGCCGCATCTCTTGATGAGGCACCAGATGGCTGCGAAGACTGATCCGCTGCTGGGATAGGCGCGGTCACTCCGTTCTTCCTGCATCGCTCGGCTGTTGCGGCGGCGTCCCACAAATCCCCGCTCTCCTCGGATCTAGAATCGGGCGGAGCATTGCAAGAACAGGACCTTATGACCCAAGGTCAGGCACGAGCCGTGCATTAGGCCAGACGCCGCGCTCGATCTCTTTGCGTGAGCACACACCGTGGAGGTGCCGCGGACAATGAGTAGCATCATGCGTTCGTCAAGGGGGGTGATCCATGCCGACCATCCGTGGGTAGATGCTGAACTTGCGTGGGTATACGATACGCTTTCGTCTCCGTATGATGAAGACCTGCCCTGGTACTCGGACCTCACGACCAGACTGCATGGTCGGGTCCTGGAGCTAGCCTGTGGGAGTGGTCGCCTCCTGGTACCCATCGCGCAGGCGGGTAACGAGGCCGTCGGCCTGGACGTATCACCAGACATGCTAGAGCTGGCCCACCAGAAGCTTGCGTGCGCATCACCGTCGGTTGCGGAGCGCGTGCGGTTAGTTCAGGGGGACATGCGCACTTTCGCACTGGGTGAAACCTTTGATCTCGCGATCATCGCGGCGCGGAGCTTCTGCTATTTGATCACTAGAGCCGATCAGCAGCGCACACTCGCCGCCGTGGCTGCTCACCTTCGCCCGGGTGGTCTGCTCGCCCTGGATCTGCTGAACCCCACCCCGACCTGGCTGCTCGAGCCGCCGGGTAGCCTTCGGCAGGATCTCGTGCATTACGACAGCGTACGAGACCTCACTATCGCGCGGACCGAGACAGTGGTCAGCACCGATTTCGCCGCGCAGGTACGCATGACCCGTTCGGCGTACGAAGTAGTGGCTAACGACGGCTCCGTCACCAAGCGCTTCGTGGAATGGCCCTACCGTTACACGTACCGCTTCGAAGCCGAGCTCCTGCTGGAGCAGGCAGGCTTCGAGGTCGCGGGTGTATACGGGGGGTACCAGCGCGAACCATTCAGCTCCTGGTCCAAGTGGCTGGTAATGCTAGCGCGACGCAACGAGTGACCGCTCAGGTCCATCCGGGCCAGAATGACCCTCTGTTCAGTCCCTCGATGCGGGGTACGACCGTCGGGGCTCCAACGCTTAGCGCCAGGGTCCGGGCCAACCGGCTCACGAACTCGACCTACCGGCGGCCGAGCTGGTCCCAGGCGAACCGCAGGTACTGGTCGTCGATGATCGTGCGGGCGTCGAGCTTCGACTCGAGGAAGCCGTTCTCGGTCCACACGTCCTGCGCCGAGTTCAGGCTCTCCACGTTCAGCTCGCCGTTGACGTCGTAGCCAGCCAGGTAGATCTTCTGGTACAGCGCCGGATCCTTGATCGTCGTGTGGTTGGTGAGGATCGGGATGATCGGCTCCAGGTTCCGGGGTCCGCTCACGGCATCCATATATTCGCGGATGCCCTTCACGTAGGCGACCATCCAGCGCTTCGCGGCCTCCGGCTGACTGGCGATGAAGTCCGCCGAGTACATGATCACGCCGGTCTGCTGGTCGGGACGCAGCTCGTCGGCGCCCTTCCAGCGGACGGCCGCCTCCATCTCCACGACGCGCGTCACGAACGGCTCGACCAGGATCGCACCGTCGATGGAACGGTTGGCGAGCGCGGCGACCATGTCGGGAAACGGCATCTCGGTCACGTTGAGGTCCTTGACCGTCAGGCCGACGGGCGCGAGCGCGCCGCTCAGGAAGAGGCCCTCCGGTGCGCTCAGGCCAGCCGCCGCGACGGCGATGGTCAAGCCCTTGAGGTCCCGCGCGTCGCGCACGGTCCCGCCGTCGATCAGGTCTTTGCGGATGACGAGCGCCGAGGCGCCGAAGCCCGCCCGCTGCTGCCCCCGATCGGCCACGATCTTGAGCGGGATGCCCCGCTGCACGGCGTTGATCAGTCCCGCGCTCACGCCGCCGCCGCCGACCTGGATCTGGCGCGCGGCGAGAGCGGGGACCATCGCCGTGCCGCCGTCGAACTGCTCGATCTTGACGTCGAGCCCCTGCTCGGCGAAGTAGCCCCGGTCGAGCGCGATGAAGATCCCGGCGTCGGTGAGCAGCCCGAGCGTGCCGACGCTCACCTGGACTGGCGGCGACAGGGGCTGCAGGGCCGGTTTAGCGACGGCTGCGGCGCTCGGCGCCGCAGCAGGCGCGCTGGTAGGTGCCGGGGGCGCTGCGCGACTAGGTGCAGCGGCGCCGGCGCCTCCCGTGGCGGAGGGCGCCGGCGTGGGCTGGGCGCAAGCGGCCAGGACGAGCGCCAGCAGCGCGGCCAGGCTGGAGAACCATCCGTGCATCGATTCATCTCCGATCGTTGCCACTCTAGGCTACCGCCGGGTCATCATGGCACCGTCTCACCGCAGCGTCAACGCGGCGGGACGGAGCGCTCGGCCCTCAGTCGTCGAGGGGTGGGCGCCGCCGGTGCCAGTCTGTGCTCTGCTCGAAGGCATGCCCGACGCGGAGCACCGCGGCCTCGTCGAAGCGGCGGCCGGCGAGCTGGAGGCCGATCGGGAGCCCGGCCGCCGAGAACCCGCAGGGGACCGATAGCGACGGTCCGCCGAGCGCGGTGAACGGGACGGTGAGCCGCAGGCCCGCGGTGCGGTACGGCTCGGCGACGCCGTTCAGCGTGACGTCAGTCGCGTCGAAGGGCCAGGCCGGCGTCGGGGTCGTGGGCGCCGCCAGCACGTCGACGGTCTCCAGCAGCGCGTTGACGTCGGCGCCGAAGCGCGCCAGACGACCGTGCGCCGCCGCCAGGGCCGCGCCCGTCGTGTCCCGGCCCACGCTCACGCGCTCGCGGACGTCCGCGCCGTAGTCGTCCGGGCGCTCGTCGAGCCAGGCCGCGTGGTAGGCGTGCGCCTCCGTGCTGTGGATCAGGCCGCGCGCCTCGACCGCCTCGTCCACGCCCGGCAGGTCGAGGTCCCGCACCTCGGCCCCGAGGCGGTTCAGGATGCCCAGGGCTGCCTCGACCGCCGCCGCCACGTCACTGTCGAGCCGATCCCAGAAGTACGCCCGCGGCACGCCCACGCGCACCCCCTGCAGGCCGGCGGTCAGCGCGGCGCGGTAGTCGTCGACGGGAACCGGCGGCATCGCCCAGTCCGCCGGGTCGGCTCCGGCGATGGCGGCCAGCACCAGGGCCGCGTCCTCGACGGTCCGGGCCAGGGGTCCCACCGTGTCGAACGACCGCGCGAGCGGCACCACCCCGGCGGTGCTGACGCGGCCCTGGGACGGGCGCAGCCCCACGATGCCGCAGTAGGCGGCCGGCTGCCGGATCGAGCAGGCCGTGTCGCTGCCCAGGGCGGCCACGGCGAGCCCAGCCGCGACCGCCACGCCGGAGCCACTGCTGGAGCCACCGGGCACGTGGGCTAGGTTCCAGGGATTGCGCGTGGGGCCGTAGTGCGGGTTGTGCGGGTGGCCCGTGGCAAACTCGGTCATGGCGCACTTGCCGAGCAGCACCGCGCCGGCCGCGCGGAGACGCCGCACCACCGTCGCGTCCTCGGTCGGGATCCAGTCAGCCAGGATCTTCGAGCCGGCCGTCGTGCGCACCCCGGCGGTGGCGAGCAGGTCCTTGAGCCCGAGCGGGATGCCGTGCAGCGGGCCGCGGTCCGTGCGCGCCGTCAGCTCGGCCTCGGCCTGGCGCGCCGCGGCGCGGGCGTCGTCGGCCGTGACCGTCAGGTAGGCGTTGAGCCGCGGATTCCAGCGCTCGATGCGGGCGAGATAGGCATCCGCCAGCTCCACCGGCGAGAGCGCCCGGCGATGAAGGAGATCGCTCGCCGCCCGCAGGCTGAGATCGGTCAGTTCGGTAGCAGCAGCCACGTGTGACTCCCTTCCTTGGACGAGCCGGCCGCGCGTCGGCAACCCCCATCCGCAGCGGCCGGGCACCGAGCGCAGCGGTCACGGAATGGTAGCCCTTGTACCGCGCGGGTGGTAGGCTGGGGCGGCCAGGGCAGTCGAGGCCGCCGAGCGCCCGCTGCCAGCCGTTCCAGGCGCGGCCGTCCAGGAGCTTGGCGGCGAGCTAGGCGTCGGAGCCGAGGCGGACTTCGACGCGCTGCTGTTCGGGGCGAGACGGCAGAGCCACCACCAGCCGGCCGGGCTCCTCGTGCCAGTCCGCCGCTGGCGCGCCGTCGACGAGCACGGCCGACGGGCGCGCCGCGAGCCCTCGTAGCTCTAGCTCGACCCGAGCGCGGGGCGGCTCGAAGCTGCCCTCGCGCGCGCCGAGGGTCACCGTGACCTGGTCGGCGGAGGCGCGGCAGGCGATGCGGGTGCGGGCGTAGCTCCCGCGCTCGTGCTCGTAGCCATCGCCGGCGTCCTCGTACAGCGCGAATGCCCCTTCGCCCGCAGCGGGGAAGAGCAGGACGGTCAGCGGGTCGGGGGCGCGCTCGCCGTCGTAGCTCAAGGGCGGCCAGAGCGGGAGCGGCAGGTTCGCCCGGACGTAGAGGGTCGGCTGGCCGAGCGGGGCGTGGGCCAGGATGTGGGCCGGGCCGTCGAGGCGCTCGCCGCTCCAGTAGTGGAACCAGGTCCCGGCCGGCAGGTAGACGTGGCGGTGCTCGACGCCGGGCCGCGCGATCGGCGCGACGAGCAGCGCCGGCCCGACCAGGAATTCGTCGTCCATGGTGTAGGTCGTGGGATCGTCGGGGTACTCGAACAGCAGCGGGCGCAGGATCGGCGCGCCGGTGCGGTGGCACTCCTCGAACAGGCTGTACAGGTAGGGGATGAGGCGCTGGCGCAGCTTCAGCGCCGCGCGGATCGCCGACTCGTAGGGCTCGCCGAAGGCCCAGGGCTCCTGCGGTCGCGTCTCCCGGGCCGAGTGGTTGCGGCAGAACGGCTGGAAGGCGCCGAACTCGGTCCAGCGGGCCAGCAGCTCGCCCGTACAGTCGCCGCCAAAGCCGCCCACGTCCACGCCGACCCAGGCCAGGCCCGACAGGCCCAGGTTCTGGAGCTGCGGCATGCTCATCCACAGGTGCTCCCACCAGGACGAGTTGTCGCCCGTCCAGTGCAGGGCGTGGCGCTGCAGCCCCGCGAACCCCGAGCGCGAGATCACGAACGGGCGGCGATCCGGCCGCAGCCGCTGCAGCCCCTCGCGCGTGGCGCGCGCCATGAGCGAGCCGTACAGGTTGTGCACCTGGGCGTGGAGCCTGGCCTCGCCGTCCCCGTGGTGCGTGACGTCGGGCGGCATAGTCGAAGGGGTAGGGATAAACATGGTTGGCTCGTTCATGTCGCACCAGATGCCGGCCACGCCCTGGTCGAGCAGGGCGCGGTGGTTCTCGCCCCACCACTCGCGCGCCCGCGGGTTGGTGAAGTCGGGAAAGGCGCAGGTGCCGGGCCAAACGACGTTGTGGTACTCGTCGCCGAGAAACGCCTTGCAGTACAGGTCGCCCGCGCGCCCGGCGACATAGACGGGGTAGCCCTCGTCGACCTTGACGCCCGGATCGACGATCGTCACCACCCGAAAGCCTTCTTCCGCCAGCTCGGCGATCAGGCCGGCCGGGTCGGGGAAGCGCGCGGCGTCCCAGGTGAACACGCGGTAGCCATCCATGTAGTCGATGTCCAGGTACAGCGCGTCGCAGGGAAGGTCGCGCTCGCGGAAGGCGCGGGCCACGGCGCGGAGCTGGTCGGCGGTCCTGTAGCCCCAGCGGCTCTGGTGGTTGCCCAGCGCCCAGCGCGGCGGCAGGGGCGTGCGGCCGGTCAGCTCGGTGTAGCGGTCCAGGACGGCGCGCGGCGTCGGCCCGGCGAAGACGTAGTAGACCAGGGCGCCCCCGTCGGCGCCGAACCAGCAGGTGGCGGGGTCGGCCGCCGCCAGGTCGAACTCCACTTCGTAGGCGCTGTCCAGGAACAGGCCCCAGGCCTGGCCCTGCTGCAGCGCCAGGACGAAGGGAATCGAGGTGTACAGGTTGTTCAGCGCGGCGGTATGGCCGATCGGTGGGTCGACGTTCCAGAACAACTGGTGGCTGGCGGTCTTGTCCAGCCCGCCCGTGCGCTCGCCGCAGCCGAAGTAGCGCGTGCCCGCCGCGTGCTGCTTGTGCACGCGCACCGGGGCGCCGAGCGGGTCCACCAGCTCCGGCTCGTCCGGCGCCAGCGAGAAGTAGCCCATCCCCAGCGTGGGATCGTCGGCGGCGAAGGCGCGCCCCGCCGCATCCTCGAAGCGGAGACGTAGCGGCTGCAGCGCCATGTGCGCGGTAGCGGCCGCCGTCCGCAGGCGCAGCGCGGCACCATCCTGCTCGACCGTGACGTCCGCCCGCGACCATTCCTGCTGGGCGACGGCTTCCGAGCGGTAGTCCGGCCGCCGGCCGTCGCCGAACATCCCGACGCGGAACAGGTCCGGCGCCAGCGCGACCACCTCGACCAGGATGCGCGGGCCGACCCGCAAGCGCACGCCGCCCGGGAGCGACTCGGCCAGCTCCGCCGCCCCCAACGGCTCGTAGCGTGGCTCACCTTCGCTGGGCGCGATGAACTGCCGGAAGTACGTAGTGCGTCGCATCGCATCATCCCGCCGGATAGCCCGGCCTGTGAGGGCGCGGCAAGTCTCGTTCCTGCTGGCAGAGGCCGCGCCTGTCCGTCGCCTGGCCGCCGCAGCCCGGCTCGGTGAGCGTGACTTAGAAAATCCCTGGAGACGGCCGCCCCGGCACCCGCCTTGCAGGATACTCGGCAAGCCCTTGGACATCCAGATGGGGGAACAGCCATGCGAGGTCTCGCGGAAGCAGTGGTCGGGGCGTCCATCGTCGCCGTGATCTACGCGATCGTTCAGGCGATCATCGCCGCCAATACGACCGACCGGGTCGACTGGCTGGACGTCAACGGGAAGGCGCTGGTGACCTTCGTGGTGTCCGGCGTCATCATCGGCATCCTGCGGGGATGGAAGACCCACCAGGAGGGCCGACCGATCAGCGGGAACAACGTCGGGATCATCCTGGCGATCGTGGCCGGCCTGTTGTTGTTGGGCTACGCGATCTGGGCCGCCCCCTTCTTGCAGTCGGGCGGCACCAGTGGCACCGGCATCATCGGCATCGTCGTCGGACTGGGCTTCCTGGC
>Ga0070741_10009733_pt1 | contig 18501 bp, 16 predicted proteins | sample Coa_R1_4_FD_66440 | JGI IMG/M metagenome (GOLD analysis project Ga0070741, IMG submission 66440) | Surface soil microbial communities from Centralia Pennsylvania, which are recovering from an underground coalmine fire - Coalmine... | ecosystem: Environmental > Terrestrial > Soil > Unclassified ...
TTCTCCTACAACGTCCTCGTCGTGCATCCGGACGTGCCGGCGCGGCGCGTCGGCGAGCTCGTCGCGCTCCTCAAGGCGCGCGGGCGCGAGTACGCCTTCGGCTCGGGCGGCAACGGCACGCCGGCGCACCTCGCGGGCGAGCTCTTCAAGCAGCAGGCCGGCGTGGCGGCGCAGCACGTGCCCTACAACCAGCTGCCGCAGGCCGTCGCCGACCTCGTCGCCGGACGGCTGCAGTTCATGTTCCTCGCCTCGGCGGCCGCGGTTCCGCAGGTCGCGGCGGGCAAGCTGCGCGCGCTCGCGGTCACCGGCCCCGCGCGGCTCGGCGTGCTGCAGGACGTGCCGACGATGGTGGAATCCGGCTATCCGCAGCTCGTCATCCGCGACTGGCAGGGCCTCATCGTGAAGGCGGGCACGCCGGCGGCGGTCGTGGCGCGGCTCAACGCGGAGCTCAACCGCGCGATGCGCGCGCCGCAGGTCGGCGAGCAGCTGCGCAAGATGGGCGCCGAGCCGGCCACCGGCACGCCGGCGGATTTCGACCGGCTGGTCGCCGCCGAAGTGCAGCGCTGGGGCCGGCTCGTGAAAAGCGCGCGCCTGCGGCCCGACTAGCGCTCGAGGATGGCGCTGACGCCCTGGCCGCCGGCGGCGCAGATCGAGATCAGGCCCCGCCCGGCGCCGCGCTCGGCGAGCTGCTTCGCGAGCGTCGCGAGGATGCGCGCGCCGGTGGCGGCGAAAGGATGGCCGATGGCCACGCTCGAGCCCTTGGGGTTGAGCGCCTTCCGGTCGATGGAGCCGAGCGCGCCCTTCGCGCCCAGCCGGCTCCTGCAGTAGTCCTCCGACTCCCAGGCCTTCAGCGTGCAGAGGACCTGCGCCGCGAACGCCTCGTGGATCTCGTAGATCTCGAAGTCCTGCAGCATGAGGCCCGCGCGGCGCAGCATGCGCTGCACCGCGTACGCGGGCGCCATCAGCATGCCTTCCTTCTCGCCGCTCATGCCGACGAAATCCACCGCCGCCGTCTCGCCGTGCACGAGGAAGGCCTGCACCGGGATCCTGCGGGCGCGCGCCCAGTCCTCCGAGGCGAGCAGCACGCAGGCGGCGCCGTCGGTGAGCGGCGAGCTGTTGCCCGCAGTCAGCGTTCCTCTCTCGCTCCTGTCGAAGACGGTCTTCAAGGAAGCCAGGCGCTCGACATTCGTGTCGGCGCGCACGTTGTTGTCTCCATCCAGGCCGTTGAACGGAAAGACGAGGCCGTCGAAGAAGCCGGCCTGCCACGCCGCCGCGGCCTTGTGATGGCTCTCGGCGGCGAGCTCGTCCTGCTCGCGCCGGCCGATGCGCCATTCCTTCGCCATCTCCTCGCAGTGCTCGCCCATCGAGAGCCCCGTCCTCGGCTCGGCGATCCCGGGCGCCGCGGGCTTGAGATTCTTCAGGGAAAAGCCCGTCCAGGGCTTGAGGCGCTCGGCGAAGCCGCGCCCGCGCGCGCTCCTCAGCACGATCTGCTGCAGCTTGCGGCCGTAGGAGAGCGGGATGTCGCTCGTGCTGTCGGCGCCGCCCGCGATCGCGCACTCGATCTCGCCGAGCGCAATGCGGTTCGCGAGCTGCAGCGCAGCCGAGAGGCTCGTGCCGCAGGCGCGCTGCAGGTCGTAGGCGGGCGTCTGCGGATCGAGGCCGCTGCCGAGCGTGCACTCGCGCGCGAGGTTCCAGTCGCGCGAGTGCTTGATGACCGCGCCCGCCGCCACCTCGCCGATCCGCTCGCCCTTCAGCGAATATTTGTCCACCAGGAAGCGAAAGGCCGCGGTCAGCATGTCCTGGTTGCCGAGCTCCGCATAGGCGCCGTTGGCGCGCGCGAACGGAATACGCGCGCCGCCGAGGATCGCGACGCGACGGGAGAGCTGCGCCATGGCGCAATTCTAGGTGTATCGTGGGCTGGATTGCTCGGCAGCCTTTAAAAGGGGAGGTGTCAATGAGCAAGATCCTGGCGGTCCTTTACGGCGTCGCGGCCTACGTCGTTTTCCTCGCTTCGTTCCTCTACTCGATCGGCTTCGTCGGCGGCTTCCTCGTGCCGAAGACGATCGACGGCCCCGGCGCAGGGCCGGACATGCTGCCCTCGCTCATCGTGGATGCCGTGCTGCTCGGCCTGTTCGCCGTGCAGCACAGCGTGATGGCGCGCCCCGCGTTCAAGGCGGGGTGGACGCGCATCGTGCCGAAAAGCGTGGAGCGCACGACCTACGTGCTGCTCTCCAGCCTGCTGCTGTTCCTCATTTTCTGGCAGTGGCGGCCGATCCCGGACGCCGTGTGGAGCGTGGCGAACGACGCGGGTCGCATGGCGCTGTGGGCGCTCTTCTGGGCGGGCTGGCTCATCGTGCTGCTCTCCACGTTCATGATCAGCCACTTCGACCTCTTCGGGCTGCGCCAGGTGATGCTCAACTTCCAGGGCAAGCCATACAGCCATCCGCCGTTCATGACGCGCGGCCTCTACAACCTGGTGCGCCACCCGATCATGCTGGGCTTCATCATCGCGTTCTGGGCGACGCCGCTGATGACGGTCGGACACCTCCTCTTCGCGGCGCTCACGACCGGCTACATCCTGATCGCACTGCAGCTCGAGGAGAAGGACCTGCTCGACGCCCTCGGGGAGGCCTATCGCACCTACCGCTCGCGCGTGCCGATGCTGATTCCGTGGACGAAAAGGTGATGTCGGCGTGAATTAATCCGCGCCGATTACAACCTGCAACACATGACAGGCGGCAGCCGCCCTACGCTCGGCGCGTGGGAATGGCCAGAAAAGCCGCGTGCGCCGCGGCCGGCCTCGCGGCCGGCCTGCTCCTTGGCGGGGCCGCGCTGTGGGGCGCGCAAGGCCGGCTCATCTTCGAGCCGGTGCGCGCTGCGCACGCGTCGGCCCCTGCCGCGGCCGTCGAGGTGCGCATCCCGGTGCAGTCGCAACGCCGCCTGCCCGAGACGCTCGACGGCGCCTGGCTGCAGGGCGGCAACGGCAAGACGGTGCTCTACCTGCACGGCAACGACGACGACATCGATCTCAGCATCGGCGAAGTTACGCCGCTGCGCGAGCTCGGCTACTCGGTGCTTCTCGTGGACTACCGCGGCTTCGGGCGCAGCGACGGCGCGTTCCCGTCTGAGGCGACGGTCTACGAGGATGCGGAGGCGGCCTGGCGCTACCTGGTGCGCGAGCGCGGCGTGCGCCCGGCCGACCTGTACATCTACGGCCACTCCCTCGGCGGCGCGATCGCCATCGAGCTCGCGCGGCGCCATCCGGAAGCCGCGGGCCTCGTGATCGAGTCGAGCTTCACCTCGATCTCCGACATGGCGCGGCTGCAGAAGCGCTACGCGCTGCTGCCGGTCGACCTCTTCCTCAACCAGCGCTTCGAATCGCTGCGCAAGGTGTCCGCGTTGCGCCTGCCGGTGCTGTTCCTTCACGGCACCGAGGACGAGGTCGTCCCCTACGAGATGGGCCAGCGTCTCTTCGCCGCCAGCGGCCCGGCGGCGCGCTTCGTGCCGATCGCCGGCGGCCGGCATGACCACGACGCGGCCGGCGCCGCGGTGATCCGCGCCGCGCTGCAGGAGTTCGTCGCAGGCCGGACCCTGACCGCCTCGGCCCGCTAGCGCCGCGCTAGTCGAGCGGCTCCAGCTTGACGATGGATGCGCCGTGGTTCGAGCCGACCCAGAAGGTCACCGGCGTGGTGGAGCTGTCGACGAACACGCGGCGGATGTTCGTCTTCCTGGGCAGGAGGTAATTCACCGACTCGCCGCTCTTCGTGTTTACGCGCGTCACGAAGTCGGAAAGCATGGAGCCGGTCCACGCCTCGCCGTTGCGGTCGAGCGCCACGTCGTAGGGCGAGGACCAGCGCGGCGCGACCGGCCACTCCTTGAATTCGCCGGTCTTCGTGTCGAGCATGCCGATGCGGTCGCCGCGGTACTCGGCGAACCAGAGCCGGTCCTGCGCATCCATCTGCCCGCGCCGCGGCGCGCGCACGCCCTGCGGCGCGCCCGGGATCTCGAAGAGCTTCACTTCGCCGCTGCGGGCGTCGATGCGGCCGATGTGGCGCTGGCGGAAGTCGGTGAACCAGGCGTTGTTCTGCGAGTCCGGGATCACGTCGTAGATGTTGTGCGGCTCGCCCTTCGGCGCGCTCTTGAACGGCTCCCAGGTCTCGACGTTCCCCGAGGCGACGTCGAGCCGGTGCACGCCGGCGAAGCCGTTGTTCTGCATCCACACCTTGCCGTCCACGTGCGAGGACTGGGCGCTCGCCATGTTCACCTGCGCGGCGTCGATGTTCTGCTCCTTCGGCAGCGGCCAGTAGGCGAAGCGCTCGGCCTTCGGATCGAAGCGCGCGACCGCCGCCTGGTACATGTTGCCGAGCCAGAGGTTGCCGTCGCGGTCGCTCCTCAGGCCGAGCAGGCCGGTGGGCCAGCCGGGCTTGTGCATTTTTACTTCGTACTCCCTGACCTCGCCGGTCCGGGGATCGAGGCGCCCGAGGTTCTGCTCGCCGAAGCTCGAGTACCAAACGATGCCCTGCGCGTCCACGATCACGTCGTGCGGCGAGATGGTCTCGCGCGGCAGCTCGTACTCGGTGTAGACGACGCGAGTCGCGCGCCCCGAGGGGCGCGGCAGCGTCTTCAGTGGGTAGCTCCACTGCTTCGCGCCGCCGAGGTTGATCGTGGCGAGGAATTCGGCGGTGGTGCGGTAGACCTGCACGCGCTGGTCGCCGCGCTCCTCCATCAGGCGCTCGGCGCGCCGCAGCTGCGGGTGCTGCGGGATGCTCTGGTTCACGTACCCCTGCATGCGCGGCAGGATCGTCTTGAGGAACGTCTCGGCGTCGTACGGCGAGCGCGCGATGCGCTCGAGCGTGTGGCAGCCGACGCAGTTGAGCAGCACGCCCTTCTGCGCGTCCTGGCCCGGGAAGCTCGCGAGCCACTCGGCGTTGGAGAGCTGCGCCGCGAGGTCCGCGGTTTTTTTCAGCTGGAGGTCGGCGGTGCCCGGCGCTGCCGCGGCAACCGGCGCGTCCAGGTCGAAGCCGGCGGCGCGCACGCGCAGGTCGTACGTGCCGGGCGCGAGCTTCGCCGCCGGGAACGCGTAGCGCCCTTGCGCGTCGCTCACCACGCTCACGGTGATCATCGAGCCCTGCTTCTTCGCGCTGACGATCACGCCCTCCATCGCGCCTTCCTCGGCCGAGCGCACCGTGCCGGAGAGCTGCGCCGACGCGGTGAGCGGAAGCGCGACGAGGAGCAAGAACGCTGTTCTCACCATGGCGGGCTCCTACTGTGGATGGAGGATGAGCTTCTGCACGCGCCAGTTCAGGAGCTCGGCGACGTACAGGACGTTCTCCGACGGGCAGGCGATCTCGTGGATCCAGCCGAACTGCTTGAGCTGCTTGCCCGACTCGCCAAGCATGCCGAGGAGCTTGCCGTCGAGAGAGAGCTTGTAGATGCGGCCCGGAAACGCGTCGGAGGTGTAGAGCACCTGATTCGGGCCCGGCGTGATGCACACCGTCCACGGCGCGCCCGGCGCCATCGTGAGCGCGCCGCCGGAGGCCTCGATCTTCGCTACCTCGGGAATGGCGCCGATCGCGGGGCGCGCGCCGGCGGGCGCCGGCACGTCGACGCGGATCTCGCGGAGAAACTTGCCTTCGCCGTCGAAGACCTGGATGCGGCGGTTGCCGCGATCGGCGACGTAGACGTTGCCCTGCGCGTCGGCGGCGATGCTGTGCGGCGTGTTGAACTCGCCCGGCTCCTTGCCGCGCTCGCCCCAGGACTTGAGCCAGTTGCCGTCCTTGTCCACCTTCGCGACGCGCGAGTTGATGTAGCCGTCGCTGATATAGGCGTTGCCCGCCGGGTCCCAGGTCACGTCGGTGACCTGGCGGAAGCGTCCCGGCTCGGCCGGGAGCGGCGGCTTCGGGTGCTTGAGCGGCGCGGTGTCCTCGTCGGAAGCCTCCTGCTTGCGGCCGAACACCATCGCGACGCGCCCTCGCGGGTCGAACTTCACGACCATGTCCGAGCCCTTGTCGGTGACCCAGACGTTGTCGCCGGCATCCACGCGCACCGTGTGGCCGAAGGACCAGGCGTACAGGTTGTGCCCGATCTCGCGCACGAACTTGCCGCCCTTGTCGAACTCGAGGAGCTGCGCCGCGGCCGCGGCGTAGGCCGGTCCCGTCGTATTGCCGCGCGAGAGCACGAAGACGTGCCCTTTGGAGTTCACCGCGACGCCGGTGACTTCGCCGAAGTAGAGGTCCTTCGGCAGCTTGAGCGGCTCCTTCACCGACTCAAACGGGATGGCGGGCGGCGTCTGCGCGAGCGCCGGAAAAGCGATGACGAAGGCGGCCGCGCAGGCCGGCAGGACTCGGCGCATCTCTCCTCCTCTCCCAGGCGGATGGACCGCGGCTATTGTAGGTCAGGCCGGTTGCAGCAGCTGCGCGAGGCGCGCGGCGTCGGACAGCGTTTCGAGCCCGAGCACCGCGTCGCGCAGCTCCCGCACGCGCGCAGGCGGGAGCGCGTGGCGCGCGAGCCTCTCGAACTTGTCGACGATGTCAGCATCCGGGGCGAAGTCGTTCTCGTTGCCGCGGCCCGCTTCCTTGACGCATTCGAGCCGCTCGCCGCGCTTCAGAAGGACTTCGACGCGGACCTTGTGGCGGTGCTTGGCCCCGAGCGCCGTGATGGCGTCGTCCGCCTTCACCTCGACCTTGTCGGCGAGCGCGATGCGGCGCGCATCGGTCACCGCCTGCTCGGTGAATTGCTCGACGAAGCAATCGCCTTCGAGCAGGTAGGTCGCGACGCAGAACGGGAGATTGAGCTGCGCGGCGGTCAGCCCCTGCGGCCGGTATTTCCAGCCGACGTGATCGGCGGTCACCTGCGAGCCGTGGACCACGACTCGTTCCACGTCGCCCGCCACGAAGGAATTCTTCTCCTGCAGCTCGCGCACGGCGTCGAGCGCGGCGTGGTTGCTGCCGACGCAGGCGTAGAACTTGAGCGCCACCCCCATCGTCTGCCACGTCGCGCCGAACCCCGCGGTGAGCTGCGAGAGATCGAAGCGGTCGGTCGAGCGCGAGAAGGTGCTGCAGAAGCCGCCGTACTCGCTCTCGAACACGTCCTCGATGCCGGTGAAGCCGCGCTCGGCGAGCAGCGCGGCGTAGAGGCCGCTCTGCGAAGCGCGGCCGGCGTGCATGCGCTTCACCATCGCGCCGTACTGCGCCGCCATCAGGCCCGAGGACTGCGTGCCGGCGATGCCGAGCGCATGCACGGTCTTGCCTTCATCGAGGCCCAGGAGCCGCGCCGCGGCGGCCGCCGCGGCGAACACGCCCACCGTCGCGCCCGAGTGCCAGCCCTGGCCGATGTGCTGCGGCCCCATGCACAGCCCGACGCGCGGCCCGGTCTCGTAGCCCGCCACCGCCGCCGCGAGGAATTCCCTTCCATCCCGCTTTCCCCTTGTTTCCGACAGCGCGACCAGCGCCGGCAGCACCACGGCGCCGACGTGCAGCACGCCGGCGCGGTGCACGTCGTCGAGCTCGAAGCTCTGCACCTGCGTGCCGTTCACGAGCGCGGCGTGCGGCGCGGAAAGGCGCTCGCGCGTTCCCCAGATGGCGCACGAGCCGCCGGCCTCGAGCGGCGCGAGCGTCTCGCGCAGGATGCGGCACCAGTCGAGGTGCGCACCGTAGAGCGCGCAGCCGAGCGCGTCGAGCATGAGGCGCTTCACGCGATCGCGCACCGCCTCCGGGATGTCGTCATAGCGCAGCCCGGACACGAAGCGAGCCATGCCGGCGGTGTGCGGGCCGCTCATTCCATCCTGATGTTCGCGTCGCGCAGGAGCTTGCCGGTGCGCGCCGATTCCGCCGCGATGTAGCGCTCGAACTCGGCGGGCGAGCTGCCGACGGTCTGCGCGCCCTCGGCGGCGAGGCGCTCGCGCACCTGCGGGTCCTGCAGCGCGCGCACGAGCTCCTCATGCAGGCGCGCGACGATCGGCGCGGGCGTCCCCGCGGGCGCGAGGATGCCGTACCAGGAGCCCGCTTCGTATCCCGGCAAGCCGGACTCGGCGAGCGTCGGCACCTCGGGCAGGAGCGCCGAGCGCTCGCGCCCGGTGACCGCGAGCGCGCGCAGGCGGCCCGCCTTGATGTGCGGCAGGATCGCCACCATGCTGCTGAACATGAGCTGCACCTGCCCCGCCAGGAGATCGACGAGCGCGGGCGCGAGGCCCTTGTACGGCACGTGCACCATGCGCACGCCCGCCATGGACTCGTAGAGCACCGCAGCGAGCTGCGCCGAGCTGCCGTTGCCGTTCGAGGCGTAGTTGAGCTTCCCGGGATTCGCCCTTGCGTAGGCGGTGAACGCCTGGATCGTCGCCGCGGGGATCGACGGATGCGCCACGAGCACCGAAGGCGCCGAGGCGAGGAGCGTGATGGGCGCGAAGTCCTTCAGCGCGTCGTAGGGCAGGTGCGCGTGCAGGTTGGGATTCACCGCCAGGCTGCCGACGCCGCCGAGGAAGAGCGTGTAGCCGTCGGGCGCCGAGTGCGCCGCGAGCTCCGCGCCAACGATGCCGCCGGCGCCGGCGCGGTTGTCGATGAGCACCGGCTGGCCGAGCTGCGCGGCGAGCTGCGAGCCGATCGCGCGCGCCACCGTATCGTTGCCGCCGCCCGGGGAGAACGGCACGATGAGGCGCAGCGGCTTGCGCGGGTAGTCCTGCGCCGCCGCGACCGCGGCGAACGCGAGAAGCGCGAGCAGAAGCGCCCTAGCCGGCGTCCGGGACACGCAGCCGGCCCTTGATGATCTTGCGCGTCGGCGTCACCGGCATCTCGTCGATCACCACCAGCCTCTCGGGGAGCTTGTTCTTCGCGATGTTCTTCTCGAGGAGCCAGGCGACGAGCTCCTCCAGCGCGACGCTCTGCGCCTTGTCCTTCAGCGTGACGAAGGCGCAGGCCTTCTCGCCGAGGATCGGGTCGGGCATCGGCACGATCGCCGACTGGAAGATCTTCGGATGCGAGTCGAGCAGGCTCTCGACGTCCGCCGGGTTGAACTTCACCCCGCCGCGGTTGATGATGTCCTTCGAGCGCCCGACGATGGCGTAGGCGTTGCCGTCGCGCTTCTCCGCGAGGTCGCCCGAGCAGAACCAGCCGTCCGCGGTGAAGGCGTTGCGCGTCGCCTGCGGGTTGTCGAGGTAGCCGGAGAAGACGAGCGGGCCGCGCACCTGGATCTCGCCGTCCTCGCCCAGGCGCACCTCGGTGCCCGGGCTCGGCCGCCCGGCGCAGGTCGCGGAGAGCTCGAGCGGATCGCCCGGGCGCGTGTAGAGGCCCGCCTGGATCTCGGTCATGCCCCAGAGCTGCGTCACCGCGCACTTCGGCAGCTTCGCGGCGAAGCTCCTCACGAGCTCGGGCGCGGCGCGCGAGCCCGACACGATGGCGAGGCGCAGCGACGACCAGTCGTGGGTCTCGAAGAGGCCCTGCGCGCGCACCGCGGCGACGTGGGCGGGCGCAGTCCACAGCGCGGTAGGCCTGCCTTTCTCGACCGCGGCGGCGAGATCGGGCGGCGTGAACGCCGGCAGCAGGACCGTGCACGCGCCCACCGCCCACGCGCAGTGCAGCGAATAGAGGCCATAGAGATGCGAAAGCGGCGCCGCGCACAGGATGCGGTCGGCCGCGGCGAGGCCGTGCTCGCGCACGCCGAGCCGGCTGTTGCCGAGCATCGTGCGGTAGGCATGCGCCACGCCCTTCGGCGCCGCGGTCGTTCCCGAGGTGTAGAGCAGCAGGAACGGGTCGCGCGCATCGGGCTGCGGATGCGAGGCGGCGAGCGGCGTGCAGCGCTCGAGCTCCGCGAATTGCGGGCCGATCTCCACCACCTGCGCCAGCATGGAGCGGAAAATCTCGCCCGCCTTGGGCGTGCAGAACGCGGCGCGCGCGCCGCTGTGCCTGAGGAGCGCCTCGATCTCGGCGCCGCGGTAGGGCATGTGCAGCGTGCACATCACCGCGCCCAGGCGCGCGATGGCGAGGTGCGCGATGAGGAATTCGGGCACGTTGGGGAGCTGGATCGCGACCACGTCGCCCGCGCCGACGCCGCGCTGGCGCAGCCCCTCGGCGACGCGCAGCACGCGGTCGTGCAGCGCCTCCCAGGTGAGCACCGCGCCGCCGAGATCGATCGCGGCGGCGCCGGGCCGCTCGCGCAGGTGGCGGCCGAGCCACTTCGGCAGCGTGTCCTCGTCGCTCCACCAGCCGCGCGCCATGTATTCGCGCTCGATCGCCGGATCGAATGCGGGACGCTTCATAGGGCGTATCTTACTGTGCCATGCAGGAAGCCCTGTCCGAAGCCCTGGCCCTGTCCCGGGTTCAGTTCGGCCTGAACATCGGCTTCCACATCCTCTTTCCGGCGATCACGATCGGGCTGTCGTGGCTCCTCGCTTATGTGCGGGTGCGCCATGCGATTTCGGGCGAGCGCGCCTGGCTCGAGACCTATCGGCTCTGGGTGAAGGTATTCGCGCTCACGTTCGCCGTCGGCGTCGTCACCGGCATCGTGATGAGCTTCCAGTTCGGCACGAACTGGCCCGGCTTCATGAACAAGGTCGGCGCCGTCGCCGGGCCGCTGCTCGCCTACGAGGTGCTGACCGCGTTCCTCTTCGAGGCGACCTTCCTCGGCGTGATGCTCTTCGGCATCGAGCGCGTGCCGGGCTGGGTGCACCTGCTCTCCACCCTCGTGGTCGCCGCCGGCACCACGGTCTCCGCGTTCTGGATCCTCGCGCTCAACTCCTGGATGCAGACGCCCGCCGGCCATGTCGTCGAGGGCGGGCAGGTGCTGCCCGCAAGCTGGCTCGGCGTGATCTTCAACCCCTCCTTCCCCTGGCGCTTCGCCCACATGGTGCTCGCCTCGGCGATCACCGCCGCCTTCCTCGTCGCCGGCCTCGCCGCGTGGCGCCTGCTCGCCGCGCCGGAGCACGCGGGCGCGCGTGCCTCGCTGCGGATGGGCGCGCACGCCGCCGCGGTGCTGCTGCCGCTGCAGATCTTCGTCGGCGACCAGCACGGCCTCAACACGCTCGCGCACCAGCCGGCGAAGATCGCGGCCATCGAGGCGCTCTGGCACACCGCGCGCGGCGCGCCGCTCACGCTGTTCGCGCTGGTGGACGAGGAGCGCCGCGAAAACCGCTACGCGATCGAAGTGCCGAAAGGCGCCTCGCTCGTCCTCACCCATTCCGCCGAGGGCGAGGTGAAGGGCCTCGACGCCTTCGCGGACCATGCGCCGGTCATGCCGGTGTTCCTCGCGTTCAGGGTGATGGTCGGCACCGGGCTGGCGATGCTCGCCCTCGCCTGGGGCAGCCTGCGCTTCCTCCGGCGCCCGCCGCGCTGGCTGCTCTGGGCCTTCGTCCTGTTCACGTTCTCCGGCTGGGTCGCGGTGCTCGCCGGATGGATCGTCACGGAAGTCGGGCGCCAGCCCTGGCTCGTCACCGGGATCCTGCGCACCGCCGACGCGCTCGGCGAGGCGGGACCGGCGCGCCTGGGCGCGAGCCTCACCGCGTACGTGCTGACCTACGCCGCGCTGCTCCTCGCATACGTCTTCACCCTGTTCCACATGGCGCGCAAATGACCATCGACCTGCCGCTCGCGTTCACGCTGCTCATGGGACTCGCGATCCTGCTCTACGTGCTGCTCGACGGCTACGACCTCGGCGTCGGCATGCTGATCGCCGGCGCCGAGCGCGACGAGCACGACGTGATGGTGGCCTCCATCGGCCCCTTCTGGGACGCGAACGAGACCTGGCTCGTGCTCGGCATCGGCGTGCTGCTCACCGCCTTCCCCGTGGCGCACGGCCTGATCCTCGGCGAGCTCTACCTGCCGGTCGCGGCGATGCTCGTCGGGCTCATGTTCCGCGGCGTGGCGTTCGAGCTGCGCCTGAAGGCGCGCGGCTGGCAGCGCGAGCTGTGGAACTGGCTCTTCTGGGCGGGCTCGTTCCTCGCCGCCTTCTCCCAGGGCCTGATGCTGGGCCGCTACGTCACCGGCTTCGCCCCGGGCTTCGGCGAATGGCTGTTCGCGCTCCTCGTCGGCGCCTCGCTCTGCGGCGGCTACGTGCTGCTCGGCGCGACCTGGCTCGTGCTGAAGACCGAAGGCGCGCTGCAGAAGAAGGCGCTCGCCTGGTCGCGCTGGGGACTCGCGTGGGTGGCGCTCGGCGTGGCGCTCGTCAGCCTCGCCACGCCGCTTGCGAGCGAGACGGTGCGCGAGAAGTGGTTCACCCTGCCCCGCTTTCTCGTGCTCTCGCCGCTGCCGCTCGCCACGCTGGGGTGCGGGATTCTCCTGTGGCGGAGCCTCGGCAAGAGCGACTGGAAGCCGTTCGCGTACGCCGCGGCGATCTTCGCGCTCGCGTTCGCCGGACTCGCCTACAGCCTGTTCCCGTATGTGGTGCTGGACCGCCTCACGATCTGGCAGGCGGCGGCGCCGGCGAAGGGCCTCGCCTTCGTGCTCGCCGGGGCGCTGGTGACGCTGCCCTTCATCCTTGGGTGGACGATCTACGTGTACCGCGTCTTCCGGGGCAAGGCGCGGCCGGAAGCCTACGAGGACTGACTAGGCGGCGCGCGGGATCGGCACGGTGAAGGACTCGCGCACCACGTCCTTGCCGGCGATCATCTCTTCCACGCCGCGGCGCTCCTCGTCGAACACGACCGCCGCGAGCTTGCGCAGCGTGTCGCGCGCCTCGTCCAGCGTGCGGCCATGCGAGTTCACGCCCGGCAGCTCCTCAATGAAGCCGACGTAGCCGTTGTTGGCCTTCAGGTAAACGGCGGTGAAAGCAATCTGACCTTGTTCCATACGTGTGCCTCCTGCGTGAACGAGGACAGCGTACGCCCGTTTGCTTGCAGCAGTGTTAAATATTTGCGTCGAAGTGTGACTTCGGAATTTCCGTCGTCCTTGCGACGACAAAATTTCCGCAGCGCGAAAAAATTGCTGCAGCGCGTGCACGATGCTGCTGCGCAAAAGCGACGCCGGCGAGGCGGAACTATTCCTCGAGCAGCTGCTTCTTCTGCGCGACTTTCGCCCACTGATCCGCGTCGGCGGGCGCGGGCCTGCGCTCGATGATCGGCTTCCACTTCTGCGCGAGCGCGCGGTTCTTCTCGATGAACTCGCGCTGCGCATCGGGCACGTCGTCCTCCGCGAAGATCGCCTCCACCGGGCACTCGGGCACGCATAGCGTGCAGTCGATGCACTCGTCGGGGTCGATCACCAGCATGTTCGGCCCCTCGCGGAAACAGTCCACCGGGCACACGTCGACGCAATCGGTGTACTTGCACTTGATGCAGGACTCGGTCACCACGTAGGCCATAAGGGCTTTTGCTTCAAGACTTTAGGAACGGGCTTGGGAAGCGCGGGCGGCGCCCCCATAATGGAGGTTCCGCAAGACCCCCCATTTCCCCGAGTTGAAGGAGCCATGAGCAGTTCCGCTATCCGCCATATTACCGACGACACCTTCGAGCCCGAAGTGCTGAAGTCCGAGACGCCGGTCCTCGTCGACTACTGGGCCGAGTGGTGCGGACCGTGCAAGTCGATCGCCCCGATCCTGGACGAGGTGGCGCGCGAGTACGACGGCCGCCTCAAGATCGCGAAGATCAACGTCGACGAGAACCAGGCGGTGCCGGCGAAGTTCGGCATCCGCGGCATCCCCACCCTGATGCTGTTCAAGAACGGCAACGTGGAGGCGACGCGCGTCGGCGCGCTGTCGAAGTCCCAGCTGACCGCCTTTCTTGACAGCAATATCTAAAGGACTTACCCTCCGTCTGGTAGCCGCGCCGGATGTCCCGGCGTGGCTCGCAGTTTAGAACGCGGTCTAGAAAGAGCCTTCGCGCCGGATCCCGGCGCCCCTCCCAGAATGAGCAGGTCGCAAACGGCACAGCCGGAAGCAGTTCGTTCATCCACGCGTCCCGAGCCCGCGGCGTCCCCAGCGCCCGGGGGCGGCGGGGTCCCGTCCATGCATCTCTCGGAGCTGAAGCTGCTGCACGTCAGCCAGCTCGTCGAGATGGCGACCGCGGCCGGCATCGAGAACGCGAGCCGCATGCGCAAGCAGGACCTCATCTTCGCGATGCTGAAGGCGCACGCGAAGAAGGGGGAGTCCATCTTCGGCGACGGCACCCTGGAGGTGCTGCCCGACGGCTTCGGCTTCCTGCGCTCGCCCGAGACCTCGTACCTCGCGAGCACCGACGACATCTACGTCTCGCCCTCCCAGATCCGCCGCTTCAACCTGCACACCGGCGACTCGATCGAGGGCGAGATCCGCACGCCGAAGGACGGCGAGCGCTACTTCGCGCTCGTCAAGGTGGACAAGGTCAACGGCGAGGCGCCCGAGGCGGCGAAGAGCAAGATCCTGTTCGAGAACCTCACGCCGCTGCACCCGGACGAGGCCTTCAAGCTCGAGCGCGACATCAAGGCGGAGGAGAACCTCACCGGCCGCGTGCTCGACATCATCGCGCCGATCGGCAAGGGGCAGCGCGGCCTCATCGTCAGCCCGCCCAAGGCCGGCAAGACCGTGATGCTGCAGCACATCGCGCACGCGCTCACCTCCAACCACCCCGAAATCGTCCTCATCGTGCTGCTGATCGACGAGCGCCCGGAGGAAGTGACCGAGATGACGCGCACCGTGCGCGGCGAAGTGGTCGCCTCCACGTTCGACGAGCCGGCGAGCCGGCACGTGCAGGTCGCCGAGATGGTCATCGAGAAGGCGAAGCGCCTGGTCGAGCACAAGAAGGACGTGGTCATCCTGCTCGACTCCATCACGCGCCTCGCGCGCGCCTACAACACCGTGGTGCCCGCCTCCGGCAAGGTGCTCACGGGCGGCGTCGACGCCAACGCGCTGCAGAAGCCCAAGCGCTTCTTCGGCGCGGCGCGCAACGTCGAGGAGGGCGGCTCGCTCACCATCATCGCCACCGCGCTCATCGATACCGGCAGCCGGATGGACGACGTGATCTACGAGGAATTCAAGGGCACCGGCAACCTCGAGGTGCACCTCGACCGCCGCATGCACGAGAAGCGCATCTACCCGGCCATCAACGTCAACCGCTCCGGCACGCGGCGCGAGGAGCTGCTCATCGACGCCCCGGTACTGCAGAAGGTCTGGGTCCTGCGGAAGCTTCTTTTCCCCATGGACGAGCTCGAGGCGGCCGAATTCCTGATCGACAAGCTGCGCGCCACCAAGTCCAACGGCGAGTTCTTCGACTCGATGCGAAGGGGTTGATTCTTCTGTATAATCCGCGTCCTTTCTGCGGACAGCGCTAGCGAGACAGCCATGAAGTCAGGCATCCATCCCGAATACCGGCCGGTGATCTTCCTCGACACCAGCTCGAACCACTCCATCCTCACGCGCTCGGCCATCGACACCAAGGGCCGCGAGACCATGAAGTGGGACGACGGCAAGGAGTACCCGGTCGTGAAGGTCGAGGTCTCCTCCGAGTCGCATTCCTTCTATACCGGCAAGCAGAAGATCGTCGACACGGCGGGCCGCGTCGAGAAGTTCAAGCGCCGCTACACCAAGAAGACCGCCAAGTAACACCGCGGGGGGATGAAGCTCACCCCGCCCCGCCTTTCGCTGCCGCCCTCGCCCGCCGTCCTCGCGGCGATCGCGCTCGCTTTCGTCCTGCCCGGCCTCGCCGGGCACGATCCGTGGAAGACGCAGGACGTGCTCGGCCTGAGCATCGTGCACGGCATGGCGCAGACGGGCGACTGGCTCGTGCCGCGCGTCGCCGGGCTGCCGTGGCTTTCCGATCCTCCGCTCTACCACTGGCTCGCCCTGCTCTTCGCCAAGCTGCTCGGCGGCCTGATGGAGCTGCATGCCGCGGCGCGCCTCGCGAGCGGCGTCTTCGTGCTCCTCGCGCTGCGCCTGGTCTACGCGGCGGCGCGCGATGCGAGCCACGTCGACGACCGGCCCGCGACCGCGGCCGCCGCGCCCCTCATCCTGCTCGGCTGCGTCGGCCTGATGGTGCATGCGCACGAGGCGGTGCCGGAGCTCGCGCAGCTCGCCGCCCTGTGCGGCGCGTTCGCCGCGCTGCCGCGCGCGACCCGGCGCCCGGCGGCCGCGGGGACGGCGTTCGGCGTCGCGCTCGGCTGCGCCTTCCTCTCCGCGGGCTGGATCGCGCCTGCGGCGCTCGGGCTCGCGGTGCTCGGCGCGCACCTCGCCTGCGAGGAATGGCGCACGCGCGGCGCGCTCGTGTTCCTCGGCATCGGCATCCCGCTCGCGCTCGCGCTCGGCGCGCTGTGGCCGGCGGCGTTGTCGCTGCGCTCCGCCGAGCTGCATTCGGCGTGGTGGAGCCTGGTGTCGCAGCCGCAGGACGCGGCGCTGCGCAACTTCGACTACTTCGTCTCGACCGGCGGCTGGTTCCTGTGGCCGGCCTGGCCGCTCGCGCTCTGGGCGCTCTGGGCGCTGCGCCGGCGCCTCTCCGAGCCGCGCATCTTCGTGCCCACCGTGGCCGCGCTCGCCACGCTCGCGAGCACCGCGTACTGGGGCCCCCGCGTGGACGTGAACCTGATCCCGCTGCTCGCGCCGCTCGTCCTCCTGGCGGCGCACGGCGTGCCGCTCCTGAGGCGCGGCGCCGCGGCGGCGCTCGACTGGTTCGGGGTCGTCACGTTCGCGTTCTTCGCCAGCCTGGTGTGGCTCGGCTATGCCGGCATGACGACCGGCATGCCGCCGAAGGTGGCGGCGAACTTCGTGCGCGCGGCGCCGGGATTCGTCGCCCATTTTTCCCTCGTGCCCTTCGCCGTCGCGGCGGCGCTGACGCTCGGCTGGCTCTACATCGCGCTCTTCACGAGCCCCTCCCCGACGCGCAGCATCACGCGCTGGGCCGCGGGCATCGTGCTGCTCTGGGGCTGCTTCGCGATGCTCTGGATGCCCTGGGCCGACTACCAGAAGAGCTACCGCTCGGTCGCGCTGCACCTGAAGGCGGCCGTGCCCGCGCATTCGGGCTGCATCGCGCAGCGCTTCCTCGGCCTCTCGCAGGCGGCCGCGCTCGACTATCACGCCGGCCTGCGGCCGCGCCCCTTCGATCCGCGCCATCCGGAGGCCTGCCGCTTGCTTCTCGTCCAGGGCTCGCCCGCGAACGAGCTCGACGCGCCGGGCTTCGGCTGGCGCAAGATCGCGGACGTGGGCCGCCCGGGTGACCGCGGCGAGCGCTACCGGCTTTACCGTTACGCCCGATGAATACCCGCTCCCCTGCCGACTGCGCCGCCTGGACGAACCTCGCGCACCATGCCGAGAGCTGGCGCAGCGTCCACCTGCGCGAGCTCTTCGCAACCGACGCGGCGCGGGCGAAGCAGCTCGCCGCCGAGGCGCCCGGCGTGCGCTACGACTATTCCCGCCAGCGCCTGGGCGCGATGACCGTGCGCCTGCTCGCCAAGCTCGCCGCCGAGCGCGGCTTCGACGAGTGGCGCGAGGCGCTCCTCGCGGGCAAGACGGTGAACGACACCGAGCAGCGCCCCGCCTGGCACACCGCGCTGCGCGCCGGCGATGCGGCGCCGGCCGAGGTGAAGCAGGCGCTCGGGAAGATGAAGAGCCTGGTTTCGCCGCTCAGGAAAGAAAGGCGCTTCAAGCGCATCGTGAATCTCGGCACCGGCGGCTCCGACCTCGGGCCGCGCCTGCTCGCCGATGCGCTCGGCGACCAGGTGCTCGAGGTGCGCTTCGCGGCGAACGTCGACCCGCGCGACCTGGGCCGCGCCCTCGAAGGCGCCTCTCCGGAGAGCACGCTCTTCATCGTCGTCTCCAAGACCTTCACCACCCAGGAGACGATGGCCAACGCCGCCGCGGCGAAAGCCTGGGGCGGCAGGCATTTCATCGCCGTCTCCTCCAATGTCGAAGCAGCGCGGGAATTCGGCGCCGAGGAAGTGCTGCCGATGTGGGACTGGGTGGGCGGCCGCTTCTCGGTCTGGTCGGCGGTCGGCTTCGCCGCGGCATGTGCGATCGGCTTCGAGGCGTTCGAGGACTTCCTCGCCGGGGGCCGCGAGATCGACCGGCATTTCGCCGAGGCCCCGGTCGAGAAGAACATCCCCGCGCTCATGGCGCTCATCGGCGTGTGGAACACCAATTTCCTCGGCGCGGCGACGCACGCGGTCCTGCCCTACTCCAATGCGCTGCGCCTGCTGCCGGCGTACCTGCAGCAGCTCGAGATGGAATCGAACGGCAAGCGCGTCGACCGGGAGGGCCGCGAGCTGCCCTACGCGAGCGCGCCGGTGCTCTGGGGCGCCGAGGGCACCGTCAGCCAGCATTCCTTCCACCAGCTCCTGCACCAGGGCACGCAGGTCGTCCCCGCCGACTTCATCGACCTGCAGCTCGACGAGCGGCTGCGCGCGAACTGCCTCGCGCAGGCCGACGCCCTTGCGTTCGGCACCGCCGATCCGGCGCTGCCGCCCCACCGCCGCTACCCCGGCAACCGGCCCTCGAGCCTTCTCACGCTGGACCAGGTGACGCCGCGCAATCTCGGGCGCCTCGTCGCCCTCTACGAGCACAAGGTCTTCACGCAGGGCGTAGTCTGGAACATCAACAGCTTCGACCAGTGGGGCGTGG
>Ga0070741_10009735_pt1 | contig 18495 bp, 21 predicted proteins | sample Coa_R1_4_FD_66440 | JGI IMG/M metagenome (GOLD analysis project Ga0070741, IMG submission 66440) | Surface soil microbial communities from Centralia Pennsylvania, which are recovering from an underground coalmine fire - Coalmine... | ecosystem: Environmental > Terrestrial > Soil > Unclassified ...
CGGCGATCGAGACCACCGAGAAGGCCCTCACCCGGTTGTCGTGCGGCAGACTCTGCAGGGCCATGACGACCTCCCGGCCCTGACGGGTGCAACTCTCCTGCCGCGACGGTACGCGGCGCGCGCGTCACGAGCCGGCGGGCACCAGCACCTGCCAGTCGAGCAGGCGGCGCGCGAGCGCTTCGTCGAGGTGCAAGTCGGCGAGGCGCGCTTCGCCGAGCGCGGCCAGGCGGGCGGCGACCTCGGCGGAGACGTCGACGAGATCGAGCGGCAGGCCGCGGTGCTCGAGGCGCGCGCCGCCCGCGCGGCCGAGGTGGTGCAGGATCTCGCCGCCGCGGCGCACGCGTTCGGGCGGCGCTTCGTCGAGCCGCGCCATCGCCGCGCGCAAGGCTTCGGCGAGACCGGCGAGCGCGCGGCCGCCGAGCGCCTCGACGTCGGCCCACGAGAGCGGCTCGACCGCGCGCGCCGCGGCGACGAAATAGTCCTCTTCGCGCCCGCGCCACTCGCCCCACGCGCGTGCGTCGAGCGCGTCGTCGCCAGGCGCGTGCAGGAGCGCGTCGCACGCCGCGGCGTCGAGGCCGTGGCGTTCGAGCAGCCGGCGCGCGAGCACGCGCTCGACGGCGTTGAAGCCGACGACGATCAGGTTCCACACCGCCACGTCGAGCGCGCCGCGATCGAACTTGCAGTGAAACGCCGCGCAGGCGACGCCGCGCTGGCGCCAGATCGCGCAGCGCCCGCCGTCGTAGAACGGACACGCGAGCTCGCGGCGGCGGCCGAACGCGCCCGGCTCGGCGGCGATGCGCTGGTACGCGGCGGCGAACTCGGGCGCCGGCGCGAGGCCGATCGGCGTGACGCCCGCGCGCGCGGCGATGCGCGCCCGCACGATCGCGCGGCCGGCGTCGCTCAGGCCTTCGCCGCCGTCGAGGATCGCGCCGACGAAGTGGGGCGCGAGGTGCGGATGATAGGTGCAGCAGCGCACCGCCTCGTCGAACGGCCCGTCGGGCGGCAGGTCGGGCGCGCCGGGGAGCATGGCGCACGCGTCGCACGTCGAGCGGCGCTCGACGGGAGCCGGCCGCCCGCACGCCTCGGTGAACCAGCGCTCGTAGGGGCCGGGCAGCATCGCGTCGCGCAAGCATAACGTAACCGCGGCGCTCGCGCCCCCTGCGGCAAAATGCCGCACCCCGTGCAATTCGCGCGCGTTTTCCTTCCGCGTCGAAACGTCTTCCTCTATGATGCGCGGATGGCCGCCGCCAAGGCGCGTAACGGGTTCCCGATCCTCGACGGCGCCTACCCCATCATCGGCCACCTCCCCGAGATGTACCGCCGCTTCCCCGCCCTGTGCGCGCGCGGCCTCGCCGCTCACGGCCCGCTGTTCTGGATCCACGGCGGCCCCGGCGCGCCGCAGCTCATGTTCGCCGATCCGCGCGCGTTCGACATCCTCAAGCATCCGAACGCGTCCACGTCGTTCTACTCCGAAGGCTTCAGCGCGCTGCTCGGCAACACGCTGTTCGCCTTCGACGGCGACGAGCACCGCCGCGTGCGCGCGCAGTTCGCGCCCTCGTTCACGCCCGCCGCCATCCGCAAGACCGACGTGCTGCAGATCGTCACCGAGGCGGTGGCCGGCGGCATCGATCGCTGGATCGACGCCGGCGAGATCGATCCGCTGATCGGCGCCAAGGAGATCGCGCTCGAGATCATCTTCCGCGTCGTCGGCGTGCCGGTCTCCGATCTCAAGTCGTGGCGGCGCCAGTACTCGCGCTTCCTGCTCGCCGGCATTCCCTCGCGCGGGAAGTGGCGCGGGCCGCTCTACTGGATCGCCAAGCGCGCGCGCGACTGGCTCGACGCGCGGCTCGGCAAGATGGTCGACGACCTGCGCGCGAGCGGCGACGCCTCGACGCTGGTGGGCGCGATGGCGAACGCGCGCGACGAGGCGGGAAATTTTCTGCCGACGCTGCTGGTGGTGTCGAACCTGCGCCTGCTGGTGTTCGCCGGCCACGAGACCACCGCGTCGGCGATGGCGTGGAGCGCGCTGCACCTGGCCGCGTCGCCCGAGTTCCAGCGGCGCGCCGCCGAGGAGGTGCGCGGCTCGGGCGATCTGATCGAGCTCGGCACCGACCCGCAGCGCTTCACCTTCGCCGAGGCGCAGTTCCGCGAGTCGCTGCGCATGTACCCGCCGGTGCACTCGGTGATCCGCCGCGCCACCGCCGATCTGCCCGTCGACGGCGCCGGCGTGATCCCGCGCGACACGCTGGTCAACGTCCCGTTCGTCCACCTGATGCGCGATCCGTCGCGCTTCGCCGAGGCCGATCGCTACTCGCCCGATCGCTTCACCGAGCGGCCGCGCCCGAGCACGCTCGAGACGGCGATGTTCGGCGGCGGGCCGCACTTCTGCCTCGGCTATCACATCGCGATCGCCGAGGGCACGCTGTTCAATTTGCATTTCGCCAAGGCGATGGTGCGCCGCGGAGTGCGCGCGCGCCTGAGCGTCGACGGGCCGCTGCCGGGCCCGGTGTATCTCCCGCTGTCGCATCCGCCACGCGGGTTGGCCGTCACGTTCGAGGGGGGGAAATAATGGCCGCGAGAAAGATCGTGATCGTGGGCGCGGGCGCCGCGGGAGTCTTCACCGCGTACCGCGTGCAGCAGATGTATGGGGACCAATACGATATCGTGATCATGGAGGCGAGCGACCGCGTCGGCGGCAACACCTCGTCGTCGACGGTCAACTACGGCGGCAACGCCTACAACATCGACACCGGCGCGCAGTTCTTCTACAAGAACCCGCAGCCGAACTACAACTTCCTGCTCCAGCAGCTCGGCTTCGAGGAGCCGCTGCCGCAGGGCGTGGTCTACTCGGTGCCGGCCGGCTTCACCGTCTGGGACAAGCCGTCGAACGCGCGCCGCTTCTGGATGCCGTCGTTCGTCAGCGGCTTCGGCAAGTACTCGCTCGCCGACTGGGATCGCATCGTCGAGTTCGGCCTCTTCCTCGGCTACTCGGCGTTCCTCGACGGCGACGGCGCCGACGACTGGGGCCTGAGCGTCGAAGACTGGCTCGGGTCGATGACGCTGGTGAGCGACGACTTCAAAGAGAACGTGATCAAGCCGTTCCTCTACCAGTTCGTGTCGCTGCCGCTGCCGCGCATCGGCGAGGCGTCGGCGAAATACGCCATCACCTATCTCGCGCGCAATCTGTCCGATCCGTCGCCGTCGAACATCGCCGGCCTGGCCGGCGCGCCGCAGCCGGTGTTCGTGACCTACCAGAGCACCATCGGCCTCGACGGGATCTTGAAGCGCGTGCTCGAGCTGTCCAAGGCGACGCTCCAGCTCTCGACGCCGGTGCAGTGCATCGCGCGCCAGGGCTCGAAGCCCGTCGTCATCGCCAAGACCGGCGCGATCGTCGAGTGCAGCGACGTGGTGCTGGCCTGCGATCCGCACACCGCCGCCGACATGCTCACCGCCGGCGGCACCTGCGATCCGCAGCTCATCCAGGTGCTGCTCAAGATGGAGTACGCGCCGCTGCCGATCATGATGCAGAAGGACGGCGCGTGCTGGATGCCGGGCGATCAAAATTATTGGGAGCCGATCAACACGCTCGTCGACGGAACCGGCGTGACGTTCAGCGCGTGGTTCGGCCCGATGCGCTCGACCTACGACGGCGGCAAGCAGATCCCGGTGTTCAAGTCGTGGGGCGCGCCGGCGGTGGCGAACTGCCCGCAGCAGTGGCAGATGGTGCCGCACAACGTGATGATGCCGACGACCACGTTCGTCGGCCTGCGCGATCAGCTCCAGTGCTGGCAGGGACGCGAGGGCGTGTTCTTCGCCGGCGGCTGGACGCAGTGGTTCGACAGCCAGGAGGCGGCGCTCAACTCGGCGACCGCGGTGGCGGAGATGCTGCCGGGCTTGCGCGCCGCGCTGGCGGTGCCGCGCACGATCACCATCTCGCCCGATCAATACCGGTACAATCTCGTGCAGTGGCTCGCGATGATCGCCCGTTACGCGCCGCCGTCGCACCAGGTGAAGCTGGCGACCGCGCTCGAGAACGTGGCGTTCAACGGTTGAAGAGGGCGGGGGAGGTCGAGCGATGTTCACCGAGATCGTGCGCGCGCCGAATCAGCACCTGTTTCGTTACAAGTCGCTGCTGATCAATTTTCACTGGCACGAGTTCGAGCTCGACCACTTTCGCACCATCGGGCGGGTGTGCACGCAGTTGGTCAAGGAGCACCGCCAGATGTCGAGCATCATCGTGATGCGCGGGCAGTTCAACTTCTCGCTCACGCCCGAGGCGCGCAAGGCGGGCGCGTCGCTCACCAAAGAGTTCGCGGCCACCAACACCGGGCAGGCGATCCTGATCGAGGCCGACGGTTTTCGCGCCAGCCTCGCGCGCTCGCTGATCACCGGCGTGAACCTGCTCTCGGGGAGCCGCTCGAAGCAGCGCGTGTTCCAGGAGGCGCGCGAGACGGTGCCGTGGCTGTGCGGCTTGGAGAATCAGCCGCCCGAGATCCGCGACCAGGCGACGCCGCTCTGGGAGGCGTTTCAAAAGCTGCTGGCGTCGCTGCCGGTGTAGCGGCGCGCCGCGGCGGCTACTGGCCGCGCACCAGCGAGCGCACCGAGAACACGTCATCCGAGAGGCCGACGTCGATCTTCGTCGAGGTGAAGTCGATCTCCGACTGGTGATCGTTGCGCCGGTGATCGGTGATGAGCACGCGCATCGGCTGCCAGTGGATCGGCGAGTCCTGCTTGTAGTTGTCGCGCAGTTGCTCCTTGAGCGTCTTGCCCGCGGCGTCCTGGTACTCGATGCGCAGCGGCTGGAACATCTTGAGATCGGCCGCCAGCTTGATGCGCGGAAATTCCAGATCCTTGCCCGCCTTCTGCGTCAGCTCGAGGAACCACTGCTTGTCGTCCTTGCCGACGAGCTTGGCGTCGTACACCTCGGAGAACGCGAGCTGCGACATGTCCTCGAACGAAAAGTCCGAGCCCATGAACGTCTGGTTTTTTATATGGGTGCCCATACGTCTCACTTTTTGAAAGCCGGGCAAGAAGACGTACATGGTCTCGGAGTTCTCGACGAGCACGCCCATTCCCTTGACGTCGCCGGGCGAGGTGAAGCGCACCAGGCGCTTCGACTCCGACGGTTTTTTCGGATCGCTCTTTTGATAGGTGACGAACGCGAACTCGCGCGCCGTGCCGTTCGGCTCGCGCACGCGCAGCTTGGCGTCGAACACGCCGTCCTTGAACGCGTTGAGCGCGTCGTCGACCTTGCGCAGCAGCTCGGCGCCGGTCGGTTCGGCGGCCAGCGCGGGCGACGCGGCGGCGACGGTGAGGGCGAGCGCGGCGCTGAGCATCTTCATGCGGCGATCGTGCGCCCGCGCGTGCCCGCGCGTCAACTTGGAATCGGCTACGATGGAGGCATGAGCGAGCGGCGCGCGGGCGGCGGCGTGATGGTGGCGGCGGTGGTCTGCGCCGCGTTCGTCGCCGGCGCGCTGGCGATCGCGCGCCGACACCGCGCGGCCTCGCCCGCGCCGCCCGGCTGGAACGAAGGCGCGGCCGGCCTCGCCGCCGCCGAGCGCGAGTCGGGCGCGACGCGCGCGCCGATGCTCGTCTACTTCCACACCGAATGGTGCGGCTACTGCAAACGGCTCGAGCGCGACCTCCTGCCCGCGCCCGCCGTCGAGCGCGCGCTCGCCGGCGCGGTCAAGGTGCGCCTCGATCCCGAGCGCTCGCCCGACGAGCGCGCCATCGCCGACCGCTACGGCGTCCGCGGCTACCCGTCGCTGTTCCTCGAGCGCGCCGGCCGCCGCGTGCGGCTCCGTCCGTTCACGCCGTCCGCCGGCGGCTGGAAGCAGCTCACCCCCGCCGAGTTCGCCGCGCAGCTCGACTCGGCCGCCAACCCGTAATATTTTTTGCCGCGGCCATGCGACGCACCATCACCAAGCATCTCCTGAGCGGCCTGCTCCTCGCGGCGACCGTCGCCTTGTGGCAGCTCATGCGCGGGCACCACATCGACATCCTCGACAAGGTGCTCGAGACGCTCGGCGGCGTGGGGCTGGTGCTGCTCACCGCGTTCGCCCGCTGGCGCGAGCGCAAGCGCTCGGTGAACCAGACGCTGGCGCCGTCGCTGACGCGCGGGCTGTTCGGCGGCCTGGTGGGCGGCGCCGTCGGCGGCCTCTTGTTCGTGATCGTCTACCGCGCGTCGGATCCGATCGAGGTGACGCTGCAGGCGATGGCGCAGATCTTCGTGTTCGCCGCGCTCACCGGTCCCGCGATCGGCCTCGGCGCGCAGGCGGGGATGTGGATCGGATTTCACTCGGGGCAGAAGGTCGTGCGCGCGGTGCACGAGCTCGGCGCGCTGCTCGGCGGCGCGGGCGCCGGCGCGGGCGTGGGCGCGGTGGCGGCGATCTACTTCGTGCCCAAGCCGCTGCCGATCGCCGGCGCGTGGCAGGTCGCGGCCGCCGGCGCCGTCGGCGCGATGGCGATCTCGGCGGCGATCATGCTCTACGAATACGACGGCCGGCTGCGCCTCTTGCGCGCCGGGACGGTGGTGTTCGCGGCGGTGACCGCGCTCTGCTTCGGCGCGATGGCGCTGTTCCTCACGCTCGAGCCCGAGTGGGTCACCCGCATCGGTTGGATGACCATCATGGGGCCCGAGCACGCGCGCGGCGGCGCGATCTGGGGCGCGCTCGCCGGCGGGCTGCTCGGGCTGCAGATCGGCCTGACGCTGTTCTGCATCCGCATGCTGCGGCTCGCCGCCGACTGATCAGCCGCCGCCGAACACCACGCAGTGGCCGTTCTTGACCAGCGCGGAGTAGCTCGCCGGCTTGGGCCACGCGTAGCCGAACAGGATGCACATCTCGTTGTCGCCGACGCCGTACACCACCTGCTTGTCGAGCGTGTTGTGCCACGCGCACGAGAACCACGCGCCGTCGGCCGACGACAGATCGACCGGCGGATCGTACTGCTGAATGACGCCGTTCGACGGATCGTAGCCGGGCGACGTCAGGAACGTCTTGCCGTCGAGCGGCCCGCCGACGAAGCCGGCGTCGAGCGCGTAGCCGAGCTTGTGCATGTGCGGCAGCACGCTGACGATGTGCATCGGCTGTTCGAACAGGCAGCGCGCGGTGAGCGTCACGTCGGCGCCGGGCGCGAGATCGATGTCCTCTTGATCCCACGCGAACGGACCGAGCTCGTGCTGGAGCGTCGCCTCGTCGATGGTGTACCAGTCGTAGCGCGGCGCCACCGTCACGCTCCCGGTCGACGCGTTCAAGTAGTGCATGCGCGCGATGATCTCGAAGCCGTCGGCGATGCGGTAGCCGTCGCCGGCGGGAAAGCTCTGCCACTCCTCGCCGACGACTTGCGTCGACGAGCCGAACAGCACCGCGCCGCCGTTGAGCACGTCGAGCGCCTGCTGCGCGTCGCCGCGATCCGAGTCGGGGCACGCGCGCACGCCGGTGCCGGTCGCCGGACGCGCGCTCACGTTGCCGTGGTGCATGCCGGGCCCGACGGTGAGCCGCGCGCCGCCGACCAGGTGCGACGGCCCTTCGAGCACCAGCGGCACGATGAAGCAGGGCAGCACCTCGTCGCCGGGCGCGAGCGTCACCGACGGCAGCTCCGCCGAGAAACCACCGACGGTGTGCGGCGGCGCCTGCTTGGGCGGCGCCTTGCCCTGCGGGATCGAGGCGGCGCCGCAGCCGGCGGCGAAGAGCGCGATCGCGAGCGACGATTTCATTTCGCCGGCGAGCATATCATTTCGGCTTGCGCCGTTTGCGGAACGCGCTCGGCGATTCGCCGGTGCGCTTGCGGAACAGCGCGCTGAAGTGCTGCAGCGAGGCGCAGCCGACGTCGAAGGCGATGGCGGTGAGCGGCGCGTCGCTGTCGAGGAGCAGGCGCTCGGCGGCGCGGATGCGCGCGGCGGCGACTTCGTCTTGCAGCGTGGTGCGCGCTTCGCCGAGCTTGCGCTGGAGCGTGCGCTCCGAGAGGCCGAGCGCGCCGGCCGCTTCGGCGACGCTCGCGCCGCCCAATTTCTCGTCGAGGATCGCGCGCAACGCGCCGACCACGTGCGGCGTGCCCGAGGCCTCGGCGTAGATCTCGGCGAGCGCCGCCGCGCCGTCCTTGGGCCAATCGCGCGCGCGCTCGCTCGCGAGCCACGCGAACGCCGACGCCGCGTCGCCGAACACCTCGACCGGGTACGGGCGCGGCAGCACCTCGTACGCGCCGGCGACGATCGCGCCGCCGAGCCCGCGCGGCCGCACCAGCGCGAGCCGCCGCACGCACGACGCCAGCTTGGCGCCGTGCCGCGCGAGGTAGCGCTCCGCCGCGCCGAACGCCTGCGGATCGCCGCCCTCGAGCCGGCTGGCGTCGACGATCGACGCGTGCGGCACCGCCGGCGCGCGCAGCTCGAGCGGCAGCGATCGCCCGAGCTCGGCGGCGTGGCGCGCGTCCGGCCGCCCCCACAGCACCACGCCCCACAGCGTCGGCGCCGCGCAGAAGTGCGCGAACGTCTCGCCGGCCACGTACCGCCCGACGGGCGCGCGCGCGAGCTCGTCGAGCGTCGACCGGCGCATGCACCGAGCATACACCGTGGCGCGCGCGCACCAGCGAATGGCGCGTTCGTGAAAGCGGCGATGCGCGCGGGCGCCGATGCTTCGCGCATGAGCCCAACGCGTCTCGTGCTCGCGCTCGCGCTCTCGTGCGCCGGCTGCGCGCGCCTCTCCGCGCCGTCGGCCGCGTCCGATGCGAAACCGCCGGTGCGCGCGCAGCCGAATGAATCGCCGTTCGGCGCCGGTATAACGCTGCCGCCGCCGGTTCCCTATCCGTCGCCCGATTGGCCGACCGGCACGCCCGCGGACGCCGGCCTCGACTCGACGAAGCTCGATCAGGCGGCGTCGATCGCCGAGGCGAACGGCTCCTACTGCCTCCTCATCATCCGCCACGGCGCGCTGGTCTACGAGCGCTACTTCGCCGGCACCGACGCCTCGACGCCGCACAAGTCGTGGTCGCTCGCCAAATCCTACTCGGGCACGCTGGTCGGCATCGCCATCGATCGCGGCGACATCAAGAGCCTCGATGACGCGGTCGCCGACTACGTGCCCGAATTGGTCGGCACCGATCGCGCGTCGATCACCGTGCGCGACCTCGTCTCGATGACGTCGGGCCTGCAGTGGAGCGCGTTTCAAGACTACGTCGCGATGGCGGCGCTCGCGCCCGACGACACGAAGTTCGCGCTCGGCCTCGCGCTCTCCGATCCGCCCGGCTCGAAGTGGATCTATCACAACGGCGCGGTGCAGCTCCTCGAGCCGCTGTTCCGCGGCGCCACCGGCCTGAGCATCGAGCAGTACGCCGCGCAGCACCTGTGGTCGAAGATCGGGATGAGCGCGACGTGGGCGCACGATCTCGCCGGCCACCCGACGCCGTACGCCAACGTGCTCGCCACCTGCCGCGATCACGCGCGGCTCGGCTACCTCTACCTGCACGGCGGGCGCTGGCGGAGCGAGCAGGTGATCGCGCCGACGTGGATCGCGCAGGCGCTCGCGCCGTCGCAGCCGTTCAATCGCGCCTACGGGTTTTTATTCTGGCTCAACCGCGAGACGCCGGCCGTCGACGCGATGATGAACCCGTGGCCCGATCGCATGTCGCCGATCGCGCCGAAGGATCTGTTCGCCGCGCGCGGCTTCGGCAACCAGTTCGTCGACGTGATCCCCAGCCTCGATCTGCTGGTGATCCGCTTCGGCACCGATCCGCTGACCAACGCCGACGTCGGCGCGCTCATCGACGACGCGCGCTTCACCAAGCACGACGACATCCTCGCGCCGGTGCTCGACGCGGTCGTCGCGCCGTAGCTACTCGCGCAGCCGCGCCTCGATGCGCCGGTCGGGCACGAGCCACATGACCGCCACCGAAAAATAGATCGCGATCGCGATCCAGCCGCGCACGAACGCGAGCCCGATGGCGGCGGCGTAGAGCAGCGCCGAGACGTTGGCCTTCACGTCGCGGCCCACCGCCTCGGCCAGCTTGGAGTTCGCGCCCTCGACGGCGATCAGCGCGCGCTCGAGGATCAGGTAGCCGACGCCGGCGCACAGCAGCACCACGCCGTAGATCGCCGTCGGAAACGGCGCCACGTGCGACTCGCCCATCCACGCGGTGGTGAACGGCACCAGCGACAGCCAGAACAGGAGGTGCAGGTTCGCCCACAAGATCCTTCCGTTGATGCGCGTCGCCGCGTGCAGCATGTGGTGGTGGTTGTTCCAGTAGATGCCGAGGAACACGAAGCTCAGCACGTAGGTGCCGAAGATGACCGCCATCGGGCGCAGCGCCTGCCAGTCGTCGCCGTGCGGCAGCTTGAGCTCGAGCACCAGGATGGTGATGAGGATGGCGAACACGCCGTCGGAGAACGCCTCGAGCCGCCCCTTGCTCATCGCGCGCTCATTTCGCGATCGTCAGCTCCAGGATGGCGCGGCGCTTCTTGCGGCCGGTGAGGCCGGAGAAGAAATCGAGCAGCGCCATCTGCCAGCCGTATTTTTTTCGCAATGCAGCATGGGCGCGCTCCTGCTGCGCCGGATCCTCGACGATCACGCAGGTGCCGTCGTGGAACTCGCCCTTGACCGTGCCGCGCGCGTTGCACGCGGCGGCGCGCGCCTTGGAGTTGCGCTTGAGCCGCTTCACCTTGAACGACGTGCCGTCGGTGAAGATCACCAACTTGCCGTCGAGCGGCGCGGCCCACACGGGCGTCTTCACGCCGTTGCCGTCCTTCTTGAACGTCTCGAGGCTGATGTAGCGCTCGTCATCGAGCGGAGTCGCGGTCTGGTCGGCCATGGCGCGAGGCTACCACTGTCGGCGCGCGCGTTACAGGCGCGCGAGCGCGTCGACGAACGGCTGGTGCGCATCGAACGCGCGGCGCGCGATGTGGTCGCGCCCGAATCCCGCCTGAATGGCGCGCATCACCTGCTCGGTGACCCACGGCAGCGTCTCGTACTCCTTCTTGTGCCCGAGCCACGACGCCGCGAGCTCGCGCGACACCCACGCCAGGTTGTTCGACTTGAGCGAGCGCGCGCTGCCGTCGCGGAGCGTGCGGTTGACCGCGCCGAGATCGAACGGCTCGGGGTTGCGCGCCTCGAAGAACGCGCGATCGCCGATGGTGCCGAGCGGCCGCAGGTTGAACGCCGCCAGCGCCACGCCCGCGTCCTCGAAGAATTCGCGCACCGCCGCCTGCTCGGCCGACTCGCCCTCGACCAGCTTGCCGCCCGGGATCACGTACTGCACCGCGTGGCGCGCGATCGCCGCGTACAGGTACGCGCCGTGCGGCGGCAGGTAGAGGTTCTTCTGCGCCAGCAGCACTTCGTCCTGGCCTGGCCCGACCCGGTGCAGAATCACGTGCGCATGCGGCATCGCTCGTCCCTTTCTGGCACCATCGTACAATGACCAGCATGACCTTGTCGGTCCGCGAAAAAGTTTCCCCCGAGGAGTGGCAGACGCGCGTCGATCTCGCCGCCGCGTATCGCCTGGTGGCGCTCTACGGCTGGGACGATCTCGTCTTCACGCACATCTCGGCGCGCGCGCCCGGGCCCGATCACCACTTCCTCATCAACCCGTACGGCTGGATGTTCGAGGAGATCACCGCGTCGAGCCTGGTCAAGGTCGATCTCGACGCGCGCAAGGTGATGGACTCGCCGAACGAGATCAACCCGGCGGGCTTCACCATCCACTCGGCGATCCACGCCGCGCGCGAGGACGCGCTGTGCGTGATGCACACCCACTCGCTCAACGGCGTGGCGGTGTCGGCGCAGCGCCACGGGATGCTGCCGATCTCGCAGCAGTCGCTGTTCGTGCTGTCGTCGCTCGGCTACCACGACTACGAGGGTGTGGCGCTGCGCGACGACGAGAAGCCGCGGCTGGTGCGCGATCTCGGCGCGAACATCTTCCTGATGCTGCGCAACCACGGGCTGCTCACCGTCGGCGCATCGCCGGCGGACGCGTTCCTCGCCATGTACATCTTCGAGTCGGCGTCGATGATCCAGGTGCGCGCGCAGGGCGGCGGCGAGCTGATCCCGATCGCCAAGCCGATTCTCGACGGCATCCAGGCGGCGGCCAAGCAGGTGACGAAAAATCTCGGCGGCGCGCTCGCGTGGCCCGGCCTGTTGCGCAAGCTCGATCGCGTGAACCCCGGCTTTCGCGATTGAGCGAGCCCGATCTCAGCGGCGTCATGGGCCGCTACTGCGACGGCGAGGACGCGGCGTTTCGCGCGCTCTACGACGCCACCGCCGCGCGCCTCCTGCACTACGCGCGCGCGATGCTCGGCGATCGCGCGGCGGCCGAGGACGTGCTCCAGCGGGTGTTCATCCGTGTGCACGGCGCGCGCGCGAGCTACGTGCGCGGCGCCGATCCGGTGCCGTGGCTGTACACCATCGCGCACCGGCTGTGTCTCGACGAGCTGCGCCGGCGGCGGCGCGCGCGCCAGGTGTTCGAGGAGCAGCGCTCGGACGATCGGCCGGCGGCCGAGCCGCGCGCGGGGCTGACCGGCGACGCCGAGGAGGCCGAGCCGCTCGACGCCGGCGACGAGGCGCTGATCGGGCTCACGCTGGCGGCGCTCGCCGAGCTGACCGAGGATCAGCGGCAGGCGCTGGTGCTGACCAAGCTGCACGGCCGCTCGCACGCCGAGGCCGCGGCGATCCTCGGCACCACGGCGGGCGCGATCAAGCTGCGCGCGCACCGCGCCTACGAAAAGCTGCGCGCGCTCGTGCGCCCGCGCGCCGCCGCGAGTGAATCATGAGCCGCCTACGTAACCAGCGCCGAGGTCGCGCGTATCCATTACTAGAGGTCGACGATGGAGCCGCGTGAGCTCGCCGGAAAAGCGCCGCCTCCGTCGCCCGACCTGCTGCGCGCGACGGCGGGCGGCGGCGCGGTGCGCACGCGCCGGCCGGGCCGCGCGCTGGCGATCGTGATCGCGCTGTCGCTCCTCTACGCGATCGGGCTCATGACCGCGGTGTTCCGCGGCGCGCGCAAAGATCTCGCGGCGCAACCGCTGGCGTTCATGATCGGGATCGGCCTCGCGTGGGCGCTCGGCTTCGTCGCGCCGCTCGCGCTGGCGCTGGTGCCGCCGCGACGGCAGGTGCTCCCGCGCGTCGCTGCCGCGCGCCTCGCCGCTGCGCTCGCGTCGTTCGGCCTGGTGGCGCTGTCGCTGCTGTTGGCGCGCGCGGTGCCGGGCGAGAGCCTGGTCGCCGCCGACGGCGCGCAGCTGGCTCACGCGACGCTGCGCTGCTTCGGCGTGGCGATGGTGGTGGCGGTGGTGCCGCTCGCCGCGGGGATGATCGCGCTCAAGCGGGCGCTGCCCGTCGGCGCGCGGGCGATCGGCGCGGCGCTGGGCGCGGCCGGCGGCGCGCTCGGCGGATTGGTGCTGCACCTGCACTGCGCGTGGGCCGAGCCGCTGCACGTCGCGCTCGGCCACGGCGGCGCGGTGGTCGCGGGCGCGCTCGCCGGCGCGCTGCTCGCGCCGCTGGTCATCGATCAGTAATCAGGTTTGTTTTCGATCGAGCCGCGCGCCGAGCAAACGATCGAGCGAGAGCGGTCCCGGCCCGGCGGCCGCGAGCCAGATGAAGATCGCCAGGTAGAGCCACTCGTTGAGCCCGAGCAGCGACGAGACGCCGTCGATGTCGGCGCGCTTGGCCGTCACGATCGCCACCACCATCGTGATCGACAGCGGCAGCGCGGCCAGCCGCGTCACCAGCCCGAAGAGGATGCACAAGCCGCCGAGAAACTCCGTGGTCGCGACCAGCCCCGCCTGAAATCCCGGCGCGGGCAGTCCCAGCTCGGTGAAGAATTTGGTCACGCCCTCGAGGTCGTGCAGCTTGCCCCAGCCCGTCGCGGCGAACACCACGCCCACCGAGACGCGCGCCAGCGTCGGCCCGACGAACGAGACGTGCTTCACCGCGTCGAGCGCCCGCCTGCGCAGCGCCACCAGCTTGTCGAGCATGTCCACCTCCTCCGAGGTCTACGCCGCCCCGCCGCGCGAGTTACGTTTCGGCACCCACGGCCGCGCGGCGAGGCGCGCGCGCGCCAGCTCGACGAACGCCTGCACGCGCGGCGATCGCAGCCGCCGCGCCGGATGCGCCAGCCACACCGCGCCGACGTCGACGCAGAAATCGTCGAGCACGCTGCGCAGCCGCTTGCGCCCGAGATCGCGCGCGCAGGCGAACTCGGGAAACAGCGCGACGCCGAGCCCGGCGAGCGCCGCCGCGTGCGCCATCGCGAAGCTGGAGAAGCGCAGCCGCCCGGCGACCGGCACGAGGTCGAGCCCCTTGGCGCCGCGAAACGGCCAGCGCACCGGCGCGCCGCCTGCCGCCACCAGGATGCAGTCGTGGCGCGCGAGATCGCCCGGTCTCGCCGGCCGCCCGCGCCGCGCGAGATAGCCGGGGCTGGCGCAGTAGCGCACGCGCGCCGGCCCGAGCGCGGTCGCCTCCAGCGCCGGATCGTCGACGGCGCCGACGCGAAACGCCACGTCGAAGCCCTCCTCGACCAGATCGACGCGCCGCCGCGTGAGCGAGACCTCGAGCGACACCTCCGGCCAGCGACGCGCGTACTCGACCAGGAGCGCGGTGAGGAACGCCTCGCCGAACACCGGATCGGCGGTGACGCGCAAGAGGCCGCGCGGCTCCGGGTGCGCGTCGGTGACCGCGCGGTTGGCGTCGTCGGCGAGCCGCGCCAGCTCGGCGCAGCGCTCGGCGTAGACCGCGCCGACGTCGGTGAGCTGCAGCCGCCGCGTGGTGCGGTGGAGCAGCTCGACGCCGAGCGCCGCCTCCAGCTCCGCGATCCGCCGGCTGAGCGTCTGCTTGGGCATGCCGAGCAGGCGCGCCGCGCGGGTGAAGCTGCGCGCCTCCGCCACGCGCGCGAACAGCCGCATGTCCTCGAGCCTCATTGTCTCGTTTTCGGGACAGTTCGTCTCATTCTTGCCCCATTGTCTCCCAACCCGCCGCGCGCTACAACGGCCCCATGATCGACGTGACCCTCGAGGTCCTCATCCACCGCCCGCGCCCGACCGTCGCCGCGTTCATGTTCGAGCCGCGCAACGACCAGCGCTGGACCTCCGGCGTCGTCGCCTGCCGCCCGCTCACCGACGGCCCGCTCCGCGCCGGCTCGCGCGTCGAGCGCACCGCAAAGTTCCTCGGCCGCCGCTTCGCCTACGAATACCTGGTCACCGACGCCGATCCCGAGCGCTTCGTCGAGATGCGCGTCACCCAACCCTTCCCGATGCAGATCCGCTACACGCTCGACGACGCGCCCGACGGAACCGTCACGCGCATCCGCGCGCAGGGCGAGCCCTCCGGCTTCTTCCGCCTCGCCTCCGCGCTGGTGGCGCCCATGGTCCGCCGCAACATCGGCAAGGACCTGCAAAACCTCAAAGCCCTGCTCGAAGCCGCCTAGCGTTTGCGATTCGCCGGCAAATCATACGTGTCGGAAAAAACGCGCCCATAGGTGAGCAGCATGTCCGCGACCGTGCCGGCGATGCTCTTCACCGTCGTGCTGGCGCTCCCGCCGAACCGCCGCGGAAACGTCTGAATCCCGACCTCCCCGACGCGGTAGCCTTTGAGCATCGCCTTGATCGCCATCTCCGCCCCGATGAACGTGCTGGCCGCCTCCAGGTCGAGCGTCTCCAGGACCGAGCGCCGCGCCACCCGCAACCCCGTCGAGATGTCGCGAAACCGCGTGCGGAACAGATACGTCAGCGCGCGGTTGTAGACCCACGACAGGAAGATGCGGCTCGACGAGTAGATCTTCTTGTAGCGAAACGTGACGATCAGATCGTAGTGCTCCTTGAGCTCGAGCAGCCGCCGCAGATCTTCGACCTCGTACTCGTCGTCGCCGTCGATCATGCACACGTACTCGAAGCGGCACGCGGCGATCCCGGCGCGCAGCGCGGCGCCGTAGCCGAGATTGCGCGGGTGGTGGATCACGCGCACGCAGTCGTGCTCGCGCGCCAGCTCGTCGGCGATCGCGCCCGAGCGATCGGGCGAGCCGTCGTCGACGATGATGATCTCGTACTGCGCGGCCACCTGCGGCAGGAGCGCCAGCGCCTTGTCGGCGACCGTGCGCACCGTGCGCTCGTCGTTGTAGACGGGGAAGAACAGGCTGACGCCGTCGGCGATCATCGCTCCTCGAGCCAGCGCGCCACCGGATCGAGCGCCAGTTGGTCGTCGCGCCGGTGCACGACGAAGGTGCTCGCCGCCTCCAGCGCCGCGTAGTTGTGCGCGCCGGTGTACAGCTCGCCCTGGTGGGTGGGCGAGTCGACCATGGCCAGCTCGCCGCTCTTGGAGACGCGCAGGTGGCGGGCGTCGAACGCGGACATCCGCGGATTGTCGCACCACAGCCGCGGGCCCGCCTCCTGGCCGAAGGCCCAGACCTCGACGTCGTCGAACAGCAGTGTGCCGCCCTGCGGCACTTTGCCGCAGTCGCGCTCGAGCAGCGACTTGACGCGGGCGACGGTGGTGGCGCGGGTCAGCGTCTCGTTCGAGCCGTCGAGCTCGGCGCGCGCGGCCACGCGCTGGCGCAGATCGATCGCGGCGGCGGCGCACAGCGCCAGCACGCCGGCGGCGGCGGCCAGCGTCACGCGCCGCTCGCTGCCGAGCACGCGCCCGGCGATCACCCGCAGCGCGATCCACCACGCGATCCAGATCGCCGGGATCGCGAACTCGAGGTAGTAGCGGTACGTGTGATTGGGCATCACCACCATCGGGCCGATGCCGATGGCGAACCAGCCGAGGAGGAACAGCACGAAGCGCGGCTGGCGCAGGCGCGCGTTCGGCCCGCGCCCGACGGCGAGCGCGGCCGCGCCGACCACGAAGGCGATCGCGGCGGCGGCGAGCGGCGGGGCGCTCGGCATCAGCGCGTCGAGCGACCAGCGCAGGTACGTCATCCCGTTGGTCACGAGATGCTTGCCGAAGAACGACATGTAATAGGGATCGCTCGGCTGCGCGGTGAACGGCGAGAGGCCGCGCAATTTAATCGACAGATAACCCGCCAAAACCAGTGCATGGGGCCACATTCGCGGCAGCATCGCGCGCGCCCGCGCGAACGGCGACGCGCCCTCGTCACCGACGAGAAGCGCGCACCACAGCACGAACGCCGGCAGCACGATGGTGGTCTCTTTGACCAATAATCCGACGGCATATAACGAGGCCGAGAGAATCGGCCGCTGTTTCAAAAACAGCCACGCGCCGAGGAAGAAGCACAGCGTGCCGCCCAGGTTCTCCACGCCGCACGTCTGGATCATCAGCGTGTCGATGTGGATCACGTTGGCCGCCGCGTGGCTCACCGCCACCAGCGCCGCCAGCACGCGGTCGCCGGTGAGCCGCTCGACCAGCAGCGCCAGCGACAGCGACGCGCCGGCGAGCAGCAGCAGCACCAGCACGTGCGAGCACAGGCCGTTCGTGCCGACGATCTGGTTGAGCGCGATCAGCCAGGTGGCGACCAGCGGGCGATAGTGGATGGCGTGCACCGCGCGGAACGCGTGCGCGACCGCGAACGTGAACGGCTGGTGCGCCACCACGCCGAGGATCTCCCAGTCCTCCTGCACGTAGGGAAACGCCAGCACCGGGCCGTGCACCGCGAACACCACGGCGAGGAGCGCGGCGCCGAGCGCGAGCGTCGCGCGGTGTCGGATCTGCACGGGACGAGCATAAACGATAAACTGCGGCCATGACACGCTTGGGGTTGATCGCGGCGCTGGCGGCCGCGGCGGGGATCGGCGGCTGCGGCTCAAACGCGGTGAGCTGTACCGCGTCGTCGATGAACGTGAAGGTCACGTGACGGCCCAGTGCACCGGCCAGCAGGAGACGTTCGTCGCGCCCTGACGCGCGCGCCTCACCAGCGGATCGATCGATCGGGCGCGTCGGCGAGCGCGGCGGTGATGGCGAGGAACGTGGTGCGGCCCTCGAGCTCGGCGGCGCGCACGCGATCGAAGCCGGCCTGGCCGCCGAGCTCGCGGGCGAGCGCGTCCTCGTCGGCGAACAGCCCCTGCGCGGCGGCCATGAGCGCGGCGTAGTCGGGCGTCGCGCCGTCGAGCGCCGAGAGCGCGGCGGCCACGCGCGCGAGGCGCCGTTCGCGATAGCGGCGCTGAAAGTCGTCGCGGTCGCGCGCCGGCACGTCGAGCAGCGTGGCCAGCTCGGCGCCGTTCTGCGCGGCGTTCGCCTCCTGCTCGGCGCGATCGGCGAGGCTGCGGCGCAGGCCCTGCGTGATGCCGTCGCGATCGCGGCGCCAGCCCTCGCGCATGCGGTTCTCGGCGACGGTGCACAGCACGTCCTGGATCAGCGCGTCGTCGACCAGCGGCGGCTTTTCGCCCGGCGGCGCGGACGCCGGTGCTTTTCCCGTCGGCGGCGCGGACGCCGGCGGCGCGAAGCTCGCGAACGGGCGTGGCGGTTTCGGCGCGCGCGCGGGCGATGCGGCGAACGGATCCGGCGGCGCGGCGGACGATGGCTCGCGCGAGGAGCCGGCCGGCGAAACCGGCGTCGCGCGCAGGCT
>Ga0070741_10009736_pt1 | contig 18495 bp, 10 predicted proteins | sample Coa_R1_4_FD_66440 | JGI IMG/M metagenome (GOLD analysis project Ga0070741, IMG submission 66440) | Surface soil microbial communities from Centralia Pennsylvania, which are recovering from an underground coalmine fire - Coalmine... | ecosystem: Environmental > Terrestrial > Soil > Unclassified ...
GTTGTGCTCGTTCACCTTGCCGTAGCGTTCTCGCCAGTCGTAGAACTTGCTGCCCGTTATGGCGAGCCACTCAATGAACCGCCCGGCGCCGATCTCGGTCTTCTCCGACCAGCGCCGAACAAAATCCACGATCTGGTCCCGCGTGTCGTGCGAAACCCAGACCCCGGTCAGAGTTCCCCAAGCGTTTTTTTTAGGGCCACATGCTCGGCCGTCAACTCGGCCAGGACCTCGTGCTTGGTCTGGATCTTCCTCTCCAGGTAGGCAATCCGCTCCTGGTCGGTTGAGTGGTTCGGTCGCGCCTTCTGCTCGAAGGCGGCTGCGCCGTTCCCGAAGAACTCCTTCTGCCAGCGGTAGAAGACCGTGGGCTGCAAGCCGAGTTCATCGCAGAGCTTTGAGATCGGTTCATTCTCCAGCAGATGTCGCCTGAGGATGGCGACCTTTTCTTCCGGCGAGTAGTGCTTCCGTTGCTTGTTCATGCGTTCTCTCCCTTACCTTACAGGGAGAACGCCTTCTCTCCATTTCCAGCTGAACCGGAACACCTCCCACAAGTTTCGCTCGCCCGTGCATACCGGGCAAGTAGTAATATGGCCGGCCGGCGGAATATCACGACGGGTATCGCCTTCGTCGATTGGAATCAGATCGAAAACTCTTCGATGTCGTGATGAGGTCCGTACGCGGTTAGGTCGTGGTGAAACCCCCGAGTCCGGCTGGAACAACGGCCGGCAAGATCCAGTGAGCTTAGGGCTCTCGGCGCCAACCTATTCGTAAGGCGGCACATCTGGTAAAAGTAGATGTTGCTTTTGGCTGACCAGTTCGGTGATCCTCTGAAGATAGTTGCGACCGCTGTAACGCCGGTCGTGATGGTGTCGGCGACCGCCATCCTGATCTCCGGCACGAATGCGCGTTACATCTCTATTTCCGACCGCGTCCGGACACTCACCCGCGAATTCCGCCAGCCGGACACTTCGACGGAGCGGAAATCGAACATTCGTCAGCAGATGGTGATCTTTCACCGCCGGCTTCATCTGGTATCCTGGGCCGCACGGGCCCTGTACGCTGCCGTCGCGTGTTTCGTTGTTCTCGCACTGCTGATTAGTGTTTCGGTATCGACAACGATCGCCCTGCAAGCCACAGCGTGGATGTTCCTGTTGGGTCTCGTTTTGATCGCCGCAGCGATCGTTTTACAACTGCTGGAACTGCATCAATCGAACAGAACCATCGATCTTGAATCTGTCGACGTGTACCCCGACGAGCACAAACCGCGGAGGCACGCGGATCGCTGATGGCTTCCGAGCCGCCATCTCGCGCGGCGTAGTATCTTCCCGGCACAGCTCAAAGCATCCATTTAGTTACTCGATCGTGTTATGCGTGCCTCCACGCGAGGGTTACTGCAAAACCCTTCCATCGCGTGATGCACCGCCACATGCGATGGCCGTACTTTTGGAACAGGAGGAACTTATGGCAGCAGCGGTGGCAAGTATAACAACGTTCTCCCGAACATCGGCAGTAAGAGCACTACCCCGTCGCATTCGCATCCTGACTGTGGGTGGCCAGCAACTGGTGCAAGAAGGTCTGGCCGCCATGATGGATCGTGAGGAAGATATGACGGTCGTGGCGACGGCTTACAGCGGGGAAGAGGCCATCGCCGATGTTCGGCGTTATCGGCCCGATGTCGTGACGCTGGATCTCCTGCTGCCGGACATGCCCGGAGAAGATCTGGCGCGGCAAATCCTGGCGGAGTTTCCAGGGACACGGATCGTAGCGATAACATCGGCACACGGCCACAGGCACATGCGGCGTGCCCTGGACGCCGGCGTCCACGGCTACCTGTCGAAAGCGGTTTCGGTTTCGGATCTCGTCGACGCGATTCGCCGCGTGCATGCGGGCGAACGGGTGTTACCCGCTCAGGTGGCGCTCCACACCGGCACACGGCTGTGCGGCGACGCGCTGACGCCGCGCGAGATCCAGATTCTGCAGCTGGTGGCGTGGGGCAACCGCAACTTTCAGATAGCCGAGCAGCTTTCGATTGCCGGAGAAACCGTCCGGATGTATATAAGGAGCATCCTTGAAAAGCTCGGCGCCAATGACCGCACGCATGCCTGCACGATTGCCGTGACACGCGGCATATTGCGGCTGGGCGACGACACGGCTTTCACCGCGCGTCCTGAAGGCATGGCCAACTCGCACGCCCGCCCCGGGCCGTTCCGCTTTGAGCGAGCGGCCGACTTGTGTCACGCCTCGACCCCGGGGGTCTGGACGAGGTGCGGCAAACGGCGCGAATGCAATCGGTGACCGGCCCAGCAATTCCATTCACGAGGCAGGCGCGATGGGGACATTAGAACAGGTGAAACAATGCGCCGCCGATTTGCACTGGCTGGCAACTCTCCTCACCGGCTGCCGCAAAATCGCGGCGGAAGTGATTATGGATGCCATGATTCCGGCAGACGATCCGAACACGTTCTTCTCCACCTGGATGCACCAATGGTCGAGGAAAATCGTGATTGCAAGAGCATTGGCTGTAGTCCGCGAAGACTGTTCTCGATTTGTCGGGTCTGGAAGGAAACATCTACTATCGCGACAACAGCACAGGCTGCGTTCCAACAGCGACCATGGGAGGATTCCGCATTTCTTGGGGATGCGCCCTGGCAGCTTGAGGCAAAACCGGGGACAGACGGAACTGTCCACCGTACGAAGCCGTATCTCGCTGATACCAGGCTGGCGGTCAGGGACAGTTTCGTCTGTCCCCGGTTTTGCCGCAGCCTGCCAGGCTGGCATGCCGTCGCGTGCCTGCCAATCTGGTCGCTGGTCAGGCAAGCCGTCTTACAGGCTCGTTCGGCGAATTGCCGTCGGGGTCGTTGCCGGTTGACCCGGGCTGCGGTTTCACAGGCCCCAGTAAGAGAGGATCTTTTGTTGCGTGCATCCAGCGATCCAGCCTGCCGCGCATTTCCGTGAGGACCGGCTGAGATGACGCATCCGCTACAAGATTTCGCCGTTCGTTCGGATCGAATATCAGATCGTATAGCTCTTCCGGCTCAACGTGCCGCTGTTTCCAGCCGTACTCCATCCAAAGCGATTTGCTCAACCCGTCGTCACAATTCGGAAGATTGGGATGATTCCGGCCGTCGTAGCGCTTGACATACTTGTACCGCTTGGTGCGTACCGCCCGTTTTGGCTCATAGGCGGCGTGATAGTTCACCTCGGCGAAAATCTGTTCGTTGATCTCCTGCTTTTCGCCCCGAACCAGCGGCATCATCGACTTCCCTTCGAGCCAGGCAGGCCTCTCCACATCCAGCAGATCGCAGAGCGTGGGATAGACGTCGAGATGCGATACCATGGCGTCGCAAACCTTACCGCCCGAGAAGCCGCCCGGACCGCGCATCATCAGCGACACGCCCATACCGAAGTCGAACAGATTGCACTTCATGTCCGGAAATGCGATGCCGTGATCGGTTGTGTAGATCACGAGTGTCTTTTCGGCCAGCCCATTCACATCGAGGGCCTTCAGGATTTCGCCCACGGCATTGTCGAGCGCACGGGCGCTGTTCTTAAAGTCGGCGATGTCCTGCCGGGTCTTTGGCGTATCCGGCAGGGGAGGGGCTGCGAACGTATAGCGGGACGCCTCGGCCGGCGCCGTGCGGAACGGGCGATGCGTCTCGAAGAATCCTATGTCCGCAAAGAACGGCTGTTGGGGCGCATGATTCAAAAAATCCAGCGCGACCGGCGTCACATCCTCCACGTGCGTGCTCTTCGGCTTCACCACCTTATCGAATCCGATCACGTTCGGATCGCGGGCGATGTGCTGCAGGCCGAGCAGCGTGGAGTAATACCCGGCGGTACGGAGCGTATGGCTGATGTGCTTCCCGTAGTCCGGCATGGTAAATCCGCGATTCACCAGGCCGAGCATGCCGTTGGTGTGCGGACAACAGCCCGTCAGCAGGCTGGCGCGACTGGGCGAGCACGTAGGCGCGGCGTTGAACGCCTGCCGGAAAAGCATGCCGCCTTCGGCCAGACGTTGCAGGTTGGGCGCGGGCACAGCGAATCCGTACGGCTGCAGGAAACGCCCTGTATCGTGGGAGTGAAGATAAATAATGTTGGGCCGCATTTTACTCGATTGCGCCAAAGCGGCCGATCCGGCGACGGCAGTTTGCAGAAACTTGCGGCGTTCCATTTCAATACTCCAGTCGCATGCCCAATTCAATCTGGCGGGCCGGTTGGGCCGACGTCACCTGCCCGAATGTGGGCGCTCCGAAGGTCGTGTTCGGATTGCCGAAATTCGTGTGATTCATAAGATTAAAGAACTCGGCGCGGAACTGAAATGTAGCGCGCTCGCGGATTTTGAATCTTCGCTGGATGGAGATATCGCTGTTGAAAAATCGCGGCGCTCGCACGATGCCGACGCCTTCGCTGCCGAACTGGTACGTGGCGGGTTGAGCGAACGCGCCGGTGTCGAACCACTTCAGCACAGTCCGGTTATCGAGATTCGGATTTTGCAGGACATTGGCGCGTTGCGCTCCAGCGGAGAACGCATTGGTGGTGTTGGTCTGGGTCACGATCGTGAGCGGCGCCCCTGACTGCCACGCGGTCACGTTGGAAAGGGACCATCCGCCGGCCAGTCGCGCCGCGAGCCCTTGCGTTACCCATCGTTTGCCCTCGCCGAACGGAAACTCGTAGACGGTGCTGAACACGAAACGATTCTCGATGTCGTTGCCGGAATATCCGTAGTCCGCGCGGCGGTTGTAATAATTCGAATACGGTCCGTTGTTCGCTCCGGCCACAGTTCCGCCCTCGAAAGAATTGTCCAGAAACTTCGATCGTGTGTAGCTCGCCACCAGGTTCAACCCACGCGAGAATCTCTTCTCAAACCGGATCACGCCGCCATAGTAGTTCGATACAGCCAGCGTCGGCGAGACGATGGAGACATTGCTGAACTGAGGAAACGGCCGGTCAATCTGCGAACTGTGTCCGGGGCCGAGTACCTGCGGCAGGATTTGATTGATCGGCAAAGCCGCGTTCGGCAGTTTGCGTCCGTCATTACCCAGAAAGGTCACCTGCACCATCGACGAGCCCGCCAGCTGATGCTCGATGCCGAAGTTGAACTGCTCCGCATAACCGGCGCGGCGTCCTTCGTCGAAGAACGTGACCGCCGTCGTAGGTGTCTTGCCGAGTGGCACCGCTCCGAACGAATCGTTCAGAGGCGTGCGCGTGAAGGTGGGCGGCCCTTGGCTCAACGTGAACGGGAATGTCAAACCGTTATCCGGGCTGGCAACCGAGATTGACGTGCTGAATCCCAAGGTGGCCTGATTCGGTACGCCGGCGTCGAACGGGTGGGAGTAAAAGATGCCGAATCCGCCGCGCAGTACCGTCTTTTCGGAGTTGAAAGGACGCCACGCAAAGCCTACGCGGGGCCCGAAATTGTTGTAGTCGCCGTTGTAGGCCGTGGTGCGGAATCCGTTCAGACCCATGAATTTCACCACGCCCGGCGTCCCCGACACAGGATTGATCTGATGCGCATCGAAGCCGTTGAACCGGTTGTTGGAGTCCGACATCGGCGTATCCGTCTCCCACCGCAGCCCGAGATTCAACGTCAGACGCTGACTCACGGTCCAGTCATCCTGGACATAACCCGCCAGATACCACATCACCCGGTTGAGCACATCCGTCTGATTTTCAGCGAACGAGTTCGGGATACCCAGTAGCATCGACGCAAGCGCGTTACCGGTGGCTGCATTGCCGGGCAGTCCGCTGGCCTGCGTGGCGAAGGTGAACGACCCCGACGCGGTCGACAGATTGACCTCGTGGTTGACCTGCCGGTCCGACTCGAAGCCGAACTTAATGGCATGCTTCGCCAATACCCAGGAGAAGACGTCCACAATCTGGTTCTGGAAAATCGGGAACTGCCGTCGTTCCTGATTCGTCACGCCCATGGCCGTATAACCAGCCGGTTGAAAATTCGGGAACGCATTGTCCGGCAGGTTCGGAATTCCGATCTTCCCCGCATAATTCTGGCCGAGTCCGTGACTGGTTGCGTGCGAATAGCGGTCGCTGAATTCCCAGCGCAGGTCGTTGACTTTCGTCGGGCTCATGATGCGCGTCCATGCGGCGTGCCAAACGTGCTCGTGCGCGGGCAGAAATGTGTTTGGGTCCGCCGCTGGATCGGGAAAGGTGCTGGTTGTGGTGCTGTCTTCGTTATCGTAAATGTACCGTCCGGTCAGCTTGTTCCGGTCGTTGAAATTATGATCGACCTTGCCTTCCAGGAACTTCGCGTTGATGCCGTTCACAATGTTGCCCTGCTCGGTATTGCCGGAGATGTTCGGCAGGGGGTAAAAGGACATAGCCTTCAACCCCGCAGCATCGATTCGATTCGCCGGAATGACGTTGTTCGGGAACTGCGTACGGGTGGTCACCCCTCCTACGGTAGTTGTCGAGGCCGGATCGTAAATTGGAACCAGCTTGCCCCCGCTAAGGGTCTGGGAGAAGTCGCCCGTCCGCTGCAGCGCGGTCGGCGCGATTACAGTCTGCACCGCGCCCACTCGTCGCGGCCTGCCCTGATAGGCGAAGAAGAAGAACGTCTTGTTGTGCCGGATGGGGCCTCCGACCGTACCGCCGTAAACATTCGACCGCAGCGATGGGGACACCTTCTTCCCGTTGACCACGGGCGCGAAGAAGCCCGGCGCATCCAACTTGTTGTTGCGGAAGTATTCGAAAAGGCTCCCATGAAACTGATTGGTGCCCGACCTGGTCGTCTCGACGATCACACCACCGGCCGATCCGCCGTATTCAGCCGAGTAGTTGTTCTGCAGAACCTTGATCTCCTCCACCACATCGACCGGCGGATCGAGATCCATCTGTCCGATGCCCATGCGCATGTTCTCGCCGGTGCCGCCATCGATCCAGAACATCTGGCTTTGGGTCCGGCCGCCTGCCAGGCTGAAGTTCGGCTTCTGGCCCGCATCGTAGCCATTGAACACCGCTCCGCCGGTCAGCGCGATTGCGTTCATGGTCCGGCGATCACCCAGCGGCAGGTCGGAAATGCTGCGCGACTCGATAAGCTGGGTAACATCCGACGTCCTCGACTCAACCAGCGGGGCCTCGGCCGTGATATTGACCGTTTCGTTGACCCCGCCCAACTCGAGCCGCACGTCGAGGCCGAGGACCTCGCCGGTGGAAAGGTTCAGGCTCTCCCGCACGTATTTACGGAACCCCTGATGTTCCACTTCAAGCGAATAAGTGCCCACAGGCAGATTGGGCAGCGAATAAAATCCCGATTCGTTCGTCTTGACGGCAGTGTGCACGCCGGTGGCGGAATTCGTGGCGGTTACGCCGGCGGCCGCAACCACCGCGCCCTGGGCGTCGGTGACGATGCCGCTGATGGTGGCCAACGCCTGCGGGTGGGCGGGAATCGAAGCAAATGCGAACAGCAGCGCAATCGAGAGGGGAATGCGTTTACTCATGTCTCCAGCTTTCGCGGAATCAACGGGATTATACAGCAACTTTCCAGGGACTGCGGTGCGTGCGCGTCAGGTACGCCCGCGCTTCCTTCTGCCGGACCGTGAATGTCGCGGCGTCCCAGTCGACTTTCACGCCACTGCGGAGCGCGACGTTAGCCAGGTGGCAGGATATCGTCGAACGGTTGCAGATCTCTATATCGCTGGCCGGCTTTTGCCGCGTCCGCACACAGTGGACAAAATTAGCCCAGTGCTTCACGTTCGAAACATCCGACTTCTTCTCCTCCGCCGGCTGCAGATCCGATCCCTTCTCCGGCAGGATGCGATACATGGCGCGGTCGAGGTACAACGTGCCGCGCGAGCCGTGAAACGTGATGCCGTACTCGAACAGGCCCTGATCCCGATTGAGCATCATCTGGCGATTTCCGAAGCGCGTTTCGTAGACCGCTATAAAGCCCGGATATTCGAATGTGGACTGCTGCGTATCGGGCGTTTCGCGGTTATCCTTGAGCCAGTATTTGCCGCCCAGGCATGTCACTGACTTCGGCATGGCTTCATCAAACGCCATTTGGATGATATCGACGAGGTGGACGCCCCAGTCTGACATCATTCCGCCGGCATAGTCCCAGAAATACCGGAATTGCGAATACGGAAACAGCTTGCGGTCGGCGCCGAAGCGGTTCCGGTTGAACGGCCGCTTCGGGGCCGGCCCCAGCCACATGTCCCAATCCAGCCCGTTCGGAGCTTCGCTGTCCGGTGGATTGCCGATGCCCTCTTCGGGCAGATTCATGTGCGTCCACGCCCGGCAGAACGTGATCTTGCCCAGTTGGCCGCTGCGCACGATCTCGACCGCTTTCTGAAAATGCGCGCCGGAGCGCTGCATGGTTCCGGCCTGGACCACGCGATTGTACTTTCGTGCGGCTTCGACCATCTTCATGCCTTCGTCGACGGCCACGGAAACCGGCTTCTCGACGTACACATCCTTTCCCGCCTTGCAAGCTTCGACCGTCATGTAGGCATGCCAGTGATCCGGCGTGGCGATGCAGACCGCGTCGATCGATTTATCCGCGAGAATCTCGCGAAAATCGCGGACTTCACGGGGCTGGTGCCCGCGTTTGCGCGCGGCGGCTGCCGCCTGTTCCAGGTGAGGCTGATAGGCATCGCAGACCGCCACCACCTGGATCTCCGGCTGGTCCATGGCGAATCCCATATCGGCCGTGCCCATCAGGCCGACACCGATGAACCCCATGGCAATGCGGTCGTTCGCTGCGCGCGCTTGCGGTGCATAAAGTGATGTAGCCAGCCCGGCGCCGGCGCTCTTCAAGAAATCCCGTCGTTTGGTTTCCATTTCGATCCTTACTTGCCGGATTCCTGAGCTTTCGCAAACAGTCCGTATCCGGCATGTTGAAAGCCGCTCAAAGACTCGCGCGTGATCTGGATCGCCAGGGCACGGTCGCCCGAACTGATGGCCTCCACGATACGGCGATGGCCGCGGGCGTTCGCAACCAGATCGAACTCCTCGTGCGCGGCCACTTTGACCATGACGAATGCGAACAGCGGAATCGTGATCTGGGAAAGAGCCTTCAGCAGGAACGGATTGTCCGCAAACCGCCAGATGGTGCGGTGAAACTCCAGATCGACGCGGTAGTATCGCTGCGCGTCGCGGGTCTGCGCAGCGGCTTCCAGATCGTTCAGCACACGTGCAAGCTCGTTGGACTTGTCGGCCGTCCAGTGCTCCATCGCCAGATCGACAGCCAATGCCTCCCATTCGATGCGAAGGCGGAAAATCTGGCGAACTTCCTTCTCCGTCAGTTCGACCACCGTACAGCCGCGATTCGGATGACGCACCACCAGCCCTTCGTCCTGCAGGCTTTCCAATGCCTCGCGCACGGTCGGCTGCCCGATCCCGAGTTGGTGCGCGATCCGCGTTTCCACGATCCGCTCGCCTGAGCGCAACTTCCCGCTGATGATCAGTTCGCGGAGAAAGTGCTTGACCTGCCCGCTCATGCTGGGCTTTTGAAACAACTCGCGGGAGAATTGGTTAAATTCGTTCGCGAGTGGCGTTCCCATAGAGTCGTCTCCTATGATTTTCGCGGCACAACCGGCACGGTCAGGACCGAGGGTCGTGCCCCGTCGTGATAAATGCGAATTGTAGGAGCGCGGCGTGCCGCATCAGAACTCCAGTTTGAGGCCGACCTGGATCCGGCGCTCGCCATATGCGCTGGAGACCGCTCCAAATGCGGGCGAATCGAAGCTCGCCGTCGGATTGTTGAAGTGCGGTGTGTTCAGGACATTGAAGAATTCGCCGCGGAACTGCATGCGGAAGCGCTCCCGGATGACGAAGTTCCGGAAGATCGAGCTGTCGTAGTCCAGCAGCCCCGGCCCGACCAGAATGTTCTTTCCGGCGTTTCCGAACTGCAGCGGAGCGGCGCGCGTGAACGCCGTCGTGTCGAACCAAGTGGTCCCCGGCCCAATGCCGTAGGGATAAGTGACCGGACGGATCACGTTCGGACGATTGGCCGCGCTGACTGCGTTGAGAGCCGACGCATCGGCGGTCACTCCGAAGAAGTTTCCCGTTTTGGCGACGAAGATGCCATTGAACGCCCAATTGCCGACGATCCGTGAAGCGAGTCCGTGCGTGAGATACTTCTTGCCGCGCCCAAACGGCAATTCGTAAACGTGGCTGAGGACGAACGTATGTGCCGCGGTTCCGGCCGTCGGGCCGAAATCGTAATTGTGCGGCGCCCAGAGGCTCGAAATCTGCTCGTTGTCCAACGCCCGCGAGAACGTGTAAGCGATCTGGAAGTACAAACCGCTGTGAAACTGACGCTTTGCCAGGACCTGCAGCGAGTTGTAATGAGAGTCCTTGATCGTCGACCGCGTATTGGTCACGCTGGTGCGGCCGAATGCCAGGAAGAGCTGCCGTCCCGCCGCTCCGGTGCCTGGAGGCGACTGATTAAAGTCATACTGCACCGGCTGGTGGAACCCGTGATTGCCCACGTAGCTCACTTCGAGCGAAACGTCGCCCGGCAGCGCCTGCTGGACCGTCGTGTTCCACGAAGCCACGTAGGGAAACTGCGAATTGTCCGGAATGAACCAGTAGACCTGCTCCGGGGCCGGACTGATGATGCCGTTACTCGGCACTGCGGGAGCGGTCGGGAAGGGAACGACGTTGATGTTGCCCTCGGGTAGAAAATCGTTCAGGACGCCCCAGGCGGCGTTGATGGTGGAGGGGTACATGCCGCCGAGCGTCGCACCGTAGAACCCGAAGGTGTGGGCGAAGTAGCTTAATCCATATCCGCCGCGGATCACCGTTTTGTTGCGCGGACGGTACGCGAAGCCGACGCGCGGCGCCCAGTTGTTCTTATCCCACTGCACGCCCGCCGAAAGCGGAACATCGCCCAGACCCGCCACCAGCACGGTATTGTTCTGCGGCTGATAATTGGCCTGACCGCCAGGCCGGCGCGATCCAGGCGCGGACCACAATTCGTAGCGCAGGCCGATGTTCAAGGTGAGCTTGCTGTTCACCTGCCACGTATCCTGGCCGAAGAACATGTATTGATAGCCAATGCTGGTGGGAAACGCCAGCGGTACGGTGCGCTGCACGTAATCGGGTAGCCCGAGCATGAAGCTGGCGAAAGCATTCGACGAATCGACAGCCGGTCCGCCTTTTGTGCCGGTCACGCTCGGGTTGAACGTGAACGTACCGCGCGTGCCGGAGTTGCCTTGCAGCAGATCCCCGCGGATCTTCCGAATATCGGTTCCCCATTTGAAGGTGTGGCGGCCATGGATCTTCGTCCAGGTGTTGACGATGTCGTACGTCTCGGTGATCTGGTTGCTCGGTAACTGGCCTGGAATCCCGATATTCAGGAACCCGCTGATCGCCATCAGGGGAAGACCGCCGGTGGTGTGGAGGTCGCCCGTGTATACGCCGGAAATGCCTAATTGAGCCGCCGTCTGCTTGTCCCAGCCCGGGCCGTTGGCATCGCTGAAAGCGCGCGCGAAACCAATGCGTGCTTCGGTCAGCAAGGTGGGTGAAAACGTGTGTGTGCCGTTGATGGACGCGCCCTGGTTGCGCCCGTGGGAGATGTTGATCACGCCCGTGTTCGAACCGCTGGGCCCGCCGAAATCGCCGAAGATACCGGGATCCGTGTCGTTGAATTGAAAGTAGCTGTACTTTACGAACAGGTTCGTCTTCTGCCCGAAGCGATGATCCACGCGTACGTCGGTGGCGTAGTTGTCCAGCGAGAAGAGCGTGGACTGGGCGAAGTTATTCGCGAGCGAATTTGTCATCGGCTCCGGAATATTCTTCAACACGTTGACCGCGACCGGACTGAGACGGTTGGCCGGGATAATGTTCCCGGCGAACGCCTGGCGTCCAGAGCCGTCCGGATTACCGGTGAGCGGATCGTAGATCGGGAAGCGCGCCTGCGAGAAGTTCCCCTGGCGGAAAGCGTCCACCGGGAGCGTGAACAGCGCACCCGCACGGCCGATCCGCATGTTGTTGCCCTGAAAATCGGCAAAGAAGAAGGTCTGATCGTGCTGAATCGGCCCTTCCACGGTCGCCACATACTGATCGCGATTTTGCCGCGGCTTGCGGGTGGCGAAGAAATTCTGAGCGTTCAAACCGCTGTCGTTGTGGAACAGCGCCGCGCTGCCGTGATACTGGTTCGTGCCGCCGCGGGTCACCACGTTGACCATGGCGCCGCCTACCGTGCCGGACTCCGCGTCATAGTTGCTGGTCGTGATTTGAACTTCGCCGATGGCTTCCGGAGGCGGCAGGATCATGGTCGTCGAGAGCACGTTCTCCTTGTTGAGGACGCCGTCCATCAGATAGCTGTTCGCGCTCGTCGGCGTGCCGTTGACCGCCGTGTCGGAGTTGCCATTCGCGACCGACGAGTTGTAGTTGTTCTCCGGATTCCAATAGTTCGCCGGAATCCCGGCGCCCGGGATCAGCAGCAGCGTTGTCTGATAATTCCGGCCGAGCCGCGGCAGATCGACCACGGCTTTCGGATCAATGGCGCGGGCGATCTCCGCCCGGTCCGTTTGCAGCAGCGTCTGCGTACCGGTCACGGTGACGGAATCGGAAATATTGCCGACTTCCATCTGCGCGTTGACGCGCACGCTGGCGCCGAGCGTCAGCTCGATTCCGGAACGTTCGAAAGTCTTAAATCCGGGCGCGGAAATCTTCACGCTGTAGATGCCGGGTTGCAAATAGGGAAGCGTGTACGTACCGTCCGCGCTGGTGACGGTCTTCTTTACCGTGCCGTGCTGTGTATCCGTGAATTCGACAGTGGCAGCCGGCACCACGCTCTGGCTGCTGTCGGTGACTTGCCCGACGAACGTACCGCTGACCGTCTGGGCGTTCAAAGAAACGGCGAACGCGAAAAGCGAGACGCAAAGACGTGTTAGCATCTCTTACCCCTCCATGTGTGATTTGTTGCAGAATACAACAGTTGGACGAGAAATGCAAGATGATCGTTAATCTATGATTTTTTATTCCGTCGAAAAATAGATTCCGCTTTGGTCTGTTATTAGAAAATCAGTTTGATACCGAGTTGAACCTGCCGAGGAAGATTCTCCTGAGAAAGGACGCGCCCGAAAGTGGGCGACCCTAATACCGTATTCGGGGCGGCGAACAGGGGCGTGTTCAGCATGTTGAAAGCCTCGCCGCGCAGGCTGAGCACGAACTTTTCGGCGAATCGGAAATCTTTGAATAGCGAGAAATCGAGGTTCTTGGCGTTATCGGAACGCACGTCGGAGTTGCGCGCCAGATTGCCGAACGTGAATTGCTGCGGTTGCAGGATCTGGTTGGTATCAAACCAGCGGTTGATGGTTCGGGCGCTGCCGAGATCGGGACTGATGCCGGTGGAGTCCGGCCGTTGACCGCCGCCATACGAGAAAGTGGTGTTTTGCGCGGTGTAGAAGATGATCGGCTGCCCGACCGAGAGCGTTAGGATCCCGTTTACCTGCCAACCGCCCAGGATGCGGTCAATCGGGCCGGTCCAGTTCGAGCCGAATGACTTGCCTCGACCGAATGGAAGTTCGTAAGTCGCGTTCAGGACGAAGCGGTGCGGCTGGTCATAAGCCGAGATGGCGCGATCGCAGGCGCGGCAATACCAGTTGCGCATATTGCCCCATGGCGCTGCCCAGAAGCCGTCTACGCCGTCGCTGATCGTCTTCGACCAGGTATAGGCCGCCAGCAGACTCAGTCCGCGCGAGTATCTCTTCTCGAATCTGGCTTGCAAGGCGTGATAGTTGGAATTGCCCCACGAAGCTGCATTCGCCAGGACACCGTTGAACTCCGGAAACGGCCGCAGCAGGTATCCGCGCTGCACGGTCGGTTGGGCCAGCACTCCGGTCTGTATCTGGCCGAAAAACGGGTTCGGCACCTGGTCAAACAGTTGGTTGCCCAAGCTCAGAAACTGCGGATTGAGCTGATCGAGCTGCGCGGTGTAGAACGCCAGGTGGGTACCCTTGTTGCCGGCGTAAGCGATCTCGAGTACGAGATCCTCCCCGATGCTGCGTTGCACGGTGAAATTCCACTGCTGGTTATAAGGGGTCATCATCGCCTGGGGCCAAGGACCATTGAGCCCGAGGCCGACCTGCGTCAGCAGACCGTCGGCGGAACCGCGCGGGAGATTAAAGCCGCTGGGAAATGGATTTCGCAGCAGATCGTGCGGCGTGATCCCGTCCAGTGTTCCCAGCCAAGGTGTGGATGAGGAAAACGCTCCCCCCACGTAGGCAGAATTGGCCGTATAGGGCGCGGCGCCGAAGAAGATGCCGTATCCGGAACGGATCACGGTTTTCGGATTCAGCAGGTAGGCGAAACCGACACGGGGATTCCATTTGCGCAGTTCGGCGTCGCGAATGTTGTGGCGGCCCAGGCTGCTGCCGGCGAACAGGTAGCCGCCGCGCACGTCGAAACCGGCGGTTTTCGAAAGTGGATTCAGCACGGAAAGGTCGATCGCACTCATCGAGTCGTAACGCTCCGTTTCACCGGTCTCGAGATCCCAGCGCAGGCCAAGGTTCACCGTGAGTTTGCTCGAAAGCTTGAAATCGTCCTGCGCATAAAATCCAAAGTAACGATTGGCATTGGCCGGAAGCACCTGATGGCTGATCGCGCCGCTGCCCGTACCGAGCAGGAAGGAAGCGTACCCAATCCCGCCGAGAGTGCTCGGCACGCGCGGATCCGGCCCTTGCGTCATATCGCGGGCGAAACCGAACTCGCCGGACGGCGCGCTCACGTTCGGCTGTCCCAACTGAGCATTGTTGACGTAATTGAAACGGATGTCCGTTCCGAACTTCAGGCTGTGACGACCCAAAACCTTCATCACGTCCGCCACCAGCATATGGGTATAGGTGCTGAGCAGGTAAAAATCACCGCCGTTGGGTCCCAGCTGGGTCATATCCTGGATGGTGATCGTGGGAAACACGTGACCGTTCGCCACCGAATCGATCGAGCCCGGCAGACCGAGAGACTGCACGCTGAAGCCGTTACTCCAGGGAAAGCGGTTGCCGCGAATGCGCGCAAATCCGTAGCGAACATTCAGGACCGTGGTGTTGTTCAGGGTGTCCGTATAGTCGAGCGCGCCGTTCTGCAGCCGCTGATTCATCGGATCGCAGCAACCCGGATCGGCGATGTTTCCCCAGAAATTCGGCTTGCTGTACATGCTATCCATGTGCGTGTATCTGCCGAAGACACGCCGGCGGTCGTTGAACACATGGTCGATTTTGAATTCAGTACGGTCCTGTGGTTGAGGAATCGAAGACTGTACGACGAAATTGTTCTGATGCGTAAACGGGAGGCCGGGGCTATTAGGCAACGGATAATATTTCTGCGCATTCAAAGCCACCGGGTCCATACGGCCCTGCGGAACCGCGTTGCCGGGAAACGGATCGCGAAGGGAGGTGCCCGGTTTATCGGGGTTCGGCCGAGTGCTGAACGGATCATAGATCGTGATCACCTGACCGGCGGCATTCAATGTCTGGCTGAAATCGCCGCGACGCTGCAATTCCGTGGGGACAGTTTGCTGTGCGAACTGTGCCTGCGCAATCCGCTGGCCTTCATAGGTGAAGTAAAAAAACGAGCGATTCTTGCCGTTATAGAGCTTGGGAAAATAGACAGGCCCGCCGACGCTCGCGCCGAACTGGTTGCGCTTGAAACTGGCGAGCGGCAGGCCGGCGCTGTTGGCGAAGAAGTTGTTGGCGTCGAGCATGCTGTTACGCAGATATTCGAAGGCATCGCCGTGTATCCGGTTGGTTCCGGACTTGCTGGCCATCGTCACGAGACCGCCGCCGCTACGCCCGTATTCCGCCGAATACGCGTTCGTTTGGATGCGGAACTCCTGCACACCTTCCACCGAAGGAATCGCGCTGATGATCGGAATCGTGGGGGCATTGCTCGGCACGTCCACGGTCACTCCGTCGACCAATATGGCGCTGGTCGCCTCCTGGCTGCCGTTCACGATGAAACGGTTGCCCAGAAATGTGTCGCCGATTCCGGTCAACTGCCGTGCCGTGGAGACGCCCGGCACCAGGCTGGCAAGACTATAGATGTTGCGGCCGTTCAGGGGCAGATCCTCGATCCGCTTGTTCTCGACGATGGCGCTGAGGCTGGACGTCGAGGGCTCGATGAGTTGTGCTCCCGCCCGGACTTCCAGTTGCTGCGAAACGGCGCCCAGCTCAAGGCGCACGTTTACGGCGGCCTTCTGCTGGGTGGTCAAAGGAATTGCATCCAGCACGTACTCGTGAAAGCCCGGCTTGGACGCTTTCAACTGATAGTTGCCCGGGGGTAACGTCGGTACGACATATAGGCCCGTCGCATTGGTGAGTGTACGAAATTCTGTCTTGCGATCCAGGTCCGTGATGGTGATCGACACGTCGGCGAGTACCGCGCCGCTGCTGTCCGTGACAATCCCGGAGATCGATCCCGTCGCCGACTGCGCCACAGCCGCGGCTGTCGAAAGGAAAAATAGGGTCAAAAGCGCTGTGCAACGTGGCATATTCGAATCCCTCTCGTACCGGGTTACGCCCCAGTTGGCGCCAGTATACACCCGGGGTAAATTTTGCGGAACGGCCAGCCAGAACCATTTTGTGCGGCTTCATCCACCTGGCAGATTGCTGGAAAAAAGCTGTCGGACAACCTTTTCGCCGTCCCGCAAATAGCAGATTCAGCGAATTGCCTTGCGAAAAAGGAGTCTGGCACGCTTTCAGAGTCTGACACTATCTTTCAGTAACCTGCAGGCGAGTTTCTTACTTCCGGGTTGGGAGCAGCGTGATCACGAGCTCGTGGCTTGGCTGCAGCGTCACCTCTTGGCGAAAATAACAACTACTCGCTGTCCTTGCCGCCTCACGTCGTGCTGCACCCGCTGTGATCCAACCGTTACCGACGACTTACTGCCGGAGGCGCCTGCCGCTAATTCCACTGTCTTCGCCGCCAGTTTCCCGTACAGGGTCGTTACCGCGAAACGAACCGTTCCGTTTCGGGCTTCCTGCGTGAACCGGCCCCATCCTGTCGCGGCTGACCAGAATGAGGCGAAACGTTCGAGGTTCATCCCCGGCGCGGCGATTACGGATTTGTCTGCTCCGTTGTATCGGAAACCGCTCAGCGCCGCGATTCCGGACCACGTGATTCGTCGGGAGCTGCCTCGGACTGAGAACGCGGGTTGGGTTGCATTGCGATGTGGCTCATGGCGAGTGGTTCCGTCGCGGCGAAGCCGGGGCGATTTTGTTTATGCTGAACGCTTCGTCCAACCGAGGACGCCGGACTAAGGGCGCTGTTTCCAAATCGGCTACGCGGATGTTGACGAGGGCGAGGGTTGGCGGCGGCGGGTCTGCCGGGCGCGCGATGAGGCCGAGAGGAGGCCAATGGCTCGCCGGTGCTTCGGGGCCGCCCGATCTGCGAAACTCAAATTAGCAATGCCCCGCCTGCTGCTCGTCGCAGCTACGACCGGATACCAGGTGCGCGTGTTTGCCGATGCCGCCCGGGCGCTCGGTGTGGACGTCGCGCTCGCTACGGACAGGTGCCATGTGCTCGATGATCCGTGGGGCGATCACGCCCTTCCCGTGCGCTTCGATGACCCGGCGGAGTCAGTGGAGACAATTGCGGCAGCCGGTCCGTTCGATGGCGTGGTGGCGGTGGGGGATCGGCCGGCGCTGGTGGCCGCGGACGCAGCAGCGCGGCTCGGGCTTGCGTTCCATCCGCCCGCGGCGGTGCGCGCCTGTCACGATAAGTATCTGGCGCGGCAGCTTTATCGCGCTGCGGGGTTGCCCGTGCCTTCGTTCTTTCGGGCGGCAGTGACGGAGAACGCGCGGGATCTGGCGGGGCGTGCGCCTTATCCTTGCGTATTGAAGCCGCTTGGGCTGTCAGGGAGCCGCGGCGTGATTCGCGCTGATGACGTGGAGGAGTTCGTCACCGCGTTTGCGCGGATCCGGTCGCTGCTGGCTACTCCCGACGTGCTGGTGACACGCGAGGAGCAGAATCGGTATGTCCAGGTGGAGAGCTTCATTCCGGGGCGCGAGTTTGCACTGGAAGGGCTGATGTCGCGTGGCGAGTTGGAGGTGATCGCGCTGTTCGATAAGCCTGATCCGCTTAACGGGCCGTTTTTCGAGGAAACGATTTACGTGACGCCGTCGCGCGAGAGCGCAGCGGTACAGGAGGCGTTGATTGCGGCGACGCGGCGCGCCGTGCGGGTGCTGGGGTTGAGCGACGGTCCGGTTCACGCCGAGATGCGGTACAACGACGAGGGCGCATGGATGCTGGAAGTGGCGGCACGGCCGATCGGCGGGTTGTGCTCGCGGGCATTGCGCTTTGCGGATGGCGAGACGCTGGAACAGGTAATCATCCGGCATGCGTTGAAAATTGGGGAATGCTCCGTCTGTCCCCGCATTTCCGCGGCGTCGGGGGTCATGATGATCCCGATTCCGCGAGCGGGCGTTTATCAGGACGTCGCTGGCGTGGAGCACGCCGGGGCCGAGGTGATCATCACGGCCAAACAGGGGCAGAAACTCCTGCCACTGCCTGAGGGGTCGAGCTATTTAGGCTTTA
>Ga0070741_10009738_pt1 | contig 18493 bp, 16 predicted proteins | sample Coa_R1_4_FD_66440 | JGI IMG/M metagenome (GOLD analysis project Ga0070741, IMG submission 66440) | Surface soil microbial communities from Centralia Pennsylvania, which are recovering from an underground coalmine fire - Coalmine... | ecosystem: Environmental > Terrestrial > Soil > Unclassified ...
CGTGGGCAGCGGCATCCCGATCTGGATTCGCAACACATTCGCCCCGGAAAAGCCCGGCACGCTGATCTGTGCGCAACCGCAATCGGCACTGCCGGTCAAGGGCATCACCAGCATCGAGCGGGTTGCGCTGATCAACCTCGAGGGGGCCGGCATGATCGGGGTGCCCGGTACGGCTCACCGGCTGTTCGGCGCGCTACGCGATGAGCGCATCTCGGTGATTCTCATCTCTCAGGGCAGCTCGGAGCACTCGATCTGCTGTGCCATCCCGCAGGAGCAGGCCGAACGCGCCGCGGGGGTGATCCGTCAGGCGTTCGAACGCGAGCTGAAGGAAGGCCAGATCCAGAACGTGGATATCGATCCCGAACTGGCCATTCTGGCGGTCGTCGGCGATGGCATGGCGGGCACACCCGGCGTGGCCGCGAAAGTCTTCAATGCTCTCGGAACCAGCACGGTGAATGTGCGCGCCATTGCCCAAGGCGCCTCCGAGCGCAACATTTCGGTGGTCGTCGACGGGCGCCATGCCACGCGCGCGCTTCGTGCCGTGCATGCCGGGCTGTACCTCTCACCGCACACCATCTCGATCGGCCTCATCGGGCCGGGCACCGTCGGCCGCGTGCTGCTCGATCAGCTCGCCTCCCAGAGCGGGCGGCTGCGCCAGGAGTTCAAGCTCGACCTGCGAGTGCGAGGTCTGCTCGCCTCCAGGCGGATGCTGCTTTCGGAGAGCGGGGTGCCGCTCGCCCACTGGAAGCAGCAGTTCAGCGAACAAGCCATCGAGGCCAACTTCGGGCGCTTCCTCGAGCACGTGCGGGTCGACTATCTGGCCCACACGGTCATCATCGACTGCACGGCCAGCGCCGAAGTGGCCAAGCACTATCCACAGTGGCTGGCCGCCGGCATTCACATCGTCACCCCAAACAAGAAAGCCAACAGCGCCGATCTGGCTTTCTATCGCAGTCTGCGCGATGCGCGGCGGGCGGGCAGTGCGCATTATCTGTACGAGGCGACCGTCGGTGCAGGGCTGCCGATCGTGCAGACCCTGCGTGATCTGCGCGAGACGGGCGATGACATCGAGAGTGTGGAAGGCATCTTCTCGGGCACGCTCGCGTATCTTTTCAACCTCTACGATGGACGCATGCCCTTTTCGGACATCGTGCGTGAGGCCCGCCAGCGAGGCTATACAGAGCCGGATCCGCGCGATGACCTCTCGGGAATGGATGTCGCTCGCAAGCTCATCATTCTCGGTCGCGAGATGGGCCTGAAACTGGAGCTCTCCGATGTGAGCGTCGAGAGTTTGGTGCCACCCGGACTGGATAGCGGCTCGATCGAGGAGTTCATGAGCCGCCTCCCGCAACACGATGCAGCGATGAGCGCCCGAGTGGCCGCGGCGCATGGCCGCGGCAAGGTGCTCCGTTATGTTGGTCGTCTGACCGCGGACGGCAAGGCAACCGTTGGACTCATGGAGCTCGACACGAAGCACCCGTTCGCGAACATCGCCTTAACGGACAACGTGGTGCGCTTTGCGACGCGCCGCTACTGTGACAACCCCCTCATCGTGCAGGGGCCCGGTGCCGGACCGGAGGTCACCGCTGGCGGAGTATTTGCAGATCTGCTGCGACTTGCCGCGTATCTGGGTGCGCGGCTTTGAGCGCGCTGCAGCCGGAGTCCCGGCATGATCGGGCCACGGCCTTCGCGCCGGCCTCCGTCGGCAACGTCGCCATCGGATTCGACATCCTGGGCTTTGCCGTGGATGCTCTCGGGGATCGCGTGACGGTTGCGCGGCGCGAGCAGCCCGGCGTGTACATCAGCCGGGTTCACGGCATCGCCGGCGAGCTGCCCCGGGATCCGAGGCGCAATACGGCCGGGCAGGCTCTGCTCGCCATGCGCGAGTCGCTGCAGCTGGACTTCGGCTTCACGCTCGAGATCCAGAAGGGCATTCCCCTGGGCTCGGGCCTCGGCGGCTCCGCGGCCTCCGCTGTCGGGGCGGTCGTGGCCGCTAACGCACTCCTGCCTGCCCCGTGCGGCAAGCTGGAGCTGCTGAAGTTCGCCATGCAGGGCGAGGCGGTTGCCAGCGGCTCGCTGCACGTGGACAACATCTCGCCCTCGCTCTTCGGGGGCCTGGTACTCACTGTCGGAATCGACCATCCCCGGGTCAAGCAGATCCCCGTGCCGCCCGAGGTGCGCGCGGTGATCCTGCATCCTCACATGTTTCTTTCAACCAAGAAGGCGCGGGCGATCCTGCGCCGCACGGTGGACCTTTCCGCCTTCGTCTGGCAGACCGCGAATCTCGCAGGCTTCATCTCCGGCTGTTACACCAACGATCTCGACATGATCCGGGCATCGCTCGAGGATGTCGTGATCGAGCCGCAGCGCCAGGCGCTCATTCCCGGTTTCCAGCAAGTGCGGCGTGCGGCGCTCGATGCCGGCGCACTCGGCTGCTCCATCTCCGGGGCCGGCCCGACGATTTTCGCCTGGGCGCGCCTGGGGGATGCACCGGCGGTGATGCAGGCCATGCGGCACGAGTTTGCGCAGCGCGCTATCGAGCTTGACGAATGGATCGTCGAGATTGATACGGCTGGCGCACGGATTGTCGGAACGTGAGCACCGTGAGCGCACAGCGGCCTGCAGCCATGCGATATGCCAGCACCCGGGACCCTGCGGGAACGGCAGGCTTCGGAGAAGCCCTGCAACGCGGCCTCGCACCCGATGGCGGCCTATACGTTCCGACATCCTGGCCCCATGCGCAGCCAGAGGATCTTGCGCAGGACCGCAGTCTTGCGCGCCTGGCTACGCGGCTGCTCGCGCCGTTCGTTGCGGGCGAGCCGATAGCCGGTGAGCTCGAGGCCATCACCGACGAGGCCTTCAGCTTCCCGGCCCCGCTCGTGCCGCTCGACTCGGGGCCGAAGCTCTCGATACTGGAGCTCTTCCATGGCCCGACCGCGGCGTTCAAGGATTTCGGGGCGCGCTTTCTCGCGGCCACATTCGGGCGGCTGCGTCGCTCGAACCCGCAGCCGCTGACCATCCTCGTCGCGACCTCAGGGGACACAGGGGGCGCCGTAGCAGCCGCCTTCCACGGACGGGCCCATTTCGAAGTCGGAGTGCTGTTCCCCAAGGGACTGGTCTCACCCACTCAGGAGCGCCAGCTCACCTGTTGGGGCGGTAATGTCCGCTCCATCGCCGTGCATGGGACGTTCGATGACTGTCAGCGTCTGGTGAAGCAGGCGTTCACCGATTCCACCTTGCGCGAGCAGGCCGAGCTCTCATCCGCCAACAGCATCAATCTCGGTCGTCTGCTGCCGCAAATGGTGTACTACGCCGCGGCGAGCCTGCAGATCCACCGCCAGCATGGCGAGCGGGCCTCGTTCGTCATCCCGAGCGGCAATCTCGGCAACGCGCTGGCCTGTATCTGGGCTCGGCAAGTGGGGCTGCCGATCGAGCGCATCGTGCTCGCTCACAACGCGAACCGTACGGTCACCGACTATCTTCAGGGCGGTGAATGGCGGCCGCGTCCGAGCGTTGCGACGCTGGCCTCCGCGATGGATGTCGGTAATCCGAGCAACATGGAGCGCCTGCGGGCGATGTTTCCGGACCTGGATGGCCTGCGTACTGCCGTGACGGCAGACAGCGTGGAGGATGTCGACATTCGACGGCGCATTCGACTCGGCTTCGAGCAATATGGCCAGATCTGGTGCCCGCACACGGCGACGGCGGCCGAGGTCTATCATCGGCTGGCGGCCCGCGCGGGCGGGGCGGACCGGCTCCCCGGGCGGTGGGTAGTCGTGGCGACGGCTCATCCGGCAAAATTCCCGGAGATCGTCGAGCCGCTGATCGGCCGCGTCATTCCCGTGCCGGATGCGCTCGCGCGGCTGCTGGCGCGGCCGACGGCATGCACCGAGATCGCGGCTGACCTCGCGGAGTTGCGGGCGGCCCTGAGCCGGAGGAGGGTCTAGTGGAGGAGTTGCAGCATCTTCCGCCCACCGCCTGGGCATTGATTGCCGCGGCGGCCGTGCTGGGCTTCGCAGGTTCCTGGATCTGGCGCTGGTATCGGCAGTACCGGATGCGCTCGGCCCTGCGTGCCGCGGTGACTGCGGCCGGCACCGACCACCTGGTGGACATGCTCGTGCCCGATGGGATGGGGGGCGGTTTCCACGTGGATTTCCTGCTGCTGACGACCCGCGGCATCCTGGTGATCGATCTGCGCGATGTCCAGGGCAACATCTTCGGCGGCGACCAGATGGCCGAATGGACCGTGATGGATGGTCCGCGGCGTTTCACCTTCACCAACCCCCAGAGTGCGCTCTACGACCGCATCGCCGCGGTCCGGCAGGTGGCAGGGGATGTCCCGGTGGAAGGCCGGATCGTCTTCACCCGGCGCGGCAAATTTCCCAAGGGACTGCCGAAATTCACTCTGATGGTCGACTCGTTGAATGCGGAGTTTCCGGGGGGTGACCATGGCCCCCTCTCGGAAACTCTGGCGCACTTCAACGAGGGCTGGGACAAGGTCAAGAAAGCCGTCAGTCCGAGCTACATGACGCATATGCGCTAGGCCTCTCTTTGCAGGTGCTCGGGCACATCCATGTGCCTTCAGCCCTGCGATGCCTCACGGCCTCGCGCGGCCATGATCAGCCAGCACCAGCGAGACGCAGGCAGTGAGCTTCTTGGCGTATTCGATGTGCAGAAACTCGTTGGGCCCATGAGCATTGGCTTGCGGCCCGAGCACGCCCGTGATGAAGAACTGGGTCCTGGGGAAGCGTTCGCCGAGCATGCCCATGAAGGGGATCGAGCCGCCGCAACCGACATGCACGGCCTCGCGACCGTAGATCTCGCGCGAGGCGCGCATGATGGATTCCTCGAGCCACGGCGCTAAGGCCGGCGCATTCCAACCGCCGACACCCGAGGCGTCCTCGAAGCGCACCTGTGCGCCATATGGGGGGTCGGCTTCCAGCGCCTCCTTGACGGCGGCCGCGGCGCGCGTGGCATCGGTGGTAGGCGGCAGGCGCATTGACAGCTTGAACGCGAGGTACGGCAGCAGGACGTTGCCGGCCGAGCCCACCTCGGGCAGGCCGTCGGCTCCGGTGACCGCGAGTGTGGCGCGCCAGGTGCTGTTGATCAGCAATTCAACCGGATCATTCGATACGGCCCGGGCTCCAGGGGCGAAGGGCAGCTTGCCGGCGACAGTGTTGCCCAGCACGCGTGCCGCCGCTTCGACCTGCGCGCGGCGATCCTTGGGGAGGTTGACCTGCAACTCATCGAGCAGGATGTCGCCGGTGACCGCGTTCTCCAGCCGTGCGATGAGCTGCTCCACGATTCGAAACGGCGTCGGCGCGATGCCCGTGGCCATGCCCGAGTGCACGCCCTCGCTCAGTACGCGCACGTGCAGCGTGCCGGTGAGATTGCCGCGCAGCGATGTCGTGCACCAGAGCTGATCGTAGTTGCCGCACTCTGCATCCAGACACACCACGAGCGAGGGCTCCTCGATTTCCTTGCCGAGGGCTTCCAGGTGGGCCGGCAGATCGAAGCTGCCGCTTTCCTCGCACGCCTCGATCAACAAGACACACCGTGCAAGCGGGACCTTCTGTGCCTTGAGTGCAGCGATAGCCGCGAGTGAGGAGAACACCGCATATCCGTCGTCCGCAGCCCCTCGACCGTAGAGCTTGCCGTCCCGTACCACCGGCTCCCACGGCCCAAGCCCCGGCAACCAGCCGGTGAACTCCGGCTGCTTGTCGAGATGACCGTACAGCAACACGCACCCGGGCAGCTCGCCCGGCACATCGACGAAGAGCAGGGGGGTGCGCCCGGGGAGCCGGCGCACCTCGACGCGCAGTCCGGGGAGGGGCTGGCGTCGGCACCATTCCGCCATGAGCCCGACCGCCGCTTCCATGTGGCCGTTCTTCTCCCACTGGGGATCGAACATCGGGGACTTGTTGGGAATGCGCACGTACTCGATGAGGCGGTCGAGAATCGACGCGTCCCAGATGCGGCCGATGAAGGTCTGGAGTGCCTCTTGTGTCACGACTATCTCCGTTATTAATCAGCTATTTATTTGAATGAGATGAAGTTGTTTCTGGTAAGCCGAAGACCCGGCGCGCCGCCGCCGTGCTGCTCGCCGCCAGCGTGTGCGCGGATTCTCCGCGGGCGCGGGCGCACACCGCGGCAATGTGCGCGAGATAGGCAGGCTCATTCCGGCGCGAAGCGGGCTTGGACTCGAGGTTACGCGGCAGCAGGTAGGGACCGTCGGTCTCGAGCAGCAGACGATCGGCAGGGATTTGCGGCAGCAGGGCCAGCAGATGGGTCCCGCGCCGCTCATCGCAGATCCAGCCCGTGATGCCGATGGCCAGTCCGTGCTCGAGGTAGCTGGCGAGCTGCTCGCTCGTTCCGGTGAAGCAGTGCGCCACTCCGCCGGTGAAGCTCGCGCGGTGCTCGCGCAGGATGGCGAGGAAATCCTCATGCGCGTCGCGCTGATGGAGGAACACCGGCTTGCCCGCCCGGCCCGCGAGCTCGAGCTGCCGATGAAAGGCGGCCTGCTGCGCGGGCCGCGGGGAGAAATCCCGAAAGTAATCGAGCCCACACTCACCCACCGCCACGACCCCGGGGTCGATGGCGAGCTGCTGCAGCTCCTCCAGGCGCTCGCCGGTGAGCTCGCGCGCGTGGTGAGGATGCACGCCCGCGGTGGCAAACAGCCGCCCCGTGTGGGTACTCGCCAGCTCGAGAGCCGCTCGCGTGCTGTGGAGGTTCGAGCCAGTCACGATCATCTGGACGACGCCGGCGTACGCCGCTCGGGCAAGCACTTCCTCACGATCGGCGTCGTAGCTGTCATGGGCCAGATTGATGCCGATATCGATCAGCTGGGCAGGCTGAGCCGTGGCGGCAGCCGGCGGGGGCCTTGTGCTATCGTTCATCATGCGCGAGACACATTTTACGGCACGCCCCGGTACGCGATGTCCTTGAGGGAACAGTCTTCGGATTCACGAGTGCTGTGTGCTCGCGCCGGACGGCTTGCCGAGAGTGTCCGAATCCTGTCCTGTCTCAGTGTGCTGGTCATCATCAGGCCAGCGAGCGCCCTGTGCGCGGATGCGAGCTGGCTCGACGTGGAGAGCCGCATCCAGTATGGATACTTCACCGAGGATCCGCGCTCGATCCGCGGCGTCATGGAAAAATTGACACCGCAGGATCCGCCCGATGCCTCGAGAAGCTACTACGCAGGTCTGGCCAATTATCGCCTCATGCTGCTGCTGGCGGACCGCGATCGCAGCCACGCCAAGGAGGCCGCGGAGCGCTGCGTAGCGAGCCTCGATCTTGCGTTGCAGAGCCGCAGCGACTTTGCCGACGCGCTGGCGCTGCAGTCCGCCTGCCTCGATGAGCTGGCCAGCCTCGAGCCTTGGCGCAGCCCGTTCGCCGCCTCGCGCAGTGGAGCGCAGCTTGAGAAGGCGCGCCATGCCGAGCCGCGCAACCCTCGGGTGTTGTTTCTCGATGCAGTGGAAAGCTACGAGCGGGCGAAATCGACGCCGCAGGAGCGCGAGCACGCGCTGGGGGAATTCAGACAGGCGGCCGATGCATTCGAGGCCGAGCGGCGGCAGGAAGATCACATCCCGGGCTGGGGAGCGGCGGAAGCCTACCTGTACCTCGCGCGATGTTATCTCGACCGGCGAAGCACCCTGGAGGCGCGCGATGCGCTCGAGCGCGCGCTGCTCATTGCGCCGGAGTTTGCCCAGGCCCGGCGGCTCATGGCGAAAATTACAGCGGGATGACCGCAAGCGGGACTCCATCATGAATGTTCCACAGACCGTCACGCCCCCGGGCTCCGAGGGGCTTGGGATCCGTGTCGTATACATGCTGCTCTTTGCCGTGGCTTTCTGGATCGTGTGCTGGGCGCTCGCGCTCACGGCGCTCATGCAGTTGTGCGTGCGGCTGCTGAACGGCCGGCCCAGCACGGAAGTGAAGCGATTCGGTGAGGCGTTGGGGCGCTACGCGAAACAGGTCATCGAATTCCTGACTTTCGCCTCCGAGATCCTGCCCTATCCGTTCACGGCCTGGCCGGCCGAGGCGTGAGTTTGGACCGCGGCGAGCTGCTGCAACAACTGCGGATCGATCGCGAGCAGCGCGTCGATCACATCGCAGGGCGCCGGCGCGGCTGGCTGATTGCGGTAGCTGCGGCGATCCTGATCCTGGCGGCAGGCGCTGCTTACGTACTCTGGCATGGCAAGCGTTTCGCCGTCGAAGCGGCTACCGCCGTGACGCCTTCGACCACTGCCGGACCCACGGCCATCCTGCAGGCGACGGGCTACGTGACCGCACGGCGTCAGGCGACCGTCTCGGCACAGATCACCGGGACGTTGACCCAGGTCCTGATCGAAGAGGGCGAGCACGTGAAGGCCGGCCAGGTGCTGGCCCGCGTGGAGGACACGGCGCAGCGAGCCGCTCTCGGTCAGGCGAACGCGCAGCTCGAGGCCGCCAAGGCGCTCGCGGTACAACTCGAGGCGCAGCTCGGGCAGGCGCGTCGCGACCTGGTCCGCAATCAGGACCTGGTGGTGCGCAAGCTCGTGTCGCAGCAGGCGCTCGAGACGGCCCAGACGCAGGTGGACAGCCTCGCCGCCCAGCTCGAATCGCAGCAGAAGGATGTTGATCTGGCTCGAGCAGGGGTGCGGGCCGCCCAGGTCCAGCTCGATTACACCGTCGTCCGAGCACCCTTCGCAGGCGTGGTGATCGCCAAGGCGGCGCAGGCCGGCGAGATCATCTCGCCCATCTCTGCCGGCGGGGGGTTCACCCGCACCGGTGTCGGTACGATCGTGGATATGGACTCGCTCGAAATCGAGGTGGACGTCAACGAGGCCTACATCAACCGCGTGCAACCGGGGCAAGCCGCACAGGCCGTGCTCGATGCGTATCCGAACTGGACGATCCCGGCGCACGTGATCGCGATCATCCCGACGGCCGACCGCAGCAAAGCGACGGTCAAAGTGCGCATCGGCATCGATCAGAAAGACTCGCGAATCCTGCCCGACATGGGCGTCCGCGTCTCATTCCTCGAGGCGGCCTCGAAACAGGCCGAGCCGCCACCAGGGGAGGCTGCAGCGGGCTCCTCGGTGCTGGTACCGTCCTCGTCGATCGTCACGCGTAATGGTCACAGCGTGGTCTTCAGAATCGAGGATGATCATGTCCGTGCCAGCCCTGTAACCCCGGGGCAGACCTTCGGAGACCTCCGAGGCGTGGAAGGCATAGCGAACGGCACGCGTGTGGTGCGCGAACCGCCGCCTGAGATGAGCGACGGTGCGCGAGTCACGGTAACAGCAAAATAGCTCGATAAGGAGCCGAACGTGGGTGCACTGGTCGAGATCCGCAACCTGAGCAAGGTTTACGAGCGCGGCACGCAGAAGGTCGAGGTGCTGCATCACGTCAACCTGGACATCGACAAAGGCGACTTCGTCGCTTTGATGGGCCCCTCGGGCTCCGGCAAGACCACCTTGCTCAACCTGATCGGCGGTCTGGATTCCCCGACGGACGGCAGCATCAACGTGTCGAGCGAGCGCATCGACCGCCTCGGTGAGGGCGCGCTCGCCAAATGGCGAGCCTCCAACGTCGGCTTTGTCTTTCAGTTCTACAACCTGCTCCCCATGCTGACCGCCCGCAGAAACGTGGAGTTGCCACTGCTCTTGACACGACTCGGCTCGGGACAGCGCAAGCGCAACGCGGATGTCGCGTTGCAGCTGGTGGGACTTGCAGACCGGGCCACGCACAAACCGGGCGAGCTCTCCGGAGGGCAGCAACAGCGCGTGGCGATCGCTCGCGCCATCGTCTCCGATCCGACCCTGCTGGTGTGCGATGAGCCGACGGGCGATCTGGACCGGCAGTCGGCCACCGAGGTCCTCACCCTGCTGCAGCAACTCAATCGCGAGCACGGCAAGACGGTCATCATGGTGACGCACGACCCGAAGGCTGCGGAATACGCCCGCCACACTCTGCACCTCGACAAAGGCACACTGGTCGAGCAGGTCGGGACGCAGCCGGCATGAAGTATCTGCATCTGGTGTTTGCCGCGCTCATGCGGCGCAAGACCCGCACGCTCTTCACACTGTTCTCGGTGCTGGCCGCTTTCCTGTTGTTTGGCCTGCTCGACTCGGTGCGGACCTTCTTCGATCAGGCCGGCAGCGGCGTGGCGGGCGTGGACCGGCTGATCACCATCTCCAAAGTGAGCTTCACTCTGTCCCTGCCCAAGAGTCTGCTGCAGCGAATCCAGGCGACCCCGGGTGTGGCGAAGGTGACTTACGCCAACTGGTTCGGGGGCATCTACCAGGACCCGAAGAATTTCTTTGCCAACCAGGCGGTCGCAGACAACTTCTTCGATCTGTATCCGGAGCGGCTGATACCGGCTGCACAGCTGCGGGCATTTCATGACACGCGCACCGGGGCAGTCGTAGGCGAGGCTCTCATCCAGAAGTTTCACTGGAAGATCGGCGACAAGATCCCGCTGCAGGCAACGATCTTCCCGCAGAAGGGCGGCAGCAATACCTGGACGTTCGACCTGGTTGGCATTTATCACCTGGCGGATCCCAAGTTGAAGGCGCAGGAGAACGCGCTGTTCTTCAACTGGGACTACTTCGATGAGGCGCGCGCCTTCGGTAACGGCAATGTCGGCTGGTATGTCACGAAAGTCGCCGATCGCGATCGGGCGAACCAGGTCGCCCAGGCGATCGATGCGCTCTCGGCCAACTCCGACCATGAGACCAAGACCCAGACCGAGCAGGCCTTCACGGCGGCCTTCGTCAGCCAGTTCGCCGACATCGGTCTGATCGTCGGCGCGATCATGGGCGCAGTGTTCTTCACTCTCGTGCTGCTCACCGGCAACACCATGGCACAGGCCGTACGCGAGCGCATCCCGGAGCTGGCGGTGCTGAAGACCATCGGTTTTTCGAACCGCAGCGTGCTCGGGTTGGTGCTCTCGGAGTCGGCGGCGCTGCTCGTGCTGGGGAGCCTGCTCGGGTTGGCGATCGCAGGCATCATCGTCGGTGGGCTGCGAGGGACCGTCGGGAGTGCCATCCCGATGCACCCGATCGACGGCGCGATCTGGTTGCGGGGTGTACTGCTGGCGGTACTCATCGGATTACTGGTCGGGGCGCTTCCGGCAATGCGCGGCATGCGTCTGCGCATCGTGGATGCGCTCGCCGGACGCTGAGCTCCCACGAGGGCTGAGATGTTGCGCAAAATCGGTCTGTTTCTGGGCGCCGTCGCCTGCATCGTCGTTCCGATCGCCGTGCTGACCGTGCTGCCCTGGTGGCTTCTCGCCATCTTCGTCGTACTGCTGGGGTGCTGGATGGCCTTCACGCGGACCGGTACGCAAACCTGGTCCGTGACCCAGGTGGGTATCGCCACCATTCCGCAGCGGCTCGGCTCATCCGCGGTCGTCGTTGTAGGAATTGCGGGCGTCGTCGGCGTGCTGGTCGCATTGCTCGCGATGGGAGCCGGATTTGCCGCGACTCTCAGACAGACCGGCGCCGATGACACCGCAATCGTGATTCGCGCCGGTGCCCAGACCGAGCTCAACTCGGTGCTCGATCATAATACCGCGACGCTCGTCGCCCAGGCGCCGCAGGTGCTGAAGAATGCCCAGGGAGATCCGATCGCCTCTCCGGAGCTGGTGGTCGTGGCCTCGTTACCGAAGAAAGCCAACGGACTGGATGCCAACGTCGAGATCCGGGGCATCGGCGAGCGTGCCTGGGAGCTGCGCCCGAATGTGAAGATCATCGCCGGACGCAAATTCGGCCTGGGCCTGCGGGAGCTGATCGTCGGCAAGGGTGCCGCGGCGCAATTTGCCGGCCTCGATCTGGGCTCGAGCCTCAAGCTCAATGGCGAGCAGTGGACCGTCGTCGGAGAGTTCGACTCGGGCGATGCCAACAACTCCGATCTCTGGGGCGATACTGCGGTGGTCGGCTCGGCATATCGCCGTGGCAGCTCGACCACATCGGTGACCGTGCGCCTGACGGATGCCGCCGCGTTCGATGCTTTCAAGGCAGGCCTGGCGAGTGACCGACGCCTGCAGGTGGATGTCTTCACCACCCGCAATTACTACAACACGCAGGCGGAAGGCCTGACGCGTACGATCCGGGTTCTCGGCACCACCGTCGGCATCATCATGGCAATCGGAGCCGTGTTCGGTGCGCTCAATACCATGTATGCGGCGGTCGCAACACGCACGCGAGAGATCGCGACGCTGCGGGCGATCGGCTTTCGCGCAGTGCCGGTAATCGTCTCCGTCCTGCTCGAGACCGTCCTGCTGGCCGTACTGGGCGGAGTGCTGGGCGCCGCCATCGCGTGGGCCCTCTTCGATAACTACACCGCCTCCACGCTGGGCTCGAACTTCAGTCAGGTTGTGTTTGCATTCCACGTGACGCCCGAGCTGCTGTGGAACGGACTGAAGTGGGCGCTGGCGATCGGGGTGATCGGCGGCCTGTTTCCCGCGATTCGCGCAGCACGGATGCCGGTCACGGCGGGTCTGCGCGAGATGTAGCCGGCGGGCCGACGCGCTGCGCCCGAAGCGCTGCGCCAATGCACCGCGAAAGCTGAGGAGGCAGAAGGCCTGGCTCAGTCGACCCGCCAGCGGAAAGACCACGCTCCGAAGGCCAAAAACACGAGCGCGGTGCAGGCGAGATAAATCACGTGCGGGGCAACCTGATACAGTCCGGCGCCATCGAGCATGATGGCGCGTGCCGCATCAAGCACCTGCGTCAGCGGGAAAATGGCCGCGATCCATCGCACCCACTGCGGGGAGCCCTCGAGCGAGAACCAGATTCCCGACAGCAGCATCATCGGCCAGGTGAGCAGGTTCAGCAGCCCACCCACGAGCTCCTCGCTCGAGAAACGCGCAGCGATCGTCAGGCCCAGGGCGATCAGTGACAGCGCGCCGATGGCAGCGACCAGCAGCAGCGCGAGCAGACTGCCCGCGGTATGGAAGTGAATGATGGTGCCGATGCCGGCGTAGAGCACCACGCTCACGAACAGGATCAGACACAGGCGCGAGAGCACCTGCGCGCTCAGGAACTCGAATGCGCTCAGCGGCGTCGCATGCAGGCGCTTCAGGAATCCGCTCTTGCGGTATCGGAGCACGACGTAGCCGACGCCGAACAGACAACTGAACATCATGTTCATGCCGAGAATGCCGGGGAAGAGCCAGTCCACGTAGCGCACCGCAGCGCCGGTGACGGGCTGCCGCTGTGCGCCGGGGGCCGCGGCCAGCAGCAGCTTCTCCACGATGTAGCCTCGGGGAGAGTCGGTATTGACCCAGTACCGTGGCTGCCCGTGCAGGTCCACCAGCAGATCGATCTGCTGATGCGTGACCTTGCGCAGGCCCTCCGTCTCATCCGCAATCGGCACGAAGTCCACATACCGCTCGCGCAGGAACGGATGCGCATTGCGGTCAATGGCTGCGCTCAGCACGCCGACCTTGAACAGCGGGCGCTCCTTGCCGCCGAACACGAAGCTCATGCCGACAACGATCATCAGCGGCAGCAGAATAGTGAAAATCAAGGTCGGCCGATCGCGCACGAACTCGAGGTTTCGTGCATGCCACACCGAGAGCAGCCGCTGGATCATGCGCGCAGCTCCTTGCCGGTCAGCTCCAGGAACAGATCTTCCAGGTTCGCCGGCCGGATGCGCAGGTTGGCGAGCGGCACGCGGGCCTCGATGAGCGTACGCAGCGTCGAATCCAGATCATCGGTGGTGATCTCCACGCGCTCGGGCGTATCGAGCACGCGCAGCGGCAGGCGCCGCGCTTCCTCGGGAAAATCCTGCCGCGGCAACTCCAGCAGCACCTCGGCGAAGTGCTCGCGCAGAAGCTGTCGCGGGGGGCCCTGGGCGATGATCCTCCCGCGGTCCATGATGGCAATCTCATCGCACAGCAGCTCGGCTTCCTCCATGTAATGGGTCGTCAGGATGACGGTCTTCTTGCGGGCCTTGATCGATTGAATGAGCTCCCAGAAGTTGCGGCGCGCCTGCGGATCGAGCCCGGTGGTGGGCTCATCAAGAAACAGCAGGGCAGGGTCATTCACCAGTGCAATCGCGAGCAGCAGCCGCTGCTGCTGGCCCCCCGAGAGCTTGCGATTGTCGCGTCTTGCGAGCTTCTCCAGCGCGCAGATCCGGATCACCTCATCCACATCCAGGCCGTGCTCATAAAGGCCGCGGAACAGCGCCAGAGACTGGCGCACGGTGAGGAAATCCTGCAGCGCGGTTTTCTGGAACAGGATCCCGGCCTGTTCCCGGAAGCGCTGGCCCAAGGGCTCGCCTCGGTAGCGCACCTCGCCCGAGGTTGCCATGAGAATGCCTTCCATGATTTCGATCGTCGTGGTCTTGCCGGCGCCGTTCGGCCCCAGCAGACCAAAGCAGCTGCCCTCGCGCACCTCGAAGGAGACTCCGTCCACGGCGGTCACGGAGGGATATCGCTTGATGAGATCGCGCACCTGCAGGATCGGCGCGCCCCCAGCGGGCACTGCCGAAGAGGACGGCGCGGCCGAGACATCCGGGTAGGCGGGATCGGAGGCGATGGACATGACGATCCGGTTCAAGTGCAAGGCTGGCGCGCGATCCTACAGCACGCCGCAGGACGGCTGGTATCCTATGAGCGTTCAGCCGCTACTGCCGACTATGCCTACGTCCCAGTTGCCGTTATGGTCCGAGAGGGATGGCGCCCAGCAATGGGTCGTGCGCGAAAGCCGCCGTGCGCGGCGCCTCGCAGTGCGAGTGTTTCACACGGGCAGGGTCGAGGTCGTCGTCCCTTCGCGCACCTCGCCTTCGGCAGTGGAGCGCTTCGTGAGCCGGCACCGCGGGTGGATCGAGCGCAAATGTCAGGAGGCGAGGAGCAGGGCCGCCCCTGGAGCGCCCTTTCCGCCTGAGCGCATCGATCTCGCAGCCTCTCAGGAGAGCTGGCGAGTGCAACTCGTGGGCGGCGGCCGAAATGTCACCCTGACGCGGGCCGAGGAGGGATTGCTCGCACTGGCCGGTGATAGCAGCAATGGGCGCGCGGTGCACGCTGCGCTGCGCCGCTGGCTTCTGCAGCGCGCCGCTGAGGTGCTCGAGCCGATGCTGGCGCGGCTGTCGCGCACTCTGGGCTATGAGTATCGGCGCCTCCTCATTCGCCGCCAGCGAACCCGGTGGGGGAGCTGCTCCAGTCGCGGCACCATCAGCCTCAACTGCTGCCTGCTCTTTCAGCGTGCCGCGGTGGTGGAGTACCTGATGATCCACGAGCTCGCCCATACGCGGCACATGAACCACTCGCGCCGCTTCTGGCAGGCCGTGGCCAAGGATTGCCCGGCCCATCGCGCGCTCGATCGGGAGCTGCTCGCGGGCTGGCGGCGCGTGCCGGCGTGGGTTTTTGCCGACGAGCACGGCCGCGAATCATGAGTACCCGCAAGGACAACCGCAGCGGGCACGTCGATCTGTCCGATGAGGCCGTGCACTGGGAGCTCGGCTCCTCGCTCTCCTACGGGCAGTATCTGCAGCTCGACAAGATTCTCGAGGCGCAGAAGCCTCTGACCTACGAGCACGATGAGATGATGTTCATCATCGTGCACCAGACCTCGGAGCTGTGGATGCGCCTGATGCTGCAGGAGCTGCGCGGCGCGCTCGAGTGTATCCGGCGCGATGACCTGGATCCGTCGTTCAAGATGCTCTCTCGCATCTCGCGTGTGCAGGCTCAGCTCATCTCGACATGGGACGTTCTGTCCACCATGACGCCCTCAGAATACTCGGCGTTTCGCAACGCGCTGGGCCGCTCCTCGGGATTTCAGTCGGTTCAATACCGGACCCTGGAATTTCTGCTGGGCAACAAGCACGCACAGCTCATCGAGGTCCACAAGCACGACGAGAGTGCCTACGAGGTGTTACGGCGTGCGCTCGAATCGCCCTCGCTCTATGACGAATGCCTGCGTCTGCTCAGCCGTCGCGGTTACGAGATTCCCGAAAGCCATCTCACGCGCGACTTTAGCGAGTCTTATGTGCCCAGCAAGCAGGTCGCAGGTGCCTGGCTCGCGGTTTATCACAACGCCGAGAAGGACTGGGATCTGTACGAGCTCGCCGAGAGCCTCGTCGACCTCGACCAGAAGTTCCAGTTATGGCGCTGTCATCACCTGAAGACGGTGGAACGGATCATCGGCTACAAGCCGGGTACGGGCGGGACCAGCGGGGTGTCCTACCTGGCCAAAGCGCTCGAGCTGAAGTTCTTCCCCGAGCTGTGGCAGATCCGCACCTCCATGTAGGAGCGAGCGGTCGGCTGCGATATCAGGCGCGCGCCGTGAAGGAGAGCGCCACCGAATTCATGCAGTAGCGCAGCCCGGTCGGCCGCGGCCCATCATCGAACACGTGCCCGAGATGCGCGTCGCAGCGCCGGCAGGAGACCGCGGTGCGCTGCATGCCAAAGGAATCATCCGCCTTCTCCACAACGTTGAGCCGCGAGATCGGTTGCCAGAAACTCGGCCATCCCGTGCCCGAGTCGAACTTCGTCTTCGAGTCGAACAGTACCGTACCGCAGCAGATGCACCCATAGAGCCCATCGGCGTGATTGTGATCGTACGAGCCGCTGAAGGCGGGCTCTGTCCCGGCATGACGGGTCACGGTGTAAGCCAGCAGCGAAAGCTGGCTGCGCCACTCGGTGTCGGTTTTCAACACCCGGGCCACGCTCTGTTTGCCTCGGCTCTTACCATCGGCAGCAAAGGATTCGATCGTGACCTGCTCCGCGGAGTCGGCGCTCGAAAGCGCTGCAGCGCGCGCCAGCCGGCTTGCCGCGATAGCCAGGGGCAGCGCGCAAGCAAGCAGCGCTCGGCGCGAGAGCGGCGGGAGTTTGCTCATCGGGTCATTCATGGCTGTAGCCTCATCAGCCGAAGGTGAAGGAGTAGGCCTGCACTCCGGCATCCAGAAATTCGATCTCGAAGGTGTGATCACTCTGCGGCTGGGACTGTCGCAGGAGCTGGTAGAGCCGCTGCTCGGTCACCGTGCCCGCACCATCGCTCTGCACATCGATACCGTGGTCGGCCCCCGGCGCATGTCCGTCGATCGTGACCCGAAACCGGACCGGGCGACCGCCTGCGGCGGGCCCGAGCACCAGGTGCAGATCGCGCGCATGGAAGCGAAACAGGATCCGATCGTGCGGCGCGCCGGCCACGGCTTTCTCGCCTTCTACCTTCCAGACACCGGACAGGGCCCACTGGTTCAGTCGCAGCTGCGTGGGAGCGGCATAAGCGTGCGCCTCATCGTGCGCCAGGCCTCCCGCGGGCACGAAATTGTCCGCGCGCTCGTAGCCGACATAGGTCTCCGGCGACTCCACATCCGCCTCATCGGCGGAGGCCTGCACCCCGTTCCCCTGCACGGCCTGTGTCGTGACCTCGCCCAGATGCTGTGCACCGGCTTCGGAGAGCAGCTCGCGGATGAGCTGCTCGGACTGCGCGTAGTCGCCTTCGCCGAAATGATGTCCGCGGATCCGCCCTTGCGCATCGATGAAGTAGTGGGCGGGCCAGTATTCGTTGTTGAAAGCCTTCCAGATCGCGTAATTGTTGTCGAGCGCCACCGGATAGGTGATTCCCAGATCGTGTACGGCGCGGCTGACGTTCGTCGGATTCTTCTCGAAGGCGAATTCCGGTGCGTGCACGCCGATCACCACGAGTCCCTGATCGCGATAGCGCGCATACCAGCTCTTCACGTACGGCAGCGCGCGCAGACAATTGATGCACGAGTATGTCCAGAAGTCGATCAGGAGCACCTTGCCCCGCAAGGCCTGGGCCGTGAGGGGAGGGGAGTTGAGCCACTGCACTGCGCCGTCCAGCGAGGGCAGCTCACCCTCCACGGGCGGAGCAGCGCCCGCGCTAGCGCCAGTCATCGTGGCGCCCGGGTGACCGCTCATCGAGCCGCCGTCCGCACTCAGCGCAGCGTCGGAATTTGCGCTCCTGGCATTCATCATCGGGGCCTGTGGGTCTGCCTGCATGGCTCCCTGCATTGCCATCATTCCGGCATGGGCGGTGCGTGGCGCGATGCGATCGAGAAGTGACTGCTCGAAGTGGTTGGTGCCGCTCTCGGACAGCCTCGTCAGGGCGCCCGTATCCCATCCGAGCGCGATCGCCACGACCGCGATCAGCACGGCGGCTCCCAGGGCGCGGCGCAGCCATTCTCCTGCGCCAAACGAGCGCTTCATCGCCGCGATCACGCGCGTGCTCGCTGCCGCGACCAGGCCCAGCGAGCAGGCCGCCCCCAAAGCGTAGGCGAGGAGAAGGATACTGGTGTCAACACTGGGGCCGCGCAGCGCGGCCCCAGTGAGGATCAGACCCAGGATAGGACCTGCGCACGGCGCCCAGAGCAGCCCCGTAGCGAGGCCCAGCAGCAGCGATGTGGCGATGCTGCCGCGGGTATTGCCGCCTGGATGGCTCGCCAGACGTGAGCCGAGTGCGACCAGCGGTCGGGTAATCCGGTCCGCGAGCCGGCGCGAGAGCAATGCGAGCGCACTCAACGTCAACAGCACCATCGC
>Ga0070741_10009739_pt1 | contig 18492 bp, 20 predicted proteins | sample Coa_R1_4_FD_66440 | JGI IMG/M metagenome (GOLD analysis project Ga0070741, IMG submission 66440) | Surface soil microbial communities from Centralia Pennsylvania, which are recovering from an underground coalmine fire - Coalmine... | ecosystem: Environmental > Terrestrial > Soil > Unclassified ...
GACCAGCGCCGCGATCGTCAGAAGCAACGGCACGTGCCCGACCTCCCATCCCTCGCCGCGCTTCACCCCCTCCGGCGGGGTTCCCCAGACCATCGTGACCACGCGGTACAGGAACCCTCCGAACAAGGCGACGGCAAACACGAGGAAGAGCGTCACGATCGCGAGACTGCGTATCTCATCGGTCACGGTGACGGTCAAGAACCGACCGAGGTGCAGCGTATCGGAGTCAAACTGTTGATTCGCCAGCGCCGTGACGATCATGATCTCGCTGAGGAACATCGAGAAGGGCGGCATGCCGACCAGCGCCAAGCCCGCGACCAGCATGGCCGCCGCCGTCAGCGGCTGAACGGTCGCCAGTCCGCGCACCCGGTCGATGTCGCGGGTCGCGTATCGGCGATGCACGTTGCCGGCCGAGAAAAACGCCAACGACTTGGCCAACGCGTGGTTGAGGAGATGAAAGAGACCGCCGAACGTGCCGGCTGGGCCGCCTACCCCGAATCCGGCCATCGCCATACCCATGTGCTCGACGCTCGAGTACGCGAACAGGCGTTTGTAGTCCCGCTGGATCAGGATGAAGAGCGCGGCCACGACGAACGAGAGCAGGCCGAAGACCATCAGCAGATTGCCCGTGAACGCCGCTGGCAGCGCGTGGTCCATGACGGCCTTGCTGCGGAGGACGGCGTACACCGCGACGGTTTCCAAGACGCCGGCCAACATCGCCGTGACCGGTGCCGGCGCCTCGCCATAGGCCTCCGGGACCCAGGTATGCATGGGCACGAGGCCGATCTTGGTGCCATACCCGACGAGGATAAAGATGAACGCCAGCTTGAGGACATGCGGATCCAGTTGGCCGGCCACCTCTTGGAGCGTGGTGACGTTCAGGGCCGCGCTGACATCCCCCAAGACCCGCACCGACGAGTAATAGGTCAACACGGTCCCGAACAGCGCCAACGCAATCCCGACCGAGCAGAGGATCAGATATTTCCATCCGGCCTCGAGCGATTCACGCTGTCGGAAGAACGCGATGAGGAAGGTCGTGGCCAGCGTGGTCCCTTCGACGGCGACCCAGAGCGCGCCGAGGTTGTTCGACGTCGTCGCGGCGATCATCGCGAAGAGAAACAGATGAAAGAGGAAAAAGAACCGGCTGAGCCGCCGCGGCGAGACCGCGCCCTGCGCGACGTACTCGTCAAGGTAGGACCAGGTGTACAGCGAACAGGTCAGCCCGATTCCCACGATGATCAACAGAATGAAGGCGGACAGGCCATCCAGATAGACGAGTCCCCAGAGCGCCGTGTAAGACCCCTCCGCCAACACGCGTTGAACCACAGCCGCTTCGGCGATGCCCAGCGCGGTCATGGTCGCCAAGTTCAGCCCGTGCAGCACCTGAGCTCGCCTGGTGAGCAAACTCAGGGCTGCCGCTAGCAGCGGCGCGCCGAGCAAGACCGCGACCGGAGCCGCCCCCGTCCCCATTACGGCGCCTCCACAGTCAGGATCGACACCACCGCCCGGAGCAGGGTGTCAAGTCCCGGCGGCACGTTCAGACCGATTGTTCCCAGCAGCGCTGCATTGATTCCCACGGCGACGCCGGCGAACAGGCGGCACCGGGGTCCCAGCGCGCGACCCGCCTCACCCGGCGAGCCCAACGTCATGCTGAGCACCTGATACAGGAGCGTCGCAAAGGCCAGCGCGAGAAGCAGCACAAACGCGGCAGCCAGTTCCGGTCTCGCCGCGTAGGCCCCGGCCGCGATCAAGACTTCACTGGCGAACAGCCCGAACGGCGGCAAGCCCGCCAGCGCGACGCCGGCAATCAGGATCGCGCTGCCTGCCAGGGGCATCTGACCGAGCAGGCCCGTCACGCGTCCGAGCACCTTGTGATTGTGCCGCAGGAACACCAGCCCTGCACCGTAGAAGGCCGTCGATTTCGCCAGAGCATGATTCAGCAGATGCCAGGCTCCCGCAAAGGTTCCGGCACCGCCGACGCCGAAGCCCAGCAACGCCACCCCGATGTGTTCGATGCTGGAATAGGCGAACAGTCGCTTGTAGTCGCGCTGCACGAGGAAGAACGTCGCCGCGATGGACAGGGAGAGCAAGGCCAATCCGACCAGGAGCCTGCCGCTGAACGCCGGTCCCACGGCGCGGTCCGTCACCGCCTTGAACCGCAGGATGGCGTAGACCGCCAGGGTCAGCATGTTCGCCGATAACATGGCGCTCACGGGCGTCGGTGCTTCGGCATGCGCGTCCGGCAGCCAGGTATGCATCGGCGCCACGCCCGCTTTCGTGCCGTAGCCGATCACGGCGAAGATGAACGCGACCTTGATGGCGGTCGGATCCAACCCGTCCGCCACCCGATACAATTGGGACCAGCGGAGCGCTTCGCTCGATACCCCCAGCAGATGTTCGGAGGAATAGTAGACGAGAATGGTCCCGAACAAGGCTAGCGCAATCCCCACCGAGCTCAAGATCACATACTTCCAACCGGCCTCCAAGGCGGCCTTACTGCGATCGAACCCGATCAACAATGCGGCGGAGAGCGTCGACCCTTCCACTGCAATCCACATGAGCGCGACGTTTTCCTGATTGACCGCCGTGAGCATGGCTGCGAGATAGAGATCGAAGAGACAGAAGAACCGTCGATAGCGCGCCAACGACAGATGCCCTCGGTCCATTTCCTCGCCCATGTAGCCGACCGCATACACGATCCCGGTGCTCCCTACCAAGCCGAGGATCACATCGAGCCATGCGCTCAGCGCGTCGGCCTGCAGGAAGGCGCCCGCCGACACGCCGTCGCCGGCGGCCACGTTCCCCGCCACCAGAACGGCCGACGCCAGGAGCGCGCCCGCTTGGGCGCACTGCAGCGCGTCCACGACGCGCCGGTCCCTCGCGAGGAGGCTCGCGCCCCCGGCGGCGACAGGGGCCAGAACCAAGAGAACAAGCGGCCACGCCATGTCTCACTGCTCCTTCAAGGTTGTGAGCTTGCTCGTGTCCACCGTGTCAAAGGCGTCCTGCAACCGATGGGTATAGATCCCGATGATCAAGGCGCCGACCAGCACGTCGAAGAAGACGCCCAGTTCCACGATCAGCGGCATGCCGTAGGCGGCCGCCGTGGCGCCCAGGAACAAACCGTTTTCCATGACCAGGAAGCCGATCACCTGCGTGACGGCCTTCTTGCGGGCGATCATCGTGAAGAAGCCGATCAGCACGATCGCCAGCGCGATGGCGAGCGAATCCCGCGTCAGCAGGAACCCCAACGGGATGATGGGCTGGGAGATGGAGAAGGCCAGCATCACCAGCCCGCCGCAAATCAGCAACCCGGCCGGGATGTTCACGTTCATGACCAGTTCGCGCGTCACGTTCAGCCGCTCGATGACTTGTTTGAGAATGCGCGGGATCACGACGATCTTGATGACGACGGTCAGGGCGGCCGCCACATAGATATGGTGGATGCCGGTGAGAAACGCCACCACGGTCGCGGTCAGCGCCAGAAACCCCGACTGCAGGGCGAACAAGTCCACGCAGGCCGACAGCCTCCGCTGGGCCACGATGCCGAAGCAGGTCAGCAAGAGCAGCGCGGAGCAGAGATCCACCAGTTGCGACCCGATCTGGGGCGAGATGAGCGACACGTCATCCTCGCAGGACGTAGAAGAAGATCATGCCCAGAAGCGCCAGGATGAACGCGACGCCCAGAAACTCCGTCACCCGGAACAGGCGAAGCTTGGCGAACATGCATTCGAGGACGCCGATCGCCACGGCCAATCCCGAGACTTTGACCAGATAGGCCAGGAGACCGAGTCCGAGCGAGACCGGCTCCATCCTGGTCGCGATCCCCCAGGGCGCAAACACATTCACGATCACCGTGAGGAACACCAACAACTTGAGCCCGGCCGCCCATTCGACGAGCGCCAGGTAGCGGCCCGAATATTCCAGGATCATGGCCTCGTGGATCATCGTCAGCTCCAGGTGCGTCGCCGGGTTATCCACCGGCACCCGGCCGGTTTCGGCAAGAGCCACGATGAACAGCGCCGCCAGCGCCATCAAATGCGGCGAGGGATCGGTCACGATCCCTTCGAGCAAGGCGGTCTTGTGCACGATGGTGGAGAGATTCGTGGACCCGGCGGTCAGCGCGATGGCGAAGATGGACATAATCATGGCCGGCTCGGTCAGCGAGGCCACGATCGCTTCCCGGCTGCTTCCCATTCCGCCGAAGGCGGAGCCCGCATCGAGGCCGGCCAAGATGAGAAAGAAGGTCCCCAGCGCCAACAGATACACCAGCGCAATGATGTTCCCCGCGAAGCTGAGCGGAACCTTGGAGGTGAACACCGGCACCAGCAGACCGGCCGCCAGCGTCGAAGCGAAGACGAGGTATGGCGTCGCCGTAAAGATCCACGAGGTCGCGGTCGACACGACCGGTTGCTTGCGAAAGAGCTTCGCGAGATCGGCGTAGGGCTGGAAGACGCCGGCCCCCCGGCGCAGTTGCAGTCGCGCCTTCACTTTCCGGATCAGTCCCACGATGAACGGCGAGACGGCCAGCAGGACGATCGCTTGGGCGATCACAAGGATGACGGCCTGAAGCATGTGAGTTGGTCTATCCGGTCTATTGGGTCTGTCTGGTCTATCTCGTCTATCTGGTCTGTCTGGTCTGTGGCGTTGAACCAAACAAACGAGATAAACCAGATAAACGATCCCCTAAACGGCTATGAGCAACAGCACCACCAACGTGACAAAGATGTAGGTCAAGTACAGATGGAGGCTTCCCGCCTGGATCACTCGCAAGCGATCGGCCATGGTCGAAAAAAACGCGACCACCGGGTCATAGAGATACTTCTGGAAGACCGGCTCGATGTGGAACTCGAACCGGCGCCGCTTGGCGAAATAGCGGGACTCTTCGAGCATCTCCGCCTCCAACTTCACCGTGGGCCGATAGATCGCGCTGAACACCCGCTTGATCGGCTGGACGAACCCGGTCGCGGTGTATTCCATGCGGGGCGTCAGGTTGATCCCGCACCCCCAGGTCTTGTAATAGCGCGCCTTCGCCAGACCGCCGAACGCCGCGACCAGCGCGAGCCCCAGGATCGACAAGGCGATCAATCCGAGGGCGATCGCCGGAGGAGAGACGCTGGAAAATTCCACGCTCACGGGCGCCAGGGCCCAGCCGTCGAGCGTCACCACTTTGCCGCCGATCGCCGTTCCCACGAACGGAGCGATGACCCGATCCAGCAGCGGGACCACGACCATCGGTCCGATACCCAGCAGGACGCACATCGCGGCCAGCGCACCCATGCCGAGGCGCATGGGGACCGGCACTTCTTCGGCGCGCCGCGCATGGGGACTCCGGGGCAGCGCGAGAAACGAGATGCCGAATGCCTTCGCAAAGCAGGCGAGCGCCAGCACCCCCGTCAGGGCCAACATCGCCGCGGCGAGCGGCAGCACCAGTTTCAGCAGCACGGCCGGAATCTGAAAACTGAGAAAGAGGCTTTGGAAGACGAGCCACTCGCTGACGAACCCGTTCGTGGGAGGCAACGCCGAGATGGAGACCGCTCCGATCAGGAAACAGAGCCCCGTCCAGGGCATGCGGCGGAGCAAGCCTCCGTATTCTTCCAGGTTGCGCGAGTGAGTCGCGTACAGCAGCGCGCCGGCTCCCAGAAACAAGAGCGCCTTGAAGATCGCATGATTGACGGTGTGGTAGAGCCCGGCCAGCACGCCCAGCGCGGCCAACTCCTTGAGCTCATAGGTCTGAAAGATCATGCCCGCCCCGATCCCCAGCAGGATGATCCCGATGTTCTCGACGCTGTGATAGGCCAGCAGACTTTTGAGGTCATGTTCCATCAGCGCGTACATCACGCCCAACAGCGCCGACACCGCCCCGATGACGAGCACCGCGAACCCCCACCACCAGGGAAATGGACCGCCGAGGAAATCGAAGGAGACGCGAATCAGCGCGTAGATCGCCGTCTTGATCATGACTCCGGACATCAGCGCCGAGATATGCGAGGGCGCGGCCGGGTGGGCATAGGGGAGCCAGACATGAAGCGGCACAATGCCGGCTTTGGCGCCGAACCCGATCAGCGCCAGCACAAAGGCGAGGGTTCTCATCCCTTCTGGCAGAGGAGTCGCCGCATGCCGGAACGCGTCGAACGAGAACGACCCGGCCTGCTGGAAGAAGATCAGAAACGCCAGGAGGATGAAGGCGGTGCCCGCATGCGCCATGATCAGGTAGAACAAGCCCGCGTAGCGCACGTCCGCCTTCTCATGCTCCGTCACCACCAGGAAATAGGAGACCAGCGACATCAGCTCCCAGACGATGAGGAACAAAAAGCCGTTATCGGCCAGTACCACCAGCGTCATCGAGGCCAAGAAGGCGTTATACAGAGCGCCAAGCGCTCGAACGGAAACACGACCCTGGAAGTGCGGGACGTAGCCGATCGCGTAGATCGAGACGGCGAGCGCAACGAGCGAGATGGTCACGAGAAAGAACGAGGCAAGAGGGTCGAGCCTGATGGCAAAGGTCAGCAGCGGCAGGGACGACACGGTCGCGGCGACGAACGGTTCCGGGGAGAGCAGCCCCCGTATTCCGAGACCAACCCCGATCCCGGCCGCGGCGGCGGCAAACAGGTGGGCGGCAATAACTTGCGCCTGTGGGCGGCGTACGCACAGGGGTGACAGCATCCCGAGCGCATAGCACCCGAGGAGGAACCACAACAGATTCAGCATGGGGTCGGAGCGTGTCCTATCGGTTTGGCCGAACCGGGATCGGCGTGAACGGATGAATGCTCATGAGAGGCGCATCGATCGACTCCGAGGTCTCCAGAGGGATCATGCTCCGGTCTTCCGGCAGAAAGACCGTTCGGCTGCAGCATCGGGCGATGACTCGGCTTGCCGGATCAATGACGTTGGGTCTCCACCATCGGCTCGATTTCTTTCTTCACGTCTTCCGTCACGCTGTATCGGTTGTACGGATGGTCCAAGACCTCATTGGCATAGAGCCGCCCGGTCGGGGCCGGGACCACCAGGCGGGTTTCGACCGTCTGTTTGGGGCCGACGGTCACGGTTTGCGTGATCACGGTCCGAATATACGGATGCCAAACGGCCAACGTGTAAGTGCCCGGCGGCACATCCGTGATGGTGAACCGGCCCTGTTCGTCGGTTTTCGCATAATACGGGTTCTGGACGGCCAGTCCCCAGCTTTCCATGTACGCATGGAAACCGCATTGCATGACGAAGATCCGCCGGCCCTTGCTCAAGTTGACCAATTGCTTCATAGGCGCGCCGGCCATGTGCTTGTGGTACAGGGCAGCCTCGCTGCGGTCCTTGAAGTTCCGAGGATGCTGGGGGTTCATCGGCAGCGGCACGTTGAACAGCACGCGCGCTCCCAAGTGTGAGGTCTCATAGGCCTGAATGTCGTGCATGACCGGATCCATATTGACCACGGTGACCGATTGATTGTCCCGCACGACCGTGGTGAACGGCAGGAAGAGACAATCTTTCGCTTTGATTTGGGGGACGCTGTGGTCGGGAAAGGGCTTGCCCTTGGCGACCCCTTCCAAATACACCACCACGTCGCGAAACTCGCCCGCAGGCCCGACGTCGAACGGTTGCAGGATCCGCCAACCCTGTCCGTCCGAAATGCGCCCGCAGTACAACGGATCCGGCAACGTGGTGAGGTTGTAGCCTTTCGGCTTGGGAACCTTCCCGTCAAAGATCACGGCGCCGACGACGGTGCCCCCCTCCGGCACCGGAACTTCTTCGTAGGCCCACGCCGTCCCGGCCAGGCCGCTGATCACCGCCACACACACGGCTCGCACAAACGCTCCCATCAGTTTCTCCTCCTCGCAATACCTCATGAGGTCAGTTGCCACCCGCTCGTTGCTGTTCACTGTTCGCTGTTTGCTGTTCGCTCTTGGCTCATCATTCTACGCGCGCCCCATCGACACGAACCGCCCGTCTGCCCCGGCGGGAGGCTTCGCCCGCCTCAATCGCTTCACCGCCTCGACGATGCGCTGGATCGTCCCGGCCGTCAAATCGCGGATCGTGATGTGCGCCTCATCGTCTCCGTTGAAGGTACAGAGCGCGATCGTGAAGCAATCGGTTCCGCCTCGGATGATCTTCAATGCAATGTTGGACTGGTGGCAATGGACTCCGACGAAGAGACACACATCGATCTTGTTCTTCCAGATCGTGAGATTGGGATGATTGGGATTGATTTCCCGCTCCGGGACGATCTTGGGATATTTCGGCCGATAATCCGCCATCGGGATGACCTTGGCCGGGACCGCCTCGGCCAACGCCTTCACCACCTTGGCCTCGCGTGACGCCTGCTCGTTCCAGGCCCAGAGGACGAGCGGACCGGGAAAGATGGTGGGATTCTTAGCCGAGAGGAGCCGTCGCGCCGCCTCCTCGATCGCCTGTTGCTCCGGCACGATCCGGCCCATCACCAGCCCCTCTCCCTTGGAAGGCAGGACGACTCCCTTAGACGACACCGCAGGAGGGAGATACCCCTCCGGACCGACCGTCATTTCATACGGCTTCATGTCACGCTCCCCCTTTGTTGCGCGCCTACGCCCCGAGGCCCTCGCGCATGAACAAATCCATCGGCGCCAGAGTTCCTTCCGGTTCGGGCTCAATGGTCGAAGGCGCGAGCCCGGTCTGCGCCGTCACCCAATTCGTGTAGCGCCTGGACCGTCCAGGCTCCACCACGACCAGGCGCCCCACTGACGCAGCGAAAGACCGAATGTCGTTGACCGGCGCCGGGTTCAACACCTTCGGATAGAGCGCAGAGACGGCGAGTCCGAAACTCCGGCACAACGCCACCGCTTCACGGACGACTCCTTGTGCCGCTCCCCAGGCGACATACCCGACGTCGGCGCCGGGTTCACCGTCCTGCTCTACGCGCAGCGGCCACCGTACGGGCCCGGCAGGGACTACTTCGGAACACGCCGGTCGCATCCACCGGGCCGTCTCCTCGAGCGCATGAACAGGCACGCTCTGGGTACGGCCGGCCAGCATCTCGTCGACTGCGACCCAGACTTCCCTATCCTGGTCCCGCACAAGACGATGGGCGATTCCCACCAATCGGACCGCGTCGGCAAGATCGGCCGCGACCAGGACGACCGGGTTGCGATCCCCATCGTCATCCGCCAGCGCCTCGGTGGGATCGGCGCCCACCATCACCATCATCCGGCCCTCCGGACCGCGATACACGGTCACTCCGGGGAATCGCCGGTTCTTGAGAGAAGAGACGAGCTGCCGCGCCTCGCTCACGTGCGCGGCGACCCACTCGTCCGGCGACCGTTCGCATCCGGACAGGCAGGCCGGTCCGCATCCGCACTCCGACACCCCAAACCCCACCAGCACCACTTGATGAGCATCGAGCAGCACACGGGGCAGGGCCGCTTGGGGCGGCTCAAGGGCGAAGACATCCCGTTTGGGGAGATGCTCCTCCGCGTACCTGAACCCGGCGTCCACATACCGGCGGCGGAATTCGACCATCACCCGGTTGCGCACGGTGTCCCGCGGCATGCCCAACAGCCGCGCCACCACGCCGACGGCGATCAGTCCTTTTCCTGAGAAGCTCTTCCCGACTCGGCGACCGAGATCGGCAAACGGCACGGGGTACGCGATCACGCCCGCTTCTTTCGCCGCCGGCGATACCTTCGCCAGGCTCGTCTGCTCACAGATCAGCACGCTCCCCCGCATCAGACCGAACGGAGCAAGCTGGGCCATATCCTCGTCCAAGCAGGCCAACACATCGCAACCGGTTCCCATCGATGTGACCGGTTCCGTCGACACCCGCAGACGGACGGTCGTGCCCCTCCCGCGCCCATCCCCACGCCCTTTCTGCACCATCACATCGAACCCTTCGGCCATCAGAGCCCGCTCGAGCGCGGAGAGGCCTTCTTTCAGTCCGACGACGCCTTCTCCTGCAAGAGTCAGAACCAGGTCGGATTCATGGTCCCGTCGCGCAGGAAGCCAGGCGGTCAAGGGAGGCACGGCGTAACCTCCTGCTCTCTCCTATTCCGGTGAAGCCGCCAGGCGGTCAGGCTCCCCCACGGTCCCGCACCAGCGCACCCGATAGCCGCTCAGGAACAGCGCGTCATAGAGCGCCGACAAGAATTCCCGTCCCGCGTGCGGGAACACGAGTTTCCCGCTGAAATCCCTGACTCCGTTTTTGAACGCCGTCACGCGAAGCCCCGGGTGATTCGTCGTCACCCAGCCGGTCGCTGCGTTGAATCGCACCACGGCCGTGCGTCCCCTTGGAAGCTGTACGATGAGCATGTCCATGTCTCTGTCACACGAAGGCATTCGGCGCTATTTCTTCCTCTTTCTCTTTTTTGCCGCCGAAACGTTTTTCCCGGCCTTCTTTGCGGTCGCCTTTCTTTTCGCCGCCACGTTCCCCCCCCTTTGCACTTATTGTTGATCGAACGGAGGCCGGGTTGCTTCGGCCGCGACAAAGGCCGAATCCCGGTCCGTTCACGGTCTACGCCGAACGTGCTTCGCTGAGTCCTCTCGGTTCCGACCGGACGTAGATCGACTCCGCTTCCACTCCGTGGAGGTTGCTGTGATAGGACAACTCCACGAACTCGCCCACCCGGACATCGGCCAAGGCGATGCGCCGTATCCCTCGGGCGATGAGCGTCTGGGCCGAAACGCCGACATGCACCGTAAGCTCATCGTGTCCACTCTGCTTCGTCCTGATCACAACCTTCCCGGAACCGTCCTGGCGATCGACCACGGCCTCCACGGTTCCCCAAGTCGTCGGCATGGCCGGCCCCTATTCGTATGTGCGCGGACACGAGCGAGCCAATTCCTCTCTGCACCGCGCAGCGCCTTCCCAGGCGTTCAGATGATTCGGGTTGCAGGCCAGGACCGCTTTCCAGTTAAAGAGCGCCTCCTCCAGACGGCCTAGTTCTTCCAGCAGGCTCGCCAGTTCGCAGCGCGTCGTGAGATCGGTCGGACAGACCGTGACCGCATCTTGCAATCGACGCAGCCGGATGATCCGTTCTCCGGCCGTCATCGATCGCTCCTCCTGCCGATCCGGCCCCAGCGCCAGCGGCGTTTGCGACGGCTCCGTTCCTCGCTCTCCCATCGAGCCCATCCCGAATCCTATGCCGTATCCGGCCAGCCGATCTCCGCCGTTCCTACGCCACCAATGGATTCACCGATTCCACGCCGTGATTGGCCCGGATCTGTGTTCCGGTGAGTCGGACGGTGTTCCCGTCTTTCGGCATGGCGATCCCCAGTTCTTTGCGGACCTTGCGGAAGACGGCGACGACATGGCCCATTTTCTTCACATCCAAGTCCTGCGAGCTGACCATGGCGTCTTCGTGGATATCATGGCAAAAGGCGATGGTGAGGCAGTTCGTTCCCGCCCGCACCATTCGCAGCGCCAGATTGGCATAATGGCAGTGGATCCCGATGAACAACGCCACCTCGATCTTGTTCCCTCAGATCGTCAAGTTGGGATGATTGGGGTTGATGGCTTCTTCCGGATCGATCTTCGGATACTTCGCGCGGTAGTCGGGCATCGGGATGATCATGACGCCGGGAATTTCGGCGGCCAGCCGCAAGAGCGCTCGTCCTTTGGCCATCCACTCGGGATGCCACGCCCACAGATAGAGGGGGCCGGGGAAAATCGTCGGATTCTTCCGCGTGAAGAGCTGCCGGGCGGCCTCCGCGATCACCTCGTCTTCTGGCGCAGGCCGGCCATAGAGCAGCCCGAATCCCGAATCAGGAATCGTAACCCCCATCTCCATCGCCGACGGTGGTTGAAACCCGGCCGGGCCCACGTCGATGATCCGATCGGCATGCGTTTTCATCTCAACATTCTTTTTCGTGACTTCGCCCACTGCCTATGCCTCCCACTTCAACGGTTCTCCGATGATCGGCCGCCACTGCCGTCCCGTTGTCCTGTGCGCGTCTCTCCAAGGAGTCGGCTGGTTCAGCAAGGTCGGTGCCACGAAAATCGGGAGGAATGGTCGCGCGGACACGTGAAGAACTACCGAGGGTTAGACGGTACCGGAGGGACGGATCGGTCCGCCGACGGCGTGCGATCTTTCCCGCCATGCAGAAACTGCACCTTCGCGGAATTCTCTGCGGCACGCAGGCGGTCCGTTGAGGAATCGCTCTCACGATTCTGTTGTTTCAAACGCCAGAGCAGGCGCGCGTCGCGGAGCACGGCGTACGCGGCGACCAGCATGACCAGCGCAATGAGGAGATTGAGCTGGAGTCCCCAGACCGCGCTGGCAGTCACAGCCGCAACCGCGATCACCGCGCAGACGATCTCCAACGTCCCCGGCTGGTTTTCACGATTCCTTGTGTTCTTTCTCACCACGTACGCCTCCCGATCGGATCGCATGGCGACTGCCGGTTACCGCATGGCCGCTGTCGCCCGTTCTTGTGCGCTTGTTCTCTCAACGGCGGCCGGACGCGATGCGTTTCGCATATGCCGGTACCCGTCAAGCCCATCAGCGCACGGCATCATGGAATAACGCGACAAGGGCAAGGACGGCCACCCAAATGATCGTCACCGTAAAGGCGGATTCAGACTCCACATAGGCGAGAGGCGCGGCGACGGCCCCTGCCAGCAGCACCGCTTCAAAGAGAGTCAGCTCGACACGTGGAGTCATGAGCGTTCCGCTCTCTGCAGTCGCCCCGTCGGAGAAAGGCGCTGAGCGAATCCCACAGCCTTTCTGCGCGAATCCATGAGTCGTTCATGACAGCGGCGGCAGACCATGCCGGTGGTCTCCGAATCAAACAGCAAAACCGGCGCACGTCGCCTGCACCGGGGACATCGCACCGGCTTCGCATGGCGGACCGCTTCATAGGATTCATCCAGCCGCATGGTTCCAGCTTTGAAAACAGCCAGCAGCAACTAGCGAACAGCCGTAGCCCGGCGGCCAAGAGCCGTATGAGCGGCTCGCGAAGTGTTCTTCAGTTCTCGCTGGGGGCAAACCCACGAAGGAGGCTCTGAACTAGCCCTTGCGACTCGCGACCTTTTTCTGCCCGCTCTTGGCTTTTTCAATTGCTTGCCGAATTTCATCGGAGACCGCGGCACCCTTGTCCTTGAGTGACTTGGCCTGTGCCTCCGCGCCCGCATAGTCGCCTTTCTCGATGAGCTGGTGAACCGCGCCAAGGCTTTCCTCCAACCCGCTCAGATCATGTTTGATGGACTCCACGGCGGCCCGGTCCTTTCCGACCGGCGCCTTCGCTATCAGCTCCTTGGTCGACGCCACCGCTTGCTGCGCCTCTTTTTCCGCAGCCAGCGCGGCCGTCTTGGCGGCTTCTTTGTTGGCGGCGGCTTTAGTCTCCACCTGTTTGCCTTCCTCGGCCACGCGGGTCAGCATCCGGTCGGCGTCGGTGTAGGACCGGAAAATCGCCATGGTCTTCTCTTGTTTCGCCAACTCCTCCTTCGCCAGGGCGAATTCCTGTTCGAGCTTCGCGAAGTCCTCCTTCGCATAGTCGGGAGCCCCGGCCGAGCGTGCCGCCTCCACGGCGCGCTGCGCCGCTTCCAGGCGCTCGGTGGGCGGCTGGGCACAGCCGGCCGCCATGAGCGCCATCGACACGCCGGCGATGATTCCCGCGACACTCGAACGGACACGAGATCGTCTCATGGAAATGCCCTCCTGTTCGCTCGCCTTCGACGTCCGGCCTCTCTCGCCTGCCATTGCAGGAGGAGTGCCGAAGCCGCGCCGACGGATCACTTCATAGAATATCGAGGGCTTCCGGTGGGAATGGGGTGGGACTACGGAACGGATCGCCTCATCGCACCCCGAGTCATGCAAGAATTGCAGATATGGATTCGTGGTGGATGCCGCGGAGCGGCAGAACTTGCAGGCCGGGATGGGCTTCATCACCGCCTGCGGGTTACCGTGCGAGATGTGCGAATTCGGCGGAACGGGCGGGTATTCGGTGAACGGAACAACGGCGGACTCGAGGGACGCGTCAGTCTCGTATGCCGTACTCCTTGATCTTGTATTGCAACGCGCGCAGGCTGATCCCCAACAGTTTCGCGGCCCTTTCCCGGTGATTCGTCACCTCGGCTAAGGTGCGCCGGATCACTTCCCGCTCGATCTGCTCGAGCGAGCTACCCAACGTGACGACCATGGTCCGGGCGTCTTCCTTGCTCGCCTGAATTTCTTCCGGCAGATGCTGCGGCTGAACGGTTTTCTCGCGCACCGTGACCACCAACCGCTCGACCAGGTTGCGTAGTTGCCGGATGTTCCCCGGCCAGGCGTACAGCCGCAGCAATCGCATCGCCTCGCGCGACACCTCCTTGGGCTCCTGCTGATGTTGCGCGGTAAATTCGCGGAGGAAATGTTGGATCAAGAGAGGAATGTCGTCTCCCCGTTCACGCAGAGGAGGGAGTCTGATGGGCACCACATTCAGTCGATAATAGAGGTCTTCGCGGAACTCGCCTTGTTTGACCGCTTCCTCCAGATTCCGGTTGGTCGCGGCGATGATCCGCGTGTCCACCTTGATCAGCTTCGTCCCGCCGAGACGGCGGAACTCTTTGGTCTCCAGCACCCGTAGAAAGTCGACCTGAGATTTCAAGGACAACTCGCCCACCTCATCGAGCAGCAGCGTGCCCCCGTCGGCCAACTCAAAGCGGCCCGCCTTGGTCGTCATGGCTCCCGTAAACGCCCCTTTTTCGTAGCCGAACAGCTCGCTTTCGAAGAGATTCTCCGGCAGAGCCCCGCAGTTCAACGTGACAAAGGGCCCATCCGCCCGGGCGCTCTTGTGATGGATCGCCCGGGCGACCAGTTCCTTGCCGGTTCCGCTTTCCCCGGTGAGCAAGACGGTGACATCGCTGCCGGCCACCAGATCGACCAGCTCGTACACGCGCTGCATAGGCTCGCTCGCGCCGATCATCTGTTCGAAGCGGGTCCGCGTCTCCAGACGATCGCGGAGCTGTTTGTTCTCCGTCGCCAGAAAATGCCGTTCCAGCGCCTTTTCCACCACGACCGGGAAGCGTTCTCGATCGATGGGTTTGGTCAGATAGTCGTAGGCGCCCAGCCGCATCGCCTCGACGGCGGTATCGATGGAGCCGTAGGCGGTCATCACGACGACTTCCGTGTCCGGCCACGCATCTTTCAGACAGCGCAGGAACTCCATGCCTCCGATTCCCGGCATCTTCAGATCGGTGATCACCAGATCCACCCTGGCTTCTTCCAGATGCGCGAGCGCTTCTTCCCCGGTCCCGACCCCGCACACGCGGTGGCCCTTCTTTTCCAGCATGGTCACCAGGGCGTTCCGAATATTGATCTCGTCGTCCACGACGAGGATGTCGGCAACCGTCTTCATGATCCCACCGTGACCGCCTGCGGCTGTCCGACGGCCGCCGGAAACTTCATCACGACCGCCGTGCCGTTCCCCGGTTCGCTGGTGACTTCGATCGTCCCGGCATGGTCCTGGATGATCCGATAGGCAATCGCCAGACCCAGCCCGCTCCCGCTCGGTTTCGTGGTGTAGAACGGTTCGAACAGTCGCGCCAACTCTTCCTTCTTGATCCCCACCCCCGTGTCCTTGACGGAGATCTCGACCCACGGTTTCCCGTCGGCCTCGCGCCGGAGGGCGCCGACCCGGCAGACGCCGCCTTCCGGCATGGCATGAAAGGCGTTGACCACCACATTCACGAGGGCTTGGCTGATTTGCGTCTCATCGCCCAGCACAAGCGGCAATCCGTCTTCGACGATCCGCTCGATGCGGATCTTGCGCTCCTCCGCCTCGAACTGCATGAGCGCCAAAATGTGCGCGATCAGGTTCTTCACGTCCACTTCATGGAGGCTGGGGGCCCCGGGCCGGGCGAATTTCATAAAGTTGTCCAGGATCGCGGACAGCCGCCGGCATTCCGCGTTGAGCACGTGCAAATAATGCGCGGCCTGCGGGCCCAACGTCTCTTTGTCCTTCAGTTCCTCTTCCAGCAGATGCAGATTCAAGTCCATCGCGCTGAGCGGATTCCGCAGCTCGTGCGCCACCCCGGCCGATAAGGTGTGCAACGCCGCGAGCTTCTCGGCGACGCGGACGCGTCGTTCCAGCGCCAGCCACTCGGTGACGTCCTGGGCCTGCAGAATGACGCCGGCGAGTCGGCCGTCGTCTCCGGTCAATTCAGCCGTGCTGACGCGGATGGTCCGAGCCAGACCGTCGCCTCTTTCATAGGGCAAATCCTGTTGACTCACGTGCCGGTGGTTCCGCAACGCCCCGTCGAGCACCGTCCGGATCGTCTCGCCCTCAGCGAACACCGACTCGTAGGGATGGCCCAGCAAGTCCGACGACGAACGTTTGAACACCGCTTCGGCGGTCGGGTTGACGGCCGTGATGACTCCCCCGCGGTTCACCGTCAGCACCCCGGTCGGGATGCTCTGCAGGATGTTCCGCGCGAGCCCTTTCACCTCTTCGAGGGTTCGGCGGGTACTGTGATAGTGCAGAAACGTGATCACCGCGGCGATGCCGATCGCGCTGACCAGGAACAAGAGGACGGTCACCCCGATCAAGTCGCGGCGCGACTGCCAGAGCGCAGGAAAGAGTTCCGTGGGAACGGACTTGCCCTCTGTGAGCCCGCGCAGGAGGAGCTTCTCATGCTCCAAGCTGAAGAGGAGGATGACCGAGACGGCGAGCGCTAAGATGAGGAGGACGGACGCGATCAGGCGGAACGGGATCCCGCGGAAGAGCGTCGTTTCTGGAACGGGCCGGAACATGTTGATCGACCGGACTTGGAGCAGGACTCACCGGTATGCTAACACCGCGAGACCATGCTGTATACCCCCGACTGCGCCGGTTGCCGGCCGGCCCTGGAGCCCGGTCAACGCCCCGTCTTAACGGGTCGAATGTGCTTCGCCCGTAATCGTGCCAGTTCCCGCCGGCACTCAGCGCAGAGTTCTTGCAAGCTGAGGTCATCAAGAACCAGAGCAGACGACCGCCTGGCGCACCGGTCGCAGTACTGGACCGGCGCCTGTCGCTGCCCTGATGAGTTCACGATGTTCATTGGTTCAGCCTCTCCCTTTGGTTGATTCCTCTCGCTGCCGTTGATCGATCAGGTCTTCACCATCGACTCGGACGACGGCCTTCGCTCAGACGAGATCATTATCCCTGATTCTGCACCTACCGACTGGCCCATCCGCGAGCGGATGGCCTTCCCTGGGCAGAATAAGCAACTCTGATACCTCCACGTGTAATCAGCCGGACCGCTGATCCGTGTCAGTAACCGATCGTTCAGCTTGAAGAAGTAGGCTCTCTGGGCCTACCCGCAGCCACTTTGTTCTCATGACCGTGATCAAGCCCGCAAAGATTGCACGTTCGCGCAGGTTTCCGACCCCCTTCCTTCCACCGAGTTATCCGCCGACTCCATCCTTTCCCTTTTAGCATGGCCCCTGCTCAGCTACCGAGGCATGCTCTATGCCTTCACTCCTTGTGAGGCTCGTCGATCGGCACCGCTTTGGGGGCTCTTCCGGGAATCGTGTGGGTCATGCTTTCCCCTCTCCCTTGATGGGAGAGGGGAGGCTGAGGGTGACGGATGGCCAAAAGGACTTACAAGCTGCGGGGGACCCTCGTTGGGCTCGATCTCATCCACCACACCATCATGATTCAACCTTCCGAGCGCGACGGGAAAAGAGTTCGATGCTTGGACGTCATGCCGGACAGCGAAATCCTGGCGGGCGATCAGGTCAAGACCCTGGCCGATCTCATCGTCGGAGACCGGGTCTCCGCCCAGTTTGTGAAAGAAGGAAACCACGAGTTCCTGAAGAGGCTGCATATTCCAAGGGGAATGGGCGCGCCCTCTTCGCGCCGGCCTGAGCAGGGCGAGATAACTCCCGCAGCCGGGAACGATCCGCTTTCGAAGGCGTCGTGAGATGACCCGCCGACGGCGCGGCGGGCTGCTGATAAAGGACGAGGGAGTTGCCGGCTTGCGAGAACCGCCGGTATAAAACCGGGCCCGCCCGGAAGGGGCGCCCGTGCGCGCATCGTATCGGAGAACATCAGAGAGCCCGGCCGCGCTGGACGCGACGACGTTACTCGGAGAAGCGGCAGACATGCCCCCAGAGACGATTCCCACGCCTCTTGCGCCGCCGCCGAATCGCGCGACGGACCTGCTCGAGGACCAAGCGTCTTCTTAAAGCCGCCATCCACGCTCTGGCGATCACGTCGTCCGATCGATGCTCCAGAATCCGCTCGCATTCACCGATTGCCTGGATATAGCGCCGGTTCGCCACCAACAGGAACAGCAGGTAATACCGGAGTTCCACGCTGCCGGGCTGGCGGGTGATCAACCAGCGGAGCTTGGTTTCTTCATCGGCAATGTGTATCTGGTATCGGCTCTTCCGTCCCACACGATCGCCCGAGCTTGCCGTTGTCCCGTTCCCAGGCGCGGAAAACATCTTTCACCATCCTGCTAGTGTCCTGTCTCTGAAGTTCGTGGAATAAGTTGTGCATCGCTGGTGTCCTCAGGTATCGAAGGGAGGACGCCATGCGAACTGGACGACCAACAGCTCCGCTGACTTTGAC
>Ga0070741_10009740_pt1 | contig 18492 bp, 20 predicted proteins | sample Coa_R1_4_FD_66440 | JGI IMG/M metagenome (GOLD analysis project Ga0070741, IMG submission 66440) | Surface soil microbial communities from Centralia Pennsylvania, which are recovering from an underground coalmine fire - Coalmine... | ecosystem: Environmental > Terrestrial > Soil > Unclassified ...
AGCGCGACGTTCACGATCGAGACGTCGAGCACCGTCATGAAGAACGCGACGCAGACGATCGCGAGCGCCTGCCACCGGCGAGGATCCGGCTCCATCGATCGGCTTATACCATCGGCAGCTTCTCGTCGGGCGCGGTTCGCAGCACCTGTTCGATGTACGACTCTGTGGCTTTCTTGAGGCCGACGTCGCGCCCGGCGCGCTCAGACAGGAACCAGCGATGCTCGAGGATCTCGTGGAAGATCTCGGCGGCCGCGCGCTTTGCGAGCAGCTCGCGCGGGATGGACGCGATCGTCGGCTCGAACACGTCGCTCAGCCACGCGCCGGCCGCCGCGGCGTCGGTGACGGGCCTGTTCGTCGTCCGCTCGAGATACGCCTTGTAGCGCGTCAGGTCGTTGAGCAGGCGGCGCGCCTGGTTCTCCTGCGCGTCGAGCCCGGTGAGCCGGAGCAGCCGGCGCCGGTGGTGGCCCGGCTCCACGACCTTCGAGTGCAGCTTCAGCCGTACCTGGTTGCCGTCGCTCACGAGCTCGACCTCCTCGACGTCGAAACCGAGATCGTTCAGCCGGCGGAGCCGCTCCTCGAGCCGCTGGCCCTCGCCCGGCCTGAACGTCTCCTCCTGTGTGAGCTCGTCCCAGAGGCGCTCGTAGCGCGCGCGAACGTCCTCCGCGAATGCGCCCGGGTCGGCGACGACGTCGCGCTCGAGCTCGGCCGAGAGGTCGTACAGCTCGCCGGCGATGTTCTCCTCGGCGATCTCGACGTCGTGGAGCCGCTGCCCGTCGGAGAGCTTCTCGTGCATCTCTCCGGTCTCCGCGTCGACGAGATAGGCGGAGAGCGCACCGGCGTCGCGGCGGAAGAGCGCGTTCGAGAGGGAGCAGTCGCCCCAGAAGAAGCCGGCGAGATGGAGCCGGACGAGGAGCTCGGCGAGCGCGGCCCTGATCGACGCCTCCGGTGCCGGCAGCATCGGGCGGCCGAGGATCAGGCGATACGGGAGCGCGAACTCGAGCACGCGCGTGATGAGGACGGACGGAAGCTCGTCACCGTTCGCTCCGATCCGCTCGGCCACGATCCCGGTCGCCTCCACCGTCGGCATCCCTTCGGCGTTCAGCGCAGTGAGCAGCCGGTACTCGCGCTCGGCGATCCTCGGCGGCAGCTCCTTGAGCGCGTAGTACGTGCGGTTGAGCTCGACGAAGCGGACGACGTGACGGCCGATGCCGCGCTCGACCTCGACGATGAGCGACTCGGGCCACTCCTCGAGGGGCATGCCCCACGGCAGCTCGAGAAACCCGCGCTGATCGGCGCGGGCCACGAGGCGGAAACGGGAAGGGTTCTCAGTGGCGGAAATGGCGGCGCCCGGTGAACACCATTGTGGCGTTGGCCCGCATCGCGGCTGCAATCACGTCGTCGTCGCGCTTCGATCCGCCGGGCTGGACGATGGCCCGCACGCCGCGTGCGAGCGCGAGCTCGGGCCCGTCGGAGAACGGAAAGAACGCGTCCGATGCAAGCGCGGCCCCGGTGAGGTCGTGGCCGAACTCCGCCGCCTTCTCGAGCGCGATCCGCACGGCGTCGACGCGGCTCGTCTGCCCTGCGCCGATGCCGATCGTGGCGAGGTCCTTCGCGAGCACGATCGCGTTCGACGACACGTGCTTGCACACGCGCCAGGCGAACAGGAGGTCTCCCCACTGCTTCTCGTCCGGCGCCCCGCACACGGGGTTCCAGCCCTCGCGGTCCTCGATCTCGGCGTCGGCGTCCTGCACGAGCACGCCTCCGAGCACGCGCTTCAGACCTCGCTGCTGCGCGGTCGCGCGCCGGCGCTCGCTGTCGACGAGGATGCGCGTGCCCTGGCGCAGTCGAAGCGCTATGAGCGCGTCGTCGTCGTAGCCGGGGGCGAACAGCACCTCGATGAACTGTTCGGAAAGCGTCTCGCCGAGGGCCGCATCGACGTCCCGGTTGAGGACGACGATGCCGCCGTAGGCGGACACCGGATCGGATGCGAGCGCCTTCTCGTATGCCTCCTCGATGGTCGCGCCGAGCGCCACCCCGCAGGGGTTCGCGTGCTTCACGATCACGCACGCCGGGACCGTGAACTCGCGCGCGACCAGGCGCGCAGCAGACAGGTCGTTGAGGTTGTTGAACGAGAGCGCCTTGCCGTGCAGCTGGCCGACGCGCGAGAGCAGGTGCGAGCGCGAGCCGCGCTCGGCGTAGTACGCCGCGCGCTGATGCGGGTTCTCGCCGTAGGAGAGATCGAGCACCTTGTCGAGCGCGAGCACGAGCGTCTCGGGGAAGGGCTCGCGGTCGGAGAACCACCCCGCGATCGCCGCCTCGTACGACGCCGTCGTGGCGAACGCCTCCGCGGCGAGCTCCCGTCTCGTCGCGAGCGAGATCTCACCGTGCTCACGCAGCTCGTCGAGGACGAACCCGTACCGCTCCGGCCTGCATACGGGGATGCAGTGCGCGAAGTTCTTTGCCGCACCGCGCAGCATCGACGGCCCGCCGACGTCGATCATCTCCACCGCTTCCGCCTCGGTGACGCCGCGGCGCCCGGCGACCTGCTCGAAGGGGTAGAGGTTGACGCAGACCAGGTCGAACGGCTCGATGCCGTGCTCCGCGAGCGTCGCGACGTCGTCGGCGCTGTCCCGCCGGGCGAGGATGCCGGCATGGATGCGCGGATGCAGCGTCTTCACACGGCCGCCGAGCATCTCCGGGGAGTCGGTCAGCTCCTCGACGCGGTCGACCGGGAGCCCGAGCTCTTCCTCGAGGTACGAAGCGGTGCCGCCGCTCGCGACGAGGCTGAAGCCGAGCTCGGCGAGACCGGTCGCGAAGACGTCGAGCCCGGTCTTGTCGTAGGTGGAGATCAGCGCACGCACAACTCGGCCACCACCTCGGGGAGGAGTCGGTGCTCGACCGCCTTGATGCGCTCGTGCAGCGTGACGGGCGTGTCGTCCGGGAGGACCGGGACGCGCTCCTGCGCGAGCACCGGGCCGCTGTCGACGCCTTCGTCGACGATGTGGACGGATGCGCCCGACTCGGTGACGCCGGCGGCGAGCTGCTCCTCGACCGCGTGTGCACCCGGAAACGCCGGGAGGAGCGAAGGGTGGACGTTGACGACCGCTCCGGCGAAGAGGTCGAGGAACGGTGCGGTGAGGAGATGCATGTATCCGGCGAGCACCACGAGGCGCACTCGGTGCGAGAGCAGCCATTCGGCCATCGCCGTGTCGCGCGCTTCCCGGCTCTCATGGTCGTCCAGCTCGAAGACGGCCGTGGGAATGCCCGGCACGCGCCGAAGCGCGCGGGCATCGCGCCTGTTCGAAGCGACGGCGACGATCGGCAAGCCCGCGTCGAGGAGCGCCTGCAGGTTCGTTCCCTCGCCGGAGACGAGCACGCCGATCACTCGAGCGCTCCGATCACGATCGCGTCCGCCGGCGCCTCCGGGACGACGGCGCACATGCCGATGCCGAGGTTGAACACCCGCCGCGCCTCGTCCTCGGAGACGCCGCGCTCCGCGAGCCACGCGAACACCGGCGGGCGCTCCCACGCATCCCAGTCGATGTGCGCGTGCACGCCGTCTGGAAGGAGGCGGCCGAGATTGCCGAGGATGCCGCCGCCGGTGACGTGCGCGAGCGCTTTGACGTCCGCCCGCGAACGCAGCGCTCGGACGTCGTCGAGATAGAGGCGGTGGGGGGCGAGGAACTCGGGGTCGATCTCGCCGAGCGTGCGCACGAGCGAGAAGCCGTTCGTGTGCAGGCCGCTGGACGGGAAGCCGACGATCACGTCGCCCGGGGCGCACCGCGATCCGTCGATGACGTCGTCGCGGGCGACGATGCCGACGCATGTCCCTGCGAAGTCGAGCTCGTCATCGCGGTAGATGCCGGGCAGCTCGGCCGTCTCTCCACCGATGAGCGCGCAGCCGGCTGTGCGGCAGACCTCCGCCGCGCCCTCGACGAGCTCGGCCACCTGTTCCAGGTCGATCCGAGCGGCGGCGACGTAGTCGAGGAGGAAGAGCGGCTCGGCACCGCTGCAGAGGACGTCGTCGATGCAATGCGCGGCGAGGTCCATCCCGCCCCAGCGCAGCGTTCCGGCACGGCGGTGGAGCATGAGCTTCGAGCCGACGCTGTCGGTCGAGGCGGCGAGGAAGCGGCGGTCGTCGAGCGGATGGAGGCCGGCGAAGTGTCCGAATCCGGCCGCACCCGTCGACTCCACTGCTGCTCGGAGGCGCTCGACGACGGCGTCGGCGGTCGCCAGCGAGACCCCGGCGTCCTCGTACGTGGGTGGGTGCTCTCCCACCTGCTCAGCGTACTTCCAGGTCAGGAGAACATCTCCGCCTCCAGCTCGGGCCGTCCCTGGGGGCCGCCGGGCGTGAAGCGGACGAGCGTTTCGCCGACCTCGACCTCGGCTCCGATCCGCGCGCAGTCGAGCAGGTGCGCGAGCGCGGTCGCCTTCCCTTCCGGGTCGTCCGCCTTCAGGTGCAGCTCCGCGAGCCGGAGCCGGTCGGCTCCGGAGAGGAGCTCGTCGATCCAGTCCCGTGGCGGGTGGAGCTCGAGCCGATAGCCGGCGTTCGTCGACACGAAGGTGCGGCGGCCGCCGTGCTCCTGCACGCGGAGCGATGCCTCCTCGGCGTGCGCGAGGGCGCGCTCGAACTCGTCCTCGTCGAGGGCGAGCCCGAGATGGTCGACGCGCGGCAGCGGCCACTGTCCGGGCTGTACGACGACGTTCACCGCGCCGAGCTCGAGCTCGGTGAGGCGGAGCTTGAAGCCGAGCTGGTCGAGCTCGGCCCACGAGACGCCCGGCTCGTACGAGCGCAGGTCTTCCCCGATGCGCCCGTGACGCGAGACGAGGTCGAATCCGAGCTTGCCGATGTAGCGCGCCTCGACCTCCCGAACCCGGCTCGTGACGAGGTGGTAGTGGAACAGGTGCACCGGCGGTGGATGGTAAGAGGAGGCGGCCCCTCCACGGCGAAGTCGGGTCGGATAAATGCGCTCCGGCGGCGTCCACCACGTCGACCTCGTCGTCTCCTCGATCGAGCGAAGCCTGCCGTTCTACCGTGATCTGCTCGGGCCGCTCGGCTGGCACGTGATCAGCGAGGTCGAGGGCGAGCGAGGCGAGACCATCTGGTACATCAGCGGTCGCGGTACGTCGGTCGGGCTGCGCGAGGCGCAGAGCGATGCCCGGGTCGTCGACCGGTATGCGGTCGGGCTGCACCATCTCGCGTTCGAGGTCTGGGCGCGGGCGATCGTCGACGAGCGGGCGGAATGGCTCGAGGCGACCGGCGCCGAGATCGAGAGCGAGCCCCAGGAGTACGGCTACATGCCCGGTTACTACGCCGTCTTCTTCTACGACCCCGACGGCATCAAGCTCGAGATCCTGTACGTGCCGGACCTCGCCGCGTAGATCTCGTGACACTCCCGTGCGCGGACGTGGCACCGGCCTCCCCGCCTGAGCAGGCACTACGGCCGAACAGACACGGCCGGGGCCAGACCCCATTACGGTGGTGTCACGACGTACCTACGCGCGCGTCGCCTCGAACCGGAGCTTCGCGTACGCGGCCGGCACGTCGGTGGGGTAGTGCCGCGTGAGGCACGCGCGGCAGAGATCCGACTCCGGCCGCCGTGTCGACTCGACGAGCCCCTCGTGCGAGAGGTACGCGAGCGAGGTCGCGCCGATGTGCTCGCGCACCTCCTCGACCGACCGCCCCGCGGCCACCATCTCGTCGGGGTCGGCGAGATCGATGCCGTAGAAGCACTGTCCGATCACCGGGGGCGACGAAATGCGGACGTGAACTTCGTCCGCGCCCGCTTCGAAGAGCATCTGCACGATCGCGCGCGTCGTGTTCCCGCGCACGATCGAGTCGTCGACGACGACGACCCGCTTCCCGGCGACCTCGGCGAGCGGGTTGAACTTCAGGCGCACTCCCTGCCGGCGAAGCTCCTGGTCCGGCTGGATGAACGTCCTCCCGATGTAGCGATTCTTGATCAGCCCCTCGCTGAAGGGGATGCCGAGCTCGCGCGAGAAGCCGATCGCCGCAGGCGTCCCCGAGTCCGGGATCGGAAGGACGAGGTCGGCGTCCGCGGGCGCTTCCTGCGCGAGCCGCTCGCCCATGCGCACGCGCGCCCCGTGGACCTCGATTCCGGCGAGCCGCGTGTCGGGACGCGCGAGATAGAAGAACTCGAAGATGCAGAGGGCGCCGGCCTCCGGCGGCTCGACCGCCTGCACGGCACGCATGCCGTCGGCGTCGACGAGCACGACTTCGCCCCGCTCGACCTCGCGCACGAACTCGGCGCCGACGAGATCGAACGCACACGTCTCGGAGGCGACCACCCAGTCGTCCTGCAACCGCCCGAGCGCGAGCGGCCGGAAGCCGTGCGGGTCGCGGAACGCGACGAGCGTCCCGGCCGTGAGCGCGACGACGGAGTACGCGCCCTGCAGCCGGCGCATCGTCGCGGCGACGGCCTCGTCGAGCGGCGCGTCCGCGTTCGCGATGAGCGCTGCGATCACCTCGCTGTCGGACGTGCCGCGAAGTGTCACGCCGTGCAACGCGAGCTCCGCGCGCAGCTCGTCCGCGTTCACGAGGTTCCCGTTGTGGCCGAGCGCGACCGTCCGCACGCGGCCGTGCTGGACGAGCGGCTGCGCGTTCGCCCACTGCGACGAGCCCGTCGTCGAGTACCGGGTGTGCCCGATCGCGACCTGCCCTTGCAGCCCGTGCAGCTTCTGCTCGTCGAACACCTGCGTCACGAGGCCGAGGTCGCGGAGCGCGGTCAGCCGGCCGTGCTCCGACACTGCGATGCCGGCCGACTCCTGGCCGCGGTGCTGCAGCGAGAAGAGGCCGAAGTAGGTCAGCCGCGAGACGTCGCGCTCGGGCGCGTACACGCCGAACACGCCGCACATCAGCGGACCTCGCCGATCTGGACGAATCCCTTCGAACCGAGCCGCGCGACGTTCTCCGGCGCGCACGCGAGGATCGCCGCGCCGTGCACCACACCGGCAGCCGGAAGATCGACGTCGGCGTCCCGGCCGCTCCAGCGCGCCGCCTCGTCGAGCGCCGCTTCGAGGCCTCCGCCGCCCACGTCGTGGCACACGGAGAGCACCGGCGCCGCCTTGCGCAGGAAGGTGACGAGCGCCACCTCGGCGGCGAGGCTGTCCTCCGGCGCCTCGGCGAGGAGCACGACGTCACCGCGCTGCCAGCCGGACGGGACGAGGCGCACGTCGACGACGATACCGACGCAGCCGACGACGGGCGTCGGCGGGATCGAGCGGCCGTCGGTGTCGTTGTAGAGCGACACGTTGCCGGAGACGACCGGAATGCCGAGCGCCTCCGCCGCACGCGCGATCCCCTCGATCGCCCGCGCGAGCTCGTACCCGATCTCCGGCTTCTCGGGATTGCCGAAGTTGAGGCAGTCGGTGAGCCCGATCGGCTCGGCGCCGGTGCACGCGACGTTGCGCGCCGCGCCCAGCACGGCCTGCACGCCCGCGTCGAACCCGTCGGTCTCGCCGGGCCGGGGTCCCTGCAGCGAGACAGCGAGGCCGCGCATCGACGGGCGCAGCCGCAGCACCGCGGCGTCGAGGCCGGGCCGGCGAACGGTGCGCGAGCCGACGAGCTGGTCGTACTGCTCGTAGACGTCCGCGGCGGGCGCTTTCGGGCGGTGCGCGCCCGCGGGGAGGACCCAGGCGTCCGACCGCCGTTGCTCGAGCTCGTAGCGCGGGCACTCGTCGGTGAGCAGCCGCGCCGGAATCGCCCCGACGACGGCGCCGTCGTGGAACGCGCGCAACAGACCGCCGTCGGTCACCTCGCCGATCGCCGCGCTCTCCAGCTCCCAGCGCGCGCACAGCGCCTGCACCGCGTCGACCATCTGCGGCCGAACGATCGCGACCATCCGCTCCTGCGACTCCGAGATCATGATCTCCCACGGCTCCATTCCCGCCTCGCGCAGCGGCACACGGTCGAGATGGACGTCGATGCCTGCGCCGTCGCGCGCCATCTCGCTCAGCGCGGACGCGAGCCCGGCGGCGCCGCAGTCCTGCAGGGATTCGACGAGGCCCGATTCGACGAGCTCGACCGAGACCTCGATGAGCTTCTTGCCCGTGAAGGGGTCGCCGACCTGCACCGACGGGCGCTTGTCGGGATCGTCCTCGCCGAGCTCCTGGCTCGCGAGCACGGACGCGCCTCCGATGCCGTCGCGGCCCGTCGTGGCGCCGTAGAGGAGAACGACGTTTCCGGGGCCGTGGGCCTTCGCCGTCTGCAGGCGCCGAGCGTCGAGCAGCCCGACGCACATGGCGTTGACGAGGCAGTTGCCCGCGTACGCCTCGTCCCAGACCGTCTCCCCGCCGACGTTCGGCACGCCGACGCAGTTGCCGTAGTGGCCGATGCCCGCGACGGCGCGGTCGAACTCGTGACCGGGCCTGCCGAACCACAGCCCGTCGAGGAGCGCGACCGGACGGGCGCCCATGGCGACGATGTCGCGCAGGATGCCGCCGATACCGGTCGCGGCGCCCTGGAACGGCTCCACGGCGGACGGATGGTTGTGCGACTCGACCTTGAACGCAACCGCGAGATCGTCGCCGAGATCGAGCACGCCGGCGTTCTCGCCGGGCCCCTGCAGCACGCGCTCGCCGGACGAGGGCAGGCGCTTCAGCAGCGGCGCCGAGTGCTTGTACCCGCAGTGCTCCGACCACAGGAGCGAGAAGATGGCGAGCTCGAAGTGGTTCGGGTCGCGACCGAGAAGCTCCCCGATTCGTTCCGCCTCCCAGTCGGTGAGACCGAGGGCCCGGTGCAGCGGTTGATCCACGACTTGCGTCAGGCGATTCAGTCTAACCGGGGAAACAGATGTCCCTTACGTGCGTTAGAAAGAGGCGTGAGGCAACGGCATCTGGCCATGCTGCTCGCGCTCGCGCTCATCTGGGGTGCGTCCTTCATGTTCATCAAGGTCGCCGACCGGCAGCTGGCACCGTCGACGCTGATCCTGGGCCGCGTCGGGCTGGGGGCCCTGACCCTCGCGCTCATCGTCCCGTTCACGGTCGGGGCCGGGGCGACGCTGGCCGCGCTTCGGGCCAACGCCGGCTGGCTCGTGACGGTCGCGCTCGTCAACACGGCGGTGCCGTTCTGGCTCCTGTCGTGGGGCGAGACTCGGATCGACTCGGGCCTCGCGGCGATCATCCAGGCGGCGGTCCCGATCTTCAACGCGCTTATCGCGTTCGGCTTCTTCCGCGAGGTCCGCGTCACCGGGCTGCGGCTCGTCGGGCTCGCGGTCGGGTTCGTGGGCGTCGCGCTGCTCGTCGGCGCACAGCCGTCGGGAAGGCTGCTCGGCGCGGTCGCCGTCGTCGGGATGGCGTTCTGCTACGCGATCGGCGCCCTCCTCATGGCCAGGCACCTGCGCACCGTGCCCCCGATCACGATCGCGCTCGCGTCGACGAGCGTGGCCACTCTCGCTTTGCTCCCCGCCGGGATCGTCCAGGCGCCTCACTCGACGCCGGGATGGAAGGAGATCGCCTCCGTGGTCGCGCTGGGCGTTCCCGGCACCGCGATCGCCTACCTGCTCTTCTTCGCCCTGATCACCGGCGCCGGCGCCGCATACGCGGCACTCGTGACCTACATCATCCCGCCGATCTCGCTCGCGTACGACGCGATCTTCCTCGGCGAGCGCTTCGGGGGAACCGCCTTCGGCGGCCTCGCTCTCGTCCTGGCCGGTGTCGCACTCGGCACCGGCGCCGTTGGGCTAGCGTCGCTCCGTGTCCGTCGTGCTCCGGCGCGCCAGCCGCTCTGACGCCGAGTTCCTCCTCGAGCTCCTGAACGACGAGGAGACGCGGCCGTTTCTCGGCGGCCGGACGGGCGAGACCCTCGAGGCCGTTCTCGCCGACATCGAGCGCTCGGAGCGCGAGCCGGAGACGTTTGGCTGGCTCGTCGCGGAGCTCGAAGGCGAGCCGGTCGGCTGCGCCGCCTACGAGGTCGTGAACGAGCGCAGCCGCATCGTGGAGGGGCGGCGCCTCGCCGTCCATCCACGCTTCCGCGGGCGGAAGCTCGGCGACGACATCGCACGCAGCTTCCAGCGGCTCGTGCTCGGCGAGCTCGACTTCCACCGCCTCGAGATCCAGATCTACGGGTTCAACGACCGGGCGATCGCCCATGCGGAGCGCGTCGGCTACGTGCGCGAGGGCGTCAAGCGCAAGGCCTACGCCAGATTCGGCGAGTGGCAGGACGCGGTGCTCTATTCGATGCTTCAGGAAGAGCTGCCGGGCGACTCGACCTGATCGAGCTCGGCGACGTGCATCGGGACGAACGTCTCGAGGTGCTCGGACCACTTGATGCGGAGGACCTCGGTTCCGGGCTTCCCGAGGACGGCGACGATCGTGCCTCGCTCACCACAGCCGGCCGAGTGGCCGCTGCGGGTCAAGCGGATGGCGTCGCCGACGTGCGGCTGCGTGTGCGACGGCAAATGGACACCTCCCAGGGCGATCGAGTTATTGCATACCGACCGGTGCAGCGCATCCGTAGGATCTGCGGAAGTTTGGGGGCTTGACCGCTTGAAGTGGTGCGCGTGTGTGTTGATCGCGTGTGTCGTCGCCGGGACCGCGGCCGCGGCGCCTGCCTCGCCGGCGTTCCGGACTCGCCTCTTTACGTTCGTCGACCGTTCGCGCACGATCACCGTCGCCGGGAGACGCGTTCCGCGGACGCTCGAGACGCTTGTCCGCTATCCGGCCTCGGGCGGCCCCTTGCCGCTCATCGTGTTCGCGCACGGGTTCGCGCTCGCGCCCGCGACGTACAGCCGGCTCCTGTCGGCATGGGCCCGCGCCGGCTACGTCGTCGCCGCCCCCGCGTTCCCCCTGGAGAAGGCCGATGCGCCCGGAGGCCCGAACGAGTCCGATCTGGTCAACGAGCCCACCGACGTCAGCTTCGTCATCTCGCGGCTGCTGAACTTGGATTCCCGGCGGGGCGGTGTGCTCGGCGGGAAGATCGACCCGGCACGGATCGCGGTTGCCGGGCACTCCGACGGCGCAGTGGCCGCGCTGGCGGTCGCCTACGACCGTCGCTTTCGCGACCCTCGCGTGCGCGCGGCGATCGTGCTCTCGGGTGCGGAGCTCTCCGGCATGGGCCAGTTCCCCGTGACGGGGCCGCCCCTCTTCGCCGCCCAGGGCACCGCCGACCCGATCAACGTCCCGGCGACGACCGCCGCCTTCTTCGGACGGGCGCATCGCCCGAAGTTCCTGCTGTGGCTCGTCGGGGCCTCGCACCTCCCGCCGTACACGACGCAGGAGCCCGAGCTCGAGATCGTCGAAGACGCCACGGTGGCGTTTCTCGACCACTACCTGAAGGGCCGTCCGCTCCGGGCGTTGGTCGAGGCTGCACGGCGCGCCGGGATCGACCGGCTGATTGCCGAACCGTAAGTACGCGGTCTTCTCAGGCTTTTCCCAGCTCCCGGCCGGATCATCGGCTCGCGTGCTTGCTCCATCCCGGACTCACGAGCCACGGCGGCGGCGGCGCCTCCTGGGTGTGCTGCTCGGTCTGGCGCTGGTGCTGTCCCCTGTCCTCTACTCGTACACCGCGACGATGCTGCAGGCCTCGAGCCTGCCGCTCGGGGTGCGCAGCGTCGAATGGCTCCGAACCCACCACGGAAACTGGCTGGTCGACGAGGTCGAGCATGTGTACTACGGCTGGAAGGCGCCGAAGGCCGGCGGCCCGCAGCTGCGGAGCCTGCCGGCCGTCGGGCTACCGGTCGTCGAGCGGCGGCCGAGGGTTCGGGTGCGGCCGGCGGTCTGGCCGCCGCGGATCGAGCCGGTGTTCGCGACGGCGTTGCCCGGCGAAGGCGTCTGGAAGCGGACGGGGCCGCCGGTCGACGGGCGCCCGCCGGTCCTCGTGACGACGTTCCGCAGCGAGGTCGCCTATCCGCGGATCGTCGCCTACGTCGCCTGGTTCGACCACGTGCGCACGGCGCTCGCCTTCTACCCGGGCCGGTACGAGCCTCCGCACGCGCCCGTGCGCGGGCCGATGTCGGTTCCCTTCGGCCAGCGCTGGCGGCTGCTGGCGACCTTCAACGGCGGCTTCACGTACATCGACGGCCACAACGGCTCGTCCATCAACGGCCTCAGCTACGAGCCGCTCAAGGCCGGCCTTGCCACCCTCATCGGCTATCGCAACGGTCGCATCGACATCAGGACGTGGAACGGGCCGTCGAATGCCGGGCGGCAGGTCGCCTTCGCCCGGCAGAGCCTGCCGCTGATCGTCGACAACGGGAGGCTCAATCCGGCGTTGAACGACAGCTCGCAGTGGGGATACACGCTCGGAAACGCGGTCCGGGTCTGGCGCACGGGCGTCGGCATCGACCGCCGCGGCAACCTCATCTACGCCGCGGCGGACTACCAGACGGTCACCACGCTTGCGCGGATCCTCCAACGAGCCGGCGCCGTGCGGGCGATGCAGTTCGACATCAACCCCGAGTGGCCCACCCTGATCACCTACACCCACCACCGCGGCCTGGTTCCCACCAAGGTCGTTCCCAACGGCATGCAGCCCCCGAGCCGCTATCTCGTCCCGGACGACCGGGACTTCTTCGCCGTCTACCGCCGCCTACCCGGGCCGACCACCGTCCCGTTCAGGTAGGCCCGGGAGCCGGGCCGCTCACGTAGCTCCTGACCTGGTCGGGGAACTCGCGGACGCTGATCGGTTTCTCGAGGTAGCCGTCGAAGCCCGCGGCGAGGAACCATTCGCGGTCGCCTTTCATCGCGAACGCGGTGAGGGCGACGACCGGGATGTGTTCCGTCCGCGGGTCGCTCTTGAGCAGATGCGCCGCCTCGGTCCCGTCCATGTCCGGGAGGCGCACGTCCATGAGGATCACATCCGGCAGATGCTCGGCTGCGGCTGCGGCGGCCTCGGCGCCGCTGACGGCTTCGAGGGTCCGGAAGCCGGCGAAGCCGAGGACGTCCCGCGCGAGTCTGAGGTTCTGCTCGTTGTCGTCGACGATGAGGACGAGCTCACCTGCCATGCAGGACCTGCGGCTCGGCCGGCAGCACGAACCTGAAAGTGCTGCCCTGGCCCTGAGCGCTCTCGACCCACAGCCGCCCTCCGTGGAGCTCGATCAGCTTCCGCGACAGCGGCAGTCCGAGACCGGTCCCCTCCTGCCGCCCGGCACCGCGCTCCCCGCCCTGCCGAAACTCCTCGAAGATCGCCTCCTGGTCCTCCGGGGCTATTCCGGCTCCCGTATCGGCGACCGCGACCTCCACGAAGCCGTCGACGAGGCGGGCGGAGAGGTCGATGCGGCCTCCCGGCGGCGTCGCCTTCACCGCGTTCGACACCAGGTTGAACACCACCTGCCGCAGCCGCGTGTCGTCGGCGGGAACGGTGATCTCCTCCGGGTCGAGCGCGAGTCCGAGCAGGACGCCCTCACGCGCGGCCCGCTCGGCGTGCATCGTCACTCCGCTCTCGAGAACGTCTCGCAACGAGACGGTCGTGCGATCGAGCTCCGTCTTGCCCGCCTCGACCTTGGAGAGGTCGAGGATCTCGTTGATCAGGGAGAGCAGATGGCGCCCCGCAGCGAGCACGTCCTCCACGTAGCCGAGCTGCTGCTCGTTCAGGTCGCCGGAGAGCTGCAGCTCGAGCAGCTCGGAGAAGCCGATGATCGCGTTCAAAGGCGTTCGCAGCTCGTGCGACATATGCGCGAGAAACTGCGACTTGTGCCGGCTGACGGACTCGAGCTCCTCGTAGAGTCGCCGCAGCTCGTCGTTCATACGATTGAGGTTCACTGCCAACGACCCGAGCTCATCGCGGTTTTCGACCTCGATGTGCTTCGTGAAGTCGCCGGCGGCGATCTCCGCAAGGCGAGCCTCCGTCCGCCGGATCGGGTCGATCACCGACCTCGAGATGACGAAGCCCAGCACGAGTGCGAGCACGATGCTGGCCGCGCCGACGCCGACGAAGAGATTGCGCGATGCGGTATACGAGCTCCGGTTCTGTGCGATGAGCAATGCGGTCGCGGCCTCCGTCGTGGACGCGAGCTCGTCGGTGCGCGCGCCGAGGTCGTTGTCCGCGTTGATCACGCTCGTCAGCAGCGGCTGGACCCGTCCGCTCGCCGCGCCGGCACCGTCGAGGACGATGATCCGCGCGAGCACCGACGAGAAGCTTCGATAGTCGGCGCGGATCCGCGCGAGGACGGCCTTGTCCGGGGGCGGGGGAGTGAACCCGAACCGCGATTCGTTGGTCGCCGGCCCGAGCTGGGAGAGCGCAGCCGAGATCGTCTCGTCGACGAGGAACCAGTCGCGGCCGCCGAGCGGACCGACGTTGCGCCCTCCGAGGTAGGCCTTGAGCTCCGGGCTCTGGGCGGCGCGGATCGCGAGGAGCTGGCGCAGCTGCTGCGCCTGCGTCTGCAGCGTCTGGTAGGTGGCCGCGCGCAGCTGCAACGTGCCGAGCGTCTCGATCCGGGCGTTGGACTGGCCGAGGACGCGAAGGCCCAGCACGCCGATGACGACGAGGAGCGCGACGATGACCGCGAAGGCGGCCAGGAGCTTGGGTCGAATCCCGACCGGCGCCCGGCCGACGACGCGGGTGAGCGGGTTATGGACTCTGCCGGTCAGAGGCGGCTCACGGCTTGAGCGTCGGCGACGCGCCGGCCGAGCTCGTGATCAGCCACTTTCCGTCGATCTTCTGGACGTTCTGGTCGGCTCCGGCGACGGAGACCACCTTCTGCGTCTTCACGTCGACGTAGTGGCACTCGAAGTAGAGCGTGCCCTTGTCGCCGTTGACCGTGATCCGGATCTTGTACGCCGGCGTGTCCGACAGCCAGTGGTTCTGCGGTTGGAACGGAGCCGCCGTGTGCGCGAAGAAGTTCCGGATCTGCGCCTTGCCCTTCAGGACCTCCGTCCCGATGACGAACGTCGCGTCGGGAGCCCACAGGGTCATCATCAAGTTGACGTTGTGCGTCGACGCCGCCTTGTGCCAGGTCCTCTCGATCTGGTCGATCTCGAACATGCTCGATTGCTGTTGCTGCAGCTGCTGCCCGCCGGAATGCTTGCTCGAGCCGCCACAGGCGGCGAGCGTGAGCGCGAGCACGAGCCCCGCGCCGAGCATCGTCAAACGCCTCATTCCCTGCTCCTTCCCTCGCCCGGTCTGGGGTGATGTTCACGCAACGGCACGCTCGTGTCTAGTGCCACGAGCGTCGTATTGTTGGCGTCGTGCCGATTCGCCTCGTACTCGCGGAGGACAGCTACCTCGTCCGGGAGGGAGTCCTCCGCATCCTGGCGACGCAATCCGATCTCGAGGTCGTCGGCGTCTGCGGCGATCTGGACGGGCTCCTCGCCCTGGTCGAGGCCGAGAGCCCCGACGTCGTCGTGACCGACATCCGAATGCCTCCGACCGGAGTGGACGAGGGCATCCAGGCGGCCGTGCGCCTCCGAGAGATGCGCCCCGACGTCGGGATCGTGGTCCTGAGCCAGTATTCGGAGCCGCGCTACGCTCTCGCGCTCCTCGAGACCGGCACGGCCGGGCGCGCATATCTGCTCAAGGAGCGCGTGGCGGATGTCGAGCAGCTCGCACTCGCGATCCGCGCCGTGGCGGAGGGCGGCTCGCTGATCGATCCCAAGGTGGTCGAGGCGCTCGTGGCGTCGCGCGCGTCCGTGGAGCGCTCGCCCCTCGATGAGTTGACGCCGCGGGAGCACGACGTCCTGCGGGAGATGGCCGCGGGCAAGAACAACGCTGCCATCGCCGCGTCGCTCTTCCTGAGCGAGCGCTCCGTCGAGAAGGTGATTCACGCGATCTTCCTCAAGCTCGGAATCGCCTGGGAGCCGTCGCTACACAAGAGGGTCAAGGCGGTGATCCTCTACCTCGCCGAGGACGAATAGGCGCGGCCGTCCCACACAACGCGGAGCACCGGACCGCAGAAGTCCGACTTGTGCACGTACGCAGCGGCGCCACACGTGCGGGCGCGCTCCGGGACGTCCTCCGCGCGATACGTCGAGAGCAGGATCGTCACGGTCGCGGGAAACGCCGCAGCGATGGATCGGGCCGCCTCGATCCCGTCGAGGTCGGGCATCGCGATGTCCATCAGGACGAGATCGGGCCGGAGCGAACGCGTGAGCTCGATCGCCTCCCGCCCGGAGCGGGCCTCCCCGACCAGCTCGAAGTCGGCGGTCGCACCGACGACCGAGCGTGCGGCCAGCCGGAACGGAGCCTGATCGTCTGCGACGAGGACGCGAACGCTCACGGCGCGACCGGAATCGTCCCGGACACGCGCCGGCCTGTGCCCGGCTCGACGGACACCGTCAGCGCGCCGCCGAGCGCTTTCAGGCGTTCGGAGGCGGCGGCGAGGCCCCGGCCGTCTTCTCCCGAAGCTGGCACGTCGTCCAGCACCTCGAAGCGCAGCGCGCCCTCCTCCTCCCAGGCGCGGACGGTCGCGCTCGTCTTCCCGCTCCGCAGGGCCTCAAGACAGCAGAAGTACACCGTCGCCTCGACCGACGGTGGATGCCGCTCGAGCGAACCGACCTCGACGTGCGTCGGGACCCGGGCTGCGGACGACATCGCACGGAGCGCTTCGGCGAGCCCGCGGTCGAGCAGGAGCGGTGGATAGATCTCGTTCGCAAGCTCGCGGACGCCGTCGAGCGCGTCGCGCACGTCGCGTCCGATCTGCTCGAGCAGCGCCTTCGCCGCGGCGAGATCGGAGTCGGCGAGCTGCTGAGCGAGCTGAACGTTCACCGCCAGCGCGACGAGATGCTGTTGGACGCCGTCGTGCAGCTCGCGCTCAATCCTGCGACGCTCGTCGTCGGCGGCCTCGACCATCTGCGCTCTCGACGCCCGAAGGGCCTCGATCTCGCGGTGGAGCTCGTCGGGCGAGCCGTCGATGTCGTCCCTCCTCGTTCCGGATTGTTCGAGTCATTTGTCCGCCATGGGGCGCGTGAGGTCAAGCTGGGCAGCCTCCCGAACGCAGGGGTGCTGCCACGGCATCCAACTCGCCTGTGAGCACCATTGGCCGCTGCGGCCGCTCCTTCTAGCTTCGATCACGGCCGGGATTGCACGGAGCAGTCCCGTAAGCAAAGGAGCGTCGGATGGACACGAAGCGATTCCTTGCAGGCGTTTGTGGCGTCGCGGTTGCCGCCGCTGCGCTGGTGGCGGCCGCTGCGCCGGGCGACGGGCGGACGGCTTCGGTCGTTCTTCCGCCCGGCAATACGGTCGAGCAGTGGAACCAGATCGCCGAGAACACGGTGGTCGGCTCGGGCGCGTTCCAGATCGAGGGCTTCATCTACATGGCGTACGAGTCGACCGCGGTGTACGACGCCGTCGTCTCCCTGCAGGGCGGCTACAAGCCGCTCTTGCCGGCATTCCGCGTCTGGAAGCAGGCCTCCCCGGACGCCGCGGTCGTCGAGGCCGCCTATCGAACGCTGACTCATTTCTTCCCGACGGCGTCGGCGACGCTCGACCCGCTGTACGCGCAGGCGCTCGCAGCGATCCCGAACGGCCCGGCCAAGCTCGCCGGACAGAAGATCGGCTTGGTTGCAGCCCAGCAGGTGATTCGCACGCGTACCGGAGACGGTCTGCAGACGCCGATCGCGTCGACGGCGACGTTCCCGACGAAGACGCCGGGTCCCGGCGTGTGGCGGCTGACCCCGCCGGCGTACCTCGCGCCCCAGACCCCGTGGGCCGCGAACGTGCACACGTTCGTAGTGAAGAGCGCGGCGCAGTTCCTGCCCGGTCCGCCGCCGTCGCTGTCGAGCTCCGACTGGATGAGCGCCTTCAACGAGCTGAAGACGTACGGCGGCGCGAACAGTACTGCTCGTACGCCCGACGAGACGACTATCGCGCAGTTCTGGACGGCGAACGTCATCCGGCAGTACAACCGCCTCGCACGTGACGTCACAGACGCCCGTGGGCTGAACCTCGTCCAGACCGCACATCTGGCGGCGATGGTCAACGTCGTCGCCGCCGACGCCGGAATCTCGACGATGTACGCGAAGTACCACTACCTGTTCTGGCGGCCCGTCGCGGCGATCGACCCGACGTCGGTCACCACGGACGGATTCGGCCCCACGCCGGGATTCGACGACGGCAACTCGTCCACCGTCGAGCAGCCCGGCTGGCGGCCCCTTCTGACCACGCCGAACCATCCCGAGTATCCAGCCGCCCACGGCGTCCTCACGGGCGCGATGGCCGAGCTCTTCAGCTCCGTTCTCGGCAGTCAGATCAATGTCGACATGCACGGGTTCGATCCGACCGGCCCTGCCGGGAACCTCAACGCAGTGCAGCATTTCGCCACCGCCGACGACCTCCGGACGCAGATCGTCAACGCGCGCGTCTGGGGTGGGCTCCACTACCGCTTCTCCGTTCTCGCCGGAGTCGCGGAGGGCACGAAGGTGGCCGACTACGACCTCAAGAACGCCTTCACGAAGGCTGGCTAAGGCCGAGGATGGCGCCGCCGCCGGATCCCCGCACATGGGGGTCCGGCGGCGCCCGGTCGTCGACAATCCCGTCTATCCTGGCCGCCGTGCGGCGCCGGGGTCTGCTCGCTCTCATCGCTTCGCTTGCCCTGCTCG
>Ga0070741_10009741_pt1 | contig 18491 bp, 21 predicted proteins | sample Coa_R1_4_FD_66440 | JGI IMG/M metagenome (GOLD analysis project Ga0070741, IMG submission 66440) | Surface soil microbial communities from Centralia Pennsylvania, which are recovering from an underground coalmine fire - Coalmine... | ecosystem: Environmental > Terrestrial > Soil > Unclassified ...
CCTTAACTTGAGTTTGCTCGTCGTCGATGTCTTGCGCGACCTGCTTCAGATCCCCCAGCCACTCAGTCGCGTTCGCGTCTCCCGCCTTTTCCGCCGCCTGCATCTTCGCTGCCAGGCTCTGGACCGTCTTGGCGACATCCTGGAACTCGGCCTGTAACTGCTCGAACTCTTGATCGATCGTCGAGCTATCCATGACGAGGATCATCGCACTATTGGAACCTCCTCGCCGTCGTGCTGATCCGCGCGGCGCTCGTGCCCGAAGCCAAGCGTACGCCTGCCGAGCAGACATCACTGCGACGCGCCAGTGAGATATCCCCGGGCGTTCGGGCGCGAAGGACGTCTGGACCAGCGGAGAGCCGATGGTGCGTAGGAGTCGCCGTCCCGCACCATCGGCTCTCACCCCCCTGCGCGGGGGTGGGACGTGAGTTCTCTACTTGACTGTGACTACAAGGCGCAGGACGTTGTCGGGCCCGGTGGTGACAACGCCTTTGTAGTAGTCGTTGCCTTCCTTGGTTCCGAAAACGTACGCGCCGGGCTTGCTCAGCACGAGCGTGGCGTGGGCACCGATCTTGTTCATGTTCCGGCCGGCCAGGGCGACCTTCGGGCCGTTGAGTTGGAGGAGGGTATGGCCCATCACGTCGTTGTTGGTGAAGGTGAGGGCGGTGCCGGGTTTGACGGTGAGGGTCTGCACGACCTTGTAGGCCCCGGTGCCGATTGCCCATGCGTGGCAGCCAGCCTTCTGATGGTGGATGGTGATGGTGATGCCGCTGGCAGCGGCTGCTTGACCGGCGAACGCGGCGGCGGCGACGCCTGCGGCAAGCACAGCAAGTGAGTGCTTCATGGTGCGACTCCTTTGTCGTGATGCGACTCGAACAGCTGGTTAGGCGCATCGTGCTCGACGGCGCCCGGGGCCAAATCGGGGGCGCCGCGGACTCGCGCCGCGTAGGTTCCCGTAGCCATTCCTCGCGCAATCCCCGAGGCATGCCTTGCCTGTCTCGCGGCAGTGTGGGCCGATGAGTCGCCGCCGCCTTACCACCGCCGTCGCGGCGGCCCTGTTCTCAGTCGCAGTGCTCGTCGCCTACGCCGCCGGCGCCTTTGGGGCCAGTGGCCGCGCCGCGACGGGTCCCCGTCCCTCGGACGCAGTGCTGGTCGGACCGGGCCCGGTGAGAGCAGCTCTAGATACCGATGGCAACCGCGTCGTGCTCCGCTGGACGCCAAACACGGCACTTACCGCCGGCAAGATCTCCATCGCCGTGACAAACAAAGGCAAAGCGGTCACCGGCGCGCACGTCCGCGTCACCTTCACCATGCTGGACATGCACATGAACGGACTCACCGGCCTGCTCCCCGAGATCGCCCCCGGCACCTACGGCCACTTCGGCCCAATCCTCGACATGCCCGGCCACTGGAGCATCCACTTCAACATCACACCGCCACGCACGCGCCCCTTCACCGCCACGTTCACCGACGACGTCCGCGACTAACCTCGCACGCGCAAGCCGCGGCGGCGCTACCACGACATCGACGGGCCGACTAGCGCAACAACCTCGGCTGCGCGAGCGTCCTCTCGCCAGAGCTGACCTCTTCTGGGCGTTGGAGGGGGTTAGCCCGAAGAGTGGCTCTGATTCCGCGAGATGGAGACCGGTGGGAGCGTTGATGGAGCTTTGGGGGCTCATGCCGGGCAGTCTCTCCTCTAGGTGTTTCACGCGCGCGCGTATAACAGATCGCAGGCGTCGCTGCGGCGAGAACCGTGTCGGCCTGGCGCGTGGATGTTGTTCTGTGGGGTCGTGTGCGTATCGTGGCGTGCCCGATGGGCGAGTGTGACTACGTGTACGAGCTTCGTCAGGGTGAGGAGGTGGTCGCGACCGGCCGTGTAAGCGGCGAGCGGCCGTTTGAGGTGGGTGAGCGGGTCTCGATCGGGGGGCGGGAGGGGATTGTTCGCGCGGTCGAGCCGTTGCTCGGCGTGCGGGAGCTGCGGCTGGTGGTGCAGCTGGTCCGCGACGGGCTCTAGCCGCGCGCACTGGCGGTGGCTGCGGGGAGCGCGAGCGGTCGGCGGCGTCCGGTTGCGAGGTGTTTTTTGCGTGCGTCGGTGAAGAGGCGGCCGAGGTGGTCGCCGATGCTGCTTTTCTGGGTGTCGCGGAAGCGCCATTGGTGGGTGTAGATGCGCAGGGTGGTGTCGGGCTTTCGGTGGCCGAGGCGGCGCTGTACGTCGACGATGGAGTAGTCGAGTGCGATCAGCATGGAGGCGTGGCTGTGGCGGAGGTCGTGCAGCGTCGGCGCCGGTGCTGCGATCTTCGAGTCCTTGACGGCGCGGGTGAGGGCGGCGCGCACGACCTTGCGTTCGAGGCCGGTCCCGTTTCGGCTTGCAAACACGAGCGCGTCTGGGTCGGTGAGCGCTCCCCGTTGCAGGAGGAGGGCGCGGAGCTTGCGCATGAGTCTGGGCGGGATGTCGATCGCGCGCCGCGACTCGGCGGTTTTCAACGGGGTTCGGGTGCCGTTTCGGTCGAGCTGGCACTCGATGCGTACGATCGCGGCGTCGAGGTCGAGGTCGCCGGCGGTGATGCCGAGCGCCTCGCCGATGCGCACCCCGGTTGCGAGCATGAGCTCGAACAGGCAGCGCATCTGCAGCGACTCGGTGGCGGCGAGCAGCGCTTGCATTTCGTCGAGTGTGAGGATGCGTTTGGGGCGTTGGTCGTCGTGTTTGGGCCGCTCGCCGCGCTCGAGCTGGGTCATCGGGTTGACGGGGATGTGGCCTTTGCGGGCGGCCTGGCCGAGGATCATCGACAGCGGCCGTAGCGAGCTGGTGATCGTCCACCCTTTCAGGCCTTTCTTGCGCGTGTGGGCGATGTAGGCGGCGACGTCGTCGACGGTGATGTGGTCGAGCCGCCAGCGACCGAAATAGGGGATCAGATGTTGATTGAGCGCCCAGGCGTAGAGCTCGAGGGTGCGGGGGCGAGCGCTTTGGCGTTCGAGCCATTCGGCGGCGTAGTGGGCGAAGGTGTGCCGGGTGGGCTGGATCCGCTCGCCGCGGCGGCGGCGCAGCCGTAGCTCGGCGCGGCGTGCTTCGGCGTCCTCGAGGGAGCCGTGGATGACCTCCCAGCGGCGCTTCCCGGTTGAGTCGAGGTAGGCGATCTCGTACGGCGGGGTGATCTTGCCGTTCGGCTTTGGGCGGTGGTAGATGCCGGGGTGGCGGGGAACCGGTCGCCGCCGTGGCCGTGCGGCCGCCTTCACGGGTGCCTTCACCGCGGTTTCGGGGCCTTCGCGCGGCGGGGTGGGGGAGACACGGTCGACCATAGCTCTGGTTAGGCGAGTCGATCCAGTCGCGGGTACTGCGTTTCCATCCAACCGTCGAGCTCGTCGCGGTGGAAGCGCAATCCTTGGCCGCCGGCCTTCTTGCGGAAGGGGATCGCACGCGCAGCCGTCAGCTTGTAGAGGGCATCGCGGCTGAGTCCGAGATAGGCGCACGCGGCGGGCGCGTCGAGCCAGGGCGAGATCGGAGGCACGTCGGCCGCGGTCGCGGCGCGCAACAGGTCGGCGACGCGTTGCGCGATCGCGTCGAGCAGCGCTTCGGGTAGCTCGAATGTGATCCGCTGGTCTTTGTCGTTGCTCATAGTTCGATCCAGCGGATGTCGGGGTGGCGGTGTTTGTGGTGGCGGGCCCGGGCAACCGCGAGGCAGGCGGCGACGGTGGCGTCGATGCGGCCGGTGTTGCGGGCCTTGTGGAGTTTCCAGCCGTGTTCTGTTTTGGTTGCGGCGGTCGCTTCGATGTGCGCGGTAAGGTGTGGGTCGCCGTTGTGGGTGAGTCGGCCTTCGAGCGCGTACTGGAAGAAGGCCTGGTTGGCGTCGCGCATCGGCCCCGCCGATTGGATGTACTCGACCATCGTGTAGCCGCGCTGTTCGAGGATCTCGGCGGAGCGGTGAAAGAAGTGCGGGTCGTAGGCGATCTCCCGGATCTGGAAGCGCCCGCCGAGCGCCTCGTGGATGAATCGTTCGATCTGTTCGAGCTGGATGCGACCGCCGGGTACCTGGATGTGGGCGGGTGCTTTCGGGTCGGCGGACCAGATGCGAGCGCGGATGAGGATGCGGCCGTCTTCAAGGACGTGCGCCCAGCAGACGGCGGTGGTGTCGTGGCTGATGCCGACATCGACGCCGACGTAGACCGGGGCGCCTGTTGGGATCTTGTGGCTGCTTTGCAGGTCTCGCCAGCAGTTGGCGGGGAGCCAGGCGTCGCGGACGCTCGTCCACTGGTTGAGGTTGAGGCGGCGGAACTCGTTTTCGTCGAGGCCGGGGTCGGCGAGTTGGCGGCGCAGCTCCTCGATCCGAATCTAGCTGGCCGGGTTGGCTTTCCGCCAGACGGCGGGGTCGTCGACCGGGGCGCCGTCGGGGGCGCCGTGCCACCAGAGCAGCCGCCCGTTGTCTGGATCTCGCGCGATGAAGAGGTAGCCGTCGTTGAGCGTTTCGGTCTGCGGCCAGCCGAGCGCTGCCTCGTAGATCTCGCCGAGCAGGGACTGTTTGTCGTAGCCGGCCGTCGTGATCGCGAGCAGGAAGGCGTCCTCGCGCTTATGGAGGGCGCTGGCGAGGGCGGTGTAGGTCTGCACCTCGCTGGCGGTTTGGAAGGCCCAGAGCTCGTCGATTAGGGCGACGGCGGGCATGCGGCCGTGCTGCATCCTCCCCTCCGAGGAGATCACCTTCATGACGCCACGGGTGGCTGGGCAGATGAGACCGCTCTTGAGCTGCACCCATTCGCGCAACGGGCTGTCCTGGACGAACGCGCGGGCGAACTCAAGCGCGATCCCAGCCTGCGCTTTCGAGGCAGCCGCGCAGTAGACCTCGGGCGCATCGCCGCGGGTGATCAGCTCGTAGAGGGCGAGCGCTGCGGCGAGCGGTGTCTTGCCGGAGCCGCGGGAGACGCCGAGCACGCCGTGCCGGTAGACGCGCCGGCCATGCTGGTCGCGGCGGTAGAACTCGCGCAGAAAGCGGGTCTGCCAGGGCGCGAGCTCGAACGGCTCTCCGAGCAGCGGCCCTTTTGGATGTACAAGGTAGTACGGGAAGAAGCGCAGCAGCCGCGCCACGCTGCCCGGCCGGCCGAGCTCGTTGAGGGCCGCCGTCAAGGCGGCGGCCGCTTGCGCTTCAGGTCGGGCGCCGGTGCGGCGGCGGACTTCGGCGTGCGCGGCCCGGACGAGCCGTTCGAACTCGAGCGCGACGTGGCGCCGCTCCGGCTCGCTGCTCGCGGCCCGGTAGCGGGCCTGCAGGCTGGCGAAGTTCGGCCAGCGCACCGCGGGCCCCAGCAATAAGGCCGCCTGCTCGGGTTTGCGCGCGAAGAACACGCCTTCGCGGACGCGTTGTTCGAGCGTTTTCCGCGGCCGCCCCGTCACGCCGATCCCTTCTCGGTGAAGGCTGCGTAGCGGGCACGGATCACGTCGCACCAGCGCGGGTCGAGCTCGGTGGTGACGCAGACGCGGCCGGTCGCCTCGGCGGCGATCAGGCAGGTGCCCGAGCCGCCGAACGGGTCATAGACAACGTCGCCCCGCTGGGTGTGGTTGAGGATCGGCCGCTCAAAGAGCGCCAACGGCTTCTGCGTCGGGTGCGCGGTGACGGCGTCCTCACCGCTGCGGTCGCCGAACGGCATGATCGGCGAGGCCGCTTGCCATACCGTCGTCTGCTTGCGCCCACCCTGCCAGTTCGCGCTGCAGCCTTTCCGGACCGCATACCAGGCGCACTCGTGCGCCCACTGATACTGCCCCCGCCCGAGCGCGTGCACTTGCTTGAACCAGACAATCTGTGCCCGGATCTGGAAGCCACAGGAAAGCAGCGACTCGCGCGCGACGTGCGCGTGCAACGCTGAGTGCCACAGATACGCAACCGGCGCCGAGCAGAGCATCAGCGCATCCGTCCAGTCGGCGCGATCGTCGTTGGCGATCCCGCCCGCTCGCGCCGACCCGGCAGGCTGCCGCACCCCGTCCCGCCAGCCGTGATCGAGCTCGATCCCGTACGGCGGGTCGGTCACAAGCGCCGCCACCGACAACCCGGCAAGCGCCTGCGCCACCAACTCGGCGTCGGTCGCGCTGCCGCAGACCAGCCGGTGCGGCCCAAGCTCATAGATCTCCCCCGGCCGCGACTCAGGCACCCCGGCCGGCACAACCGGGAGCGCCTCGGCCCGGCTGTCGCCGCCGCCGAACTCCCGCAAGACCTGCGCGATCGTCGCCTCCGTTTCCGGCAGCAACCCGGTCACCTCAGCCACGTCCAACTCGGCGAGCACCCGCTCGAGCAGCGCCGCGTACGCCGTCGGATCATCGCCACCCCGGGTGCGGTTCAGCGTCTGCGCTAACAGCCGCGCCCTAGCGTCGTCAAGCTCGACGACGACGACCGGCGCCTCCGAATGGCCGAGCTCGGCGAGCAGCCGGAGCCGGTGGTTGCCCGACAACACCTCAAACACGCCCGGCTCCTTCGGGTGCGGCCGCGCAACCAGGTTCTCGACCACCCCAAACTGCTGCAGCGAGCGGCGCAGCTTCGCCATCCGCCCTGCCGGGACGCGGTTCGCGTTCCAGGAGGCTTCGCGCAACAGATCGAGCGCGAGCAGCTTCGCCGAGTAGCCCATAACTTGTGCCGTCTATCGCAGCTTGCTTTAGACTTTCCGTTACATGCCAGCCAGAAAGCGAAAGCAGCGACCGCCGACCTACTCGTGGGCGCTCGATCCCGGCCCGACGGACGGCCTCTCAGACGCCGCGCTCGACGGGCTCGACTACGCCGCCTACCTCGCCGAAGACGCGCTACGACGCAGACGCACGATGTTCAGCGGCGACGCCGTCCTCCCGCCGCTCACCATCGAAGAGATCGCCGAGGTCGCCCGCCGCGCACCCGCCGACGTCCGCCGCTGCATCCGCCGCGCCCGCACCGAGCTCTACGGCAACCTCAGCGACGCCGGCATCTACTACCGCCGGCGGCGACGCAAGCAACTACTCGAACGTCCCACACGCGCCTGCGCGCAACCCGACTGCCCACGTCCACTCCCCTGGGACGCGACAACCGCACGCAAATACTGCGACCACCACAGCAGCGGCGCGGCCCGAACCGCCCGCAGCCGCACAAGCCGACCCCGCTAGCCGAGATTCGTCCACTCCGTCCAAAACCCGCGATGGGCTAGGCCGGGGTACAAGCGGCCTCGCTGTACGAAAACAGACCCCCTTACCCCCTTGAGCCCAACCGAGCGTCGTTACGTGGTGCCGTGGAGGAGGTGGGCGGGCGGGATGTCGAGGCCGAGAAACGGGACCACGATGGCCGCCTCGGCCGTGGCGAGGGTGGGCCGACGGCGATCGAGCCCGGAGCCTCGTGCCGGTTGCGGAGACTTCGTTAGGCAACGCGGCGGCGGCGCCGGCGCTCGGGGCGCACACTACGATCCTCGTCCGCTACATCGTGCGCAGAGCGTCGGTTGGTTCGAGGCGGGCGGCGCGGGTAGCGGGGTAGAGGCCGGCGAGGCCGCCGATTAGGACGGCAGCGCCGAGGCCCCCCCAAATGGCGATGGTGGGGATGGCGACGCTCCAGCCGCGGACGGTGGCGAGGCCGACGGTGATGCCGACCCCGGCGAGGATGCCGAGGGCGCCGCCGGCCGCGCCGAGCAGGACGGATTCTGTGAGGAATTGTGTGGCGATGTGGCGGCGGGTGGCGCCGAGGGCGCGGCGGAGACCGATCTCGCCGCGGCGTTCGAGGACGGAGATGACCATCAGGTTGGCGATGCCGATGGCGCCGACGAGCAGGGCGACGGCGCCGAGGCCGAGGAAGAGGGTGGTGGATGTGCCGGTGACGGCGACGCGGGCCGCGAGTGCGTCGGAGGGTCGGCTGACGGCGACCTCGTCGGGTGCTTCCGGGTTGGCGGTGGGTGCGAGCAGGTCGGCGATTTGGACGACGTGGTTTGTGTCGGCGCGGATGTAGATGCGGCTGGGGTGGCCGTCGTAGCCGAGCAGCTGTTCGGCGATGGGTGGGCCGACGAGGGCGGAGAGGTCGATCTCGGGTGCGAGCGGGAGCGGCTGGAGAATGCCGACGACGGTGAACCAGTGGCCGCCGAGCCAGACGCGGGTTGAGGGCGTGGTCGTCGTGATGCCGAGGCTCTTCGCGGCCTGGTAGCCGAGGACGGTGGCGGGGTAGTTGGCGGTGGCGGTGTTGAGGTAGACGCCGGCGAGCAGGTGGCCGTCGAGGGCGGTGAGGAGGCTGGTGTCGGCGACGCGGACGGCGAGGCCGGCGGTCTCGAAGGCAGGGATCTTGTCGGTGCGGTAGACGTTGGCGTTGCCGAGCTCGGCGGTGGGTGCGACGTGCTCGATGCCTTGGACGCGGCGGATCATTGTGGTGGCGTTGCTGGGGAGCTTGGCTTCGACGCCTTGGATGCTTTGGCCGTTGACGACGGTGAGGAGGTTGGTGCCGAGCCGGTCGATCTCGGCGAGCAGATTCGCTTCGCTGGAGCGGGTGATGGCGAGAATGCCGACGATGGCGGCGATGCCGATCGCGATTCCGAGCGCGGAGAGCCCGGCTCGTAGGCGGCGGGAGCGGAAGCTGACGGTGCCGAGCGCGAGCAGGTCGCGGGACCGGAGGTGCGAGCGCGGGATCATGTGAGGATGCGGCCGTCGCGCAGCTGGACGATTCGCTCCGCGGCGGCCGCGACTTCCTCGTTGTGGGTGATGACGACGATCGAGGTGCCCTGCCGGTTCAGCTCCTGGAGCAGTTCGACAAGCTCGGCGCCGGCTGTGGAGTCGAGGTTGCCGGTCGGCTCGTCGGCGAGCACGATCGCGGGCTCTCCGACGAGGGCGCGCGCGATTGCGACCCGCTGGCGCTCGCCGCCGGAGAGCTTGGGCGGTCTGTGGGTGAGCCGGTGCGTGAGGCCGACCCGCTCGAGCGCGGCGGCGGCGCGTTGACGCCGCTCGGCGGTGGGGACGCCGCGGTAGAGGAGGCCGTCGGCGACGTTGTCGTGGGCGGTGAGGTTGTCGAGCAGGAAGAACTGCTGGAAGACGACCCCGAGCCGGTGCGCGCGCAGGCCGGAGAGGTCCTCGTCGGAGAGGCAGGAGGTCTCGAGGCCGGCGATACGGACGCTGCCTTCGCTTGGCCGGTCGAGCGCGGCCATGATGTTGAGGAGTGTCGTCTTCCCGGAGCCGGAGGGGCCGACGATTGCTACCAGTTCGCCTGTGGCGACGGTGAGGTCGATGCCGCGCAGAGACTCGACCGGCGGCTCGCCGGGGTAGCGTTTGCGGACGCCCTCGAGCTCGAGGACCGGCGCGCTCACTGGCTCGGGACCTGAACGCGGATGCCGGCGGCGAGGCCCGGACCGCTGACCTGCACCTTGCCGGCGACGTCGTCGAAGAGACCGATACTGACCGGGACCGTGCGCGTGCCTGCGCCGTCGGCTACGGCGAGGGCGTAGCCGCCGTCGGGCTGGGCTAGCAGGGCGCTGATTGGGACGGCGAGGACGTGGCGTGCCTGCTGCTCGGTGATCGCGACCTGCACCGGCGACTGGTCGAGGCCGCCGGAGGTGGGCGGGTTGTGCAGGGCGATCGTGACCGGGACGGTCGGCGTCCCGCCGCCTTGGCCGTTGTCGGGGCTCGCTGCGGTGGCGACGCGGCCGACGGTGGCGATGCGGCCGCGCACTGTGGTGCCGTCGGGCATGGTGACGAGCGCAGAATCGCCGGTCGCGAGTTGCGAGACGGTGCCGGGGTCGAGCGGAATGAGCACCGCTGGGTGCGCGGAGGTCGACGACAGGATTGGCGCGCCCGTCTGGACGGGGTCGCCGGCGGTCGCGGTCAGCGTGCTGACGCGCACCGCGCTGGGGAGAAAGACGACGCTTCCGAGCGGGAGCACTCCGGTGATCGGTGTGTGGAGCGCGCGCTGCCAGGCTTCGAGCGCAGCGAGCGTCTGGAGGTCGAAGCGGCCGTTCACCCGCAGCGATCCGCGCGCGGTGAAGCCGAGGGCGCGCAGGTTCTGCTGCAGCTCGCGGACGTCGGCGCCGTAGGTGCCGAGCGTGAGGTTGCGGGAGGCGGGGCGCGAGCCGTACAGGAGCCTCGCACTTGCGCGGTCGAGCGCGTACAGGGGCTGACCGCGACCGATGATCGTGCCGGCGGTCGGGAGCCAGGTGACCACGCCGCCCGTACCCGTGTCGGCGACGGTGAAGCTGCCGCTGTAGTCGAGTGTGCCCGACACCTGCTGGCGCTCGACGACATCTGTCCGGACGATCCTCGCCCACCCGGTGGGCACAACCGTCGCCGCAGAGTGGCTCGGTCCGCCGAAAGGGTCGGCAACAAGCACGGCGAGCAGCAGCGCGGTGCAGACGCCGAGGCCGGCGATCATGAGGCGGCGACGGCTGCGCATCAGCCGCCTCGCGTCGAAGCCGTGGCGGCGACGCTCACTCCGGCCAGCATTCCCGGGCGTAGGCCGATGGGTGGAGCGTTGAGCGAGATCGTTGCGCTGTAGGTGGTGGCTGCCGCTGCGGTCGTCCCGCTGCTGGATGCGGTCTCGTTGGAGTTGGCGCTGCTCGAGTTCGCGTCGGTGGGGGGGTCAGGGAGCGGCCTGACGGCGTCGACGTGGCCGCTGATCTGCCGATCGCCGAGAGCGGGGATGGTGATCGTCGCCGCCTGCCCGGCTGCGAGGAGGGCGGTCTCGGCGGGATCGAAGCCGGCGGTGACGGTGAGGTTGTTCAAGTCGACGAGCGTGATGCCTGCGGTTCCGCCCTGTCCAACCAGCTGGCCGGGCATGAGGTCGACGGCGGCGACCGTTCCCGCGAAGGGTGCTCTCAGCTGGGTGTCGCGCACGGCCTGCTCGGCGGTGGCGAGGGCGGCCCGGTCGATGCGGACGGCCGCGCGCGCGGCCGCCAGCGTGCCGACGCGGGGCGCTTCCGCGCGAACGGCGTTGGCCGCGCGGGTGGCCGCGACGCTGAGGCGGCTGGAGGCGACGGCTGCGCGCGCCGTGTCGAGCGACTGGTGTTCTGCGGCGGTGCCGGCGGCTTGCGCGTCTTCTGCCACGGTGAGCGCGTCTTGGTCGGCGGCGAGCGCCGATTGCTCGGCCTCGACCCGTGCCTGGTCGGAGGAGATCGGGCTGCGGGCGTCGGCTGCGGCGCCGCTGTCGGCGGAGAGTTGCTGCTGGTCGGCGGCGACGGCGGCCTGCTCGGTGAGGATCGCCTTCGCGTCTGCCGCCAGCGTCGCCGCCGGCGCACCGGCAGCTTCGTCGTCGGCTTGCTTTTTCTGCGCCGCGAGTAATGCGTTTTGGTCGGAGGCGAGCGTTGATTGGTCGCTCGAGACGCGGCCGGCAGCGTTGTTGGCGGCGCTCTGGTCGGCGGCGAGGGCTGCTTGGTCATTGGTGAGTTTGGTCTGGTCGGCGGCGAGTTGCGCGTTCGCCTGGTCGAGCGTGGTCTGCAGCCGGGTTGAGTCTTGTTCGGCTGCTGCCTGTGCGTCGCTGGCCGCGGTGTCGGCGGCGGCGAGTGCCTGCTGCGATTGTGCGAGGGTCACGCGCAGCTGCGCTCGCTCGGCCCGTGAGAGGCCCTGGCGGAGCTGCAACAGCTGCGCGCGTGCAGAGGCGAGGTTCGCCGTCGCTGTCTGCAGGCCCGCGAGCGCCTGCCCGGGATCGAGCCGGGCGAGAACTGCGCCGGCGGCGACCTGCTCGCCGACCCGGACGTCGACCAGGAGCACGCGCCCAGTGCTGGGGAACGCGAGGGCTATCTGCTCCGGCGCAGCGACCGTGCCCGTCGCCGTCAGCGCGACGACTGTGCTGGTGGGCGGCGTCGATCCGCTACTTGCGGCGAGCACGAGGACGAGTCCGGCGACGGCGAGCACGAGCGCTGCGAGCTTCACCTGCGTTCTCATTTGCGCGAGCAGGCGTCGATCGCCGCGCGCGCCTGCGCCGAGAGGTTCGGCTTCACGAAACCGGGCGGCATGGCGTTGACGGCGAAACCGCCGCTCGGGCTCGGGTCGGGAAAGGTGGGGAAGCCGTGCAGGCGGATGCAGCGCGCGGTCCGTAGTTCGTTCGCGTACGTCATCGGCGAGACGGGAGGTTGCGGGTGAGCGCTGTCGTAGCGGTCGCGGATCGCGTGCACGCGCGCCCAGACGTTCGCGCAGCCGACGATCACGCTCTCCGGCCACCGCCACGGGCCCTGCCGGTCGAGCGAGGGTAATGATCGTTGGCCTGCTCGTCGACCTGCGTGTCGGGCAGGTTCGGCATTCCGTGCGCGCGAGCGCAGCGGGCGTAGACGACGTAGCCGGCGACGAGCTGCCGATGCAGCGTCAGGCTGCTCGGCGGCAGTGGCGTCGACGCTGATCCACAGCCTGCGAGGGCGGCGACCGCGGCCGCCACGACTGCGTTACGGATGGCTGAAGTACACACGTCCGTGAGGGTCAGGGTTGAAGCGTTCGCAGGTGGTCAGTTGCGAGCGGATCGCGGACTTGAGCAGATGGGTGAGTCGGGCGTCCGGGACGAAGGTGCCGTCGGGGCGCGGGTCGGGCCAGTCGGCGACACCGTGGCTGCGCATGCAGCGCGCGAAACGAAGCAGCCCTGCCAGCTGCGCCGCAGACGGGGCCTGGTTCTGGGCGCTTGGCACCAGCCGATCGACCAGTCGCTGACATGCCGCACGCGTTTGCGGCGGAATGTTCAGGCTGTTCGGGAAGATCGCCTTGCCCGTCTGCTCGTCGATCCGCGGGTCCTGCAGCCCCGGCATCCCGTGCGCCCGGGCGCACACGACGATCTGGTGCCAGGCGGCGGCGAGACTCTGTGTCGTCGTGGCCGAGCTCGTCGGATGCGAACCGCCGCAGCCGGCCGCTGTCAGCGCCAGCGCAGCGAGCGCTGCGAAGCTACGGCTGCGCCTTGACAACGTTGATGCCTCCGCTCGGGTTGGGGTTGAGCCGCGCACACGCGGTGACGGCAGGAACGAAGAGGCGCTTGCCGCCCTGCTCGATGCGCGTGTCGATCGGGAACTCGCCCAATGTGTTCGGGTCGGGCCAGTCAGGGATCCCGTGCGCGCGGATACAGTGCGCGAGCGCGAGCAGCTTCTGGTAGTCGCTCGCCGAGACCGCTGTCGTCTCGGTGTAGTCGAGCGGGATGCGATTCGCAACCGCGCTGCAGGCCTGCCGGGTCGGCGACGGGACTCGCGGCGCGCTATCGGGGAAGACGGGGACGCCGTCGTTGCGAACGACCGGGTCGGGGAAGCTCGGCGGCCCGTGGACGCGGATGCAGCGAGCCAGCTCGCGGAGCACGACGAGCGCCCGCTGGTTTGTCGAACCGTGCGGGCTCGCCGGGCCGGCCGCGCGCAAGCCACCGCCGCACGCGGCCAACAGCAGCCCGGCTGCCGCGACCACCGGGAGCAGCGCGGCGCCGATTGAACAGGTGCGAGACGAGCTGGTCATGCGCGAAGCTCACCACCGCAACCTGAATCGTTCGGCGCGTCCGCTTAGAGGTTGCTTAGAGGATGCTTAGAGGCGGAGCGTGACGACGGCGCCGCCACCGTCGGCGTTTCCCGCCGCAACGCTGCCGCCGTGATCCTCGACCGCCTGCTTGACGATCGCGAGCCCCAGCCCCGAGCCGGGAAGGGCGCGGGCGGAGGCGGAGCGGTAGAAGCGGTCGAACACGTGCGGCAGGTCAGCCTCGTCGATGCCCGGCCCATGGTCGCGGACCGTTAGCGTCCCCTCGCGGAGCTCGACGTCTACGGTGCCGCGGGATGGGCTCCACTTGATCGCATTGTCGAGAACGTTGTCGATCGCTCGCTCCAATCGCGTCCGCGCGCCGGCGATTCGATGTGGCTCGAGACGACTCTCAAAGTGCAACTCAGGTGCCCGGTGTCGGGCCCGCTCGACGGCTGTCGCAACCAGTTCGTCGAGCGCGAGCGGCTCGCGCGCGTCGATGGAGCGGCCGTTCCGGGCCGCCTGGATCAGATCGCCGAGCAAGGCCGAGAGTTCCTCGATCCCGCGGACGGCGGCACCGAGGACGTGCTGACGCCGCGCTGCCGGCAGGTCCGGCCGGGCAAGCAGCTCGATATTCGTGCGATGGGCGGTCAGCGGCGTGCGCAACTCATGGGAAGCGTCGGCGATCAGCTGCTGTTGTGTGCGCCGCGACTCGTCCAGGGCGGCCAGCATCGCGTTGAAGTCGACCGCAAGGCTCGCTAGCTCGTCGCGGCCGGCCACGGGGATGCGCTGCGTGAGATCGCGCGTGGCGCTCACCCCGCGCACCGCGCCCGCGAGCGCGCGAACGGGGCGCAACACCGCATTGGCCGCCAGCCTCCCGAGCAGCCCCGCCGCAAGCGCGCCGCCCAGCGTCAGGGCGACCAGCAGCCAGCGGACGCGCGCGATCGTCGCGTTCGCCTCGGTCAACGGCCGCGCGGTGCGTACCAGCCCCTCACCCGACGACGACAGGCGCATCGTGTACAGCCGCATCGGCACGCCGCGGTAGCGCATGTCTCGGAAGTACGGCGGGTACGTTCCATTTGCCACCTCACCGTCGAGCCCGATGAGGGGCACGAAGCGGTTCAGCGTCACGAGGTTCTGCTGCGGCACCACCTTCGGCGTCGGCGTGGTGGCCAAGCCCGTCGATGCTGAGTTTGCGTCCGAGACGGTGGACGTCGTCGGCGGCGGCACCTTGCCGACAACGTTCGAGCCCGTCTTCAGCGCCGCGCCGAGGCTCGGGATCACCTGGAAGTAGCCGGAGGCGTCGCTCCCGAATACCGACACCGAGGGAAAGCCGGGATTGTTCTCTTTCGAGTAGTCGCCGGCCGGCAGCTTCCCGGTCGCGCCCTGCTTGCCGGACAGCGCCTTGACGGGCGTGGGCCCGTTCGCCGCCAGCCACTTCGTCGCGATGTTCTGTGCCGACTGGATCAGCGAGACATCGATCTGGTCGTGCAGCTTCGAGCGCACGTCGAAGTAGATGACCAGCGACGCGACCGCGAGCGCGACGAGCACCGCCCCGCCGCCCGCGAGCGTTAGCCGCGTGCGCAGGCTCACGGCTCGCGCAGCGCGTAACCGACGCCGCGCACCGTCTGGATCAAGCGCGGCTCCCCACCCGCCTCCGTCTTCCGCCGCAGGTAGCTGATGTACACCTCGAGCGGGTTCGAGCTCGGCCCGAATTGGTAGCTCCACACCCGCTCCATGATCAGCTCCCGCGTCAGCACCTGCCGCGGGTTGCGCAGGAACAGCTCCAGCAGCGCGTACTCCGTCCGCGTCAGCTCGAGCGCCCGTCCGCCGCGAAAAGCCGCTCGCGTCTGCGGGTCGAGCGAGAGCCCTCCGAACCAAAGCGGCGCATCGTCACCCGCCGGACGGCTCCGGCGAAGCAGCGCGCGCACGCGTGCGAGCAGCTCCCCCAACGCGAACGGCTTCACCAGATAGTCGTCGGCGCCCAGATCGAGGCCCCGGATTGTGTCCTCCTCCGAGTCGCGCGCGGTCAGAATCAAAATCGGGGTGCGATTGCCCGCCGCTCGCAGACGCCGGCACACCTCAAGACCGTCGAGGTTCGGCATCAGCACGTCCAGCACCACCGCGTCGAACTCCGCCTGGCCGAGCCGCCTCAACGCGCCCAGACCGTCGCCCACCGTAGTGACGCGATGCCCCTCCAACTCGAGCGCCGTCTCCACCGCCTCGCGCACATCCGGGTCGTCGTCGACGACCAGCACCGCGCCGCCTCTGACCGAGGGCGACTCCATCACCGCCGAAAGCCTACGCCGGCGCACCCCAATCTCACACTCGCCGCCGAAGCGCCACGGCCCCACGATGCCGCGAGAGTGTGAGCTCACAAGTCCCGCAGCTGAGAACTTCCTTAGAGGTTCGTGAGACCGCGCGTCCGCAACATCTCTCGCCTGGACGACAGCGCACTGCCACTGCCACTGCCACTGCCACTGCGACTCTCCACGCTCACACACAGACGCTAACCCGCTGACAGCCTCCCGTGAAATAGGTCAGTGGTTACCTCACACAGCCCGGGCCAACCGACTCGCCAGTGGTCAGGTGCGAACACTGGAGCAGCCCACAAGGATCACGCCGGGTGCGAGTGGCAAGCGCACATCGTAGAATCATCCCGCGATGATCGCCGCGTTGTCAGCTGCTAAAGAACAGAGCGTGAGGGAAGACGCGCTCGAGCTGAAAGACGTCGTCGAGGGGGATGTCAGCCTGGCCGAGAAGGCGAAGGCAGCTGCCGAAGCGCTGAAAGACCCGGGCGCCGCCGGGCGCGCCGGGCTCGCCGGTGGGGGGAACTGAGATGGGCCGCGCCCGGATTGCCGGCGCCCTAGTTGCGCTGGTGATCGCCGCCAGCGCAATGACCGCGACGACGGCAACCGCCGCCCCCGTGCGCGGCGGTAAGGCGGAGCAAGCGGCGTGCTTCTTCCCGAAGACGAAGTTCCTCTTCCACGCCGGGCTCGCGTTCGGCGCCTTCCACCGCTACATCTACAAGCCGTTCAAGGCAGGCACCTTCACCGGTCCGAACAAGGTGACCGCGATCGCCAAGGCGGCGCTCGCCGGGCTCTTCGTCTACCACGAGGTCGGCGAGGCGCTCAAACAGGCCCAATGCAGCCACACGCTCGCTGTCCTTGTCAGTCCGCTGACCGCGCTCTCATCGGCGATCAAGGCCGCCGCGGACAAGCTGAAAGCGGGCGGGCTTCCCGATATCACCTCGCTCGGGAAGTCGTTCGACCAAATCGGCTCGACCGCCGGTGGCATCGGCGTCCCGATCAAAGACATCGTGCACAACCTGTAACCAAACGCTCGGTAGCTTGCGGCAGACCCTCCCCGCCACTCACCGGCAACCCGCAGCGGGAGGACGAGATGGCATCACTGCTCGGGAAGGTGATCAGCTTCGCCCGCAGCCCGCAGGGCTAGAAGCTCATGAGACAGGCCGAAAAGGCCGCCGAAAACCCAAAGACCCAGCAAGAGCTTGAAGGCGTCGCCTCGCGGATAACCAAGAAGTAAGCGTCCGACGACAGCCAGCTCCGGTGGAGGAGAGTGTCGACCAGCGGGCGGACCACCCGCATCCGAACACCAACCACGTCCCCCGCCAAATCCACCCTCGCCTACAGCTGGACCGCCAACTGAGCATCGCGGGCGCTCCCTGATTGGGTATCGCTTGTGGCAAGGAAATGGCAAGGTTTCACGCGCAGGTTTGTCGCCACGCCCGCCACAACCACCGCGCCCCTGGTTCGCGTGCCGCTGAGCCTGAGTGGTGCGATGAGGCGGGGGCTGCCGCGCTTGCTGTGCGGCAGCCCGTGTGGTTGGTGGCTAGTGGATGATGATCGAGCGGCTTGCGAGCCGGCTTAGCTGGCCGTTGCTTGTTGCACGCATCGTGACCAGGAGGCGGCCAGGGTTGCGGTAGCGCGGTAGCAGCAGCCAGTGGCGGCTGAACGTGCCACACGTTGCCACCGTGACGGCTAGGTGGCGCGTGTAGGGAAGCGCGCGCGCCTTTTGGTCGCGTTCGGTGATCGTGACGGTCCCGGGTGTGGGTGCGCACACGCGGAAGCCGGCGTAGATGCGCGTGCCGACGTGGCGGAGCGAGAGGATCAGCACGGTCGGCGCCTTCGGCGCTGGGGTGGTCACCACCGCGGTCGTTGTCTGGGTGGTGGTCACCGTCGTCTGGGTGACGACCGCGCTCGTGTTCGAGGCCGCGGTCGCCTGGTCGGTGGCGGTGTGGGCGCTCACAAGCACCCGTAGGCGGTGGTCGACGTCGGCGGAGCGGACGCCGTAGGTTTGGCCGGTCGCCCCGGCGATGTTGAGGCAGCCGGTCCCGTCGGCGGCGCAGCGCTGCCACTGCCGTTGGAACGACGACGGCGTCGGGGTCCAGGTGCCGTCGCTCACCGACAGCGTCTCGCCCACGACCGCTGATCCGGAGATCGTAGGCTTGACCGTGTTCGTCGGCCCGTTCTTGGATGCGACGACATCGCTCGCATCGGAGGTGGCCGACGCCTTGCCGTCGGCGTTTGTTGCGGTGACGACGACGCGCACGGTGTGACCGACATCACCGCTCACGAGCGTGTACGTCTTACTGGTCGCACTGGTGATGTCACCGCAGCCGCTGCCATCGCTCGCGCACCGCTGCCACTGGTAGGAGAACGAGGCCGGGCTGTTCGACCACGTCCCGTCGGAAGCGGTGAGCGTCGAGCCTTCCCTCGCGGTGCCGCTGATCGACGGCGCCGCCGTGTTCTGCGGCACCGCCGCCGAAGCGCTCGCCGCGACGGCGAGCCCCACCGCCGCGACCAACAACAAAGACGGCAGGAGCCGCCATCCCGTCCTAGGTCTGGGTCCGTCGTTCATGATCTGCTCCTTCCGGTTTCGGTACCGAAAGGGATCTCCCCAGCGACAAGACCAAAGCCCTCAAACCGGGCTTCCTAACCTACTCTTTACTCCGCTTGCCCCTTTCTGATGACGTCCGCGGTGTTCCAGAAACTCAATGTCATCGTCGCGGCTGTGGCGGTGTCCGATGGTGTGGAGAGACTCGGTCGGCGACGGCTGACTCGATTCCGAATGTCGACCTGGTGGTCTGACTTTCCAGCGTTGTGTCGCC
>Ga0070741_10009742_pt1 | contig 18490 bp, 14 predicted proteins | sample Coa_R1_4_FD_66440 | JGI IMG/M metagenome (GOLD analysis project Ga0070741, IMG submission 66440) | Surface soil microbial communities from Centralia Pennsylvania, which are recovering from an underground coalmine fire - Coalmine... | ecosystem: Environmental > Terrestrial > Soil > Unclassified ...
GCACGGCGCCGGCGGGCACGCTAGCGGGCAGGGGGAACCGCCTCGCCACATCCGGCAGGGTGCGATGGAACGAGGTGTCGAAGCAGGCGACCTGCGGAACGCCCGAGGCGCGCTGCGCGACGGCCTCGATGGCGCCGATCGCCGGCGGCAGATGCAGCGGCGCGAACGGCTCCGCTTCGCGGAGCTTGCGTACGACGGTCGCGTCGATCCGCACCGGCTCGAGCAGGTCCGGGCCGCCGTGCACCAGCCGGTGGCCGACGGCAGCAGGCCGCGGCAGCTTCTCGAGCGTCGCGTGCACCGCCTCGGCATGCGTCGCGTGTCCGCCGGGGATGCCGATCCGCTCGACCGATCCCCCGCCGGTGCGCCGCCCGCCTTCGAAGAGCGCGTATTTCAGCGACGACGAGCCGCAGTTCAGCGCCAGGATCACGGCGTCCAGGTCCAGTCGCGGATCTCCGGCATGTCCTCGAGGTGCTCCTTCACGTACGCGGTATGCCGGCGCAGCATCAGCTCGCAGTCGTCGATCAGCCGGCTCGCGTTCTCCGGGATGCGCCGGGCGCGCTGCAGCGCGGAGATGACGATGTGGTACCGGCTGATCCTGTTCAGGACCACCATGTCGAACGGCGTGGTCGTGGTCCCCTCCTCGTTGTACCCGCGGACGTGGAACCGGCTCGCGTTCTGCCGGCCATGGAGGATCCCGTGGAGCGCGTTCGCGTAGCCATGCCAGGCGAACACCACGTCGACGTCGCGGGTGAAGAGCTGGACGAATTGATCCGGGGGCATGCCGTGCGGGTGTTCCTGCGGATCGGCGATGGCGAAGAGGTCGACGACGTTCACCACCCGGACCCGGAGGTCCGGCGCACGCTGCCGCAGCCAGTGCGCCGCGGCGACCGTCTCCAGCGTCGGGATGTCGCCCGCGCACCCGAGGACGATGTCGGGATCCTCCCCCGCGTTCGAGGCCCACTCCCAGATCCCCGCGCCGCGCGCGCAGTGCGCCCGCGCCTGGTCCATCGTCAGCCACTGCAGCTGCGGCTGCTTGTCGATCACGATCAGGTTCACGTAGCTGCGGCTGCGCAGGCAGTGGTCCGCCACCGAGAGCAGGCAGTTCGCATCCGGAGGCAGGTACACCCGCGCCACCTCGCCCTGCTTGGAGATGATGGTGTCGATGAATCCCGGGCCCTGGTGCGAGAAGCCGTTGTGGTCGTTCCGCCAGCAGGTGGAGGTGAGCAGCACGTTCAAGGAGGCGATGGGCGCGCGCCAGAGCAGGTCGCGGCACATCTCCAGCCACTTCGCGTGCTGGGTGGCCATCGACGCGACCACCATCGCGAACGCCTCGTAGGTGCAGAAGAGGCCGTGCCGCCCGGTGAGCAGGTACCCCTCCAGCCAGCCTTCGCAGTTGTGCTCCGAGAGGACCTCCATCACCCTCCCGTCCGGGGCGAGGTGGTCGTCGCCCGGGATGCGGTCCTCGATCCAGACGCGCGCGGTCGCCTCGAGCACGGCCCCGAGGCGGTTCGAGGTCAGCTCGTCGGGGCAGAAGATGCGGAAGTTCCGCTCGTCGGCGTTGCGGACGAACACCTCGCGGAGCATCGCCCCGAGCTGGCGGACGGACTCGTGGCGCTGCACCGCCGGAGTCTTCACGTCCACCGCGAATCGCGTGTAGTCGGGCAGGTCGAGAGGGACGAGGATGCGCCCGCCGTTCGCGTGCGGATTCGCGCTCATCCGCCTCAGCTCGCGCGGGATCAGCGCCGAGAGCGACTCGCTCGGAGCGCCCGCGCGATCGAACAGCTCCTCCGGGCGGTAGGACTTCATCCACGCCTCGAGCTCCCGGAGGTGATCGGGGTTCTCGCGCACCTGCGCGATGGGCACCTGGTGCGCGCGGAACGTGCCCTCGACCTGGACACCGTCCACGATCTTCGGTCCGGTCCAGCCCTTCGGCGTGCGCAGCACGATCACCGGCCAGCGCGGCCGGAGCGGACCGCCGCGGCGGGCGCGGGCCTGCAACTCGCGGATCCGGTCGTAGCAGACGTCGAGCGTCTCGGCGATCGCCGCGTGCACGCGCGGCGGATCGTCTCCTTCGACGAAGAACGGCTCGTAGCCGTGCCCGCGCAGGAGAAAGGAGATCTCCTCGTCGCTCTTGCGGCCGAGCACCGTCGGGTTCGCGATCTTGTAGCCGTTGAGGTGGAGGACCGGCAGGACCGCGCCGTCGCGCGCGGGGTTGAGGAAGCTGATCCCTTTCCAAGACCCTTCCAGCGGCCCCGTCTCCGCCTCGCCGTCTCCCACGACTGCCAGAACCAGCAGATCCGGGTTGTCGAACGCGGCGCCGAACGCGTGCGTGAGCACGTACCCGAGCTCGCCGCCTTCGTTGATCGATCCCGGGACCGGCGGGCTCACGTGGCTGGGGACGCCGTACGGCGTGGAGAACTGCCGGAACAGCCGCCGCATCCCCTCGCCGTCGCGGGTGACCTCCGGATAGATCTCGCTCCAGGTCCCCTCCAGCCACACGTTCGCGATCACCGCCGGCCCGCCGTGCCCGGGCCCGGCGAGGAAGATGGCGTCGACGTCGCGCTTGCGGATCAGCCGGTTCAGGTGCGCGTAGAGCAAGGACAGGCCGGGCGAGGTGCCCCAGTGGCCGAGCAGGCGCGGCTTGATGTGCTCCGGCCGCAGCGGCTCGCGCAAGAGCGGGTTCGCCTGCAGGTAGATCTGTCCCACCGTCAGGTAGTTGGCGGCTCGCCACCAGGAATCGAGCAGCGTCAGCTCGTCCGCGGTCAGGGTGTGAGGCATGCGCTCCTCCAGTCGGCCGCGAACTCTACGCTCCGGCGGACGAAATGGCCGGGCGAAGGTGTGCCTCTTTGGTGTAGATCGCACGCCCAATGGGTCTCGCCATCGGCATCGTCGGTCTGCCCAACGTGGGCAAGAGCACGCTGTTCAATGCGCTCTCGGGCGCCTCGGTGCTGGCGGCGAACTATCCGTTCGCCACCAAGGACCCGAACGTCGGCGTGGTGCCGGTGCCGGACGACCGCCTGGAGAAGCTCGCGGCGCTCTACAAGCCGAAGAAGACCACGCACGCGGCGCTGGAGTTCCTCGACATCGCCGGGCTGGTGCGGGGCGCCTCGAAAGGAGAGGGGCTGGGCAACCAGTTCCTCGCCAACATCCGGGAAGTGGATGCGATCGCGCACGTGCTCCGCTGCTTCCACGATCCGGACGTCGTGCACGTGGACGGGACCGTCGATCCGGTCCGCGACAAGGAGGTCGTGGATACCGAGCTGCAGCTCAAGGATCTGGAGTCGCTGGAGAAGAAGCGCGAGCGCAAGGCGAAGGACGCGAAGGCGCCGGGAAAGCCGGGCGAGGAGGCGAAGGCCGACCTCGCCGTCTACGACAAGCTGAAGGCGGCGCTCGAGGCGGGCAGGCCCGCGCGCAGCGTTCCCCTGAACGACGACGAGCGGCCGCGCGCCCGGGAGCTGTTCCTGCTCACCGCGAAACCGGTGCTCTACGTGGCGAACGTCGACGAGTCGCAGCTCGGCAGCCTCGACTCCGATCCGCTGGTGGCGAAGGTGCGCGATCTCGCCGAGAGCGAAGGCGCCCGGATGGTGGCGATCTGCAGCAAGGTGGAGGCGGAGATCCAGCAGCTCCCCCAGGCGGAGCGCGGCGAGTTCCTCGCCACCGTCGGCCTCTCGGAGCCCGGGCTCAACAAGCTGGTCCGCGAAGGCTTCACCCTGCTCGGCCTCCAGAGCTACTTCACCGGCGGCGAAGACGAGTGCCGGGCCTGGGTGATCCGCAAGGGCGCCCGCGCGCCCCAGGCCGCCGGCGTGATCCACACCGACTTCGAGCGCGGCTTCATCAAGGCGGAGGTGATCCGCTGGGACGAGCTGCTTCGCTACGGCTCCGAAGCGGCGGCGAAGAGCCGCGGCGCGATGCGCATCGAGGGCAAGGACTACGTCGTCCAGGACGGCGACGTCATGCATTTCATGTTCAACGTGTGAGCTCACTTCGAAGAGCTTCACCGCTCTGCCGTGACGGGAAGCTCTTCGATGCGGCGCCTGCGGCGCCTCCACGAGCGAATTTCGGGGACAGGCACTAAATTCCGGATCTGCGCGCGTGCACACGCTCGTGAATTGTGTGCGTGTCCCCGAATTTCGTTCAGAACGAGGCGGGAAGGCTGAGCTTCTGGACGACGGTGCCGGACTTGTCGAGGACCTGGAGGTCGACGCTGCGGCGGCCGCGGGGGCCGGAGACGCGGCCGGTGGCGGTGAGCTGCGGATCCGTCGCCAGCTGGAATTGCGGGAGCGAATCGAGCGCGGCGCGCAGCTCGGTGGCCAGCAACGAGGCGAGCTCGGGCTGCGTGCCGGGGCCGGGCTGGACGGCTTCCACGCCGATCTTCAGGGGCATGGAGGTGAGGGTGTCGCCGTCCTCGACCACCCCGCCCGGCTCGCGCTTGATCCTGCCGCTGCAGCCGTTGCGGGAATACGCGCTGAGGAGGAAATAGCCCTTGCGCGTGTCCTGCTCGGTGACGTCGTCGAGCCCGGAGATCTCGAAGAACTCGCCCTTGAACGGCTCGCCCGAGTCGAAGGTGCACGAGGCGGTGCCGTTGGGGAGCGCATTGACGAGCTTGCCGGTCAGCCGGGGAAAGCGGAGCGCGAGCGAGCGCGCCACCGCGCGGGCGGCGTCCTTCACCTGCGCGGCATCGAAGTCTCCCACCACGTCGTTCGAAGCCTGCGCTGCCGGACCGGGACCGAGCAGCTTCTCCTCGAGCCTGCGCGCCAGCTCCTTCGCGCCGGCCTCGACCTGCTCGTCGGAGCCGACCTTCAGCGTCTGCGAGAACGCCACCTGGGCGCTCGAGGAATCCAGCGCGCGCAGCGAGAGCGCGTAGCTGCGCCCCTTCGCCGCCACCGTGCCGAGCACGATCCAGCGCGCGCCGACGAGCTGGGCGACCTTGATCTGCACCTCGTCGCTGATCACGCCGGACTGCGCGAGCGTCTGCTCCTTCATCACCTTCGCCATCTGCTGGCGCTCCACCACCCGGAGCCGGCCTGCCGCGACGAGCTGATCGGTGAGCGCCTCGTCCATCTCCGACGCGAGGTCGGGATCGACGTTCCCGCGCGCCGTCACCTCCGCGATGGCGAGCGTCGGCGGGCCGCCCTGCGCGAGCGCGGCGGCGGCCGGTGCGAGGAGCGCAGCGAAGGTGAGGAAGTGGCGCATGTGGATGACCCCGCGAACGCGTTTCCTGTTCTGGTACCGTGGACGCGAAGGGGATCGCAAGAAACCACCCTCCGGGATCGCGACCGGGAATTTGACCCTGGTGCGCGGCCGGTGCTAGCGATCAGAGCGCGCAACTCGCGCAAGTACCTTGGGGAAATCGACCATGAAGAACCCGGTTCTCGGCGCGTTCAGTGCAGGGCTGCTCTGCGCATGTGGCACGGTCGCGGTGCGCGTTCCCGTGATGAGGCCCGCCGAGATCAACATGGCGCCGTATCAGAGCGTGGCGATCGGCGAGATGACCGGCGCCGGCAACCGCCCGATGACCGATTCGATCGAGGAAGCGCTGGTCAACACCAACCGCTTCACGGTGGTCGACCGCCAGCACCTGGCGAGCGTGATGCGCGAGCTGCACCTCTCTTCGACCGATCTGGCGGATCCCAACGCGGCGGCGCGCCTCGGCAAGGTGGTCACGGCAGGAGCGCTGATCTTCGGCGACGTGCAGCACAGCTACCGCGAGCAACCGGACGAGAACCGGTACAAGGACGACAAGGGCGTGCACCACACCTGGTACAGCGTGAAGGGCGAGACGTACGTCCGGGCGACGTTCAAGATCGTCGACGTCTCCACCGGGCGGCTGATCGTCGCCAAGACGTACGAGGAGAGGCGCGACGACACGAACCGCGGGCTCGACAGGCGGCCCGAGCCGATCGACCGGATCGCGCTGGAGAACTCGGCGCGCCGCGCGGTGGTGGAGCGGTTCATGAAGGCGATCGTCCCCCACCAGGAGTACATGCTCGCGAACTTCCAGAAGGACTCGGACATCCCGCAGCTCGAAGGTGGAATCGGCTGGGCGGAGCGGGGCGACTGGAAGAAGGCGCAGGGCACCTTCAACGATGCCGCCCAGGACTCGGAGAAGAACGTCAAGCTCAAGGCGGCGCAGATCGCCAAGTGCTACTGGAACCTCGGTCTCTCGTACGAGTACGCCGGCGATTACGAGAAGGGCGAGGCGATGATCAACAAGGCGTACACCCTCTCCAACGACCGCGAGATGCTCGCCGAGATCGACAACATCCACCGGCTGCAGGCGGACGCGCAGAAGCTCGCGGAGCAGAATGCGTCGCCCGGGATCGCCGGTGCGAGGTAGGGTCCTCGCCGCCGCCGGACTCGCCCTCGCCGCCTGCGCTTCCGAGAAGCCGGCGATCAAGACCAGCTCCTCTCCGCGGCCGCCGGCCTGGATGGCGAAGGCGCCTGCCTCGGGGGAGTCGTTGTACTTCACCGGGGGGAAGGAAGGCGCGGGATCCCTGGACGAGGGCAAGGCCAGCGCGGTCGAGTCGGCGCGCAGCCAGGCCGCGCAATACATCGGCGTGGAGATCAGCGCCGAGCACCGCGACGTGATGAGCACCGAGGAAGCGGAGAACATGGCGCGCGACACCGTGCGCAGCCGCGCCAACGCCATGCTGCGCTCCGCCGAGGTCGCGGACGTCTACTACGAGAAGATCTCGCGCGAGGTCGGCGCGGGGACGGTCGACCGCTACGACGTCTGGGTCCTCTTGAAGCTCCCGCGCGCCGAGGTGGAGAAGGAGCGCCAGCGCCAGGCGCAGGAAGCGCAGCAGGCCGCCGCGGCGGCCGCCGCCCGGTTCCGGGAGGGGCGCGCGCTGGAGGCGCAAGGCGACCTGATCGGCGCGTTGGTCCGCTACCGGGACGCGCTGGCGAAGACGAAGGACCTCGCCGGAGCGACGCCCACCGGAGATCGCGAGCTCGCGACCGCCAGTGCGCTGGCGCAGAAGGCCCAGGACGCGGCGACCGCCGCCCGCAGCAAGGCCCGGCGGGCGATCGTCGTCGCACCGGACTGGGTGGCGGGCGCCGTGGCGCAGGCTCTCGCCAGGCAGGGCTTTACCGCCCAGATGCCCGCAGGGGCCGGCGAGAGCGCCGCGCTGGCCCAGGCGAAAGCGCAGGGCACGCCGTGGGTGATCGTGGTACATGCCACCACCACGCCGGGCGGCAAGGTGTTCGCGCAAGTGGCCGCCACGGCTGCTCTGGACGTCCGTGCTCTGGATGCGCGGAGCGGGGCCGTGGTCGCTTCCACCCAGAAGCAGGCGAAAGGGGTGGGGCGGACTCCGGAAGCAGCGCAGCAGGCCGCGGTGAGCGAAGCGGGGCTCGGCGCGGGGAACGAAGTCGCGGCGGCGCTCGTCGCGAAGGAAAACGCGGGACCCTAACGGACGGCGCGTCGGCACGGCCGCCGCGGAAAACGGAGGAAGCACTGTGAAGAAGATTCTTGGAGTCGCGATGGTGGGACTGCTCGCGGCGTGCGGCGGCAGCAAGGCGCCCGAGATGTCGAACCAGGTGCTGCACGCGAACGGTCCCGACTGGGTGAACCGCGGCACCGGGGCTTTCGGCGGCGACAAGGGCAAGGTGTTCTACGGGGTGGGGATCGCGAGCGGCATCCGGAACGCCGCGATGCGACGGTCCACCTCGGATTCGCGCGCCCGCGCCGAGATCTCGAAGATCCTCGACACCTACGTCTCCGTCCTCAACAAGGACTACATGGCGTCGACCACCGCCGGAGACATGAGCGCCTCGAACGAGGAGCAGCACGTCCAGCAGGCGCTGAAGACGTACTCGCAGATGGAGCTGTCGGGCGTGCAGATCATCGACCACTGGGTGGATACCGACGGCACCGAGTACGCGCTCGCGGCGCTCGACATGGACTCCTTCAAGAACAACATGGACAAGATGAAGGAGCTGAACGCCAAGGTGCGCGATGCCGTCCGGGCGAACGCCGACAAGGCCTTCGACGAGCTCTCGGCCGAGGAAGCCAAGCGGGCGACCCGGTAGCTTCGAGCTCCTGGTGCTTTCTCCGCGGGCCGGCCAACGCAACTGGCCGGCCCGCGCTCGTTCGGGGGAGGGCGGCTCCATGACGCGCTTCGGGCGGCTCGCCGCCGCCATCGCTCTCGCGGGGATGGCCTGCGCCAGCGCGCAGAAGCGCGCCGAGCCGCCCGCGAAACTGAATCGCTGGGGGAAGCCGTGGAAGGAAGGCATCGTCGTGCCCGCCTGGGTCGACAAGGTGCCGGAGAGCGGCGGGGGGAAGCTGGTCGCAGTCGGCTATTCGCAGCCGAGTTTCTGGCCGCAGGACGCGATCGCCGCGGCGGCGGACGATGCGCGCGGCAAGCTCGCGCTGGCGCTGACCTCGCACGTGGAGGTGGTGGGGATCGACTCGGCGGACGAGAACGGGAACCGCGAGGCGACCATCAACAAGGAAGCGACGGACGTGGTGCTGAAGAACTCGCGCGTCGAGGCGACGTGGACGGACGAGAACGGGGAGCGCAGCGAACCGGGCGGGGTCTGGGCGCTGGCGTCGATGCAGGTCGGGGCGGCTGCGCCGGCGCACGCGGCAGGCGCGTCGAAGAGCGGGCCGGGGTGGCTCGATCGGCTGCCCGGGGCGGCGGACAGGGTGTACGCGACCGGGTATTCGGGGCCCACGTACCATGCGGAGGATGCGGAGCGGTATGCGCGGGAGGACGCGATCGCGAAGCTGGCGGCGACGTTGCGGGCGCACGTGCAGGCGTACACGCTCCTGGTGGAGAGCGCGGAGGGGCTCGCGATCGATCAGTTCGCGCAGACGATCCCGGACGACGAGTTTCGCGAGCTGGTGAGGAAGAACGCCGTGGTCGAGGCGACGTGGGTGGATCGCGAGGGCGTGCGGGAGGGGGATCCGCCGGGAGCGGTGTGGGCGCTGGCGGCGATCCGGGTGCAATCCAGCGAAGGGGCGGTTCGGCCGGTGGAGAATCAGGATCTCGGGCCGGCGATGGATTCGCAGGGGCGATAGAGGGCCCGGCGCGTTCGCCCCGGATTCAGGTCCGGCCTTTTTCGGTCTGGGACCTGGCGAGACGGGCCGCGAGGAGCAAAGCGGAGATCATGGGGGCGGGATCTGCCTTGGATCGCCAGGCGATGTCGTCGGCGGTGCCGTGGTCGGGGCTGGTTCGAGGAAAAGGGAGGCCCAGGGTGACGTTGACGGTGTCGGCGAAGTCGAGGAGCTTTGCCGGGATCAGGCCCTGGTCGTGATAGAGGGCGACGACGGCGTCGAATTCACCTTTCGCGGCGCGAGGGAAGAGGCCGTCGGCGGGCCAGGGGCCGGTCGCGTCGACCCCTGAGGCGCGCGCCTCGAGGATGGCGGGAGCGACGATCCGGGCGTCCTCGTCGCCGAAGAGGCCGCCGTCGCCGGCGTGAGGGTTGAGGCCGCAGACCGCGAGGCGCGGCGAAGGGATGTTCCAGCGGCTGCGCAGCTCCGTCGCGGCGAGCCGGGTGACGAAGGCGATCTGCGCGGTCGAGAGCTTGCGCGGGACGTCCGCGAGCGCGAGGTGGTTCGTCGCGAGCACCACCCGCAGGCGGGGACCTGCCATCATCATCGCCACGCGCGTGCCCGTCGACAGGGCGAGGCGCTCGGTGTGGCCCACGAAGCCGGGGGAGGACAACGCGGCTCGCTCCTTGGAGAGAGGCGCCGTGCAGAGGGCCTGCGCGGTGCCCGCGAGACAGGCGTTCGCCGCCGCGTCGACCGCTGCCAGCGCGCTTGCGCCCGCCGCTTCGTGGGTGGGGGTGGCCGCGAGCGAGCCGACCTGGACGATCTCGGCGTCGAGCTTCACGGCCCGCAGCGCGGCCGCCCGGCCGAGAGTGACGCGGTCGCCGAACACGACGGGGCGCAGGGCCGCGCGGACGGCCGGGGAGGCGAGCGCCAGGGTCACCACCTCGGGGCCGATCCCCAGCGGATCGCCCATCGAGACGGCGACCCGGATCATCAAAGCTTCTCGTCGACCTGCGCCGTCTTCCGGAGCTGCGAGAGGTAATGCTCCCGCTCCTTGACCACCGAATCGCCCGCGAGGCGGTTGCGGATCTCCTCCTGCACTTCGGAGAGCGGCCGCGCGGCGAGCTGGCGGCGGTCCTCGACGTAGACGAGGTGGAACCCGCCGTGATCGCCCGTCACCCGGATCAGGCCCGAGACCTGTCCCGGCTGGAGCGAGAATGCCGCCTGCTCCAGCGCCGAGAGCATCTGGCCGCGGCGGAAGTACCCGAGATCGCCGCCCTCCTTCGCGGTGGGCCCGTCCGAGACGTCGCGCGCCACCTTGGCGAAGCTCTCTCCATCGCGGATCCTGCGCAGGGCCGCGTCCGCCTTGGCGCGGGCCGCGCTCTCCTTCGCCGGCCCCGAGCCGTCGGGCGCGGAGATGAAGATGTCGCGCGCGCGGACCTCGTATTCGCCGTTCTTGTTCATGTTCGCGTACGCCGCCTGCACTTCCTCGTCGCTCACCCGGCGCGGCTTCACCTTGTATTGCAGGAGCCGCATCATCAATTGCTGCCGCTTCAGCGAGTCGCGCACGCTGTCCAGGCTCAGGCCCTGCTGCGTGAGCGCCTCGCGGAACTGGGCCATGTCCATGTGGTTCTCTTTCGCCAGCTGCTCGACCAGCTTCTGCAGCTCGTCGTCGCCGACCTCGATGCCCAGCGCGCTGGCTTCGCCCGCGACCAGCTGCTCGTCGATCAGCTGCGCGAGGCCCTGCTTGAGGATCTGGGTGCGCTGCGCCGCCGGGGCCCTGGCGAGCTCGGGCGCCACCCGCTCCTCGACCTCGGAGAGGGTGATCGGGTGCCCGTTCACCACCGCCGCGATCCGTTCCTTGATCTCGGCGGAAGCTGCGAAGGGGAGCAGGGCGATGAGGAGGACGAGGCGGCGCATGGGCCGCAAACCATAACGGAACTACCGCACCAGGGCGAGGGCGGATTCGTCGATCTTCACCTGGGCGGCGGAGCGGAGCTGCTGCAGCAGTTGCCGCTCTGCCTGCGCCCGCTTCTCCGCCGTGGCGCGCCGCTCGGCCTCGCCCCGCACGTCCTCGAACTTGCGGGTCCGGGGCGCACGCCGGCCGAGCACCTTGAACACGTGGTACCCGTACGGCGACGTCACCACCCCGGAGAGCTTTCCCGCGGGCAGAGAGAAGCAGGTGTCGTCGAACACCTTCGGCATCGTGCCCTTTGCAAACCACCCCAGGTCACCGCCCGTGCGCGCGTCCGGCGACGTCCCGGACTGCCGCGCCACCTTGTCGAACGCCGCCCCGGCGCGGAGCTGGTCGAGCACGCTCTTCGCTTCCTCGGGCGTGCGCACCGCGATCTGCAGGCAGTGCACCGCTTCCGGGTCCTCGAACAGCGCCTTGTGCGTGTCGTAGTACGCGCGCGTCTCCGCAGCGGAGGCGCGCTCCGCCCGGGTCTGCTCGGCGACGTACTTCTCCGCCAGCAGGCGCTCGCGGGTGTCGTCGGAGAGCTGCTCGGGGTTGAGGCCTGCGCGCGCGAGCTGCTCGCCCCAGGCGGCTCCGCCCTTGCGCGCATCCTCCGCCAGCGCATCGGTGGCTCGCTGCACCTCTGCCTCGCTCACGGAGAATCCCGCCGACTTCGCCCGCTGCAGCACGATGGCGCGATCGACCAGCGCATCGAGCAGCGCGCGGGCGAGCTTCGGCACCTCGGCCGGCGCGACCTTCGCGGCGCTCTCCTCGGATCCATGCCGCATCCGGTCCAGCTCGGCCTGCACCCGGGTGACCGGGATCGGCACGCCGTTCACCGTTGCCGCGGTGGCCGGCGCGGGAGCTGCGGGCGGCGCGGCGCGGCGGCAGGCCGCCGCGAGCACGACGAGGCCGAGCGCGGCCAGCGCGCAACGTCCGCGGAGGTGTGCGCGGCCGGTCACGCCGCGCTCAATTCCCGCCGATCTTCGAGGTGGTGGTGGGCGTCGGCTGCGGAGGCGCGACGGGCGGCGACGCCTGCGGGTGCGCTGCCGAGATCGGCGGCTGACCGGGGGTGCCCGGTGGCTGCGCCGCCTCGACCTGCACCTTCTCCAGCTCCTGCTCGTTGATGCTCACCTTGGTGCTCTCGCGCAGCTTCTTCACCCACTCGTCGTAGTCGCGGCTGCGGCGTTCGCGGGCCATGCGCTGGCGGATGGACTCCTTGCTCTCGTCGAAGCTGCGGTTCATCGCCACCGTCTTCACCTGCAGCTTCACCAGCTCGACGCCGGCCGGGGTATCGAACGGCGCGCCCTTCTCGCCCGGGCTCTTCAGCTCGAAGGCGGCGTTCGCCAGCTCCGGGTTGTAGGCCTTCGCCAGCTCGTCCTTCGAGAGGAAGCGCAGGTCGCCGCCCATCGGCGCCGAGAGCGCGTCCTTGCTCTCCTTGATCGCCACGGTCTGGAACGCGTTCACCTCGCCCCTCTTCTCCCGGGCGTCGATGTCCTTGAGCAGCGCATCGGCCTTCTTGTGCGCCGCCGCCCGCTCCTTCGCGTCCTTCGCGGGCAAGAGGATGTGGAACACGCGCGCGCGCTCGGGCTTCACGTAGTCGTCGAGGTGGGCGTCGTAGAACTTCTTCAGATCGTCCTCGGCGATGTCGGTGCCCGCGAGGCGCGAGTCGAGCTGGTGCCGGATCAGCTCCTGGATCATCGCCCGCTTCATCTGCTCGCGGACCGCCGGGCTCTTGTCGTACCCCTGCCGGATCGCCTCCTGCGCGAGGAGCTCGTTGCGGACCATGTTCTCCAGGAACTCCTTCTTGCGCTCGATGGTGTTGTAGCGGGCACGGAGGAAGGGGCTGGTCTCGTTGAGGCGCTGCTTCACCTCGTCGGCGGTGATGGTCTCGGTGCCGACCTCCGCGACCACGGGACCGGACTTCTCGCTCTTCTTGCCGCAGGCGGCGAGCGCGAGCGCGACGGAGAGAACGCTGACGAGGCGAGGGTTCATGCGGCGATTCCTTCGGCAGGGGGCCGAGTTGAGATACCAGAGGGAACCGCCGGCAGGGAAGGTTTAGTTCGCGCAGGCGCGCAGCTCGTGAACCAGCTGGCGGGCGGCCGCAAGGATGGCCGTCTGCGGGTCGACGGTGGCGACGAGCTCCATCCCGGGGGTGAGGCGGTATCGCCCCTTTCCCTTCGCCACCAGCTGCGCCAGGCGGACCGGATCGAGGGCGGCGTCGGGGCCGAGCTGCACCACCAGCCGCCCCGGACCGCTCTTCAGGCCCCGCATGCGCAAGGCGCGCAGCTCGTTCTTCACCGACATCACTTCCACGAGCGCGTCGACCTCCTCCGGGGGCTCTCCGCACTGGTCGCGCATCTCGCCTTTGGCGTCGTAGAGGGCCTCTTCGGTCGCCGCCGAAGCGAGCCGCTTGTAGAAGAACAGCCGTTGCTGCACGTCCGGCACGTAGTCCTCCGGGATCAGCGCCGGCACGGGCAGCTCCACGTCGGGCTCGAACTCCTGCCGCACCTCCTCGCCCTTGAGCTGCGCGACGGCCTCCTCCATCAGCTGGGTGTAGAGGTCGAATCCGACGGAGGCGATGTTGCCGCTCTGGTCGGGCCCGAGCAGGTTGCCGGCGCCGCGGATCTCCAGGTCGTGCGAGGCGATCTGGAACCCGGCGCCCAGCTCTGTGAACTGCTGCAAGACTTGAAGGCGCTTCTGCGCGTCGCGGGTGATCTTCCGGCGCGCCGGGATGAGCAGGTACGCGTAGGCCCGCTCGCGGCTGCGGCCGACGCGCCCGCGGATCTGGTAGAGCTGCGAGAGCCCGAAGTGGTCGGCGCGGTCGACGAGGATGGTGTTGGCGGTGGGGATGTCGAGCCCGCTCTCGATGATCGCGGTGCAGAGCAGCACGTCGTGTTTGCGCTCGATGAACTCCGTCATCACCGTCTCCAGCTTTCCTTCCGCCATCTGCCCGTGCGCCACCGCGATCTTCGCCTGCGGCACCAGCTTCGTCAGATAGTCGAGGACGCCGTGGATGGTCTCGATCCGGTTGTGCAGGAAGAACACCTGCCCCCCGCGCGAGAGCTCCCGCTCGATGGCCTCCTTGATGGTGGCGCCGTCGAATCGGGAGACGAAGGTGCGGATCGCACGCCGGTCCACCGGAGGAGTGCCGATGATCGAGAGATCGCGCACGCCCATCATCGACATGTGCAGCGTGCGCGGGATCGGCGTCGCCGTGAGCGTCAGCACGTCGACGAGCTTGCGCAGCTTCTTCAGCCGCTCCTTGTGCTTGACGCCGAACCGCTGCTCCTCGTCGACCACCACCAGGCCGAGATCCTGGAAGCTGACGTCGGGGGAGAGGAGCCGGTGGGTGCCGATCAGCACGTCCACCTTGCCCTCGCGCGCCCGCTGGAGGATCTCGCGGATCTGCCTGTCGTCGCGCATCCGCGAGACCATCTCCACGGTCACCGGGTAGTCGGCGAACCTGCGCGAGAAGGTGCGGAAGTGTTGCGAGGCGAGGACGGTGGTGGGGACCAGGACGGCCACCTGCTTCTTGTCCTCCACCGCCTTGAACGCGGCGCGGAGCGCGACCTCCGTCTTCCCGTAGCCGACGTCGCCGCAGACCAGGCGATCCATCGGCTTCTTCTCCTGCATGTCGCGGAGCACCTCGCCGATGGCGCGCTCCTGGTCCGGCGTCTCCTCGAACTCGAAGTCGGCCTCGAACTGGCGGTACATCGAGTCGGGCGGCGAGTAGGCATATCCCTGGTGGGCGGCGCGGGCGGCGTAGATGTCGAGCAGCTCGGCGGCCATCTTCAGGAGCTCTTCCTTGACCCGCGCCTTCCGCTTCTGGAACGTCTGGCTCTTCAGCGAGTCGAGCTTCACCTTCTCGGGATCGCCGCCGGCGTACTTCTGGATCTGCCGCAGCCGTCCGACCGGCAGGTACAGCTTGTCCTTGCCCGCGAACTGCAGAAGGATGAAGTCGGCCGCGAACCCGCGCACGTTCAGGCGGGTGAGGCCGTCGTACCGGGCGATGCCGTGGTCCACGTGCACCACCAGGTCGCCCTCTTTCAGGTCGCGGAAGTCGGCCGCCTCTGCCCCGAAGCCGCGCGGCTTGCGCTGCGACCTGCGCGCCTGCGCCCGGGGACCGAAGATGTCCTCGTCCGAGAACACGGCGAGGTGCTCGTGCGCATCGACGAACCCCGCGCTGATCTCTCCGACCACCAGGTGCGCATGGATGCTCGGCGAATACGCCGCCTGGTCGAGCGCCACGATCTGCGCCATCAGATTCCGGTCCAGGAGCAGCCGCCGGGTCTGCTCCGCTTGCGCGGAGGAATGGCAGGCGATCACCGCCGCGGTTCCGCGTTCGCGCAGCGATTCCAGCCTCCGCACCAGCGGCGTGAGCGCGCCGTCCTCGCCGTGGTGGCTCTGGATCTCGGCCCGCAGATCGCTGGTGGGCTGCAGCTCGAAGTCGATCTCGGCGGTCCCCACCGCCGGCTCGGCCCCGAGCGTCAGCCCCGAGAGCACGAGCAGCGGCGAGGATTCGATCACCGGCCGCAGATCCCGCTCGTGCAGGAAGTGGCGATCGGGAGGCAGCGCCAGCTCGCCCTTGGCGCGCGCGGCCTCGAAGGCTTCTTCCAGCGCGCTCCAGAGATCGCCCCACTGCCGCTCCAGCTCCATCGGGTCGTCGAGCACCCAGATGGCGTCCTGCGGGAGGTACTCGGTGAGCGGAGAGAGGCCGCCCGGATAGAACCCCGGGAGGATGGCGCTCAGCCCCGCAGCGAACAGCTCGTCGTCCTGCGACAAGGTGGAGAGGTCGTCGATCAATTCGCGCAGCTGGCGCGAGGGCGTCTCCACGGCGTCCGCCGCCGCCCGGACGGTGGCGATGGCCGCGCGGCGGCCCTCCTCGTCGAGCACGATCTCGCGCGCCGGGCAGAGCGAGATCTCCTTGACCTCGGCGATCGTCCGCTGGCTCTGGGGATCGAAGCTGCGGATCTTCTCCACCAGGTCGCCGAAGAACTCGAGGCGCGCCGGCTGCGGATCGAGCGGAGACCAGACGTCGAACACGCCGCCGCGGATCGCATACGTCCCCGGATCCTCCACCAGGGGAACCCGCGCGTACCCCGCGGCGGTGAGCTTGCGCGCCAGCTCGTCGCGGTCCTGCTCCATCTCCAGCTCGATCTGCAGGCTGCGGCGGTCGAGAGCCGCCCGCGGCAGCACGCGCCGTCCCACGGATCGGACCGAGCAGACGACGATGGGCCGCTCGCCGAGGTGCAGCCGGAACAGCGCCGCGAGCCGCTGCTGCGCGACGAACCGATCCGGGGTGAGCCCCTCGTAGGGGAGCATCTCGTCCGCGGGGATGCGCACCACCGCCCGATCGCCGGCGAAGAAGCGGAGATCCTTCTCCAGCGCCTAGGCCGCCTCCTCGTCGGGCTCCACGCAGACGAGCGGCCGCTTCGAGTCGCGCGAGAGCTGCGCGAGGACGTATCCGCGGGCGGCGCCAAAGACCCCGCGCGCCTGCGCCTTCCTGCCGCCTTCGCGGAAGGCCGCGAGGAGCTCGGCGAGCGCCGTCGCGCTGCCCTTCGGGCGCGGGGCGAGAAACGCAGGTGAGGTCGCAGTCGGTTCCAAAGCACAAGACCGCCTCCGCGCAGGGGTTTGCGCGGGGCGGGGAGCGAAGGTTTAAGGCCGCGGGCGCGCCGGATCAACCGGCAGCGTCTGAAGATCACTTCAGATGGTCGAAGCCCAGCCGGCGAGGGAACGGGCGCGGCTGGCCCAGCTCGGTGAGGTGGACGGAGCGGCCCGGGATGACGCGGCCCACCTCCGCGAAGCGCACCCGCCTGCGCAGAGCGGCGAGCTTCCGCCGGGGAACGGAGAGGAGGAGCGCGTAGTCTTCCCCGCCGCCCAGCGCCAGCTCCATGCCGTCCGGCAGGGCGCGCGCGGCCTTCCCCAGGGGAAGCGCGCTGCACTCGACGACGGCCCCCACCGCGCTCTCGCGGCAGAGGTGGCCCAGGTCCTGGAGGAAACCGTCGCTGATGTCGATCGCGGCCGAGGCGAGCCCGGCGGCGCGCAGGCCTTCGTCGATCCGCGGGGCCGGCCGGCGCTGGGCGCGCGCGGCGATCGGGGACGGGTACGGGCGGAGCCCGGCGGCGGCGTCGCCGAGGACGCCCGCGACCACCAGGACGTCTCCGGGCCGCGCTCCCTTGCGCGAGAGCGGCCGGCGCGCCTCGCCCAGAGCGGTGATGGTCAAGGACCACGCTCCGGCGCGGGTGACGTTCCCGCCGATCAGCGCGCAGGAGAATCGCTTCGCCAAAAGGGCCATGCCGCGCGCGATCCGCCGGGCGATCTGACCGCTCCGCCCCGTGCGCGGGATCCCGAGCGCACAGAGGAACCAGCGAGGCCGCGCGCCCGCCGCCGCGAGGTCCGAGAGGTTGACCGCCAGCGCCTTCCACCCGACGTCCTCGGGCGAGAACCGCCGCAGGTCGAAGTGGACGCCCTCGACCACCGCGTCGGTGGTCGCGACCAGCTGCATCCCCTTCCTCACCGTCACCGCCGCGCAGTCGCTCCCCGGCCCGATCGTCACGCCCGTTCCGCGCGGGAACGGCTCGAGAAAGGCCTCGATGAGCTCGAATTCCCCGGTCAATGGCGCGGCATCTAGAGCCCGGTGCCGGGGGGCTCGATGGGCACGATCAAGGTGAAGGTCGCGCCCTTGTTCAGCTCGCTGCGCACGGTGACCTCGCCGCCGTGCGCCTCCACGTAGCTGCGGACGATCGAGAGCCCGAGGCCGGCGCCGCCGTACTCGCGGGAGGCGCTGGAGTCGGCCTGGTAGAAGGTCTCGAAGATCTTCCCCTGCAACTCGGGCGCGATGCCGATCCCGTTGTCGGTCACGGAGATCTGGAAGTAGCCGGAGCTTCCGAACGGGCCCGCCTTGCTGGGCGGCCGGTCCGCGGGGCCTGCCTTGATCATGATGTGCCCGCCCGCCGGGGTGAACTTCACCGAGTTCGAGAGCAGGTTCACCACGCACTGGCGGATCTTGTCGCCGTCGACGACGACGCTCTTGACGCTCCGCGACACCTCGGAAGTGAGCTGCAGGTTCTTCTTGAGGCTCTGCGGCAGCACGCTCTCCATCGCGCTCTGCACCACGTCCTCGAGAGCGGTCGGCTTGCGCACCAGCTGCACCCCGCGCGCCTCGATGCGCGAGAGGTCGAGGATGGAGGAGATCAGCCGCAGCAGCGACTCTCCCTTCTCCAGGATCGTCTTGAGATAGTCCTTCTGCTCGTCGTTCAGATCGCCGGCGAGGCCCGCGAGCAGCATCTCGCTGTATCCGATCACCGAGGTGAGCGGCGTGCGCAGCTCGTGCGAGACGGTGGCGAGGAAGTTGGACTTGAGGCGGGACAGCTCCTGGAGCCGCTCCAGCGCGTCGGAGAGCCGCTTGTTCTTCTCCTGCACTTCCCGGTAGCTCTCGGTGACGCTCTCGATGTGCAGCTGGCTGGAGATCATCGCCTTGTGCGAGGTGAACACGAGGACGTCCACCAGCCGGGCGAAATGCTCCAGGATGCGGCGGACCG
>Ga0070741_10009743_pt1 | contig 18489 bp, 19 predicted proteins | sample Coa_R1_4_FD_66440 | JGI IMG/M metagenome (GOLD analysis project Ga0070741, IMG submission 66440) | Surface soil microbial communities from Centralia Pennsylvania, which are recovering from an underground coalmine fire - Coalmine... | ecosystem: Environmental > Terrestrial > Soil > Unclassified ...
TCGGCGGCCGCCGATTCGCCTGGCCTCCCGGCTGATTTCCTGGTAAGATGCGTATCTGTATCGCGTGCTCGGATGCGGTTCGCGGCTATCATTCGTCCGTCGGCCGCCGTGTGGGGGCCGACGCGTCTTGTGACCGGAAAGGGCGGGTGATTTCCAGGTAGTTGTCTGAAGTGATCGTCGGCGATGGCGAGTCGTTCGAGGCCGCGCTTCGCCGCTTCAACAAGAAGATCCAGCAGGCAGGGATCCTCGCGGAGGCCCGCCGCCGCGAGTTCTACGAGCGTCCCGCCGCGCGCCGCAAGCGCAAGGAAGCCAAGCGGCGCAAGCGCTAGGAGCGTAAAGGCACGCCCTCAGCACTGAAGACGCGGCTCGAGGACGACCTCAGGGCCGCCATGCGCGCGAAGGACACGCTCCGCCGTGACACCTTGCGCTTCCTGCTGGCCGCGATCCAGCGGGAGGGCGTCGACCGCCTTCAGGCGACGGTCGACCGCCTCATCGCGGAGGGGAAGGACGAAGGCGCGCGTCAGGCGTACGTCGCCGAGCACCGCCCCAGCGAGCTCGACGACGCCGCGGTCGGCGAGGTCATCCAGAAGCAGGCGAAGATGCGGCGCGATTCGATCGAGGCGTTCCGCAAAGGCGGTCGCGAAGATCTCGCCGCGAAAGAGGAGTCCGAGCTCGGCATCCTCAGTGAGTACCTCCCGAAGCAGCTCAGCGAGGCCGAGGTCCGAGCGATCGTGGAGCGCGTCGTCGACGGGAGCGGCGCGACCGGTCCGCGCGACATGGGCAAGGTCATGCCCAAGGTGCTCGCGCAGACCAAGGACCGCGCGGACGGCAAGCAGGTCGCGGCGATCGTGCAGGCCATGCTTCGGGCGAAGGCCACGGCATGAGCGCGTCAGCGCAGATCACGATCCTCATCCCCGATCCCGACGAGATGATGTTCGTGACCGGCTCGAACGATCAGAACATCGAGCGCATCGAGCGCGAGTTCGCGGTGAAGATCGTGTCGCGCGGGGCCGAGCTGCGCATCAGCGGCGAGCCCACGAGCGTCGCGCGCGTCGGCGAGCTCGTCGGCGCGATGCGCACGCTGTCCGAGCGCGACGAGTCGCTCCGCAAACCCGCGCTCGAGCGCCTCATCGACGACGCGAAGGACGCGAGCGTCGGTACTCCCGAACAGCTGCGCGAGGTCGTCGCGACGACCGTGCGTGGCAAGCGCATCACGCCGCAGTCCCCGAACCAGCGGATGTACGTCGATGCGATCCGCACGCACGACCTCGTGTTCGCGACCGGGCCGGCGGGCACGGGGAAGAGCTACCTCGCGGTCGCCCTCGGCGTCGCGGCGCTGCGTGACCGCAAGGTCGCGCGCCTCATCCTCACGCGGCCGGCGGTCGAAGCGGGTGAGCGCCTCGGGTTCCTGCCCGGCGACCTCACCGAGAAGATCGACCCGTACCTTCGGCCGTTGTACGACGCGCTCTACGAGCTGATGCCGCCGGAGCGCTTCGCGCGTGCGACGGAGCGCGGCGAGATCGAGGTCGCACCGCTGGCATTCATGCGTGGCAGGGCACAACCGATCTCCAGTGCGGTGCTGACGCCCATCGGCTTCCGCCAGATCGGCGGTCTTCGCGTCGGAGATGACGTCATCGGCTCTGACGGAATGCCGACGAAGGTGCTCGGGGTCTATCCACAAGGCCGGAAGCCCATCTACAGGGTCAAGACGCAGGACGGCGCCTCGACGCTGTGCTGCGGCGAGCATCTCTGGGCGGTCGCGACGGCAGAAGACCGCCGCCGCGGTAAGCCCTTCCGAGTGCTCGAGACGCGCGAGATGCTGGGACGGCTACGGGCGGCACATCGCCGTCGTTATGAATTGCCGCTCGTCTCGGCGCCGGTGCAGCTCGCGTCCCGTGACGTTCCAATGGATCCCTACGCGCTCGGACTCCTGCTCGGCGACGGGTGCCGTACCACCGCGACGACCCCGTCGTTCACTACGGCCGATCCCGAACCGGTCGTCGCTCTTGGCGCTCCCGAAGGCCATCGCGGTGGCGTGATCGTCGCGAATCCCGTTACCGCGGTCCTTCGCGAGCTGGGTCTCGCCGGAGCGAGATCGAACACGAAATTCGTTCCTGGGCTCTACCTGTACAACTCGGCCGAGGTGAGGCTTGCGGTGCTGCAGGGATTGCTGGACACGGACGGCGGACCGGTCTCGCAGATCGGACGCACGTGTCGCATCCGGTACACGACGGCCTCCGAGCAGCTGAAGGACGACGTCGTATTCCTGGTTCGTTCACTCGGCGGCGTCGCGTACTGGCGAAGACGACCGGCGGCGGGCCGCACGCCCGGCCGCGCGCGAGGGCGTGACGTCGTCTACCCCACGGACGCATTCCTTCTGGATATCCGGATCCCGAACGGCGTCGCGCCGTTCCGCCTCGCGCGAAAGCTGGCGGCGTACCAGGCGATGGGTGGCGGCCGGCCGATGCGGTTCATCGACTCGATCGAGCGCGCCGGCGAGGATGAAACGGTCTGTATCAAGGTCGGCGCGAACGACTCGCTGTACGTCACCGATGACTTCCTTGTCACGCACAACACGCTCAATGAGGCGTTCATCATCCTCGACGAGGCACAGAACACGACCACGCAGCAGATGAAGATGTTCCTTACGCGCCTCGGCTACGGATCGCAGGCCGTCGTCAACGGCGACATGACGCAGGTGGATCTCGACCGCGGCCAGCATTCCGGATTGGTGATGGCGCGCGAGATCCTGCGTGGCACGGAAGGCATCGCCTTCGTGGACTTCGACGAGCGGGACGTCGTCCGCCACGAGCTCGTCGCGCGGATCGTCCGGGCGTACGATCGCTTCGAAAAGAGCGAGAAGCAGTCGTGATCCGCCGCTTCACGCCACCGCCTCGCGTACGCGACATACGCGCGTCGCTCCGGACGCCCCGCGGGCGCATGTGGACCTTTGTGCTCGTCACCGGATTGTTGAGCGCGATCGCGCTGCTCCTCTCCCCACCGTCGGTCGTGACGTACGAGATCGGCCAGCTCGCGACGCAGTCCGTGAAGGCGCCGCGCTCCGTCTCGTTCGTGTCCGAGTCCCTCACCGAGGCGGAGCGCGAGCGCGCCGCCGCTGCGGTCCCGAAGCAGTTCGCGCCCGACCCGGCGGTCCTCGCGACCTCGCGCGACAAGCTCGCGCAGGGGATCGCGGCCGTCTCGCGCGTCCGCGGCGACCCGACGCTCTCACGCGAGCAGAAGATCGCGGCGCTGCAGAAGCTGCCGGGCCTCGTGTTGCCCGCGACGATCGCGACCGATGCGGCCGACCTGACGGGCGCGGAGTGGGACGCGGTCGCGAAGGAGCTCGACAACACCCTGCGCAGCCTGTACGGCCAGGGCATCCGGACCGAGCAGGTCGATCTCGTGAAGGCCGACGCGGCGAAGGCGCTGCCGCCGGCCTGGACGGACCGCCAGAAGCGGGTGGGCACCGAGATCGTGAAGCAGTACATCGACGCGAACGTCACGCTCGACGCCGCCGCGACCGCGCTCGCGCAGCAGGCGGCGCGTGCCGCGGTGCCGCCGGTGCAGGTGCAGGTCGTCGCCGGCGAGGCGGTCGTGCGCGAAAGCACGCGGGTGTCCGCGCTCGACGTCGAGAAGCTGCGCGCGCTCGGCCTGACGAATCCCGGCTTCGACTGGGCGGGTGCGTTCGGTCTCCTGGTCTGGTCGATCCTCGTCGCGGGCGTCCTCGGCCTCTTCGTCGAGCGCCACGCCGCCGAGGCATGGAACGACGACCGCAAGCTGGTGCTCGTCTCGCTCGCGCTCCTCAGCGTGACCGCGGTCACGCGCGCGTTCGTGCCCGGTCACACCCTCCTCGTGTTCTTCATCCCGTACGCCGCGGTCGGCATGACGCTCACCGTCCTGGTCTCCGGCCGCGCCGCGCTCGCGACGCAGATCATGGGCGCCCTCCACGCCGGGATCATGTCGGGGCAGGTGGAGCTCGTCGCGTACGTGCTCGTGCCCGCGCTGCTCGGCATGGCCGCGGTGCGGCGCGCGACGACCGCGCGGGAGTTCGCGGCCGGCGCGCTGTCCGTCGCGGGCGGCAACGCCGGCGTGCTCATGGCGTTCACGCTCGTCGGGCGCTCCACCGACCCGGTGGGAGCGGCGCAGCTCATGCTCGCGGCGCTCGCCTCCGGAGCCGGCTCGGGTGTCCTCGCCTTCGCGTCGATGGCGATGCTCGGCCACGTCTTCGGCATCACGACCGTGTTCGAGCTGCGCGAGCTCGCGGACCCGAACCATCCGCTCCTGCGGCAGCTCCTGCTGCGCACGCCCGGGACGTATCACCACTCGCTGCTCGTCGCGAACCTCGCCGAGCGCGCGGCGGAGCTCATCGGCGCCGATCCGCTGCTCGCGCGCGTGGGTGCCTACTACCACGACATCGGAAAGATGCGGAATCCGTCCGCCTTCATCGAGAACCAGACGGGCTCGAACCCGCACGACGACCTCGATCCGCTCGTGTCGGCCGGCATCGTCGCGGCGCACATCAAGGATGGGCTGGCGCTCGCCGAGCGCTATCACCTGCCGTCGGTGATCCGCGAGATGATCCCGGGCCACCACGGCACGAGCGTGGTGAAGTACTTCTTCCAGCTCGCGCGGCAGCGCGGCCAGGATCCGGATGAGGCGGCGTACCGCTACCCGGGCCCGCGTCCGCGCACGAAGGAGTGCGCGATCGTCATGCTCGCCGACGGCACCGAGGCGTCGGTGCGATCGCTGGTCGAGAAGAACCCCGACACGATCCGCGCGATGGTCGACAAGATCGTCGGCGAGCGGCTCGCGGACGGGCAGCTCGACGACTGCGACCTCACGCTGCGCGACGTGCAGAGGATCAAGGACGCGTTCTGCGACCTGCTCCTGGGCGTCTACCACGAACGTATCCCGTATCCCGAGGATCGCATCGCGCGTCTCCCGCAGCGCGACGCCGCCGCCCGCTGAGGATCGCCGTTCGCGGCACGCCACCCTGTGACCTGGCCGGTGTCCGGCGCGCCATGCGCAGGGCGGCGCGCCCCTACGGGGTGCCGGCGGGCACGGTCGTGACGCTCGTGTTCGTCGACGACGCCGAGATGCGCGCGCTCAACCGCCGCTTCCGGAAGAAGGACCGGACGACCGACGTCCTTTCCTTCGGCGAGCGCGTTCCCTTCCGCAGGCGCGGCGCGCCGGCGGCGCGAGCCCTCGTCCCGGATGCGGACGGCGTCGTCCGCCTGGGCGACGTCGTGATCAGCGCCCCGCAGGCGGCGCGGCAGGCCCGCCGGCGCCGCGTCGGGCGGGCGGCGGAGGTCGCCTTCCTCGCCGCCCACGGCGTGCTCCACCTCTTGGGTTTCGACGACGAGACGGTCGCGGGCTACCGGGAGATGGTGGCCCTCGGGGAGGCCGCCGTCGGGCCCGGTCGGCGGCGCGTAAAAGGGTGAAACGACGGCATGTCATCGCCGTTGAACATCCGCGAACATGCCGCACCTGAGGAAGCTGCTCTCGGCCGTGATCGTCGTCTCGTCCGTCCTGGCAGGGCACCCGGCCGCCGCGAGCACTTCCGAGCTCGTCCAGCACCTCGACGAGCTCGCGGCAGGCTTCCCCGGCGGCGTCGGCCTGTACATCGCCGACCCGAAGGTCGCGCAGCCGCTCTATGCCCGGCTCATCGACGAGCACGTCATCACGGCGTCGCTGTACAAGCTCGGCGTCCTGGCGGAGGCCGAACGCCGCGTCGACGCCGGCGAGCTCGCGTACAGCGACGTCATCACCATCGAGCCCGAGGACATCACCGACGACGGATCGTTCGAGCCGTCCGGGACCGCGCTCACCATCGACGAGGCGCTCGAGAAGATGATCACGGTCTCCGACAACGGGAGCGCGCTCGCGCTGCTGCGCGTCCTCGGGCCGGCGAACATCGACGCGACGCTCCAGAGGATCGGGCTGAAGGATTTTCACGTGGCCCTCGACCGCGGCGAGGACAACGTCGCGACCCCGCGCGCCATCGGCACGTACTTCACGATGCTGGCCAACAAGCAGCTCATCTCGCCGGCGGCGTCGGATCGCATGCTGGCGCGCCTCGAGCGCCAGGAGATCAACGACCGTCTGCCCGCGGCGCTGCCCGACGGCGTCGTCGTCGCGCACAAGACCGGCAATCTGCCCGGCATCACGCACGACGCCGGGATCATCTTCACGCCCTCGGGGCCGCGCGTCGTCGTCGTGATGACCTGGGATTCCTACGAAGCGGACGCCGCGACGTTCATCGCGAACGTCGGATCGCTCGTGTACAGCGCGGTGCTCGAGCCGCCCGCCAACGCGCGCTACTCCGTGCCGCGGACGGCCGTCCAGGCCGACGTCCAATCGCGCGCGCGGGTCACGGTGACCGTGACGAACGCCGGCTCGAAAACCTGGGCCGCCAGCGGCGCCGGATCCGTCGGCCTCATCTGGGAGATGCGCGACGACAGCGGCGCGCTCGTCTCGTCGTCACCGACGGCGACGCGGCTGCCCGCCCTCGCGCCGTCCAAGTCCGCGAACGTCGGGCTGCAGATCCCGACGCCGTTCATCCCCGGCACGTTCCACGTCACCATCGGCCTCGTCGACGGGACCGGCCGTGCCCTCTCGGCGCTCGGCGCCGCCACGGCGGACTTCGATATCAAGACGCACGTGCCGTTCCTCGTGAACGCGGCCGTCCGCGTGCCCACCGTGCTGCACCGCGGCGAGGCATCGCTGCTCGTCACGAAGTACACGGCACTCGGCACCGCGGGGATCGTCGAGCACGATCTCGTGCTCACCTGGCGCGCGCTGGACACGCGCAACGGCCGCACCGTCGAGCAGGGCAGCGCGCCGGTGGGCGTGCTCAAGCCCGGGAGCGCCGGCTTCTTCTACTCCACCTTCCTCGCGCCGCCCATCCTCGGCAGATACCGGCTCTCGTACGAGCTGCGCGAGGACGGCGTCGCCGTGAGCGAAACGGCCAACACGACCGTGACGATCGCCGGTCCGCGGACCTACCCGGACGACAACGGCGGCCGCACGCCCGGTCCGATCACGATCACGCCGACGCCGTCGCCGCGGATCCGCCTGCCGTTCCCGAGCCCCTCCGGCGCGTTCGTGCCGCGCATCGACCTGCCGTCGTTCCCGTCGCCGAGAGGCAAGTACACGCCGACCCCGGCGCCGAGGTAGCTCTCAGAGCGCCGCGGCGCTGTACCGCCCATAGGCGACCGCCGCGGCGAGGATCCCGAGGATCGCGTTCAGGACGACGTTCGGGTACTCGTCTCGCGCGAGATGGAAGACGATCGCGCAGACCATGAGGAGCGCCAGCATGCCGCCGGCCACTGGCGTCAGCCAGACCGCGACGCGCGTCGCAGCAGGCAGCACGAGGCCGATGCCCCCGGCCAGCTCGAGGATCCCGATGCCGGGCACGCTCCACCGCGGGAGCGCGACGAGCCAGGTCATCCGCAGCTTGGAGCGCTCGTAGCCGAGCCAATGCGAGTACGCGGAGAGGACGAACGCCAGTCCGACGAGGATCTGCAGGACCCAGAGCCCGATATCCACGGCCTACCTACGCGCCGGCCGTGGGCTTGGGAGCGGCGACCTGCTTCGTGGCGAGCGCGAGCACGACACCGGCGGCGACGATCGCGAGCCAGGTCCATCGCAGCTGATCCGAGTAGCCGAGCCCGAGTGCCGCGTCGAGCGACCACGCGCCGCTACCGAGGAGCGCGACCGCGAATCCACCCGCCGCGAGCGGCAACGGGAACTCCCAGCCGACCTTGCCTCCGCCCGCCCAGAACCCTTGCGGTACGTGCGCGACGATCGTGACCACGAGGAGATCGCCGGCGAGGATGCCTGGCCCGATCGGACCGCCGAGTCCGAGGACCATGAGGAGACCACCGAGGGCCTCCGCGGCGACCGCGACGACCGCCCAGAACAGACCCGGACGCAGACCGATGCCGCTCAACCACCCGGCGACGCCGGCGATCGAGCCTCCCTTTCCGATCCAACCGAGCTTCAAGAGACCGTGCTGCATGACCACGCCGCCCACGACGACGCGGAGCACGAAGAGCGCGAGGTCGGTGTTCATGGCTCCTCCCCTTTCCGGGGTAGTGTCGGCCGCTACACTTTCAAAAAGCAAGTAGTTACCTTGAGGTGAGCGACACGAGGGCGACACGGCACCTCAGACATTCGGTCGCGCATGTAACCGATCGCCACGAGTGCACCGTGGAACGCGCGCTCGCCGTCGTGGGCGCGAAGTGGACACTGCTCATCCTGCACAACCTCATGGACGGACCACGTCGTTTCGGCGAGCTGCAGCGGGCTGTCGGCAGGGCGAGCGCGAAGATGCTGGCGGCACGGCTCCACGAGCTCGAGGGCCTCGGACTCGTGACGCGGACCGCGTATCTCGAGATCCCGCCGCGGGTCGAGTACGCGCTCACCGATGTGGGACGGAGCGTGTGGCCGATCGTCGACGCGCTGGATCGCTGGGGTCGCAAGCTCAAGCGGTAGCGCCTTCGCGGGGCACTACCGCCAGCGGCTGAGGATGTTCTCGCGCTGGAACCCGAGGCGCGCGAGGAAGAAGACGGCGGCGTCGATCGCGATCAGCACGAGCGCGAACTGCGCGAAGGCCTCGTTGTTGATGACGACCCGGCCGGTGACCTGCGCGATGCCGAGGCCGACGACCGGCACGACCACGAGTCCGCCGATCTGCTGCGCGACGCGCACGTCGTTCACGCGCGTCGAGATGAGGATGCCGAGATTCACGGACAGCAGCGTGAGCAGCGGCACCATCACGACGATCGCGAGGATCCAGCGCGGCGCGGTGACGGCGTTCACCGCCGCGCCGCTGCCGAGCGCCGACACGGAGACGAGGTAGACCGCGTACGCGATCCACGTGACGATCACCGATGGCACGGTGGAGGCGAGGCTCTTGGCGAAGAGGAGCTCGCCGACGCCGACGGGCGCGGCGAGGAGCGGCTCGAGCGTGCGCGAGGACTTCTCGCCGATGATCGAGTAGATCGCCATCGTGAGCGGGACGACCGTCGGGATGAGCATGAACAGGATGAGGAAGTACGTGGCGATGAATCCCTGGACGGCCTCCGTCGGATCGAGGCCCTGCACCGCGGGGGCCGCGGCGTAGAGCGCCTGCACGTCGCGCTCGCTCGGCGGGTTCGCCGCGGCGGCCGCGACGGCGACGATGCCGGCGGCCAGGATCACCACGGGCGGGAGCAGCGTCATGCCGACCAGCAGCCTGTTCCCGAGCGCTTCCTTCCATTCGCGGATGCAGACCGCGCGGACGAGCGTGGCGCGATCGGGGTGCCGCGCGACGACCGCCAGCGGACCGGAGGTCGCGGTCATTCCCGTCCCTCGACGATCCGCAGGTACACGTCCTCGAGATGCGGCTTGCGCTCGGTGACGAACGCGATCCGCGCTCCGCCGTCCACGAGCGCGCGCACGAGGAGCGGATTCGTGCGCAGCGGATCGGGCGTCTCGACGATGATCGATCCGTTCTCGAAGCGCGCGTCGCGCACGCCCGGGACCGCGCGGACGCGCGCGAGATCCTCGGCGCGCGGCGAGGGGAGCAGCCGGAATTCGGTCGCGCGCCCGTAGAGCTCGGCGCGCAGCTGGTCCGCCGTGTCGGTGCGGATCACGCGGTGGCGGAAGAACGCGATGCGATCGCAGAGCCGGTCGGCCTCGTCGAGGTTGTGCGTGCACAGGAAGACGGTGCGGCCCTCGCCGCGCAGCGCGATGATGAACTCGCGAACGGTCTTCGCGGCGTCGGGGTCGAGACCCGTGGTCGGCTCGTCGAGGAAGAGGATGCGCGGCTCGTGCAGCGCGGCGCGCGCGATGGCCATTTTCTGCTTCATGCCACGCGAGAACGTCGCGACCGCATCGCCGCGCCGCTCCCAGAGGCCCATGAGCCGGAGGAAACGCTCGGTCTGGACGCGCGCGGTCCCCGCGCTCAGGCCGTAGAGGGTGCCGAAGAAGACGAGGTTGTCCCAGGCGGACTGCCGCTCGTAGAGCCCGGGCTGCTCGGTGAGGATCCCGACGATCGAACGGATCTGGCCGTCGTCGCGGCCGAGGCGGAAGCCGCCGACTTCGGCGCGTCCCGAGGAGGGCGCGATGAGCGCGCATAGCAGGCGGAGGGTCGTGGTCTTGCCGGCGCCGTTCGGACCGAGGTAGCCGAAGACCTCGCCTTCTCGCACGTCGAGATCGACGGCGTCCACCGCGACGAGCGAGCCGAAGCGCTTCGTGAGGCCTTCCGTCCTCAGCACCGACACCATGCCCGGAGTTTATGTGCCGCCCTCGGCCGCGGCGCCCCCTCTTCCTATGATTCGTTCATGACCCCACCCGCGGACGCCGAGAGGAAGCTGCGCGAGCTGTCCTTTCTTCACGAGGTGGCACAGCTCGCCTCGTCGGCCCGTGATTGGGACGAGATGCTGCGCATCGTCATCGACCGGACCACGGACGCGATGGGCGTCGAGGTGTCATCGCTGTATCTGCTCGAGCGCCGCGACGCCATACTCCGGCTCGTCGCGACGAACGGACTGAACCGCGCGTACATCGGGAAGGCCACGCTGCGGGTGGGCGAGGGGATCACCGGCTGGGTGGCGAACGCTCGGGTGCCGCTCGCCACACGCGACGTGCGTGCCGATCCACGCTTCAAGTGGATCGGGGGGGTCGACGAGGAGCGCTTCACGTCGATGCTCTCCGTCCCGTTGCTCATCCGCGACGAGATCGTCGGCGTCATGAACGTGCAGTCGGTCGCGGCGCGCACCTTCGACAAGGAGGAGATCGAGTTCCTCCAGACGATCGCGAACCGGGTCGCGGGGATCATCGAGAAGGGCCGCCTGCAGCGCGAGGCCGAGCGGAAGCTCCGCGAAGTGTCCGCGCTCTTCGAGGTGTCGAACGTGCTCACGTCGACGCTCGAGCTCGACGAGGTGCTCTCGCTCGTCGTCGACCGGCTCGTGCGCGTGTATCCCGGATCGGCCGGCGCGATCTTCCTCAAAGAAGGCGACGAGCTGCGCGAGCGCGCGCGCTCGGGCGAGCCGGGGAAGGCGACGGCGCGGGCCGCGAAGCAGGCGGTCGCCGAGGCGCGCCCGATCGTCGAGGCCGAGCAGTTCGCGCTCCCGCTCCTCGCGGGCGAGCGCCTTCTCGGCGCGGTCGCGCTGCGCGTCCCCGCCGGCACCGACCTCGGCGACGAGGAGGTGTCGTTCGTGGGCGCCCTCGCGAACCAGGCGGCGCTCGCGATCGACAAGGCGTCGCTCTACGCGCTCGAGCGCGCGACCGCGGAAAGCCTCCGCGAGCTCGAGCGCGCGCGGAGCGAGTTCGTGGCGGTGGTCACGCACGATCTGCGCACGCCGCTCTCCGTCATCCGCGGCTACCTCGACCTCATCGCCGAGTCGAAGAACGGCAGGCGGAAGATCCCGATCGAGGAGGCCGTCGCGCAGGTCGGACGGCTCGACCAGCTCGTCGATCGCATCCTCACCGGCGTCCGTGCAGACCGGCCCGATCTCACGCTGCGGCGCGCGCGCTTCGATCTCCGCGCCGCCGTGGCGGCGACGCTCGCGGAGCTCGCGCCGGTCGCGCGCCGTCATCGCCTCGTGAGGCCGCGCGGCGGCGGGCCCCTCTGGGTGCGCGCCGACCGTCGTCGCGTGAGCGAGGTGCTCGCCGGTCTCGTCCACAACGCCACGAAGTACGCCCCGGAGGGAACGCGCATCGGCGTGCGTCTCGAGCGGCGTGCCGATCGCGCGATCGTTCGCGTCACCGACCAGGGCGCGGGCGTGCCACCCGAGGAGCGCGGCCGCATCTTCGACGCCTATGCGCGCGGCAGCGCGCACGGTGAGGTGCCCGGCACGGGCATCGGCCTCTTCGCCTCGCGTCGCGTCACCCGGGCGCTGGGCGGCGACCTCTGGTACGAGGAGCCGCCGGCGGGTGGCGCGACGTTCGCGTTCAGCGTGCCGCTCGACAAGGACGAGAGCTAGATGACCACGATCCTCGTCGTCGACGACGAGCCGGCGATGGTCGGCATGGTGGGTGCGCTCCTCGGCGAGGAGGGCTACCAGATCGTCACGGCGTACGACGGCGAGGTCGCGCTGCGCCGTCACGCCGACGAGCGGCCGGACCTCGTCATCCTCGACCGCAGGCTGCCGCGACTCTCCGGCGATGAGGTGTGCAAGAGCATCCGCGCGGTGTCGAACACGCCGATCCTCATGCTCACCGGCGAGCGCGGCAGCGAGGAGCGCGCGCGGCTGCTCGACCTTGGCGCGGACGACTACCTCGAGAAGCCGTTCAGCAAGAAGGAGCTGTCGGCGCGCGTCCGCGCGCTCCTGCGACGCGCGACCGCGCCGGTGCGCGCGGACGTCGCGGCGCAGGTCGGCAAGCTCTCGGTGGACGCGCGAACGCACCGCGCCGCCGTGAACGACGACACGCTGGATCTCACGCCGACGGAGTTCCGTCTCCTCGCCGCGCTCGCCGCGCGGCCCGGCGAGGTCGTCGATCGCCGCGCACTGCTGCGCGCGGGCTGGCCGGAGGAGCGCGACCCCGACCCGGAGTGGCTCAAGGCGCATCTCGCGCGCCTGCGCTCGAAGCTGCAGCAGAAGGGCGGCCCGGATCTCGTGAACGTGCGGGGCGTCGGATACCGCCTCGGGTGACGCGGCCACTCGCCCGCGATCTCGTCGACGACGTCCGCTCGACTCGAACGCGCAGGTAGTCCCTGGACGCGTGCGGTCGCGCCGGTCGCCGATCTCGCCGAGCGGGAGCGCTACGTTCGCGATCTTCTTCCTCACCGGCGCGGTCGCGAGCGGGCGGCGACGCGCAGGTCGACCCGGATGCGCTCTTCGCGCGGCTGCGCTCCCTCGACGACGAGGTGCGCCGGGACGATCGCTAGGAGGCGCTCGGCCCCGGCGCCGCGCTTTCGATCCAGCGCTCCGCGGTCCGCTGCAGCACACCGACGTCCTCGGTGAGCTCGTCGAGCGCCGCGCTCGCATCCGCCGCATCCCTGCGGCCGAGCGCCTCGCGGGCGCGCTGCGACGACGTGAGGACGTGCGCGAGAGGGCCGGCGAGCTTTTGGCTCCAGAGACGCAACAGCTCCTCACGCATCTGCAGCGCGAGCGCCGCCGACCGTCGGGCGCGCTCGGCCTCGTGGGCCTCGTCGATGGCGCGCTCGCGCGCGACGTGCAGCCCGACGGTGATCGCGACGATGAGGAGACCCTCGCCGACCAGGGCGAAGAGCGCGAGGACCTCGCCCGGCGTGGCCCCGAGGCCCGCCGGCGGCAGGAACATGACGTCCGCGCCGATGGCCGCGACGATCGTCGCGAGGACGCCCGGGCCGCGCCCGCCGTACCACGTCGCCACGATCACGGCGGCGGGCAGGAAGAGGAAGGGATGGTCCGCGCCGAGGCTCGTGATCGGGTATTTGAGCGCGAGCGCGACTCCGACCGCCGCGAGCGCCGCCACATACTTCGTAACACGATGCATCGCCCAAGGATAGTCGCGCCGTCTAGAGCGCGATCAGCGGACGCCAGCTGCCGGCGGCGACGCTGACACCCGTCGCCACGACCACGACGACGAACGCGGCCGCCACAAGCACGCCATCGCGTCGGGTGAAGGCGCGCGGCCGTGCCAGCGTCCGGCACTCGCGGGATCCGAACCCGCGCGCCTCCATCGCGACGGCGAGCCGGGTCGCTCGGCGGATCGCCGCGACGAGCAGGCCGAGCGCGCGGCCGGGGAACGCGGCGAGGCGCGACGCGACGCCGCGATCGGCCTCGATGCCCCGAGCCCGCCGTGCCAGCCCGAGCGTGTCCCACTCGCGCGAGAAGAGCGGGAAGAGACGGAACGCCGCGAGCGCACCCACGACGAACCGCGGCGACGCGTGCAGGTGCTCGACGAGCGCGTCCGCGAGATCGGTCGGCTCGATCGTCGCGACGGCGAGGACGCTCGCCATCGAGATGCCGAGGAGGCGCAGCCCGACGGCGACGCCGCCGGCGATGCCGTGCGTCCCGGCGATCGCGTTGAAGAGCCCGATGCCGGCCGCGCTCACGAGAAGAGGCACGGCACGGACGGCGAGGGTGCGCGGCTCGAGACCCGAGAGGCTCACCGCGACCAGCAGCGCGACGATCACGATCCCCGACGTCGTGACGTCGACCGTCACGAAGAGACCGATCATCACGATGAGACCCGCCGCGATCTTCGCGAGCGGATGGGCGCGCGCGAGCGGCGCGCGAGGATCGGCCGAGAGTGGAGCGAGGAGCCTCACGCGGCGCGTCCCGCGCCGAGCGCGATGCTCCGATCGGCCAGCGAGGCGACGAGATCGGCATCGTGCGACGCGAAGAGCAGGGCGCCGCCGGCATCCCGGTGCGCTGCGAGGAGGGACACGAGCTCGGCATACGTGCGGCGGTCCTGGCCGAAGGTCGGCTCGTCGAGGACGAGGAGCGGCGGCGCGGTGGCGATCGCCGTCGCGACCGAGAGGCGGCGCTGCTCGCCGCCGGAGAGCGTGAAGGGATTCGCCGCCCCGAGATGCGCGAGATGCAGGTGCTCGAGGAGCGTCGCCGCGATCTCACGTGCCTCGCGTTCGGAGCGTCCCGCCCGGCGAGGACCGACCGCGAGCTCCTCGTCGACGCGCGCCGCGACGAATTGGTGCTCGGGGTCCTGGAACACCGTGCCGACGCGGGTCACGAGCCGCCGCGCCGGCAGCCGCCACGACTCGTCGAGACCGAGGCGCGCGACGCCGAGGAGCGGCCGGAGCAGTCCCGCGACGAGCAGCGCGAGCGTCGACTTGCCCGATCCGTTCGGACCCGTGAGCGCCACCGCCTCACCCGCGCGCACGCTGAGGTCGATGTCGCGGACCGCCCATGCCTCCGACGCCGGATAGCGGAACGCGAGCCCGCGCGCGTCGGCCACCACCTCGCCGGGCGCGCGGCTGGCGCGATGGGCGGGGACCGGCGCGCCCGGCACCCATACGCCGAACGAGGCGAGCCGCGCGCCGTCCCGCTCGAAGATCGCGTCCGGAGGGCCGTCGGCGATGACGCCGCCACCCGCCTCGATCACGACGACGCGGTCGACGAGGGGCACGACCTCCGCGACGTGGTGCTCGACGAGCACGATGGTCCGCGAGCGATCCGCCGCGAGCGAGGCGAGCACCGCGCGGATCTCGGCCGCGCCCGCGGGATCGAGGTTCGCGGTGGGCTCGTCGAGCAGGAGCAGCTGGGGCTCGAGCGCGAGCACGCCGGCGAGTGCGAGGCGCTGCTTCTCGCCGCCCGAGAGCGCCTCGGTGCGGCGCTCGTCGGGGTAGGGAAAGCCGACCGCCGCGAGCGCCGCGTGCACGCGCGGCCAGATGCGCTCCGTCGGCACGCAGCGGTTCTCCAGGCCGAAGGCGACGTCGTCGCCGGCCCGCGCCATGACGAGCTGCGTCTCCGGATCCTGGAAGAGCACGCCCGCGCGGTCGCGCGTCGCGGGGGGCGGCATGCCGCGGACGCGCAGCTCGCCCTCGGACTCGCCGCCGCCGCTCTGGTCGAGCAGGCCCGCGAGCGCGAGCAGGAGCGTGCTCTTGCCCGCGCCCGACGCGCCGAGGAGGAGCACGCGCTCGCCCTCCTCGACGACGAGGTCAAGCCCGCGTACGGCCCAGGCCCGGCGGCCGGGATGGCGCCATCCCCAGCCGCGGGCCGTGATCACACTCGCGTCTGCACCCGTCCCGACGGGAACTGCGCGAGCACGCCGGCGCGCGCGAGCGCGTTGAGCAGCCACCACGAGCCGACGCCCGCGATGACCGCCGCCGAGATGACGTAGATCACGAGCAGCACGAGCCAGTCGGGCACGGCCAGATCGCTGTAGTAGATCGGTACGTCGTGAAGCCAGCCAGCCGCCGCGGATGCCGCCGCCGCGATGATCGAGATCCGCAGGTCCCACACGCGGTAGCGCGCGATCGCGAAGACGGCCTCCGCTCCGAGGCCCTGGATCGCGCCGGACGCGAGCGTGTCGAGACCCCACTGACCGCCGAGCATCGCTTCGACGCTCGCCGCCACGAGCTCGGCGAAGAGCGCCGCGCCGGGCTTGCGCACGACGAGTCCCGCGAGAACGCCCGCGATGATCCACACCCCGTCGAGGAGGTTCTGCGCGGGCGGGAACGCCGCGAAGACCGGGCCCGCCGCCGACCAGACCAGTCCCCATGCCCAGTACACGACGCCGAACGCGACCGCGATCGCCGCGGTGACGACGACGTCGGCCGTACGCCAGTTCATGTTCCGCCTCCTTCATGTATTTCGATGACGAGCAGGACGCCTCGTTCCAGCGAGACCGACGCGGGATGGGACGCGACGACGTTGGAGAGGCCGCGCGAGCGGCCGAAGTGCAGCAGCTCGCCGGCGAGCGGGTAGCGCAGTCCCTCGGTGCGCACGCCGCCGGCGTCGTCGCGGACCGGCAGCAGCGTCACGAGCGAGCCGACCGGCCCCGCGAGCTCGAGCGTGCCGTGCGCGTGGAGCGCGCGGACCTGCGTGCTCGCGTACACGGCGCGCACCGCGCGGCCGCGGTAGGTCGGGTCGGCGAGGAGCAGCGCGTTCGCGAGCGCGTGATCGAGGCGCGCGCCGCCGAAGAGCCCGAGCAGCACGATGTCGTCGGCGCCGGATTCGATCGCGTAGCGCATCGCGAGCTCGAGGTCGGATTCGCTCTTCGCCACGGGGAAGGGGATGACCGTCGCCCCGCGCTGACCCAAGCGAGCGGCGCGCTCGTGTCCCAGCGAGTCGAGGTCGCCGACGATGAGCCGCGGCACGATGTCCCAGCGCTCGAGCGCGAGCGCGCCGCCGTCCGCGGCGATGAGCATGTCCGCTCCGGCGGCCTCCGAGCGATCGCTCGGCGCGACGTCGCCGTGGGCCACCACGACGGCCTTCATGCCTCCGCCTCGGGTCGGGCGACAAAAAAACGGCGCATCCGAGCGCCGCTTCGGGGTCTCATGCCGAGTCCGACTCCCTACGCTGACATTACTCAGATCAGGTTCTGGGGTCTGCGTTTCACCGCACTCTCAGCGCTCCGCTACCGGGCGCTCCCCCGTCGTATGCAGTTGTCTGCCAAACACTAGCACCGCGGCCGAGCACGAGCGTCGGCCGCGGTGCGTCGTGACCGATGGGAAGGCTAAGCCGCGGCGCGCTCTTCGGGGGTCGTCCTCCTTAGATCTGGTACGCGGCCTCGCCGTGCTGCGACGCGTCCAGGCCGAGGACTTCCTCGTGCTCGGGCACGCGCAGCGCGACGAAGAGGGTGATGACCTTGAGGATCACGAACGTCATGACCGCCGAGTAGGTGACCGACGCGAGGACCGCGATCGCCTGGACGCCGAGCTGTCCGAAGTTGCCGTACGCCGCGCCATCGGCGGCCCCGGAGTTCACCGCGACGGTGGCGAAGACGCCGGTCGCGAGCGCGCCCCACATGCCGCCGACGCCGTGCACGCCGAACACGTCGAGCGCGTCGTCGACCTTGAGACGCTTCGTGAGCTGGATGCCGACGTAGCAGAGGGTGCCCGCACCGAGGCCGATGAGGATCGATGCCGATACGTCGACGTAGCCCGACGCCGGTGTGATCGCGACGAGCCCGGCGACCGCGCCGGCCGCCGCGCCGAGCACGCTGGGCTGGCCTCTGTGCAGCCACGACACGGTCATCCACGTGAGCGCGGCCATCGCCGCTGCCGTGTTCGTGACGACGAAGGCGTTGGCCGCCAGCCCGCCCGAAGCGAGCGCGCTCCCCGCGTTGAAGCCGAACCAGCCGAACCACAGCAGGCTGGCGCCGAGAACGGTCATCGTCGCGTCGTGCGGCTCGATCGGCTCGAGGCCGTATCCGCGACGGCGGCCGAGGACGAGCGCGGCGACGAGCGCCGACACGCCGCTCGTGATGTGCACGACCGTGCCGCCGGCGAAGTCGAGCGTGCCGAGCGTGCGCAGCCAACCGCCCGTGCCCCAGACCCAGTGCGCCACCGGGTCGTACACGAACGTGGCCCAGAGGAGGGTGAACACGACGAAGGCCTTGAAGCGCTTGCGCTCCGCGAAGGAGCCCGTGATGAGCGCGGGCGTGATGACCGCGAACATCATCTGGAAGACCATGAACGCGAGCGCGGGGACCGTGGCGGCGTAGTCGGCGTTCGGCTCCTGTCCGACGCCCTTGAGTGCCGCCCAGTCGAGACCGCCGATGAGACCGCCGTGGTCGGGACCGAACGCGAGCGAGTACCCCCACAGGACCCACTGGACGCTGATCAGGCACAGGATGAAGAAGCTGTGCATGATCGTCGCGAGGACGTTCTTCCGGCGGACGAGTCCGCCGTAGAAGAAGCCGAGTGCCGGCGTCATGAGCATGACGAGCGCCGCGGACGCGAGAAGCCAGGCGGTGTCACCGGTGTCGATCTTGTCCATGGGTGGACAGGCTGCGCATCGGCGGGGTCCCGGTCAGCGGCGGATGGGCACCACGATGGTTGCGGTTCGGTCCTCGCCCTCACGGGAAAACGGTCGCGGTCTTCGGCACCGT
>Ga0070741_10009745_pt1 | contig 18486 bp, 20 predicted proteins | sample Coa_R1_4_FD_66440 | JGI IMG/M metagenome (GOLD analysis project Ga0070741, IMG submission 66440) | Surface soil microbial communities from Centralia Pennsylvania, which are recovering from an underground coalmine fire - Coalmine... | ecosystem: Environmental > Terrestrial > Soil > Unclassified ...
TGAAGAAACCCAGGGGCGCGATCCGGCGCTCGAGCTACGTCACCGGCCACGGCGACGACGCCTACGCGCGCGCCTGTCGCGAAGGCCTCGAAGGCATCATCGCGAAAGACGTGTCGGCGCCCTATCGCGGCGGACGCACCGGCGACTGGCTCAAGGTGAAATGCGTCGAGTCCGACGAGTTCGTGATCATCGGCTACACGCCCGGCAAGGGCGCGCGCAGCCGCATGGGCTCGGTGCTGCTCGCCAAGCCCACGCGCGACGGCAAGCGCTATCGTTACGCCGGTCGCGTCGGCAGCGGGTTCACCGAAGCGCTCGTCGACGAATTGCTCGAGCGCGTGAAGCATCGGGCGAGCGCAGTGCCGCTGGTGGAGACGCCTTCGCGCTCCGATCTGCGCGGCGCGCACCCGACCTGGGTCGAGCCGCGCATCATCGTGGAGGTCGCGCATCGCGGCATCACCGAAGATGGACGCGTGCGGCAGGGTGCGGTGAAAGGCATGCGGCCCGACAAGCAGCTCGGCGATCTGCAGCGCTCGGATCGCGAAATCGACCGGAGGACGCGCGCGTGAAAGCCAAGCCGACGCAGTTCCGCCTGACCCATCCCGATCGCGTGATGTTCACGAGCCCGCCGATCACCAAGCGTGATCTGTTCGACTACTACCTCTCCGTTTCCGATCGCATGCTGCCGGCGCTCGCAGGCAGGCCGATCTCGCTGGTGCGCTGTCCGGGTGGGCTGCGCGGTCCCTGCTTCTTCCAACGCAATCCGTCGCCGGGATTCGGAGACGCGGTGAAATCCGCCAAGGTCGGCAAGAACACCGTCGTCTACATCGAGGACCTGCGCGGTCTCGCCGCGCTGGTGCAGATGAATGTGATCGAGATCCATGCCTGGGGCGCGAAGCTCGACGACATCGAGCGCCCCGATCAGATCGTGCTCGACCTCGACCCCGGCGAAGGCGTCGCCTTCAAGCGCATCGCGGCGGCCGCGAGGCTGCTGCGCGAGCGCTTGCGCAAGCAGAAGCTCGAATCCTTCGTGCGCACCTCCGGCGGCAAAGGCCTGCACGTCGTGATCCCGCTCGAGCCGAAAGCGGATTGGGACACCGTGAAAGCATTCGCGCACGGCGTCGCGACGTCGGCCGCGAAAGAGCACCCCGGCGAATTCGTCGCGATCGCCGGCGCGGGCAATCGCAAGGACCGCATCTTCATCGACTACCTGCGCAACGGTCTCGCGGCTTCGAGCGTGGCGTCCTACTCCGTGCGTGCCCGCGACGGTGCGGGCGTGGCGACGCCGCTAGCGTGGGAAGAGCTGCCGCGCATCAAGTCCGCGTCGCAGTTCAACGTGCGCAACTTCGGCGCGCGGCTTCGGAAACACAAGCGCGATCCCTGGGCAGGGTTCTCCAAGCTGCGTCAGAAGATCTAGCTTTTTCCCTCCACGCCTGGACGGCGTGCGCTGTTACAGGGACGCAAATAATTGAGGCGGCAGGCCGGGGGGCCTGCCGCCTCGGTTCCCAGCCGCGCGGGGAGAGGGGAACGCGGCCGGAAGCAGCTGGTTACTGCGAGGAGCCGGTCGTCTGCTTGGACTGCTCGAGCCGCGACTCCGCAGCGGAGATGCGCTGATCGCGATCGGACTTCGCCTTGTCGACGCACGCGTCCTTCTGCTGACCCGTCATCGCATCGCACTTCTGCTTGGCGACGTCATAGTCCGCTTCGGCCTTCTTCTTCTCGATGTCGTAGGCGTTCTGCGCTTCGACCTTCGCGATCTCGGCGGTGTCGGAGCCGCTCGGCGCGCCGTTCTTGGCGGCGTCCTTCGCCGCGTCGTACTGCGCGTCGGCGGTCTTCTGCTGCGCGTCGGCGCGAGCTTGGTCGACGTCCTTGCGGGCTTCGGCCTGCTCCTTCGTCACGTCGCGCTGGGTTTCCTGCGGCGACTCGGTGCGATTGCAAGCGGCCAGCGTACCGGCGCACAGCATCGCGGCGATCACGGAAATGCGGATGTTCATTTCAATTCACCTCGGTGGTGGCTAAGGTTGGTCCCCATCACGAGCTGCGCCTGCGCAGCGACGCCGTTCGTCGTCGGTGCGGGTGCAGCCAGGTCGACGGTGCTCGCGCGCGCCGAAGCGGCGGCGGCGATCATCGCCAGCATCAGCGCCGAGATGGTCATCTCGCTCGTCGACATGTGATCTCTCCTGTGAATCGGTTCCGCGAGGCCAAGTGCCGCCGCCTCGCGACGCCCCCTGTCTTTCCCATGCTTCGTGCCAGACCTTTCTTCGCCGCCAAGGGCTTGTACGGCGGACGATTCGCAAAACGGCGACGCCCGATGCGTTCGGAGGCGCTCTTGCAGGACGCAACGGCCCCGACGCGCCCCACTTCGTTTTGCACAGGGAATCATCGCCGCTGACGCGCAGTCGAAAGCGCATGAGCGACAACAGCGACTTACTCAAGGACATCGTCGAGATCGCGCGCGATGGCGCGAGCTTCTACGACAGCGCGCAGGAGAAGACCAAGAACGCGCGCCTCAAGGCCGTGTTCGCGCGGATGGCCGCGGCCAAGCGCGAGCTGGTGACCGGATTGTCCGATCACCTGGCCGCGAGCGGCGAGCGGCCGCCCGACGGCGGCACCTTGTTCGGCTCGCTGCGCCGCCTCTACGCGGACGTCGTCGCCACCGTGGCGGCCGACGACGATCACATCTACGTGAGCCAGCTCGAGGAAGCCGAGGACCGGCTGCTCGAGCAGATCCAGAAGGCGATCGAGGTGGCGAAATCGACCGATGTGCGCGTGCAGCTGCAGGCGTACCTGCCGAAGGTGCGCGAGTGCCACGACGAGATGCGGGACCTGAAGGAGCATCTGGCCGCGTGACGCGGCATCAAGCGAAGGAGACGTACCGATGGAAGCAGACACGATCAAGGGGCAGTGGAAGCAGCTCAAGGGCAAGATCAAGGAGAAGTGGGGCAAGCTCACCGACGATGACCTCACGGAAGTCGAGGGCCGGCGCGATTACCTGATCGGCCGCATCCAGGAGCGCTACGGGATCGCCAAGGAAAAGGCGACCGAGCAGGTGCGCGATTTCGAGCGCAATCTGCAATGAGGTTTGCGGGCGGCGCGTCCGCCCGGATGCCGTAGCACGAGGCCCCGCTATGATCGCGGGGCCTCGCTTTTTGCATCGCACGCGGCGTGCCCGAGGGCAAAACGCCAGCGAAAATTTACAAATCCCGGCGGGGCGCTCTCGGGAAAACGCCGCACCCTGCGCTGGCACGCTCCTCGCGAACCTTCCGCATGCGATTGAGAAGCCATGACCAGCCGCGCTCCTTGCGCATCGCGCCGCCCCGAGCCCAGGAATCCCGCCACGAAGCTCCGATGCAGGCGACCAGCGCCGCGCGCGTCGACGGCGCGAGTCCCGCGACCGCTGCCGCGCTGCGACGCGTGCTGGACGTGATCTCACATGAGCTGCGCTCGCCCCTCAACGTCATCCAGAGCTGGAGCCACGTGCTCGAGAACGAGCTCTCGCGCGCGCTCGCCGAGGAATCGGGCCGCGACGTCGGCGTCGACGCCTCCCCGGCCGCGCAGCGCGCGCTCGCCGGCATCCGCATCGGCGTGCGCGACCAGGTGCGCTTGATCGACCAGCTGCTGGACGCGAGCCGTGCGATCAACGGCAAGCTCGAGCTGAATCGCCGGCCGCTGCCGGTCGTGCCGCTGGTCGAGAACGCCTTGTCCGGCGTGCAGCCGCAAGCCGCGGCGCGCCGGGTCGATCTGCGCACCGATTACGAATGCCCCGAATGCCATGTCGAGGGCGACGGCGATCGCCTGCGGCAGTCGCTCAGCCATCTGCTCAGCAACGCGATCAAGTTCTCGCCGGAGCACAGCGCCGTCGAAGTGAGCGTCCGCAGCGACGCGGGCGACATCGTCATCGCGATCAGCGACCGAGGACCCGGCGTCACGCCCGAAGCACGGCGCGAGATCTTCGAATGGTTCCATCGCGGCACCGGCCGGCAGGGTCTCGGGCTCGGATTGCCGCTGACGCGACACTTCGCGCGCCTGCACGGCGGCGACATCGAGGTGTTCAGCGAAGCGCCGGGCTGCGGCGCGACCTTCTCGCTGCGGCTGCCCGCATGGGCACCGGCCGCGAATGAGGAAACTAGCTAGCGCGGAACCTGCGTGAGCGCTTCGAGCCGATCGCGCTGCGAAGCCGGATCGGTCTCTGCGAGGAGCTCGGACACCTCGCGCTTGAGTCGACCCACGTCGGACTCGATGATCAGGCGCTTCACTTCGAGCACGCTCGACGGGTGCATCGAGAACTCGGTGAGTCCGAGCCCGAGCAACAGCCGCGTGTAGCGCGGATCGCCCGCCATCTCGCCGCACATCGCCACCGGGATCTTGCCGATCGCCCCGCCCTCGATGGTCAAGCGGATCAGCTGCAGCACTGCGGGATGCAACGGGTCGTAGAGGTAGTTCACTTCGTCGTCGACGCGGTCGATCGCCAGCGTGTACTGGATGAGATCGTTGGTGCCGATCGAGAAGAAGCGCGCGAAGCGCGAGAGCATCGGCGTCACGAGCGCCGCAGCCGGAATCTCGATCATCGCGCCGACCGGCACCTGATAACCCGGCGCCTTGCCTTCGCGCTGCAGCTCCTCGTGCACGGCGCCGATCAGGCTCTGCGCCTGGCGGAACTCCTGCAGGTTGGAGATCATCGGGATCATGATCTGCGTGCGGCCGTGCTTCGCCGCGCGCAACAGGGCGCGCACCTGGACGCGGAACAGGTCGGGCTCTTTCAGGCACAAGCGGATCGCGCGCAGGCCGAGCGCGGGATTGTTCGGCGTCGGGCCGCGGCGATTGCCGGAATCGACCTGCTTGTCGGCGCCGAGATCGAGCGTGCGGATGGTGATCTGCCCTTTCACCGACGAGATGACGCGCGCATACGCGTCGTACTGCTCGTCCTCGCTCGGCAGCCCTTCGCGATTCATGTAGAGGAACTCGGTGCGGTAGAGGCCGACGCCTTCGGCGCCGGCGTCTTCGGCTTCCTTCGCGTCCTCGGGCAGCTCGATGTTCGCGAGCAGCTTGATCTTCGCGCCGTCGCGCGACACCGCCTGCACGTCCTTGAGCTTCACCAGCGTGGCGCGATAGACCCGATCGTCGTCCTGCTTCTTGCGATAGAACGCGAGTGCCATCGCGTCGGGCGCCGCGAGCACGTGGCCGCGCTCGCCGTCGACGATCAGCGTTTCGTCCTCGCGCAGCAGGCGCCGCGCGTTGTGCACGCCGACCACCGCGGGGATGCCGAGGCTGCGCGCGAGAATCGCGGTGTGCGAGAGCGGTCCGCCGTACTCGGTGACGAACGCGACGACCGATTGCTGCGCGAGCAGGATGATGTCGGCGGGCGTGACGTCGTCGGCGACCGCGACGAACGGCTCGGCGAGCCCGTCGCGCGCGCCTTGCGGCAACGCGCGCTCGCTCTTGAGCAGGATGCGCAGCACGCGCGTGCAGACGTGCTCGACGTCGTCCTTGCGCGTGCGCAGGTAGGGATCCTCCATCTGCTCGAACACCGCGACCAGCGCGTCGCGCGAGCGCTTGAGCGCGGCTTCGGCGTTGCTGCGGTTGGCGCGGATGTGCGCGACGGTCGCCTCGGTGATCGAGCGGTCGTCGAGCATCAGGATGTGGGTGTCGATGAAGGCCGCGATGTCGCCGGGCGTGCCCGCGGGGATCTGCGAGCGGACCTGTCGCAGCTGCTCCTTCGCGCGCGCGTGCGCGGCCTGGAAGCGCGCGACTTCCTGCTCGATGTCGCCGGCGTCGATCGTGTACTCGGGGATCTCGAGGTCGCCGCCGGACAGGCGCTGCACGCGGCCGATGCCGATGCCGCGCGAGACGCCGATGCCGGAGAGCCAGACGGCCATGGTCAGGCACCTTCGCCGAACTTGTCGGCGATCAGCTTTTCCAGCGCGTCGAGCGCTTCGGCTTCGTCGCTGCCTACCGCGATCAGCGTGAGCTTCGCGCCGATCCCAGCCGCGAGCATCATCACGCCCATGATGCTCTTGCCGCTCACCTCGCGGCCGTCGCGCTTGATGCGGATGTCGGACTTGAACCGCGACGCGGTGGTGACGAGCTTCGCCGCCGCGCGCGCGTGCAGGCCGAGCTTGTTGACGATGGTGACGTTGCGTTCCATCGATGCTTACTTCTTTTCCGGCGGCGGGCAGATCGCGACGCCGCGCTGGCCGCCTTCGAGCGCGTTCTGCGTCATCGCGGCGAGATCGAGCGCCGGATAGTTGTAGATGCGCATCAGCATCGGCAGGTTGACGCCGGCGATGACCTGCGTCTGCGGCGTCGCGCCGAGCTGCGTGGCGATGTTGGAAGGCGTCGAGCCGAACGCATCGGTCAAGATCAGCACGCCCTGCCCCGTGTTCAGCTTCTCGATCAGCCGCGCACCTTGCCGCAGCAGGACGTCGGGCGATTGCACGCGCCGGATCTCGAGCACCGAGGTCGAAAGCGAAAGCGCGCCCATCGTCTCGCTGACGGTGTTGAGCAGGAGCTGGCCGAGCCGGCCGTGGGTGACGAGCAGGATGCCGACGCTCATGGATGGATCCTCGGGGTCATGACAGCTCGCGATGCGTCACGGTGATCGGATCGTAGCCGCCGCGGAAATGCTGCGCGAGCCGCTCGACGATGTACGGCGAGCGATGACGACCGCCCGTGCAGCCGACGGCGACGGTGAGATACGACACGTCCTGCGCCGCGATCTTCGGCAGCCACGTATCGAGGAACTTGCGGATGTCGCCGAGCATGCTCTGGACGTCGGCGTGCTGCTCGAGATACGCGATGACTTCCGCATCGAGCCCGGTCTTCGGCCGCAGGTTCTGTTCCCAATGTGGATTCGGCAGGCAGCGCACGTCGAACAGGAAGTCGATGCCTTCCGGCGCGCCGTTCTTGAAGCCGAACGAGACGAAGGTGATACCGAGCTTGCCGCGCTCGGCGGTGGGCTCGCGCTGGCGGATCGCCTCGCGCAGCTCATGGAGGTTGAACTCGCCGGTGTTGAGGACGAAGTCGGAGGACTCCGCGATCGGCAGCAAAAGCTTCCGCTCCCTCGCGATCGCTTCCTCGAGCGAGACCTGCGGCCCCGTGAGCGGATGCTTGCGCCGGGTCTCCGCGTAGCGCTGCAGGATCACGGCGTCGCTGGCGGTGAGGAAGATCACGCGCACCGGCACCTTGCGCTCGCGCAGGCGCGCCAGGTATTTCGGGAAGGCGCGGATCTCGCGCGGGCTCGCGCGCGCGTCGATGCCGATCGCGAGCTTCTCGTAGCGGCCTTCGAGCGACTTGATCACGCGCGAGGAGCGGCCGCCGATCAGCGCGATCGGCAGGTTGTCGATGCAGTAGTAGCCGAGGTCCTCGTACTGCTTGAGCGCGACGGTCTTGCCGGCGCCGGACATGCCGCTGACGATCACGAGCTGCATCAGTGTTGATCTCTCGACACGGCTTCTTTCTGGAGCGCGATGAATTCGCGATCGGCGTGACTGCCGAACAGGCGCAGCCAGTGATCGCGGCAGGCGGCTTCGACGAGCGCGCGCTGATTATGCCCGAGGCGCGCGCGCAGAAAGATCTCCGGGACCGCGACGCCGAGGATCTCGCGCTCGCCGCGCCGACCGCTGATGCGCGCGGCGGCTTCGGCCTCGCTGTCGGGCGCGGTCTCGCCGCGGCTTTCCAGATGCAGGATCAGGTCGAGGCGCTGCATCGCTGCCATCGCCGCGTCGCCGTACAGCTTGCGGATGTTGATCACGCCCAGCCCGCGGACCTCGAGATAGTCGCGCAACAGCTCGGGTGAGCGCGCGAGCAGGATGCCGGTCGCGGGCCGGATCACCTCGACGATGTCATCGGCGATCAGGCGATGGCCGCGGGAGACGAGATCGAGCGCGAGCTCGCTCTTGCCGACGCCGCTCGAGCCGCTGAGCAGCACGCCCAGCCCATGCACTTCGACGAGCGCGCCCTGCAGCGTGAGCGCGCCGGTCCAGTCGATTCGGGATTCCTGCAGTCGCGGCACGCGAGGCCGCGCGGCTTACGCCGGCGTGTAGCTCGTGATCAGCTTGTGCAGCTGCTTGTCGTCCGCCGTCTCGCGCAGCTTCACGCAGAACTGCTCGTTGGAGAACATCTCCGCGATCGCCGCGAGATGCTTCAGGTGCTCCTCGGTCGCCTGCTGCGGCACCAGCAAGCCGAACACCAGGTCGACGGGCTGGCCGTCGTGCGCGTCGTAGTCGATCGCGTGCTTCAGCCGCATGAACGCGCCGACGCTCTGCGGCACGCCGGCGACGCGCCCGTGCGGGATCGCTACGCCGTGGCCGAGCCCGGTGCTGCCGAGCTTCTCGCGGCCGACCAGGCTGTTGAAGATGTCGCCCGACGCGAGCGTGGTGCCGCCCGCGAGCAGGCGCGACAGCTCTTCGAGCACTTTCTTCTTGCTGCCGAGCGCGGCGCCGGCGACGACGCGGTCGGCGGAGAGGATGTCGGAAAGTTTCATATTGTTCTCATCCGAAGCAAAAGGCCCGGAAGTTCTCCGGGCCTTGGTATTTTACATCGCTTGCGGGGTCAGGCCGCGCCGTTGCCTTTCTGCTTCTCCTTGGCGTGATGGTCGCGGGTCTTCTCCTTGAACTTGCGGGTCTGGCCGTCGAGCTTGTCGACGAGCACGTCGATCGCCGCATACATGTTCTCTTCGGTGGCCTCCGCATGGAGGTCAGCACCGCGCGTGTGCACGGTGCACTCCGCCTTGTGTCGAAGCTTGTCCACCGTGAGGATCACCTTCGCCTTGATCAGGTGATCGAAATGGCGTTCGAGCCGCTTCAGCTTGTCGGTGACGTAACCGCGCAGCGGCGGCGTGAGCTCGACATGATGGCCGGAGATGTTCAGATTCATCGCACACTCCTCTTGAAGAAGGCCCCCGGGGGCCGTGAAACACGTTCAGATGCTGCTCGGGATCGCGGGCTTGCGCTCGTGTGACGGCGGGATGCCCATCGCTTCCCGATACTTGGCGACGGTGCGCCGCGCGACCTGAATGCCCTCCTTCAACAAGAGGTCGGCGATCGTACTGTCCGAGAGCGGCTTGTCCTGTGGCTCCCCGCCGATCAGCCGCTTGATCATGGCGTGGATGGCGGTGGCCGAGCACGTGCCGCCCTGCGTGGTGTGCACGTGGCTGGAGAAGAAGTATTTGAGCTCGTAGAAGCCGCGCGGCGTCAGCATGTATTTGTTGGCCGTCGCACGCGACACCGTCGACTCATGGACGCCGAGTCTTTCGGCAACGTCGCGCAGCACGAGGGGACGCATGGCTTCCTCGCCATATTCCAGAAATGCGCGCTGCTCTTCAACGATTGTCTGGGCGACCCGAAGGAGCGTATCGTTACGGGATTCCAGGGCACTGATGAAGTAGCGCGCCTCCTGCAGGTGCGTCTTCAGCGTCTGCTGGTCGCGCGAGGTGTCCGAGCGCCGCACGAACGACAGATAGTGCGGATTGATGCGCAGCCGCGGCGCCGTCTCGCTGTTCAGCGACACCACCCACTTGCCGCCTTTCTTGGTGACGATGACGTCGGGCGCGGCGTAGTTCGCCTCGTGCGCCTGATACGGCCGTCCCGGATGCGGCTGCAGCGACTGGATCAGCAGCAGCGCTTGCTTGAGCAACTCGGGGTCCAGCCCGGTCGCCTGCTGGAGCGCCGCTTCGTCGTGCCGGGCGAGCAGCAGCATGTGCTTGTCGACGATCTCGAGCGCGGCATCGCGCTCGGCTTCCTCCGGGAATTGCAGCAGCTGCAGGCGCAGGCATTCGGTGAGATCGCGGGCGCCGACGCCGGGCGGATCGAAATCCTGGATCGCCTTCAGCACCCGCTCGACGTCCTCGGGCGTGGCGCCCATCGACTGCTGCAGGTTCGTGCAGGCTTCGGCGAAGTTCTCGAGATAGCCGTCGTCGTTGATCGCGTCGATCAGGTACTCGGCGATCTGCATCTCGGCTTCGGAGAACGGGGCAAGGCGCATCTGCCAGAGCAGGTGCTCGCGCAGCGTCTCGCCGCTGTGCAGATTGGCCTGGCGGAATTCGTGGAGCTCTTCCTCTTCGGAGGCGTCGCGGCCGCTGGTGCCGGACGCGGTTTCGTAGCTGCCGTCGGTGTCCCAGTCGAGCTCGACGGGGATGTCCTCGGCCAGCGTCTCGGTTTCGCTCTTCTCTTCCTTCGCGGTGACGGGGATGTCGATCTGCGGCTCGGCGATCGCGACTTCCTCGATCGGCGCTTCGGCCTCGGGCTCGTCGACCTCGAGCATCACGTTGGATTCGAGCGCCTCCTGGATCTCCTGCTGGAGATCGGTGCTGGAGAGCTGCAACAGGCGGATCGCCTGCTGCAGCGCGGGCGTCATAGTCAGGGTCTGGCCGACCCGGAGTGCAAGCGACTGCTTCATTGACGAGGGAACGGGCTCTGGGACTTCATTCTATGCCCGGGCGAAGGCTTGAGCCTAGACAAAAATATTCTGAAGTCACGCGCTCGCCCCGTTCCCTGTCTCACGCACTTGTGACCGCGGTCACAACCGACAGGTTCCTACTGCGCGCGGGACTCCAGCATCGCCACTGCCGGCAGCTTCTTGCCCTCGAGGAACTCGAGGAACGCGCCGCCGCCCGTGGAGATGTAGCCGATGCCCTTGGCGACGCCGAACTTGTCGATCGCGGCGAGCGTGTCGCCGCCGCCGGCGAGCGAGAACGCCTTGCTCCTGGCGATCGCGTCCGCGAGCGCCTTGGTGCCGCCGGCGAATGCATCGTACTCGAACACGCCGACCGGACCGTTCCAGACGATCGTGCCCGCATTCGCGAGCTGCGATACGAGCTTCGCCCGCGTCTTCGGCCCGATGTCGAGGATCATCTCGTCTTCATGGACTTCGGAGACGGCCCGCACTTCGGCGCGTGCCTCGGCGGAGATCTCGGTCGCGACCACGACGTCTTCGGGGATCGGGATGTCGCCGCCGCGCTGCAGGATCTTCGCGCGGATGTTCTTGGCGGTGGCGAGCATGTCCTTCTCGTAAAGCGACTTGCCGACCTTGTGCCCCGCGGCCGCGATGAAGGTGTTGGCGATGCCGCCGCCGATGATCAGCTGATCGGCGACGTCGGCGAGATTGTTGAGCAGGTCGAGCTTGGTCGACACCTTGCTGCCGCCGACGATCACCGCGAGCGGCCGCGCAGGTTTCGCGAGCGCCTTGCCGAGCGCGTCGAGCTCCGCGGAGAGCAGCGGACCGGCGCACGCGACCGGCGCGAACTTGGCGACGCCGTGCGTGGAAGCCTCGGCGCGATGCGCGGTCCCGAAAGCATCCATCACGTAGATGTCGCACAGCTTCGCCATCTTCTTCGCAAGCAGCTCGTCGTCTTCCTTCTCGCCCTTGAGATAGCGCACGTTCTCGCCGAGCGCGACGTCGCCGGGCTTGAGCTGCACGCCGTCGATCCAGTTGTCGACGAGCGGCACCTTGCGACCGAGCGCTTTGCCGAGCCACTCGGCGACCGGCTTCAGTGACGACTCCGGCTCGGGATGCCCGGCCTTCGGACGGCCGAGATGCGAGATCACCAGGATCGACGCGCCCTTCTCGAGCGCGGCCTTCAGCGTCGGCAGCGACGCTTTCAAGCGCGCGTCGGACGTGATCTTGCCTTCGGCGACCGGGACGTTGAGGTCCTGGCGGATCAGGAGACGCTTGCCCTTGAGATCCAGCTCCGACATGCGCAACACGGCCATCGCGCGCTCCTTATTTCGCGACGATGCGAACCATCTCGAGGCACTTGTTGGAGTAGCCCCACTCGTTGTCGTACCAGGCGATCAGCTTCACGAACGTCGGATCGAGCTGGATGCCCGCTTCGGCGTCGAAGATCGAGGTGCGCGCATCGCCGCGGAAATCGGTGGCGACGACCTTGTCTTCGGTGTAGCCGAGGATGCCCTTCAGCGCGCCTTCGCTCTGCGCCTTCATCTCCGCGCAGATCTCTTTATACGTGGCCGGCTTCTCGAGCTCGGCGGTGAGATCGACGACGGAGACGTCGGAGAGCGGCACGCGGAACGACATGCCGGTGAGCTTCTTGTTGAGCTGCGGGATGACGACGCCGACGGCCTTCGCGGCGCCGGTCGACGACGGAATGATGTTCTCGAGGATGCCGCGGCCGCCGCGCCAGTCCTTGTTGGAGGGACCGTCGACGGTCTTTTGCGTCGCGGTCGCCGCGTGCACGGTCGTCATCAGGCCGCGCTTGATGCCCCACTTGTCGTTGAGCACTTTCGCGAGCGGCGCGAGACAGTTCGTCGTGCACGACGCGTTGGAGACGATTGCCTGGCCGGCGTAGGTCTTGTCGTTCACGCCGAACACGAACATCGGCGTGTCGTCCTTCGACGGCGCCGAGATGATCACTTTCTTCGCGCCGGCGTCGACGTGCTTCTGCGCGGAGGCCTTGTCGAGGAAGAGACCAGTCGATTCGATGACGACGTCGGCGCCGACGTCCTTCCACTTGAGGTTCGCGGGATCGCGCTCCTGCGTCAGCCGGATCTTCTTGCCATTGATGAGGAGGTTGTGGCCTTCGACGCCGATCTGACCCTTGAAGCGACCGTGCACGGAGTCGTACTGCAGCATGTAAGCGAGGTAATCCGGCTCGAGCAGGTCGTTGATGCCGACAATCTCGATGTCGCCGAAATTCTGGACCGCCGCGCGCAGCACGTTGCGACCGATGCGCCCGAAGCCGTTGATACCCAGTTTCACAGCCATTGCAGTTTCCTCTGTTGCGTTCGTTGACTAGAAAGTTATTCGGACCCGATCACTCGCCGATCAGTTTCTCGACGCGGGCCATGATGTTCTCGACGGTGAAGCCGAAATGCTTGAACACCGCCGGCGCCGGCGCGGACTCGCCGTAGGTGTCGACGCCGAGCACGTCGCCGCGATCGCGCACGATCGGGCGCCAGTAGTGCGACACGCCCGCCTCGACCGCGAGGCGCTTCCTCATCGCCTTGGGCAGAACCGTGCGGCGATAGCCGGGCTTCTGCTGCATGAACAGCTCGACGCACGGCATCGACACGACGCGCGTCGGCTTGCCGGTCTCTTCGAGGCGGCGCGCCGCTTCGGTCGCGAGCTGCACTTCCGACCCGGTCGCGATGATCAGAGCGACGGCTTCGGCTTTCGGTTCGTAAAGGATGTAACCACCACGCGCGACACCCGCCGCATCTTCCGGCACGTGAACCTGTGGCGTGCAGTTCTGGCGCGACAGCACGAGCAGCGTCGGACCATCGCGGCGCTCGATCGCAGCCTTCCACGCGATCGCGGTCTCGAATTGATCGGCCGGGCGCCAGACGCGGATGTTCGGGATGAATCGCAGCGACGCGACGTGCTCGACCGACTGATGCGTCGGACCGTCCTCGCCCAATCCGATCGAATCGTGCGTGTAGACGAGGATCGTGCCGATCTTCATCAGCGCCGCCATGCGGATGGCGTTGCGCGCGTAGTCGCTGAAAGTCAGGAAGGTGCCGCCGAACGGAAGGATTCCGCCGTGCAGCACCATTCCGTTCAGCGCCGCGGTCATGCCGAACTCGCGCACGCCGTAGAACAGGTAATTCCCGTCGACCTTGCCGGGATGGATGATCTTCGCGGCGTCCCACTTCGTGAGGTTCGACTCGGTGAGATCGGCCGATCCACCGACGAGCTCGGGCAGCTTCGGGCCGATGTTGTTCAGCACGATGTGCGAGCACTTGCGCGTCGCGATCGCCTTGTCGGCGGTGCGCGATTGCTCGATCAGCGCGTCCGTCGTCGCTTTCCAATCGGCGGGCAGCTTGCCGGCGATGCGACGCTGCAGCTCGGCGGCTTCCTGCGGGAATTTCTTCTGGTACTCGGAGAGCTTCTGCTTCCACGCGCGCTGCGCGGCTTCGCCCTTGGCCCGTGCATCCCAGCCCTTGCGGATCTCTTCGGGAATCTCGAACGGCAGATGCGGCCAGTTGAGCTTCTCGCGCGCGAGCTTGATCTCGGCATCGCCGAGCGCCGCGCCGTGCGCAACTTCCTTGCCCTGCTTGTTCGGCGCGCCGTAGCCGATGATCGTCTTGCAGCAGATCAGCGTCGGCTTGTCCTTCGATGCGCGCGCAGTCTCGATCGCGCGCTTGATCTCGTTCGGGTTATGGCCGTCGACATTCCGCACCACCTGCCAGCCGTATGCCTCGAAGCGGCCAGGCGTATCGTCGCGGAACCAGCCGTGGACTTCGCCATCGATCGAGATGCCGTTGTCGTCGTAGAAGACGATCAGCTTGCCGAGCGCGAGCGTGCCCGCGAGCGAGCAGGCCTCGTGAGAGATGCCTTCCATCAGGCAGCCGTCGCCGACGAAGACGTAGGTGTAGTGATCGACGATGTCGACGCCGTCGCGATTGAAGGTCGCCGCCATCATCCGCTCTGCGGCAGCCATGCCAACGGCATTGGCGAGGCCCTGTCCGAGCGGCCCGGTGGTCGTCTCCACGCCCGGCGTGATGCCGTACTCGGGATGGCCTGGCGTCTTCGAATGCATCTGCCGGAAGTTCTGCAGCTCGGTGATCGGCAGGTCGTAGCCGGTCAGGTGCAGCAGCGAGTACAGCAGCATCGAGCCGTGGCCGTTGGACACGACGAAGCGATCGCGATCGAACCAGTGCGGATCGGTCGGGTTGTGCTTGAGGTAATCGTTCCAGAGGACTTCGGCGATGTCGGCCATGCCCATCGGCATGCCGGGATGTCCGGAGTTGGCTTTCTGCACCGCGTCCATCGACAGGGCGCGGATGGCGTTCGCTAGCTCTAAGCGCGTCGGCATGATGTCTCGATCGGGAACCGGCGGCTTGGGGTGCCGCGGCGCCGCGTATTGTATCGGTTTGACCGGCTAGAATCCGCCCCTTGCAGCCCAGGGATCGAACGTGAAATCGCAACGGGAGTTTTCGCGCAAGCGTGTGCTGGTCACCGGCGGCGCCGGCTTCATCGGCTCGCACTTGTGCGAGCGGCTGCTCGAGCGTGGCCATGAAGTGCTCTGCATCGACAACTTCTACACCGGCACGCGCGACAACCTGAAGCCGGTCCTGGATCACCCGCACTTCGAGTTCATGCGGCACGACGTGACCTTCCCGCTCTACGTCGAGGTCGACGAGATCTACAACCTCGCCTGCCCTGCGTCGCCGATCCATTACCAGTTCGACCCGGTGCAGACGACCAAGACGAGCGTGCACGGCGCGATCAACATGCTCGGGCTCGCCAAGCGCGTGAAGGCGCGGATCCTGCAGGCGTCGACGAGTGAGGTCTATGGCGATCCGCAGGTGCATCCGCAGCCCGAGGAGTACTGGGGCAACGTCAATCCGATCGGCATCCGCTCGTGCTACGACGAAGGCAAGCGCTGCGCCGAGACGCTGTTCTTCGACTACTACCGCCAGCACAAGCTGCCGATCAAGGTCGCGCGCATCTTCAACACCTACGGCCCGAACATGCATCCGCACGACGGCCGCGTCGTGTCGAATTTCATCATGCAGGCTTTGCGCAACGAGCCGATCACGCTCTATGGCGACGGCTCGCAGACGCGCTCGTTCTGCTATGTGGACGATCTCGTCGACGGCCTGATCCGTCTCATGGAGTCGCCGGCCGACGTGACGGGGCCGATCAACATCGGCAATCCCGGCGAGTTCACGATCCGCCAGCTCGCGGAGCTCGTGATCGAGCTGACCAAGTCGAAGTCGAAGCTCGTCTTCGAGAAGCTGCCGCAGGACGATCCCAAGCAGCGTCAGCCCGACATCACCAAGGCGAAAGCGAAGCTCGGGTGGCAGCCGAAGGTGAAGCTGCGCGACGGATTGAAGAAGACGATCCCCTACTTCAAGGCGATCATCGACGGCCGCAAGCGCTAAAGCCGATGCGCAGGGCGCACCCTACGCGGCTTTTCGCCATTTGATGTTGCAGCCCATGCTCGGCGACTGATCCGGGCTGACTGGCTTGTCGTTGAGCAGCGCTTCGAGCGCCATCCGCAGGTCTGCGCCGGTCAGCGGCTTGCCGTTACCGGGGGTCGATTCGTCGAGGCGGCCGCGATAGACGAGATGCATCGCGCGATCGAAGACGAAGAAGTCCGGCGTGCATGCCGCCTGATAGCTCTTCGCGACCGCCTGCGACTCGTCGTAGAGATACGGGAACGGATAAGCGTTCGCGCGCGCGTTCTCCTTCATCTTCTCCGGCGCATCCTCGGGGTAGTTCTTCGCGTCGTTCGACGAGATCGCGACGAAGCCGACGCCGCGCTTGCGGTAGTCGTTCGCGACGCGGACGAGCTCGGCGTTGACGTGCTTCACATAAGGGCAATGGTTGCAGATGAACATCACCACGGTCGCCGCGTTGCCTTTGGCGGCATCCAGGCTCACCGCAGTGCCGGTCACCGTGTCCGGCAGCGAAAACGCTGGCGCCTTGGTGCCCAAAGGGAGCATGCTCGACGGGGTCAAAGCCATTTCTGTCTCCTGGTTCGCGATCCCACAGACAGCACCGATTTTCGCGGGTTCGGCATCGTGCGGAGCCGGCCCGTCTCCGCTACAATATCCGCTTATCCGCATATCCAGATATTGAAGGAGTTCGAAAGCCGATGAGCGAGTATCTCTTCACCTCGGAGTCCGTGTCCGAAGGCCATCCCGACAAGGTCGCCGACCAGATCTCCGACGCCATCCTCGACGCCATCCTCGCGCAGGACAAGCGCGCACGCGTCGCCTGTGAAACGCTGGTGAAGACGGGCGTCGCCGTCGTCGCGGGCGAGATCACGACTTCGGCCTGGGCCGACGTCGAGTCGATCGCGCGCAAGGTGATCACCGGCATCGGCTACGACAACTCCGCCGTCGGCTACGACGGCAACACCTGCGGCGTGCTCAACTTCATCGGCAAGCAGTCGCCTGACATCAACATGGGCGTCGATCGCAAGAAACCCGAGGAGCAGGGCGCCGGCGATCAGGGCCTGATGTTCGGTTTCGCATGCACCGAGACGCCGGACCTCATGCCGGCGCCGATCTACTACGCGCATCGCCTCGTCGAGCAGCAGACGACGATCCGCAAGAAGAAGAATTCGCCCTGCGCGTGGCTCCGGCCTGACGCGAAGTCGCAGGTCACGCTGCGCTACGACGGCAACGAGATCACCGGCATCGACGCCGTCGTGCTCTCGACACAGCATTCACCCGAGATCAGCCTCGCGAAGCTGCGCGAGGGCGTGATGGAGGAAGTGATCCTTCCCGTGCTGCCGAAGAAGTGGATCTCGAAGTCCACCAAGTTCCACATCAACCCGACCGGCAACTTCGTCATCGGCGGTCCGGTCGGTGATTGCGGTCTCACTGGCCGCAAGATCATCGTCGATTCGTACGGCGGCTACGCGCGTCACGGCGGCGGCGCGTTCTCCGGCAAGGATCCTTCAAAGGTCGATCGCAGCGCCGCTTATGCGGGCCGTTACGTGGCGAAGAACATCGTCGCCGCGGGTCTGGCCGACAAGTGCGAGATCCAGGTGAGCTACGCCATCGGCGTCGCCGAGCCGACGTCGATCTCGGTGACCACGTTCGGCACCGGCAAGATCTCCGACGGCCACATCGAAAAGCTCGTCCGCAAGCATTTCGATCTCCGCCCCTACGGCATCATCAAGATGCTCGACCTGATCCATCCGATGTATCAGGTCACCGCGAGCAACGGCCATTTCGGCCGCAAGCCGCAGCAGATCACGCTCCCCAACGGCGAGAAGTTCACCGCGTTCTCCTGGGAAAAGACGGACAAGGCGGACGCGCTACGCGCGGATGCCGGATTGAAGGCGGCGGGTCGCGCCAAGGAAATCGCATGAGCGCCGTGATGAAGCCCAAGGCCGTCGCGCAGGACTACAAGGTCCGCGACATCAAGCTCGCCGAGCTCGGGCGCAAGCGCGTGAAGATGGCCGAGGAAGAGATGCCCGGCCTGATGTCGATCCGCGCGAAGTACGCCAAGAGCAAGCCGTTGAAGGGCGTGCGCGTCACCGGCTCGCTGCACATGACCAAGGAGACGGCGGTTCTCATCGAGACGCTCTCCACGCTCGGCGCCTCCGTGCGCTGGGCCTCGTGCAACATCTTCTCGACGCAGGATGACGCTGCCGCCGCGATCGCCGCGGCCGGCATCCCGGTGTTCGCGTGGAAGGGCGAGACGCTCGAGGAGTACTGGGACTGCACGCTCGACTGCGTCACGCACCCCGGCCTGAAAGGTCCTGAGCTCGTCGTCGACGACGGCGGCGACGTGACGCTGCTCATCCACAAGGGCTACGAGATGGAGCAGGGCGACAAGTGGGTCGACAGCAAGTCGTCGAACCACGAGGAGCAGGTGATCAAGAACCTGCTCAAGCGCACGCAGAAGGAGCGCCCGGGCTTCTGGACCAAGGTCGTGAAGGAGTGGCGCGGCGTCTCGGAAGAGACGACGACGGGCGTGCATCGTCTCTATCAGATGATGGAAGCCGGCAAGCTGCTCGTGCCCGCGATCAACGTCAACGACTCGGTCACCAAGTCGAAGTTCGACAACCTCTAC